>Ga0213876_10001321_pt1 | contig 15567 bp, 18 predicted proteins | sample BarmaccomBMRX_R9_FD_160113 | JGI IMG/M metagenome (GOLD analysis project Ga0213876, IMG submission 160113) | Root-associated microbial communities from Barbacenia macrantha in rupestrian grasslands, the National Park of Serra do Cipo, Brazil - RX_R9 | ecosystem: Host-associated > Plants > Roots...
CCCGCTGCCGCAGCAGCGCAACCAGGCCGATGACGGGGTTGCCGCCGTCCTCGGCGCCGGCGGCCAACGACTCGCAGTCGCCCTCGGCCAGCAGGTGCCACAGGTCGGTGCCACCGCCGCAGTCGGCCGGCGCCAGCCCGGCGGCGGCCAGCGCCGCCAACCACGCCGATTCGACGGCAACCATCGAGCGCAGCAACGTCTCGTCGGTCATGACCTCGCCGGCGCGGTGGTCCCCTGGCCAGAGCAGGTTGGTCATCGTGGATCGTCCCGGTATGTCAGGAACAGGTCTCGTCGGTGCCCTGCAGGCGGATGTCGAACCGGTAGCCCGTCGGGTCGGTGACGCACAGCAATGTGGCCCGGCGCCCGGCGTCCAGGCTGGCGAACAGCGGATCGGCGTCCAGGTCGCCGTCGGGCAGGTAGGCGCGGGTGAACAACCGATTCAGCAGCCCGCGCGCGAACACCGTGATCGCGAAGAACGGCGGGCCGCCCGCCGACCCCGGCGGCACCGTGCTGAAACCGTAGTGCCCGTTCGCGTCGGTCGCCGCGCGTCCCCACCCGGTGAAGGACCCGTCACGGCATAGCGAGCCGGGATGCCGCACGATCCGGCCGGCGGCGTCGGGTTGCCAGAGTTCGATGAGAGCGTCGGGCACGGGTCCGCCTGCGCCGTCGTACACCGTGCCGTGCAATCGGACTGCCCCGGGGTCTGCGGGGTCAACCAGGGCACTGTCACCGGGGTAGGGCAACGCCATGCCAAAAAACGGTCCGACCGTTTGCCCTGGGGTGCAAGCTAATTCACTCATCGCGACCGGTCCAGCACGATGTCCCACCGGTAACCGGTCGCGTACTCCGGCTCGGTGAGGTCGTGGTCGTAATCGGCGATGAGTCGTTGGCGCGCAAGGGGATCCACGATCGACTGGAAGATGGGGTCCAACCCGAACAACGGATCACCCGGAAAGTACATCTGGGTGACCAGGCGTTGGGTGAAAGCCGTTCCAAACAAGGAGAAGTGGATGTGCGCGGGTCGCCAGGCGTTGTGGTGGTTGCGCCACGGATAGGGGCCCGGCTTGATGGTCAGGAAGCGATACGAGCCGTCCGGCCCGGTCAGGCAACGACCGAAGCCGGTGAAGTTCGGGTCGAGGGGAGCCGGGTGCTGGTCGAGCTGATGGTGGTAGCGGCCGCTGGCGTTGGCCTGCCAGATCTCGACCAGCCGGCCGGCCAGCGGCCGGCCGGACTCGTCGAGCACCCGACCGCTCAGGATGATCCGCTCCCCCAGCGGTTCGCCGGGGTGCCCGGCGGTGAGGTCGGCGTCGAGCGGATCGACGTCCCGCTGGCCGAAGCAGGGTGCCGCACGTTCGAGGTTCGCCGGGTCGACGGTTAACAGCGGGTTTTTCGGATGACGCAGGAAGCTGCTGCGATAGGGCGGATAGTTCAGCCTCGGGTGGGCCTGCGACGGGGTGTGATCCTCGGCCGCGATGCGGGCGATCTGCGCGCTGATGTCAGCTTGCGACGCGACGGGCTGCGGTGCGGCCTCCACGTAGCGTGAGGCTACTCGCGATCGGTTCGGATCAGGTTCTGCAACGTCGTGTCACCAGTTTCTTGGCAGCCGTAAGCGACGCTCGCGCGTGAAGCAACCGGCTGGCCGATTGACCCTCCGCGCGACCTGGGTCATTCTTGTAAACAGAACTTATTTCTGTAGAACAGACAAGGGCTCGAGTGACGGATCTTTTCGACGATGTCCGCCGTGGGATGATTCCGGCGCACATCTACAACGACGCCGAGGTCTTCGCGTTGGAGAAGGAGCGGCTGTTTAGCCGCGCGTGGATGTTCGTCGGGCACGAGTCGGAGATCCCGCAGGACGGCGACTACGTCGTGCGTCGCGTGCTCGACGACTCGTTCATCATCGCTCGCGACTCCGATGGCGGTGTGCGAGCCATGTTTAACATGTGCCTGCACCGCGGCATGCAAGTCTGCCGCGCAGAGATGGGCAATGCGTCCAACTTCCGCTGCCCCTACCACGGCTGGTCGTATCGCAACGACGGCCGGCTCACCGGCCTGCCGTTCCACCAGGAGGCCTACGGGGGCGACGGGGGGTTCACCAAGTCCGGCCAAACCCTTTTGCCCGCACCCAATTTCGCCAGCTACAACGGTCTGCTGTTTATCAGCCTGGACTCGCACGCCGAACCGCTGCAAGATTTCCTCGGCGACTTCAGGTTCTATCTCGACTTCTATACGAAACAGAGCGGCCAAGGTGTGCAAGTACACGGCCCGCAACGCTGGCGGATCAAGGCCAACTGGAAGATCGGCGCCGAGAACTTCTCCGGCGACATGTACCACACCCCGCACACACACGCCTCGATCGTCGACATCGGCCTGTTCCGCGAGCCGAAAGCGCAGAAGCGCAAGGATGGCGCCACCTATTGGGCGCATCGCGGCGGCGGAACCACCTACAAGCTGCCGCCCGGCGGGTTCGAGGAGCGGATGCGCTACGTGGGTTACCCCGACGAGATGATCGGGCGGATCAAAGACGTCTGGACGCCACGCCAGCAGGCGGTGGTCGGCGAGAACGGGTTCATGATCTCGGCCGCCACCTGTTTTCCGAACCTGAGCTTCGTGCACAACTGGCCCAAGGTTCACGACCACGAAAACCAAGTCCTGCCGTTCATCTCGATCCGGTTGTGGCAGCCGATCAGCGCAAACGAGACCGAGGTGTGTTCGTGGTTCGCGGTCGACTCCGCCGCGCCCGAGCAATTCAAGAAGGACTCCTACAAGGCGTATTTGATGTGCTTCGGGTCGACGGGCATGTTCGAGCAGGACGACGTGGAGAACTGGGTGTCGTTGACCACCACCGCCGGCGGGTCGATGGCGCGTCGGCTGTTGCTGAACAGCCGGATGGGTCTGCTGCCCGACGACAGCCCGGTGATCGCGGCGCTGCCCCCCGAGTCATTCCACGGGCCGGGCCGCGCTCAAGTCGGATACAACGAGCACAACCAGCGCGAGTTGCTCAAGTTGTGGGCGGACTACCTGCAGTGAGAATACCCCTGTCGTTCAACGACATTCGTCATCAGCAAGCGCACCAGTTCCTGGTGGACGAGGCATATCTGCTCGACGCGCAAAATTACGGCGAGTGGCTCAAGACGCTGACCGACGACGTGCGCTACGTCATGCCGGTCCGCGTCACCACCGCACGCGGCGCGGGTTTCGACACCTCCCCCGGAATGGCGCACTTCGACGAGGACAAGTACTCGCTGAGCCAGCGGGTCGCGCGGATGGCCACCGAGCACGCCTGGGCCGAAGATCCACCGTCGCGGCTGCGCCACTTCATTACCAATGTGCGCACTTTCGCCGGTGACGATGACGACCACCTGCTGGTGGAGTCGGCCGAGCTGCTGTTCCGCAGCCGCGGCGACGTGAACGAGAGCGCGCTGATGTCCTGCGGCCGCGAAGATCTGCTGCGCCGCTGTGGGCCGCCAAGCTCTGGAGGCTGGAAACTGGCCCACCGCAGCATCATTGCCGACGAATCGGTGTTGCGCATGCAGAACCTGGCGGTGTTCCTGTGAATAACGAACTCGAGCAGCTGCTCAACGGCACCGTGGGCGAACCCCTGACGGTCGCAAACGAATTCGCCGAGGTCGTTGTGCGCCGGGTGGATACCCGTAACGGTTCGCGGTTGCTCATCATGGCATCGCGCACCGGGAAGTGGATCAGCCTGGACGCTCTGGAGGTCGAGGCACTGACCTGGCAGAACCCCCGCACCCTGGCGGCGATGGTCGGCAATTGCCCCGCACCGCTCCTGCCCCCGCTGCTGCCCGACGAACCGGACGAGGTAGAACCGTAGGCATGACCGACTGGCTGCACGGCAAGCGGGCTCTGATCGTCGGGGGCGGGTCCGGGATCGGCCGCGCCGTCGTCGACGCGTTTGGTGAGGAGGGCGCGAGAATCACTGTGCTGGAACGTGATCGGGAGAAGTGTGACCGATTACGGCGGGAAATGCCCGGGATCCCGGTGGTCGAAGGCGACGCGGTGACCCATGAGGCCAACGATCACGCAGTCAGGGTCGCGGTGGACGCCTACGGTGGTCTGGAGATACTGGTCAACTGCGTGGGCATCTTTGACTTCTACAAGGGCGTCAACGACATCAGCAGCGACGACCTGTCCCCCGCCTTCGACGAAATGTTCCGCACCAACGTGCTCAGCCATCTGCAATCGGTCAAGGCGGCCGTGCCATGGTTGCGGGCCACCACCGGTGCCTCGATTGTGCTGGCCGAATCCGCGTCGTCGTTCTACCCCGGACGGGGCGGCGTGCTGTACGTGGCGTCCAAGTTCGCCGCCCGCGGGCTGGTGGCCGCGCTCGCCCATGAACTGGCGCCGCAGATACGGGTCAACGGGGTGGCCCCGGGCGGAACGCTCAACACCGACCTGCGTGGTCTGGCCAGCCTGCGACAAGACAGCATCCGCCTGGACGACGCGCCCGACCGGGCGCGCGACGTGGCCGCGCGCACCCCGCTCAACGTCGCGCTGTCCGCTGAAGACCACGCCTGGAGTTTCGTGTTCCTGGCTTCCGACAAATCCCGCGGCATCACCGGCGAGCACGTCCGTCCAGACGGCGGGTTTGGTCTCGGCGCAGCCAAGTCGCCATGAGCTCGTAAAGCTGGGGCCCTCAGCCCAGTTGATCGCCAATCTCCTTGGCCGCCTTGACAAGTGCAGCGGCCACTGACGCGTACTGCGAACTGCTCAACCGGTTCTGCGGTGCGGCGGCATTGAGCGCGAGCCATAGACCCGGAGCCCGGGTCGGTATCGGCACCGCAACCGAAGCCACGCCTTCCTCGCTCTCCTCGCGGTTGGTGGCGTAACCGCGCTCCCGGATCCCGGAAAGTTCCGCCTCCAATTCGGTGCGAGTGCCGATCGACCGCGAGGTGATGCGCTTCAGCTTCTCATTCGGGAACAGTTGGCGCAGTTCGGGTTCCGGCAGCTGAGCCAGCATCACCTTGCCCGTGGACGTGCAGTGCGCCGGCATTGTGCGGCCCAGCCGGGAGGCCACCCGGACAGCGGCGGGGCCCTCGACGGCGGCGACAAAGCGGACGCTGGCACCATCCAGCAGCCCGACGTGAATGGTCTCGCGCAAGCGCTCGCCGAGGACACGCATGACCGGCGTGGCGGTTGCCTGCACGTCAATGCGCCCGAAAATCGCAAACGCCACGCTGGTCAGCGCCGGGCCGGGCAGGTACGCCTTGGACGTCGGGTCTTGTCGCACGAAGCCGCGGTATGCCAGCATCGCCAGCAGTCGATGCGCGGTGGACGAGGCCACACCCAGATACCGCGTCGCCTCGCTCAACCGGATCTCGGGCCGTTCACCCAGCAGCAGCAACAGCTTCAACGCGTTGTCGACCGACTCGATCGGATACTGCGGCACAAGGGGATCGGAGGGCCGCCGTTTCCGTTGCTGCATGGAATCACCGTAGCCACCTTCGCCATAGGAGTCTGCCGTTCTGCGCACACTGTCGTTCGGGCTACGCGCGACAGCAGTCGCGCGTAGCCGGGCAAGACACGCCCGCTCCCGCGAGCAACGGAGGTGAACGTTCTGCGTGACTTGAGCTTTAGCCCCGCGGCAGAACACGGCATGGCGGGGCAGCTCCCGACCTGCGCGTGGCGCCATTACTCTCAACGTCGTGGTTGACGGTTACAACCGGTACGTAGCCATCGGCGACAGCCAGACCGAGGGCCTGTGGGACGGCGACGACGACGCCGGCCTGCTGGGCTTTGCCGACCGCCTGGCCGCCAGGCTCGACGGGCTCTACCCCGGTTTGGAGTACGCCAACCTCGCGATCCGCGGCAAGCTGATCGGCCACGTACTGCACGAACAAGTTCCGCCGGCGCTGGCCATGCGGCCGGATCTGATCACCGTGTGCGTCGGGATGAACGACGTCATCCAACCCGGACGTTCGTTCGGCCCAGCCCTTGTCGACCTCGAAAGCCTCTACGCCGCACTGGCCGAATCGGGCGCGACGGTGGTGACGACCACCTTCCCGAACGTTGCGCAATTCCTGCCGCTGGGCCGGCTGGTCGCAAACCGGCTCGCCCGCATCAACAATGCGATCACCGAGGCCGCCGGCCGCTACCGGTTCAGGCTGGTGGACCTGTACCACGCGGACTCGATGCGCGACCTGGACACCTGGAGCGTCGACCGTGTCCACGCGTCCACCAAGGGGCATATTTTGTTCGCTGCCGCGGCCGCCGAAGCTCTCGATCTGCCTGGCAGCAACCATGATTGGGCCCAAGCCAGCGCCGACCCGGCCCGGCTGTCGTTCCGCGCGCACAGGTATGAACAGCTGCGCTGGATGCAGGGCAAGTTCACGCCGTGGGTATGGCGCCGCCTGCGCGGCAAATCTTCCGCCGACGGGCGCGTGCCCAAGCGGCCACGATTGGAACCGGTCACCGCGCGATACGTCCGGCGCGACGTCACGCGAAGCTGAGACCAATTGCGCCGCGTATCCGGCGCCGGTCGTGCATTCTTGACCCATGAATGTGGAGGAGCTGCTGCAATCCATCCCGCCACTCACCGTCTACCTGGTCGTGGGCGCAGTGGTCGGCGTCGAGAGCCTCGGCATCCCGCTTCCGGGTGAGATCGTCCTCGTCAGCGCCGCGCTGATGTCTTCGCACCACGACTTGGCGGTCAACCCGGTCGGTGTCGGCGCCGCGGCGGTCGTGGGCGCGGTGGTCGGCGATACCATCGGATACACAATCGGTCGCCGGTTCGGCATGCCGCTTTTCGAGCGGCTGGGCCGCCGGTTCCCCAAGCATTTCGGTCCCGGGCATGTGGCCCTGGCGGAGAAGTTATTCACCCGCTGGGGAGTCCGGGCGGTATTCTTCGGTCGTTTCATCGCACTGCTGCGGATATTCGCCGGGCCGCTCGCCGGTGCACTGAAGATGGCGTACCCGCGCTTCCTCGTGGCCAACGTGTCGGGTGGCATTTGTTGGGCGGGGGGCACCACCGCACTGGTCTACTTCGCCGGGATGGCCGCGGAACGCTGGCTGGAACGATTCTCCTGGGTCGCACTGGTGATCGCCATCATCTGCGGCGCCACTGCGGCAATTGTGTTGCGCGAACGCACATCTCGCGCGATAGCCGAACTCGAGGCCGAACACTACCGCAAGGCCGAATCGGCTGACGCCGCGTGACGGCTACTGGGCAACCGCCGGAGGCCGGTGCTGCTCGATGAGGACCCGCGCCATCTTCTGGGCCCGCCGCGCGGCCTGCGGGTCACCCACCGCGGCCAGGATGATGGCCCCCTTCATCAGGATGTGCCAGGACCACGCGAAGTCCTCGACATCGTCGAGGCCGGCCGCCAGCGCGCGTCGGCGCACGATTTCGCGGACCTGGTCGATGTGCGCGACGCTGGCCCGCCCGGCGGGATGATCCGCGCCCAGCTCCAACAACACGTTGATGAACGAGCAACCCTCATAACCGTCGCGATTTTGGAACCAGTCGTGCATAACGTCGAAGATCGCCAGCAGTTGTTCCTCGGGGGTGTCACCACGCTGCCGGGACTCCGCCTCGATCAGACCGTAAGTCCAGAGTTGCTCTCGACGCTCCAGCACCGCCAGCACCAGGTCGTTCTTCGTCGCGAAGTGGCGGTAGAGCGTCGCCCTGGCCACCCCGGCCCGCTCGATCACCTCGTCGGTGCCCACGGCGCGGATCCCTCGCCGGCTGAACAGCTCGTATGCCGAACTCAGGATCCGCTCACGGGCTGGGATAGCGCGCTGAGCCGCGGCATCGACGCTTGTCATAGCGTTTCCCACGATAGTCACACGGCGCGCCGTGTAGACAGACCGCCCTGTCTTGTTATACAAATGAGATTCACATCGCGACAGGTCTGTCTTTAGACATATAGGACGGATTTCCATCGCGGCCTTAGTGCCAGCCGATTAGGAGTCCATCATGAGCCTCGTCACGGCAGAGCCAATCTCGACACCCCGCCTGATGCTCAGCACCCGGCTGGTTTACCAATTGGGCGACCCGCACAGCACGCTGCGTGCGACCACCAGCCGCATCGGCTCGGCGGTGGTGATCCATGCCGGCGGCGAAGTGGACGCGTGCAACGAGGACACCTGGCGCCAGTTAGTCAACGAGGCAGCCGCTGTGGTCAGTGCGCCCGGGTCGTGCGTCGTCGACGTCAACGGCCTCGATTTCATGGGCTGCTGCGCCTTCGCCGTGCTGGTCGAGGTGGCCGAGCGCTGCAGCCGCCGCGGCGTCGAACTGCGTCTGGTGAGCTGCCAGCCGGTCATCAACCGGATCGTCGCGGCTTCCGGGCTCAGCGCCGCGCTGCCGATTTACCCGACCGTGGACCACGCCCTCGTGGGTGCGGCACCCCGCCGTACCGGCTTGGTTCACTGACGACCTGACACTTCCGTTGCCGCGGGGTGCATCGCTCACACCGTGAGCAGTCGATACAGCCCGATCAGCCCGACCACCACGATCGTGGCGCGCAAAGCATTCGGCGACAGCCGTCGCCCATAACGCGCCCCGATCACTCCCCCGATCAGCGATCCCACCGCGATCACCGCCGCAACCGGCCAACTGATCCGATGCCAGGCGACCAGCGTATAGCCAACCGCCGCAACCATATTCACCACCAGCGTCAGCAGATTCTTGGCCGCGTTCATCCGCTGTATCGACTCCGGCAGCAACGCGCCCATGGCACCGACCAGCAGGATGCCCTGCGCCGCGGTGAAGTAGCCGCCGTAAACGGCGACAGCGAACGTGGCGAAGACCAGTGTGGCCATCCGCGCGGGCGTGATGTGTTCGGCGGAGCGCCCTGCCGCCTCGGCCCGCCGACGCGCCCACGACTGAATCCAGGGCCCCGCCACCACCAGAGCCAGGGCCAGGACCAGCAGCACCGGCACGATCCGGATGAACACCTTCTCGGGCAGGTGCAGCAGCAGATAAGCGCCCAGCATGGCGCCGGCCAGCGATGCCGGGATCTGCCAGCGCAACCGATTCCACTGGCCCTCGAGCTCGGCGCGGTAGCCCCAGGTGCCCGACACGCTGCCGGCCACCAGACCGACGGCGTTCGACATGGTGGCCGTCACCGGCGGATACCCGAGGGCCACCAGCGTCGGGAACGTGACCAGGGTGCCCGAACCGACCAGCGCATTGATCGCACCGGCGCCCAGCCCGGCCAGGCCGATCAAGATCATGTGGGAAAGCGGCACTCCCCCAACCGTAGTCGCGCCTCAGACGCGAGGCGCTTCGGCACCTCGATCCACCCCGGTGCGCAGCTTGACCGATGCCGAATACGCCAGCGAGCGGAACCGGAGCACGGGATCGTCCGAGGGTTCGATGCCGTCGGTCACCCGCATCGGGTCGAAGACCACGATGTCACCACCGTGCTCACGCTCGGTGTCAAGGCCCGCGATCTCGAGTGTGCCAACCGTGACCATCTCGGTGCTTTTCCAGGGCGCCGACGGGTCGACGGTCGAGTCCGTGGGCCCCGCGATCTGGACCTGGTAATCGAACCGCACCGTCCCGGACGTCAGGCGGGCATTCAGCTCGGCGGTAAGGAACTCCGGATCCTTGGCACGGGCCTCCTCGGTCGACAGGACCTCCTCGCCGCCCGCGGGGACCAGGTGGTAACGGACGAACCTGCCTTCGCCGTCGGCGTCGACCCAGCGGAAGGAGTGCAGCCCGTGGAATTCGATGCTCGCGTAGCTGGCCGGGATCCGGGTGGCTGCGCGCAGCACCGGCAGCGCGCCGAGCAATCGGGGGTGGGTCACAAGGAATTTGGCCATCCGCAGCGGCGCGGCGGGACCGGGGCGCATCGCCCGCAGGAAATCGACGAATCCGTCCGGGGTGCTGGAGAGGAATAGCCGCGCCGTCTGCGTCGACACGTCGGTGGTCGAACCGTCGGGCAGGGTGAACTTCACCGCCATCCCACGCACCCCTGCCACGTTGTCCGGTTCCGCGGGATTGCCCGACCCATTGGAGAAGCGGATCAGCGCCGGGACCGCTGAGCCGTCGAGGTGCTTTGCCACCGAAAGCCGGGCTGCCTCGGCAGTGGCCGTGAACGTGCCGCGGTACAGGGTGCCTTTCGCGTGCAGGGCGCGACAGCCGGGCTGGGCTCCCCCGGTGCCTCGGATCGCGTCGATGGCATCGTCGGGAGAGATCATGTGCGCATCGTAAGCCTTTCGAGGCGAGCGCGAACCGATCAGGAGTGCGGCCACGGGCCCCTGTCGGCGGCTGAAAATTGGCACGTGTCTGGACTACCGTCCAGTAGCGTGTCTGGTTCCGGTGTTGTAGCGTCTAGACGCATGTCCGAGAATGTGGCCGTCGAATCCACCCGCCGTCGCCTGACGGGTAAGCGCGCGGACACGGTGCGGCGGCTGAGCCGCGCCACCGTCGAAGTACTGCGCGAGGTCGGCTACCACGACCTGACCCTGCAGGCGGTCGCCGCGCAGGCCGGGGTCGCGCGGGCGACGGCCTATACGTATTTTTCGTCCAAAGACCATCTGATCGCCGAGGTTTATTGGCGACGGCTGTCGATGGAGCAGCCGCCGGCGAACACCTCAGCAGACGTGCAGACCAGGGTGTTCACGGTGTTACGCAGCCTGGCCTACCTCGTTGCCGACGAGCCCGCGCTGGCCGACGCGGTGCGCGTGGTAATCAACAGTCCAGATCCGGACGTCGAAATGATCAGGGCCGAAATCGCCAAGCATAACCACGAACTCATCGCGGCGGCGGTCGCAGACGACGCCGATGAGGAGACGGTATCGCTGCTTGCCCTCGTGTATGCCGGCGCGATGATGCGGGCCGGCACCGGGATGGCTTCCTTCGCCGAGGTCACCAATCAGCTCGAGGTTGCGGTTCGCCGGATACTGCGCTGAGCCCGTGTGACAGATTGCACACGACAGTCTGGTCATACGTCTGGACACTCGTCTATTTAGTCCCGTAGCGTCGGACCCATCCGCTGACGGGCAATGCAGCCCCATGCAGCTGAGCGACGCGGTGACAGCGACTGGTGACTCTCCAAGCACGCATCGACGGACGCTCAGCCGAGCTAGCGGCCATTGGATGCTTCTTCCGCGAGGGGTGAGACTGTGAAACGACTAACCGGTTCGGACGCGATGATGCTGTACACCGAGGCCACCAACGTGCCCATGCACACCGTCAAAATCGCGATAGTCGATGCGCAGGACGCCCGCGGTCTCTCGGTGGAACGGGTCCGCAACGTCGTTCAGCAACGCCTGCACCGGTTCGAACCGATGCGGCGCGTGCTCGTGGACACCCCGTATGGATTCCACCGGCCGATGTGGCGGGAGAACTGCCAGGTCGACCTTTCCTACCACGTGCGACCGTTGCACCTACCGGCTCCCGGAGGGCGACGCGAACTCGACGACGCGGTCGCCAAACTGATCGAGGAGCCGCTGGACCGCACGCGACCGCTGTGGGAAATCTACGTGGTCGACGGCCTGGCCGACGGGGGCTGCGCCATCGTCACCAAGATTCACCACGCCCTTGCCGACGGCGTCGCCTCGGCCAATCTGCTCGCCGGTGCCGTCGACCGACCGGAAGGCGTCGGCCCCGGCCCCGCTTGCGATCCGCACCCGACCAAAGTTGCATTGCTGTGGACGGCCATCCGCGATCATCTCCGCCAAATCGCCGAATTACCAAGCCTTTTGCGTTACACCGCGGCCAGCATTCACCGGGTGACCAGCAGCGGCCGAAACCGGTCATCCGTGAAGGCCCCGGAATCGTTCATGAACCATCGGCTTACCGGCGGGCGCCGGTTTGCCACGGCCAGCTTGCCGTTCGCCGACGCCAAGCAGGTCACCCGTGAGTTGGGTTGCACGATCAACGATCTGATCCTCTCGATGGCCGCCGGGGCGACCCGCGAACTGCGGCTGCGGTACGACGGTAGCTCGGACGCACCGCTGGTGGCGATGGTGCCGGTGTGCCTTGACACCTCGCCGGGCAGATTGGCCGGCAACAACTTCACCCATATCGCTGTCGCCTTGCCCGCCGACGTCGACGATCCGTTGCATCGGGTCAAGCACAGCCACGACGCCGCCATTGCCGCCAAGGAGTTGCACACCCTGCGGGGACCCGAGTTGTTGACGCGGTGGTTCGACTACCTGCCACCCGCCCTGGTCCGCAGACTCAGCGCCTGGCTGGCACGCACCGACGCCCACAACAAAATGCAGAACCTCGTCGTCTCCAACGTTCCCGGTCCGCGTGAGCGCGTACGGGTGGGCGGCGCCGAAATCGCCGAGTTCTACTCCGTGGGTCCGGTCGTCGCCGGCAACGGCCTGAACATCACCGTGTGGAGCTACGCGGATCAGCTGAACATCTCCGTTCTGACCGACTCCGCGACGGTTACCGATGCCCACGAGGTCACCGAGGCACTGCTGCGTGAATTCACTGAGATCGGTTCGGCAGCAGTAACTTTCACCGACGAAGCCGACGAGCACGCTTACCAGGCCATTGTGGCCTGACCGGGCACCTACAAGGAGGACATCATGACCGCTACCGCCGACAGCACCGAAATCGGGAAATGGGACCCGGTTCTCACCGAACGCGTCATGGGAATCATCCGTCCCGTGCTCAAAAGCTACTTCCGATCCGAGGTGCAGGGACTCGACAACGTGCCCAACGGCGGCGCGCTGGTGGTCTCCAACCACTCCGGCGGCCAGATGCCGCCCGACGTGCCGATCTTCGCCGTCGACTGGTACGAAAAGCACGGCTATGACCGCCCGGTCTACACCCTCAGCCACGACATGATCATGACCGGACCCACTGGAAGCTTTTTGAGACGGATCGGCTTCATTCGCGCCAACCACGACAACGCGGCAAGCGCGCTGCGCAGCGCCGGCATCGTGGTGGTGTTCCCGGGCGGGGACTACGACGCCTACCGACCGACGTTCGCTCAGAACGTCATCGACTTCGGCGGGCGTACCGGATACGTCAGGGCCGCGCTCGAGGCGGGGGTGCCCATCGTCCCGATGGTCTCTGTCGGCGGGCAGGAGACCCAGTTGTTCCTCACCCGCGGCACCTGGTTGGCGCAGCGCCTGGGCCCCGTCGCTCGTTTGGTGCGCGCCAAGATCGCACCGATTACGCTGGGCTTCCCGTTCGGCGTGAGCCTTGCGGTGTTGCCACCGAACGTCCCGTTGCCCGCCAAGATCGTGACCCGCGTCCTGGAGCCGATCAACATAGGCAAGAAGTTCGGCAAGAACCCCGATGTCGCCAAGGTCGACGCCTACGTGCGCGAGGTGATGCAGGCCGGCCTCGACGAGCTGGCTGCCGAGCGCCGATTCCCCGTGCTGGGCTAACCGCGCGGCCAACCGCCGGCACAGTAGGTTGTGCCTATGAAATGGGCCGACGTCGGCGGAGTGGGTGGCTGATCCAGGTAGGCCGCGCAGCGGTGTGATCGGCGTGGGCATGGTCGGTTCGGTCCACGCCCACGCTGTCCACCGAGCCGGCGGTGTGCTGGCCGCCGTGGCGGCAAGCAGCCCGGAAAACGGTCGCACCGCCTGCCGGCGACTCAACGCCGCGCGCCCGGCCACCGCTCAGGACATCATCGACGCGGATGATATCGACGTCGTACACATCTGCGTGCCCAACCACTTGCACCATCCGTGGGCGTTGGCGGCCTTGGCCGCCGGCAAGCACGTTATCTGCGAAAAGCCTTTGGCCAAAACCGTTGCGGAGGCCGAGGAGCTCGTCACGGCCGCCCGCCAAGCGGCCCGGGTCACGGCGGTGCCGTTTGCGTATCGTTTCTATCCGTCAGTTCGCGAGGCCCGAGAACAAATCGAGCGGATCTCGCCGTGGCTGATCCACGGCGGGTACCTGCAAGACTTCATGTCGGCGTCAGAGCCCGGTGGATGGCGGTCGGATGCCGCCAAGACCGGGATCTCGCCGACGTTCGGGGATATCGGTTCGCACTGGTGCGACTTGATGGAATTTGTTACCGGACAACGCATCACAGTACTGAGCGCGGCACAAAACTCGGCGAGGGCGGACGACCGCGAGCGGCAGGACGGCGTAGTCGTGCTGTTCCGCACCGACCACGACGCAGTCGGCAGCCTCGTCGTCAGTCAGTCCTCGCCCGGCCGTAAGAACCAGCTGCACTTCTCCTTCGACGGCCGGGAGAACTCGGTGATGTTCGACCAGGAGTATCCCGACCAGCTGATCGTCGGCGGACTGCGCGCTAACACCGTCGTGCTACGCGAAGGTGCCGCGCTGTCGCCGTCCGCCGCAAGGTATTCGGTGTTGCCCGGCGGGCACCCGCAGGGTTACCAGGAGTGTTTCAACCTGTTCGTGGCGGACGTCTATACGGCCGTCGGCACCGGAGAGGTGCCCGACGGACTGCCCACCTTCGTCGACGGGCTGCGCGCGGCGCAGATCAACGCGGCGGTGTCGGCGTCGATCGCCGGTGGCGGCTGGGCGGAGGTGCCGGCGCTATGAGCACCGACGCCCCGCTTCGCCTGGCCGTGATCGGACTGGGGGACATGGGCCGATTCCATCTGCAAGCGTTTCGGTCGCTGGCGCCGTGGGTGCAGATCAGCGCGATCGCCGACCCGCACGGGCCGTTGGTCGACCAATCGCTTGCGCCAGGCGCCGCGACGTTCGGTGATCCTTTCGAATGCCTGGACTCCGGCGTCGTGGACGCGGCCGTCGTGGCAACGGCCGATCCCACGCACTATGACCTCGTTCGGGCTTGCTTGGACCGCGGAATCCCCGTCCTGTGCGAAAAGCCGCTGACCACGTCCCCACAACACTCACTCGACCTCGTGCGGGCTGAAGAGGACTGCGGTCGCAGGCTGGTCCGGGTGGGCTTCATGCGCAGGCACGACGCAAGCTATCGGCAGATGAAGCGTTCGTTCGGCCGCGCCGGCGCACCGATGCTGGTTCGGCATCGTAACCACAACCCTTCGCGGGCAATCGATTTCGATGTCACGAAGCTGATCGCCAGCTCGGCCACCCACGACATCGATCTGTTCCGGTGGTTCACAGCAGAAGAAGTCGCCGAGGTGTCCTGCGATGTCAAAGAGAGCCAAGGCGGTGAGGCCGTCGTCGTCCTTCTCCGCCTGCGGTCGACGACGGGCATCCTCGGGCTCTCCGAGATCGGGCGCGGGCCCGGTTTTCGGTACGACATCGATTGCGAGATCGTCGCCGCCGCCGGCTCGATCAGTCTGGGCGTACCGAGCCAACTCACCCGGGCCGACGGCGGTGCCGACGCGGGGACGTTTCTGCCGCAGAACTGGATCGAACGTTTCGACGACGCCTATCGGGCCCAGAACGTCGACTGGGCAACGTCATTGGCCCGGCAGTGCGTCACGGGACCTTCGGCCTACGACGGCTACGCCAACAACGCGGTCGTGCATGCCGCGCTGCGGGCTCTCGAGACGGGCCAGACCATCGAGGTAACCCAAGTGCCGCCCGGGCCGCTGCACGACGACCGCGCGTCCTGAAGTCGACTGCACCTCTGAGTAGCTTTGCCCGGGCCGTTTCGACGTGAACCGTCCCCATCGTGACGCAGCAATTTGGGTCCGCATCGGGCGTTGTAGACGCCACCC
>Ga0213876_10001322_pt1 | contig 15562 bp, 11 predicted proteins | sample BarmaccomBMRX_R9_FD_160113 | JGI IMG/M metagenome (GOLD analysis project Ga0213876, IMG submission 160113) | Root-associated microbial communities from Barbacenia macrantha in rupestrian grasslands, the National Park of Serra do Cipo, Brazil - RX_R9 | ecosystem: Host-associated > Plants > Roots...
CCAGGCGGCGTCGTGGGCGCGGCGGTCGTCGGTGCAGGCGTAGCCGTCGGCGCGGCCGCGGGCGCGGGCGTCGCGTCCTTCGTCACGCGCATCGGCTCGGTCGCGGGGGCTGGCGTCGTGGGCGCCGCGGCGGCCGGCGTCGGCGCGGCGACCGCGGTCGCCGCGGTGTCCGGCGTCGTCGCCGCCGCGTTGGGCGCGGCGTTAGGCGCGGCCACGGCGCTGGGCGTCGAGTCGGTGCCCTGCGTCAGCGTCTCCGACGTCCGGGGCCGGAAGATCTTGAAGTAGCGGCCGAGGGTGATCGGCACCGTGTACTCGAAGCCGTAGCGCGTGTGCGGCGTGCCGACCGAGACGCCTTCCAGCGTGCCGGTGTTCGTGTTCGTCGCCTGGAGCGAGAACGAGTGCGGCGTGGTGGGGATGCCGATCTGCAGCCCCGCGCTCCACGCGATGCGCTCGCCCACACGCCGGCTGTTCATCGACCCGATGTCGCCGGCGACCGCGAACCAGCGCGCGAGGCGGATGTTCGTGCCGCCGGCGAGCGCGGTACGGCGGTCGCCCGCGCGGAACGCGTTGCTGAACACGCGCCCCGCGCCGAGCAGCCGCAGCGCGCCGAAGCTGCGCGCGAGCCCCAGCTCGCCGTCGGTGCTCGCCGCGCCCCAGTTGTAGCCGACGTGCAGCGTCATGTCGGCGAACGGGTTGCCCATCGCGAGCGGCATCCAGCGGCCGAAGAACTCCCATTCGTTAGGCCGCCCGGGCGCGATCTGCGAGCTCGTGGAGTACGCGAACCCGGCCGTCGTGCGGCCCGGCAGCCCGGCCGCGACGAGGAACGTCGGCGAGTTGGAGATCTGGTGCTCGGGCGGGCCGCTCTCGGTGAAGCGATGCAGGAAGTTGAACTGCAGCGTCGCCGGGTCGCTCACCCAACCGGTGACCATGTTGGGCGACCGCAGCAGCACGGAGCCCGCGGGGTTCTGCGCGGCCGCGCTGACGAGCGGAGCGCCGAGCAGCGCCGCCGAGAGCACGGGCACGACGTGGGAACGCGGCATGATCGGAGAGGTGGGTCGTCAATCGAGGACGTCGAGTCGGGCGACGTCGGAGCACCCGCGCTGTCCGCGCGAGCGGCCGTCGTATTCCCATCGGATCGCGCCGGAATACGCGCGCGCATCGCACCGTCAGCACGGGTGATTCGGCGGCATCGATCGCCAGCGTCTCGCGTCTCTCACGACCAGCACGAGGTCTCACCGCATGCGCCGCTCAATGCGCCGCCCGCTCGCTTCACTCCGCTTCGTTCCGCTCGCGTTCGCGCCGTTGCTCGCGCCGCTGCTCGGCTGCTTCAGCGACGCGCCGGTCGCGCCGGGCCCCGTCGCCGCGCAGACGGCCACGGTCGAGGCCTCCGCCGTCGCCAACCTCTTCTCGCCGCAGACGACGACGATCGCGCAGGGCGGCACCGTGACGTGGACGTTCGGTACCCGCCCGCACAACGTCACCTTCGTGCAGGTCGCCGGCGTGCCGACGAACGTTCCCACGACGACCAGCAACCAGGCGTCGCGCACGTTCACCGCGGCGGGCACGTACGCCTACGCGTGCACGCTCCACGCGGGGATGATCGGCACCGTCGTCGTGAAGTAGATCACGCCTGTGACCGCTCCGACGCGCGCTGCCGCTTGCGCGCGGGCGAGCAGGGCCGTAGATGCTCGCAGGTGGCCACCGACGACAAGCCCCCGCTGCCGCAGACGCCGGACGCGCTGTATCCCGTGGTGTACGATGAGCTGAAGCGCATCGCACACCGCCACCTGTCGCTCGACGGGGGCGCGACGCTCCGCACGACGGAGCTCGTCCACGAGGCGTTCCTCAAGCTCGCCCCCGGCGAGGCCGGCTGGGACGGCCGCGCGCACTTCTACGGCGCCGCCTCGCGCGCCATGCGCCAGGTGCTCGTCGACTTCGCGCGGCGGCGCCAGGCGGCCAAGCGCGGCGGCGACTGGCGCCCCGTCTCCCTGCGCGACGCGGAGCGCGACAGCGAGACGAGCCTCGAGCTGGAGCTCGACGGCCTGCTCGACCTCGACGCCGCCCTCGATCGCCTCGACGCCGTCGACCCGCGCCTGCGGCAGGTCGTCGAGCTGCGCTTCTTCGGCGGCCTGTCCGAGGAGGACGTCGCCGCGCTGCTCGGCGTCTCCCCGCGCACCGTGGAGCGCGATTGGATCAAGGCGCGGCTCTTCCTGCTGCGCGAGCTGGAGCCGGCGGCGCGGCCCGCGGTGTCGGACCGCCCCGACGAGCCGCGCATGAGGTGACATGACCGAAGCCGATCGGTGGCGGCGCGTGGAGCACGTGCTCGATGCGGTGCTCACCTGCGATCCGACGGAGCGGCCGGCGCTGCTCGACGCGACCTGCACGGGCGACCCGGAGCTGCGCCGCGAGGTCGAGGCGCTGCTCGGCCGGCTCGGGGCCGCGGAAGGGTTCCTCGCCACGCCCCCGGCCGCCGCCGCCGCCGCGCTCGTCGCCGAGGTGCACGACGCGGGCGGCGATCCCGCCGGGCGACGGATCGGCGCGTACCGGATCGTGCGCGAGGTCGGCCGCGGCGGCATGTCGCGCGTCTACCTCGCCGAGCGCGCCGACGGCGCGTTCACGCAGCGCGTCGCCCTCAAGCTGCTGCGGCCGGGGCTCGACTCGGAGCTCGACCTGGGACGGTTCCGCGCCGAGCGCCAGATCCTCGCCACGCTGAGCCATCCGCACATCGCGCGGCTGCTCGACGGCGGCGTGACCGACGCGGCAGCGGGCGGTGAGGGCGCGCCCTATCTCGTGCTCGAGTACGTCGACGGCGCGCCGATCGACCGGCACTGCGAGACGCACGCGCTGTCGGTCGCGCAGCGGCTCGCGCTGTTCGCGACGGTGGCCGAGGCAACCGAGCACGCGCATCGACGGCTGGTCGTGCACCGCGACCTCAAGCCGTCGAACGTGCTGGTGACGACGCCGGCCCCGACGGAAGCCGGCGGCGAGGTGAAGCTGCTCGACTTCGGGCTCGCCAAGCTGCTGCAGGGCGCCGAGGCCGGGTCCGAGGCCGGGTCCGACGCCGCGCCGACGACGCGCGCCGGACATCGGTGGATGACGCCCGAGTACGCGGCCCCCGAGCAGGTGCGCGGCGAGCCGGTGACGACGCTCACGGACGTCTACCAGTTAGGCGCGCTGCTCTACGAGCTGCTCGCCGGGCGGCCCCCGTTCGGCCGCCGCGACGAGACGGTGCTCGAGCTGGCCGTGCTGCGCGACGACCCGGCGCCGCCGTCGTCGGTCGCGCAGGCGCCGCTGCGGCGCGCGCTGCGCGGCGACGTCGACGCGATCGTGCTCAAGGCGCTGCGCAAGGAGCCCGAGCACCGCTATCCGTCGGCGGGCGCATTCGCGGAGGACGTCAGGCGCCACCTCGCCGGCCGCCCGGTGCTCGCGCGCTCGGACGCGACGACGTACCGCGTTCGCAAGTTCGTCGGCCGGCACCGCGGCGCGGTGCTCGTCGCGACGTTAGGCATCGTCGCCCTCGCGGCGGCCGGCGTGCGCGAGCGGACGCTGCGCGGGCGCGCCGAGCGGGCCGCGGCACGCGCCACGGCAGTCGAAGGCTTCCTCGTCGGCGTGTTCGACGTCGCCGATCCCTTCGCGCTCCCCGACACGGCGCGCCGCGACGTCACCGCACGCGCGCTGCTCGACCGCGGCGCCGCGCGGCTCGACGCGTCGCTCGCCACCGCACCGGAGGCGCAGGCGGACCTGCGCCAGGTGCTCGGCGGCGTGTACGCGAACCTGGGGCTCTACGACCGCGCCGAGCCGCTGCTGCGCCGCGCCCTCGCCCAACGACGCGCGCTCTACGGCCCGCGCCACCCCGCGGTCGCCGAAGCGATGGACCGCCTCGGCACGCTGCTCGAGAGCCGCGACCAGTTCCCCGAGGCCGAATCGCTGCTCCGTGACGCGCTCGCGCAGCGGCGCGCGCTCCTCGGCCGCACGGACACGGCGACCGCGCAGAGCCTCGGCCACCTCGGCACGCTGCTGCGCGAGCGCAACGAGTTCGCCGCGGCCGAGCCGCTGCTGCGCGAGGCGCTGGCCATCCAGAGCGCGACATCAGGCGACACGTCGCTCGCCGTCGCGTCGAGCCTCGGCGACCTCGCCCTGCTGCTCTATCAGAGCGGCGACTACGACGGTGCGCTGCCGCTCTACCGCCGCCAGCTCGCGATCGACGAGCGGCGCCTCGGCGAGAACCATCCGGAGACCGCGGCGACGCTGCACAACATCGCCCAGGTGCAGGACGGGCGCGGCGAGTCGGGCGAGGCGGAGGCGCTGTACCGGCGCGCGCTCGCCGCGAAGCGCCGCACGCTCGGCGACCTGCATCCCAGCGTCACGGTGAACCTCAACAACCTCGCGCAGGTCGTCGCGCGTCAGGAGGGGCGGCTCGACGAGGCGGAGGCGCTCGTGCGCGAGGCGCTGTCGCTCGACCGGAAGATGTTCGGCGAGCGGCACGGCTACGTGGCCGAGAGCATGCGCAACCTCGGCAACATCCTGCGTCGCAAGGGCGACTTCGCGGAAGCCGAGCAGCTCTTCGAGCAGGCGCTGGCCGTGAACCGCTCGCTGTATGGCGACGAGAACATCACCGTCGCGATCAACGAAGCGGCGATCGCCGGCGTGCGGCTGCTCCAGGGCGACGCGGCCGGCGCGCTGCCGATGGCGCGTCGTTCGTACGAGCGCTACGCGCGGCTGCAGGGCGAGCGCCACCGCAGCACGCTGATCGTCGGCTTCCGCGTCGCGCGCGCCCTCCGCGAGAGCGGCGCGCCGCGCGACGCGGAGCAGCTCGCGCGCACGCTGCTGTCGCGCCTCGACACGACGACCGCGTCGACGCGCACGGTGCACATGGACGGCGAGATCGAGCTGGGACGCGCGCTGCTCGCCGAGGGCCGCGCGGCGGAGGCGCGGCCGGCGCTGGAGCGGGCCGTGGCCCTCGCGCGTCCGGAGGAGGAGCGCTGGCGCGTCGCCGACGCGCGCCTCGCGCTCGGCGAGTGCCTCACGGCGTTAGGCGACCGGGCGCAGGCGCTGCCGCTGCTGCGCGCCGCGGCCGAGGCGCTGCGCACGCAGCGTCGCGCGCAGCCGCGGCTGGCGCGCGAGGCGGCGGCGGCGTTGGCGGGGCGGTCGTGATTCGGTGGTCGGGACTCGGGACTCGGTTGTCGGGCTTACCCATCAGTCATCCCGAGCGCAGCGACGGATGACACCGACAACCGAGTCCCGAGTCCCGACCACCGCCTAACGCCTAACGCCGCCCGTCCACCGGCAGCCCGCTCGGCACGCGCGCCGGCACGAGCGCCGAGAGGTCGCGGGCGCGGTCGTCGGTCAGGGCGCGCATGTAGACCATGAGGTTCTCCACCAGCGCGTCGGTCAGCACGACGCCGTTGAGCAGCGTGTCGCGCTGGGCGAGGATCGCCTCGGTGGTGGGGAGCAGCGTGGGGCGCAGCGCGGCCTCGAGCGGCGACGCGTCGAACGCGCGGAGCTTGAGATCCGACTCGCTGTAGTGCTCGACGAAGCCCTTGAGCGTGAGGATCGAGCCGTCGTGGCCGTACGGCGCGGTGAGCTCCACGTTGCGCAGCGGCGTCGTGCGGAAGCGGTACTTGTCGGCGCGCGCCCGCGTCACGTTCCAGCGCCCGAAGTCGTCGACGTGCAGGTCGCCGTTCCCCTCGCCGGGGCCGATCTGCGCGACGGCGACGCCGTGGAAGTCGTCGTCGCTGAACGTCGCTCCGTTGTGGCAGATGGAGCACTTGAGCGTGAGGAACGTCTGCGCGCCTTCGCGCTGCCGCGCCGTGAGCGCGTCGTTGCTGCCGGCGAGGAAGCGGTCCCACGGCGAGTCGTTGAACGTCAGCCGGTCGACGAGGAAGCCGCCGATGGCGTTCGACGCGTGCGCGAACGTCATGTCGTCGAAGCGCGTGCCCGGATAGGCGGCCTCGAACATCGCGCGGTACTCGGGGATCGCGCCGAGCCGGCGCATGAGCGCCGCCCAGATGGCCGGATTGTCGGCGTCGTCGATCGCGGCGACCTCGTTCCCCGATCCGCCGCGCATCTCGGCGCGGCTCGTGACCGGGAACATGCCTAACGCCGACGCGGCGCCGAACTCGAACACGCGCTCCATCGCCGGCGTGATCTGCGCGCCCGCCGGCGTGTGCACGCGCCCCTGCGCGTCGACCTCCACGCGGCCGTCCCAGAAGAGGTGCCGCATGGACGCGAGGTTGAACAGCGGCGGCGCGTTGCGCGGAATGAATGCACCGGTCGGATGCAGCCGTCCGGGCCCCATCCCGGTCGCGCCCTGTCCGATCGACAGGCTGCGGCCGTCCCCGGTGGCGAAGCCGGGCAGATGGCACGTGCTGCACGAGATGTCGCGGTTGCCGCTCAGGATCGGGTCGAACAGGAGCGCCTGGCCGAGCTGCACGAGCGCGGGGCGCACGGGCTGCGGCTTGGTGAGCGGCACGATGCCGCGCGACGCGGCGAGCTGGCGGATGAGAGCGGGCGAGATGGCGCCCGGCACGGTGGCGAGGGCGGGCGCTGCGGGGGGTGCGATCGGCGCACGCGCGGGCTCGGTGGGGCGGTCGCCGCACGCGGCGAGCGCCACGAGGGTGGCCGTCAGCAGCAGCGGCGACGTCAGGCGGGGCATCGGAGTCTCCAGCATGAGGACGCGCGCGCCGCGCATCGAACGCGGCGCGAGGGGCCTGGGTTGGCCCCTCGACACTACATACGAAAACGCCATCGGCGAGTCGCCATCGCACGATCACATCACGCGAATCGCACCCTCACCCCCTCGGCCGTCCACTCGATACGCGCCCGCTGCGCCTCGACGAGGCTCGCCGCGAGGACGGCGGCGGCCGAGGGCACGTCGGGGCGCGGCGCCGGCGCGACGGACAGCCACACGCCGTCCGCATCGCGCCCCGTCTCGATCGACAGCGTGGCGCCGGCGTCGGCGTGCGCAGCCGCCCCTTCGGCGAGCAGCGCGAGCGCCTCGGCGAGCCGCGCCCGATCGGCGGACACGCGCGGCAGCATCGGATCGAGCGACGCGGCGGCGCGCGCACCGCGGCGCGCGGCGGCGGCCTGCGCGAGCGGCAGCACGGCGCGCACGACGTCGTTCACGTGCACCGCCTCGCGTCGCACGGGCAGCGCGCCACGCGCCGCGTCGGCGATCTCGGCGAGCTGCCGCAGCGCGCCGTCGATCGCGTCGGCAGCGTCGCGCGCGGCACCGAGCAGCTCTTCCTGGTTCTCGTTGAGCTCCCCGAACCGCGCGTCGAGCAGGATGTGGAGCGGCAGCCGCACCTCGTCGAGCCGATCGAGCGCGGCGCGCACGGTCGTCGCGAGCGTCTGCGCGAACGTCTGCGCGAGCGCGTCGTCCATCATGCGTCGACCGCGGAGACGACGAGCACGTCGAGTCCGGTGCGGCCGGCCGCGAGCCGGTCGACCACGGAGCCGTGACGGAGCCGGTGCCACCACGACCGCTGCGACCGTCCGACGATGGCGAGCGTGACGCCGCGCTCCGCCGCAAACCGCGCGAGCGCCGCGGCGACGTCGAGCGCCTCGAGCTTCACGACCTCCGCGCCTAACGACTGCGCGAGCTGGATGTTGTCCACGAGCCGCCGCTGGATCGTGCCGTCGATGCGGTCGGCGCGCTCGCCGGGCGTCTGCACGTAGACGCAGTACCAGTCGCCATTGAGGCGCCCGGCGATGCGGCTCGCCTTGCGCAGCAGCACGCGCGTCAGCGGCGGATCGCTCGACAGGCACGCCATCACGCGCTCCACCGACGGCACGACGTTCTCACGCGAGCGGTCGACGGCGCTCGCGACCTCGCGCAGCGCGAGCTCGCGCAGGGTGCTCAGGTTCTCGTCGGTGAAGAAGTTCGCGAGCGCCGTCTGGACCCGGTCGGGATGATAGATCTTCCCTTCGCGCAGCCGCTGCCGCAGATCCTCCGCCGAGATGTCGAGGTTCACCACCTGATCGGCCTGCGCGACGACCCAGTCGGGCACGGTCTCGCGCACGGTGACGCCGAGCATGCGCGCGACGACGTCGTTCAGCGACTCGAGGTGCTGCACGTTCACCGCGGAGACGACGTCGATCCCTTCGTCGAGAAGCCGCAGCACGTCCTGCCACCGCTTGCCGTTAGGCGCGCCGGGGACGTTCGTGTGCGCGAGCTCGTCGACGAGCGCGACCTGCGGCCGGCGCGCGATCACGGCGTCGACGTCCATCTCCTCGAGCGTCACGCCGCGATACGCGACGCACCGCCGCGGCACGACCTCGAGATCGCCGACCTGCGCCGCCGTCTCGGCGCGCCCGTGCGTCTCCACGTAGCCGACGACGACGTCGACGCCGCGGCGGCGGAGGTCGTGCGCCTCGTGCAGCATGCGATACGTCTTCCCCGTGCCGGCAGCGGAGCCGACGTAGAGCTTGAGCCGTCCGCGATCGGGCCGCCGCACGCGATCACCGCGCGTTAGGCGGCATGGGGATCGCCGAGTCGAGGGCGACGTTGAGCAGCAGCACGTTGACGCGCGGCTCGCCGAGGAAGCCGAGCGGGCGACCTTCGACGTGCGCGTCGACGAGACGGCGGACGAGCGACGCGTCGACGCCGCGGGCGCGGGCGACGCGGGCCACCTGCAACGAGGCGTTGGCGGGCGAGACGTGCGGATCGAGGCCGGAGCCGCTCGCGGTCACCATGTCCGACGGCACGCGTCCCTTCGTCGCGCCGTCGACGGCCACCGCGCTGTCGACGCGCGCCGCGATCAGCGTGTCGGCGAGCCGGCGATCGGTCGGGCCCTCGTTGCTCCCCGCCGACGCGGTCGCGTCGTAGCCGGCGCCGGCGGCCGACGGGCGCGGATGGAAGTACTCGGGCCGCGTGAACGGCTGCCCGATCAACGCGCTGCCGACGACGCGGCCGCGCACGACGACGAGCGAGCCGTTGGCCTGGCGCGGGAAGAGCGCCTGCGCCAGCGCCGTGACGACGGCCGGATAGACGATGCCCGTCAGGACGCACAGCACGAGCGTCATGGCCAGCGCGGCACGGAGTCGATGCATCATGGTCAGACCAGTCGCAGCGCGACGAGAAGGACGTCGATCAGCTTGATGCCGATGAACGGGACGACGAGTCCGCCGACGCCGTAGACGAGGAGGTTGCGGCGCAGGACCGTGCCGGCCGACGCGGGCCGGTACGACACGCCGCGCAGCGCGAGCGGGATGAGCGCGACGATGACGAGCGCGTTGAACACCACCGACGCGAGGATCGCGCTCTCGGGCGAGTGCAATCGCATCACGTTCAACGGCTCGAGCGCGCGCCGCGCGCCGTACACGGTGACGAAGATCGCGGGGATGATGGCGAAGTACTTCGCGACGTCGTTGGCGATGGAGAACGTCGTCAGCGAGCCGCGCGTCATGAGCAGCTGCTTCCCGATCTCCACGACCTCGATGAGCTTCGTCGGGTTCGAGTCGAGGTCGATCATGTTGCCCGCTTCCTTGGCCGCCTGCGTGCCGGTGTTCATCGCCACGCCGACGTCGGCCTGCGCGAGCGCTGGGGCGTCGTTGGTGCCGTCGCCGGTCATCGCGACGAGCTTCCCGCCGGCCTGCTCGCGCCGGATCAACGCGATCTTGTCCTCCGGCCGCGCCTCGGCGAGGAAGTCGTCGACGCCGGCCTCGCGCGCGATGGCGGCCGCGGTGAGCGGGTTGTCGCCAGTGATCATCACCGTGCGGATGCCCATCGCGCGCAGCCGGTCGAACCGCTCGCGCATGCCGCCCTTCACGACGTCCTGCAGATGCACGACGCCCAGCACCTCCGCGGCGCCGCCCTCGCACTCAGCGACGACGAGCGGCGTGCCGCCGTCGCGCGCGATCCGCTCCACCACTCCGTCGAGATCGGGCGGCGTGACGGCGCCGCGCTCGCGCGCCCAGCGCAGCACCGCGTCGCCGGCGCCCTTGCGCACCTCGCGCCCGCCGACGTTCACGCCGCTCATGCGCGTCGCGGCGCTGAACGGCACGAGCTCCAGCGCGCCCGCGTCCTCGGCGAGCGACCGGCCGCGCAGCCCGAAGCGCTCCTTCACCAGGACGACGATGCTGCGCCCCTCGGGCGTCTCGTCGGGGAGCGACGCGAGCTGCGCGCGGTCGGCGAGGACGGCGATCGGCGTATCGCCCACGGCGACGAGCGCCGTCGCCTGGCGGTTGCCTAACGTGATGGTGCCGGTCTTGTCGAGGAGCAGCGTGTTCACGTCGCCGGCCGCCTCCACGGCGCGGCCGCTCATCGCGATCACGTTCTGCTGGATCATCCGGTCCATGCCCGCGATGCCGATCGCCGACAGCAGCCCGCCGATCGTCGTCGGGATGAGGCAGACGAGGAGCGCGATGAGCATCGGGACCGGCACCGGGTTGCCGGCGTACGCGGCGAACGGCTCCAGCGTCGCGACCGCGAGCAGGAAGACGATCGTGAGGCCGCCGAGCAGGATCGTGAGGGCGATCTCGTTAGGCGTCTTCTGCCGGCTCGCGCCCTCCACGAGCGCGATCATGCGGTCGATGAACGTCTCGCCGGGGTTCGCCGCGATGCGCACGACGAGGTAGTCGGAGAGCACGCGCGTGCCGCCGGTGACCGCGGACCGGTCGCCGCCGCTCTCGCGGATGACGGGCGCGCTCTCGCCGGTGATCGCGCTTTCGTCCACCGACGCGACGCCCTCGACGACCTCGCCGTCGCCGGGGATCACGTCGCCCGGCGTACACACGACGTGGTCGCCGCGCCGCAGCGCCTGCGCGCCGACGATCTCGAAGTCGAGCACGTCGTACGTGCCGCCGGCCGCGTCCATCGTCAGGCGCTTCGCGCGCGTCTGCGCGCGCGACTGCCGCAGCGTGTCGGCCTGCGCCTTCCCCCGCCCCTCCGCCATCGCCTCGGCGAAGTTCGCGAACAGCACGGTGAACCAGAGCCACACCGCGAGCTGCGCGAGGAAGCCGGTGCCCGCACGGTGCATCGCGACGTCCCGCGCGAGCGCGGCGGTCGTGTAGGCGCAGCCCACCAGCACGACGAACATCACCGGGTTCCGCACCATGTGCCGCGGATGCAGCTTCGCGAGCGCGTCGACGGCGGCGCGGCGCACGATCGGCGGGTCGAACAACGGGCGCGCGCGGCTCGGGCGCGACGGACGCGCATGCTCCACGGGCGGGTCGGGAATGAGCAGCGTGGCCATGGTCAGAAGAGCGCCCCCGCGCCGGTGAGGAAGTGCTCCACGACGGGGCCGAGGGCGAGCGCCGGGAAGAAGGTGAGCGCGCCGACGATGAGCACGACGCCGACGAGGAGCCCGGTGAACAGCGGTCCCGAGACGGGGAACGTGCCGGCCGACTCGGGCACCGCGCGCTGCTCGGCGAGGCAGCCGGCGAGCGCGAGCAGCGGCACCATGAGCGCGAACCGGCCGACGAGCATCGAGGCGCCCAACGTCGTGTTGTAGTAGTACGTCGACCCCGTGAGGCCGGCGAACGCGCTGCCGTTGTTCCCCGTCGTCGACGAGAACGCGTACAGGATCTCGCTCAGGCCGTGCGGCCCGGCGTTGTTCAATCCCGCGAGCCCCGGGCGCACGAGCACCGAGACGGCGGAGAACACGAGGATCGACGCGGCGGCAGCGAGCACGTACAGCATCGCCATCTGGACCTCGCGCGCGCGGATCTTCTTGCCGAGGTACTCGGGCGTGCGGCCCACCATGAGCCCCGCGATGAACACCGTCAGCACGACGAAGACGAGCATCCCGTAGAGCCCTGCGCCGACGCCGCCGAACACCACCTCGCCGAGCTGGATGTTCAGCATCGGCACGAGTCCGCCGAGCGCGGTGAAGGAGTCGTGCATCGCGTTCACCGCGCCGCACGACGCGTCGGTGGTGACGACGGCGTAGAGCGCGGAGGCGGCGACGCCGAAGCGCACCTCCTTCCCCTCCATGTTGCCGCCGGGGCTCGTGTCCGTGGTGGCGACGTCGACGCCGCGCGCGGCGTGGATGGGATTGCCGCGCGCCTCCGCCCAGTAGACCGTGGACGCGCCGGCGAGGAAGAGCGCGAACATCGCGGCCCACACGCTCCAGCCGTGGCGCGTGTCGCCGACCATGCGGCCTAACGCGTACACCATCGCCGACGGGATCAGGAAGATCGCCAGCATGGACCAGAAGTTGGTCCACGGCGTCGGGTTCTCGAACGGATGCGCGGCGTTGGCGTTGAAGAAGCCGCCGCCGTTCGTGCCGATCTGCTTGATGGCCTCCTGGCTCGCGACGGGGCCCATGGCGAGCGTCTGGCTCGCGCCCTCGAGCGTCGTCACGTGGACGTCGGGCGCGAGGTTCTGGATGGCGCCCTGCTGCACGAGGAAGAGCGCGAGCACGAGCGACAGCGGCAGCAGCACGTAGAGCGTGCCGCGCACGAGGTCGACCCAGAAGTTGCCGATGCGGCCGTGGGAACGATGCGTGAGGCCGCGCACGAGACCCATCGCCACCGCCATGCCGACCGCCGCGGACGCGAAGTTGTGGAACGCGAGCTGGGTCGCCTGCGCGAGATACGACATCGTCGACTCGCCGGCGTAGCTCTGCCAGTCGGTGTTCGTCGTGAAGCTCGCGGCGGTCTCGAACGCCTGCCGCGCCGGGACGGCGGCCAGGTGCCCGGGGTTGAGCGGCAGATGGTGCTGCACGCGCAGCACGAGATAGGTGAGCAGCATCGACACGCCGCTGAAGAGCAGCATCGACGTCGCGTAGCGCGTCCAGTGCTGATCCTCCGCGGGGTCGACGCCGCAGAGGCGATAGATCGGCCTCTCCACGGCGCGCAGCCCGCCGAGCGATCCGTCGTAGACGCGCACGAGATAGACGCCGAGTGGCTTCGCGACGGCGAGCACGCACGCCGAGAAGACGAGGATCTGCAGCCAGCCATTCGCTGTCATGGTGGCCTCAGAACCGTTCGGGGCGCAGCACGGTGTAGACCAGATACGCGAGCAGCGCGACGGCGAGCGCGCCGGCGATCCACGCTTCGATGGTCACGGGACGTGCTCCGACGTCGCGGCGGCCGCGCCGGCCGTCGTGCCCGCGCGGCCGAGCGAGTCGCACGCGCGCACGTAGGCGAGCATGAGGGCGAAGAACGCCGCCGTGCCGAGCACGTAGGCGAGGTCGATCATGGCGAGGCTCCGGGTACGGGAGCGGCGCGGCCTAACGATGGCGCGCCGCGCGGCGTCGAGCCGCGGAAGGAGCCTACCGATCGTCGCGTGAACGCCGCGCAAAGAACCGCGGCGGCGCGGATAAAGAGTTCGTGAAGACGCTCAGTCGTCGACGGTGTCCGTGACCGTATCGGCGACGGTATCGGCGATCGGCACGTCGAACGAGAACACCGAGCCGCCGCCCGCGCGGGGCGCGTAGTGCACCGCCCCACCCTGCGCCTCGGCGAGCCCGCGCGCGATGGAGAGCCCGAGCCCCGTGCCGCGCACGTCGGGCGCGGTGCCCGGCGGACGATAGAACGGCTCGAAGATCCGCTCGCGCTCCGTCGGCGGCACGCCCGGCCCACGGTCGGCGACCTCGATCACCAGCCGGGGGCCATCGCGCAGCGCACGGACGTGCACCGGCGTGCCGGCAGGCGCGTACTTCGCCGCGTTCTCCATGAGGTTCACGAGCACGCGCAGCGACTGCGTGAAGTCGAAGCGGCCGGCGAGCAGCGTGCCGGGGGGCAGCTCGACGTCGACGGGATGATCGCCCATCGCGCCGGCCGCACGCTGCAGCGCGGCGCCGATCAGATCGTCCGCCGTGTTGACGTCGGCGTTAGGCAGCACCGCACCGGCCTGGATGCGCGACAGGTCGAGCAGGTCGCCCACCAGCCCGTCGAGCCGATCGGCCTCGGCCTCGATCACCGACGCGCGCGACGCCTCGCCCGGCGACGCGTCCGCGCCGTGCGCGATCTCGTGGGCGAGCCCCTTGATCGTCGTCAGCGGCGTGCGCAGGTCGTGCGACACCGCGGTGAGCAGCGCGCTCCGCAGCGACTCCACGCGCCGCTCGCTCTCCGCCCGCTCGGCGCTCTCCACGAGCCGCACGCGCTCGACGCCCAACGCCGCGTAGTACGCGAGCGCGACGAGGAGCCGCGCCTGCTCCGGCGTCAGCGACACGCCGCGCGCCGATGCGATGCGCAGCACGCCCGCCGTGTGCTCGCGCACGACGAGCGGCAGCAGCACGGCGCGCACCGCGGGCGTCTCGGCGACGTCGGCAACGGGAGGGAGCAGCGCGCGGCCGAGCGGGCCGTCGGGGGCGCGCACGGCATGTCGCACGCTCTCCATCGGCGCCGCGCCGGCGCGCCCGTCGCCGCCGAGGCGCACGGTGCCGTCGCTCAGCTCCACGGCGCTCTGCCCCGTCTCGGCGAGCCATCCGACGAGCGTCTCGGGATCGACCGGCGTCGGCGACGTGGCCACGCGGTCGTCGCTCGCCGCGTCGGCACGCGCCGCGCGCTCCAGCGTCCCGTCGACGCGGCAGAGGTAGACCTCGCTCTCGTCGACGCCGGTCGTCGTCCGGATGACGGCGGCGATCGCGTGCAGCGCCTCGGCGGCGCCGGGCGCGCTCAGCGTCTCCGCGCCTAACGCGGCCAGCCGGTCCACCTCCTCGGCGCGCGCGGTGGCCGCGGCCGCGGTGGAGGTGGCGCGTGCCAGCAGCTCCGCGGCGACGACGCTCGTGACGAGGAACGCGATCAGCACGAGCCAGTCGAGCGGCTCGGCGACGACGAGCGTGTGATACGGCGGGACGAAGAAGTAGTTGAAGGCGACGAAGGCGACGCCGGCGATCGTGAGGCCCAGGGCACGCCCGCCGGCGGCGCTGGCGCCGAGCACGGCGAGCAGCAGCACGAGCGCGACGTGCGCGCCGGCGAGGCGCGAGCGGACGGCGATCATGCCCGCGGTGAGGAGGACGAGCGCGCCGAACCATCCGAGCCACTGCCTAACGGCGCGCCGCTCCGTCATGACGGGTCGGGCTCGAAGCGGTAGCCCACGCCCGGCTCGGTCTGGATGAAGCGCGGCCGGATGGGGTCGCGCTCGATCTTGCGGCGCAGGTGGCCGACGTAGACCCGCAGGTACTGCTGTGCGTCGCCCTCGGTGTTGCCCCACACGGCGTGGAAGAGCTGGCGGTGCGTCAGCGTCTGCCGCGGGTGCGTGACGAAGGTGCGCAGCAGCGCCCACTCGGTGGGCGTGAGATGCAGCAGCGCGCCGCCGCGCTCCACGCGGCGCCGCTGCAGGTCCATCGACAGGTCGCCGAAGGTGACCAACGCCGCGGCGCCCGGATCCTGCGCGGCGACGCGCGCGCGCCGCAGCTGCGCCCGCGTGCGGGCGAGGAACTCGACGGTGCTGAACGGCTTGGTCATGTAGTCGTCCGCGCCGGCGTCGAGCAGCGCCGCCTTCTCGGTGTCGGCATGGCGCGCGCTGAGCACGATGATCGGCGCCGCGGTCCATCGCCGCAGCTCGCGGCACACGTCGATCCCCGCCATGTCGGGGAGCCCGAGGTCGAGCACGACGAGCGACGGCGCCTGGGCCGCCGCGAGGTCGACGCCCGCACGGCCGGTCGCCGCC
>Ga0213876_10001323_pt1 | contig 15559 bp, 15 predicted proteins | sample BarmaccomBMRX_R9_FD_160113 | JGI IMG/M metagenome (GOLD analysis project Ga0213876, IMG submission 160113) | Root-associated microbial communities from Barbacenia macrantha in rupestrian grasslands, the National Park of Serra do Cipo, Brazil - RX_R9 | ecosystem: Host-associated > Plants > Roots...
TGAGAGTGACGAGGGTGGCGCCGACGTCCGGCGACGGCACACTTGGCACCGCAAACGCCTTGGCCGGATAAGGCACGAACGTTCCGATGGCGCTGGTGGCGCTGATCTGAGAGCCAAGGATCTTCAGCTGGGCGAAGCCGACGACGTGGACCGCCGCTGGCGCGGTGCTGACCGTGTCGTACATCGGCACGGTGACCAGGGCATAGGGCCTGTTCGAGCTATCGGACAGGGCCTGGCGGCGAACGTTGTCACTCAGGCCAGCGGCCACCGAATCGTAGTAAGGGGCGTTGAGCAGATTGACGGTGGCGGGCTGGCTCAACTGCCAACTGCCGAGGTGCTGGCCGTCGCTCCAGTACTGTGCCTCGGTGGCTTGTGTAGAGAACGTTGGCCCGCCGGCCGAGCTCAGGTCCAGTGTGGACCACTGCAGGCCGCTCGGTGGATGCGCAAACAGATCGTAGGTGGCGTGGGCGCTGAAGGCCGAAGCGCTGACGGCAATTGGAATGACCGGCGCTGTCGCTGGAGGCTGGCTGGGCTGGGCGATCGCGGTGGCGCTGTCCCGCAGGGTTTCGCTCAGAGCGCCCACGAACCCCGGCAGGATGGTGGAGACCGTACCCGTGACGGTGACGGCCACGCCACGTGCCGTGGGCAGGAACTGGGCAGATGGGCAGGTACCGAGCGATCCCACGGTGGCGAGGGTGTTGCCGCCGGCGTCCACGTACGCGGCCGTGATGCCGTTCGCGGCGACGCCGTTGGCGCTGGCGTACTTGGTGATCGCGGCGAGAACATTGGCGTCGCAGCGGTTGTCGCTTTGCAATTCGGTGAGCACCTGCCATGTGCCAGCCAGGCTGGCCGAGTCAGCGGCACCCTGGAGCGATCGGCGCTGATCGAGAACGATGCCGAATGTGTAAAGCAGACCGATCACGGCCAGCATGGCGGCGGCCGTGATCGCGAACAGCACGAGAATCTGGCCTTGTTCTTGCTGGAAGATGCCAGCGCGGTGCGCACGCGGGGGGCGGGCCAGGCATTGGTGGAGTTCGCGCTGATGGTCAGCGTGTTCATGCTGCTGGTACTGGGGACCTTCGACATGGCGCGGGCTTACCTTGCCTACACCGTCACCAGCAACGCGGTTCGTGAAGTCGCGCGGTATGGTGCGGCGCACTATGGCCAGGTCAACTGGCAGGCCAACGCGCAGCAGGCAGGACGCAATCTCGCGGTAGGTGTTGATTCCACGAACCTGCAGCTGGCGCAGCCGACGCAGCGGACCATCGACGGGCTGACGTACATTAGTGCCAGCGGAAGCTACTCGTTCCACTCGGTCACACCCCTGGTCGGCGCTCTCCTGGGCAATCCCATCAATATGCAGGTGGCCACCGCTGTCCTCGCTGGCTGAAGCCATTTGACAGACGCGAAACCTGGATCAAACGCAATCCGAGTCCTGGCAGTCGACGACAGCCCGACCATCCGCGAGACGCTCGCGGTGTTGATCGAGGCACAGCCCGACATGGAGTTGGTCGGGTCGGCTGCGAGCGGGCAGGAAGCCGTGCGTCGCGCGGCCGAGCTCCAGCCGGACATTGTCCTGATGGACATCCACATGCCCGACCTGGACGGCATCCAGGCGACGTGGCTTGTCTCCAGTCGTGCCCCGCACGGTGCGGTGATCATGGTCACCTCAGAAGAGCGCATCGATTTCCTGCAAAAGGCCATGTCGGCTGGCGCCCAGGGCTACGTGCTGAAGCCGTTCGGCAACGGCGCGCAGCTCTTCCAGACGATCCGCGAGGTGCACGGGCGGTCGTCGGCGCGGCGCATGCAGGTCGCGGGTGGCGCACCGCTCGACTCCCGCCTGCGACCGCGCATCGGCAAACGCATCGTGGTGCTCTCGCCGAAGGGTGGCGTGGGCTCGACGACGATCGCCGTCAGCCTGGCGTTGTTGCTGCGCGAACATGCTCAAAACGCGGTGGCTCTGTTCGACGCCGATTTCCTGGCCGGCGACACCACCCTTCAGCTGGACCTCCGCCCTGAGCGCACGGTGCTGGACCTCGTGCCGCACATCGACGCGCTCGATGCCCGGCTCATCGACCAGGTCATGGCGCACCACCGCAACGGCCTGCAGGTCCTGGCACGCCCGACGAACCCCGAACAGGCTGAGGTGCTGACCGCTGAATACGTACGCACCGTGCTCGGCTCGCTTGCCCAGATGTACGACGAGGTAGTCATCGACACCGTGCTGACCTACGACGATCGCATGCTGGCGGTGCTCGACCTGGCCGACCTGTACGTCATCACCGTCACGCCGCACCTCGGCACGTTGCGGAGTGCCCGCCACTTCCTGCACATTGCCAAGACCCTGGGCTATCCAGCCGATCGCATGCAGTTCGTGCTGAATCGCGCCAGCCATCTGGCTGGCCTGTCCACTGACGACATCGCCACACTGCTGGGCACCCATGACATCCTGCACGTGCCGACCGGTGGTCCCGAAGTGACGCAATCGGTTAACGAAGGCCGGCCACTGGTGCTGTACCAGCCGAAATCGCCGGTCGCTCGGGCACTGCAAACACTGGCAACGAAAGTTCGGCAACGCGTCGCCTCATGACGCCCGCGGGATAAACACCAGGCTGCCCGGAGTCGGGTCGGTCTGTCCCGCCACTTCATTCCACTGCCGCAGCTCACTCACGGGGACGCCAAAGATCGCCGCAATGCCGTCCCAGGTGTCGTTGGGCTGCACCTGGTAGAGGAAGCCACTTCCAGGACCGGCTTGGAACGTGGGCGCGGGCACTGGAACCACCGTAGTCGCAGGCGCGGTCGGTGTCGGCACGTTGGTTGGCTGAGCAAGGCCGAGCGCATCGCGCGCGGTGCGGTCATCAATTGGCGGCGGCGTGGCAAGCGCGAAGCTGCCGTTTGCCGGCCACAGGATGTAACCAAGGTGGGTACCGCGCAAGATCACGTGCGCAAGCAGGACCGCATCGGGCGCGGCGACCTCCACGAGCAGTGGATCGGTCGGTCCCGAGGTGCGGATCACAGTTGCGCCGCGCACGAGGACCGTCGTGAACGGGGTGCCGGTTGCGGGCGGTGTGAGGCTTGCAACGATGTCCAGTCGATCGCCCGGCTGCACATTCCGCAGCAGCGCCTCTGAACCAGCAACGGGAACCCCGATCGCAAGATTGCCCGCCTGGATGCTCGGTTCCAACGAGTCAGCAGCGACCGGAATAACGGTTGGCGCCGGCGGCTCGGTTGGCACCGACTGTCCCGGTTCAGCTCTGGAGGGTGAGAACTCGAGGAGCGAAAACGCGATGCCGAACGTCAGGATCCCCACGGCCAGAATGATGAGCGGTGGGTTCGGTCGCGGCTTCACTGTCAGTCGACCTCATACAGTGCGCTGATGCGCGCACCATTCACCAGCAAATACTGGCACTCCAGCGGTTCCGCTACGCCCACGAAGCGCACGCTGGCGTTGTTGACCGAAATAAAACGGTTGCGCGCACCGGTGGCGAACTCCAGCCACGGGATGCGATCGACGAGGTGAATCTCACCGGTAACCTGCCAGTCGTCCAGGTCCAGTACGACACGAGCCGGCAGGCGGTCGCGCAGATTGTTGAGGATCACCGGCGGCGGCTGCTCTTCGATCGGCCGGATGAGCCTCACGTCGTGCAGCCGCACCACGAGATCGCGGCGCGTGGCGGTCGCCGCCAGGTAGGTGTAGGCGCCGACGAAATCGCCGGGAACGTTGTTGAACAGGTCGGACAGACGCGAAAAGCCGAGCATCGGAATCTCGGCGCGCAGGCGACCACGCGCCAGATAGAGGTCGACAACCGTAGTCGACGTCTGGCGGGGCAACGTCACGGTTGGCCGTTCAGGGCTGCCGCGGCGCGCAATCCGACAGGGCCGAGCAGCAGCATGAATAGGGTGGGAAGAATGAAGATCACGAGCGGGATGAGCATCTTGACCGGCGCGCGCAGGGCTTCAGCTTCGGCCGCGCGGCGCCGCGAAAGACGCACCTCGCGGCTCTGGACGTGCATCACGTTGACCAGGCTGACGCCGAGCTGTTCGCTCTGGATGATCGCGCGGCTGAGACTACGCAGATCATCGAGGCCGACGCGCAGCGCCATACGTTCGAACGCTTCACCACGACCGATGCCGAGATCGATGTCGCGAAGAACGTGTTGAATCTCCTCGCTCAATGCGGATCGATATTCGTGAATGACGGTGCGCAGGGCTCGGTCGAGGCCCATGCCGGCCTCCAGGCTGAGCACCAGCAGGTCCATGACCGTAGGCAGGTCACGCAGAATGGCGCGCCGTCGAATCGAGTGATACCGCGCCAGCATGAAATCGATGCCGAACCAGCCGATGCCGATGCACAGCGCGAGCATCACCAGACCAACCGGGCCGAGTTTCGTCACGAACCACGCGCCGACCGCCGCACCAAAGATCGCGCACACGACTTTCCAGCCGAGCAGCTCGACGGTTTGAATCGCTCCCCTAAGCCCAGCACTGTCCACACGCCGTGATAAGGCGCCCGCTTCATTTGGGAATCGATTGGCCACGCTGGCACCGACGCGGGCCGCCAGTCCACGCGCGGTGGACCGGTGTTCCACGTTGGTCGGAAGCGGCCGGCGTTCGGTTTCGCCCAACTCGCGGTTGAGCGCGGCCACGCGTTGTTTGACGATGACACGATGCCGCCAATGCACCAGTCCAGCGGCGAGCACTGCGACGCCGAGCGCGGCGGCAAGCGCAATGGCGGCAGCCTGCAGCACGGGCATGCTCAGATCTCCATTCGACCGATGCTGCGCATGAAGAACCAGCCCAGGAAGACCATCGTGGCGGCAACTGCCAGAATCAGGCGTCCAATAAACGTCGTGAACAGTGGCTCGACAAACGAGCGATCCATCACGAACAGGAACAGCAGCAGCCCAAATGGCAGGACGGTCAGCACCATCGAAGAGAGCTTCTGCTGTGCGGTCAGCGCATTGACCTGACGCCGCAGCTCAATACGCTCGCGCAGCGTGCTGCCGACCGAGTCCAGGATGTGTGCGAGGTTCCCGCCGACTTCGTGCTGGACGCGAATGATGATCGCAACCAGCTCGTAGTCCTTGTTGGCGGTGCGCTCGGCAAGACGTTTGATCGCTTCGAAAAGCTGCACACCGAGGGCGATTTCCTGCGCAGCCAGCGCAAACTCGCTCGCCGTGGGCTCCGGACTGTGCCGCGCCACGAGGTCGATGGCTTGTGGAACGCTGTACCCGGCTCTCAGCCCTGAGGCGAGCAATTCCATGGTGTCGAGCGCTTGCGCCTCGATCCGCTGCCGACGTCGATCGTTGGCACCCAGCACCCACGCCGCAACTGCCAACACGCCGGCGAAGAACAGCCATATAGGCGATACCGCCGCAATCCCGATCAGCGCGCTGACGCACGCGAGGCCGACGGCAGGTCCACGCAGGACATCGCCTCGCGCCTCGACCTGGCCAATCAGCTGGTGCGACTGAATGCGCCAGATGTTCGGGCGGTGCGCAGCGCCCAGAAGGGCGCCTTCGCCCATGAGCTCAGCCACCCGCCGAGAAGTGGTGGCACGCACCCCGAGGCGATAGATGCCGCCGGAGAGCAGCATCACGCCCGCGGCACACAATGCGGCGATGGTCACGGAGAGCATCATGGCGCGCTCGTCCGCGCACTGAGTCGATTGGCCAGATCGCTATCGGTGAACGTGCCAGGGACCGTAGCCAGAGGCTGGAGCGGGCGCAAGGCGATGAACGGTTGTGCGCCAATCGCCTGCGCTTCCTGGAGGAGTAGCGCAGATTCCTGGGGCACCGCCAGCGTCAACGCGATGCTGTTGCCCGAGCGATCGACAGTCACTACGGGCACATCGGCGAGCAGGATGCGCGTGAGGGAGTCGGATCCGGTGGCGGCGTGCGCAAAGTACCCGAGGACATCGACGTGGTCGCCCGGTCGGGCTGCGCCGGCCGCGCCCGCCCCGGCGTCGACCGTCAGCACGGTGGCAACTCGATCGGGTGGTAGCGCGGCTGAGGTTCGACCGGTAATCACCGCTGTTGGCGTCGGCTCCTCTGCCACAGGGGCAGGCGGACGTGGTGGAGCCAACAGCGACACCGCCGCCACAATTGACGCGGCGATCAACACGGCGCCCCCCAGAATCAACCCGGCGGTGGCCAGATCGAACCCACCCGCGAGCCGAAATCGCCTCACGTAGCGGGTCCGGGCGTCTCGAGCATCTGCTCGAAGACTTCGCGCGCATGCCCGAGTGCTGAATCGAGCTCGTTCACCAGTACGGTGGCATCCTGAATGCGTCCGTCACGTCCACCTTGCTCCAGACGCAGCGCCAGATTACCGACCTCATGTGCACCAACTGTGCCGGCTATCCCTTTTAACGCGTGCGCGGCGCGTTCGATCGCCGGCGCATCCTGCACTTCGGCCGCCTCGCGCAACGTTTTCAGGCGCTCTTCGGACTCGGCGAAAAACCGCTTCAGGATGCGAGCCACGACATCCGGTGCGCCGGGTGGTTGCAGGCGACGTAACTCGGCGAGCGAGGTGACGTCTACGGCTTCGTCAGGTGGCACGCCAAGGTTGTACCGCAAGCGTGGCCGGAATCTTGCACCCACATGGATACATGCGTTTCTCTGTCCTGGCGGTCACGCTTGTTCTGTGGATCAGCATGGCCCCAGGCGTTGCGGCGCAGTCGCCGGATCCGCAGCAGGTGGTAGACGCATTCGAGCTTGCGCGCGGCGCAGGCGACATCGATGGCGCGCTGGCACAGTTGGCGGACACAGCCGTAATTACCATCCAGAACCAGCATTCGAGCCGCTCCTTCAGCGGGGCGGTGCAACTGCGCAGCTACCTGCAAACCGTCGGCACCCACTTTCAGACGGCGATGCGCTCCAGGCCAATGGTGCAGGGCAGCACGGTCACCTGGACCGAGCGCGACCAATACGGCACGCAGGCGGTTGATGCCACCATCGTGGCGGTGGTGAGCGCGGGCCACATCGTCGCGCTGAGCTATCGAACGAGTGATCCGGTGGGATCGCCGAGCGGTCCGGCGGATGCGACCTCGCGCCAGGCGATAGAGCTCCCGAGCATGGCCTGGCCGGCCGTGCTGGCAGTACTTGGTCTCGGCTTGCTGGCGCTGGTGTTCGGTCGACCCAGGCGCAAAGCATCCCGATCGCAACTGGATGGCAGGCTGCTGGTCGCCCTGCGCCGCGACCGGGCCTGCGAAGTCCGTGATACGGAGAGAAGAGCTGCCTAGGGTCTGGTAGGCTGAGCGGCCGTGCGGGTTGGCGTGGTGGGCCTTGGCCGCATGGGCCACTTCTACGCCGTCACAATCGCCTCCCTCGGCGGCGCCGTACGATTGGCCGCTGTTGCGGACCCGAACGTCGGCGTTCGCCAGGCAATCCAAGCGCGCCTGCGCGTCGAGTACGCCTGTGCAGACGCCACTGATGCGCTCGAGCGCGTCGATGCGGTGGTGGTCGCCACTCCAACGAGCGCGCACGCGGATGTGGTACTCGCGGCGGCCGCTCTGAGAAAACCGGTCTTCTGCGAGAAGCCGCTCGCTCTCACTGTTGCAGAGACGCAGCGCGTCCTGAGCGTGGTGCAAGAGGCTGGCGTACTGTTGCAGGTGGGCTTTATGCGGCGCTTTGACCCCGCGCACGTGCGCACAAAAGAAGCCATCGCTGCTGGCAGGATCGGGAGGCCGATGCTCTTCAAGTCGGTCGGAAGAGATCCGGGCTGTCCGCCAGTGGACTTCGCCGATCCCAGACACAGCGGCGGGCTGATCATCGACATGGGCATCCACGACTTCGATACGGCGCGGTGGTTGATGTCGAGCGAAGTGGAGCGCGTTTCGGCCGAGGGGAACCTGCTGTTCTGCGAGGAGCTGCGGCGCGTGGGTGATATCGACAACGCCATCATTTCGATGCGGTTCGCTTCTGGAGCGCTCGGTACGGTTGAGGTGAGCCGCACCGCGCGATACGGCTACGACATCCAGGTCGAAGTGTTGGGTTCTGAGGGCGCCGTGCGCCTGGGTCCTTCTGCAGCCCGCGAAATCGATGAGCTGCAGGTGCTGGCCCCGGCGCCACCGAACGAAGAGACGACGCCTCCGTTTGTGCGTCGGTTCGCCAATGCCTACCGTGCGCAGATCGTAGATTTTCTCGAGTGCGTTCAGGCGGATCGGATGCCCCGGGCGAGTGGAGAGGATGCGCTTGCTGCTATCCAGATTGCCGAAGCGGCTACGCACTCCGCGCGGAGTGGGGCACCAGTTGCGGTCTTGGCGCATGTCTGAGATCCGTCGACTGACCACCGCCCAGGCCGTCATCAGCTTTCTGGAAGCGCAACACGTCGAACGCGATGGTCAGGAGCAGCCGTTCTTCGGCGGGTGTTTTGGCATCTTTGGCCATGGCAATCTCGCCGGCATCGGCCAGGCGCTGCAGCAAACGCATGGTCTCCGGTACTACCAGTCGCGCAACGAGCAGGCGCAGGTCCACATCGCGATTGGCTATGCCAAGATGCACAACCGATTGCGGGCGCTCGCCTGCACGTCCTCCATCGGCCCCGGCGCCACGAACATGCTCACTGGCGCGGCCACCGCCACGATCAACCGTCTGCCGGTGCTGCTGCTCCCAGGTGACATCTTCGCCAGACGCAACGTCGCGCCGGTCCTGCAGCAACTGGAGTCCGAGCATTCGCAGGATATTTCGGTCAACGACTGCTTCAAACCGGTAAGCCGTTACTGGGACCGAATCAATCGACCAGACCAGCTCGTGACTTCGCTACCGGAAGCAATGCGTGTTCTAACCAGTCCATCGGAAACGGGCGCTGTCACATTGGCGTTGCCACAAGACGTGCAGACCGAAGCTTTCGATTTTCCGCGTGAGCTGTTCCGCAAACGCGTGTGGCAAATTCCTCGCAATCGCCCAGACCGGGAGTCGATCAAGCACGCGGCGGAATGGATTTGTAGTAGTCGCAGACCGCTGATCGTGGCCGGCGGCGGCGTGATCTACAGCGAAGCCAGCGAAGCATTGCGCGCATTTGTCGACCGCACAGGTATTCCAGTTGCAGAAACGATGGCGGGCAAAGGCAGCTTGCGTTTCGATCATCCACTCCAACTCGGGGCGATCGGCGCGACTGGAGCATTTGCCGCGAATCGTATTGCGCGTGAAGCGGACCTCGTGATTGGCATCGGTACGCGCTATTCGGATTTCACGACCGCCTCCAAGACCGCATTTCAGGCAACGGACGTGAAGTTCGTCAACGTGAACGTCACGAATTTCGACGCCGCCAAACACGCCGGACTTCCGCTGGTAGGTGATTCGCGCGCAACCCTGGAGGAGCTAGACGCAGCGCTTGAGGGTTACACGGTCAACACCGCATACCGGCAGGAGGCTCGCGTGCTGCACGGCCAATGGGAGCGCGAGGTGGACCGCCTTTACGCGGAGCGCCTGGAGCCGCTGCCCGGCCAGGCCGAGTTGATCGGCGCCGTCAACGAGCACGGCGATCCCGACGCGGTCATGGTGTGCGCGGCGGGAAGTCTGCCGGGGGACCTCCACAAGCTCTGGCGCGCACGTCATCCCAAGCAGTACCAGGTGGAGTACGGCTATTCGTGCATGGGCTTCGAGATAGCCGGTGGACTCGGCGTCAAAATGGCAGATCCTGCGCGCGAGGTGTATGTGCTCGTTGGCGACGGCTCGTATCTGATGATGCCATCGGAGATCGTCACGTCCATCCAGGAGAGCTACAAACTCACGATCGTGCTGATGGACAACTCCGGCTTCAAGAGCATCGGCGCGCTTAGCCGTTCACTTGGACAATCCGGGTTCGGGACGCGCTACGCCTATCCCCACGATGGCTCGCTCCCGGGTGATGGCGCGGTCGCCGAAGAACTACCCGTGGACCTCGCTGCGAACGCCCGGAGTCTTGGCGCATGTGTGATCGAATGCCGCACGCGGGATGATGTCGTTCAAGCAGTGGTAGATGCGAAGCGTATGGACCGCACGACCGTCATCTACGTCCGCAACGATCGGCTCCACGGCGTGCCTGGCTATGAAGGCTGGTGGGATGTGCCCGTGGCTGAAGTGAGCGACTCAACGACTGTGGCCGACGCCCGCCGTGAATGGGACGCGAATCGGGCGCGCGAGCGCTATTTCTTATGATCGACCGCGTGCTCAACGTCGGTTTGATCGGCGCCGGGCGCATCGGCCGACTGCACGCGCAGCATCTCGCGCGCCGAATTCCACGGGCGCGTCTTGCGGCCGTGGCAGACGTCGTGCTGGCGTCCGCAATGGCATGCGCCTCCGAATACTCCGCGCCTAACGCAGTGGACGACTACCGACGCCTGTTGGAGGATCCCGCCGTGGAGGCAGTCGTGGTGTGTTCGGCGACGGACACGCATTCGCAAATCGTGGCTGATGCGGCTGCAGCAGGAAAACACGTCTTCTGCGAAAAGCCAATCGACCTCACGCTCGAGCGTACTGACGCCACTCTTGCCGGGGTCCATCAAGCCGGCGTCACGCTGCAGATAGGCTTCAACCGTCGTTTCGATGCGAATTACCGCAGAGCGCGCGCAGCGATCACCAATGCCGAGGTTGGTACTGTCTGGCGCCTGCACATTGTGAGTCGTGACCCGTCGCCGCCACCAATCGAGTACATCCGCACATCAGGTGGCATGTTCGTGGACATGACGATCCACGATTTCGACATGGCACGGTTTTTGATCGGCGCTGAAGTGGAGGAAGTGTTCGCGACCGCTCGGGTGATGGTCGATTCGGCCATCGGCACCGCTGGGGATGTCGATACCGCCGTAACGGTCCTGCGATTTGCCAATGGCGTCATTGGCACGATTGATAATTCTCGCTCGGCTGCGTACGGCTATGATCAGCGCGTCGAGATCTTCGGTAGCGGTGGCATGGTTGCGACCTCCAACAACTACGAATCTACCGCGGTCATCAGCGACCGCGACAGCGTCCACCGTGATCTGCCACTGAACTTTTTCATGCAGCGGTACACCGACAGCTATATCGCGGAGATGTCCGCCTTCGTCGACTGCGTCCTGGACGGTGGTACGCCGCCGGTCACAGGAGAAGACGGAAGAGCCGCACTGGTTCTCGGCCTGGCCGCGCAGCGCTCCGCGCGCGAAAACCGCCCAGTACGGGTGCTGTCGTCTAACGCGTAGCCAGGAGCGCGTCGGCGGCTCCCACATTCCACTCCACGCTGCGCGGAAGCACCAGCGCGGCGGAGCGAACGCGATACGCCTCGGCATTGCGCGCCTCGTACGGCACCTCACCGCGCTCGCTGAGGGCACCCACCGCATCCAGCATTCGACGGCGCGTGGCGATCACGGCGAGGTCCGCGCTCCCCAGGTGCTCGATGGTGCGATCGCAGATCGGCCCCATGCCTTCCTGCACGGCAAGGTCCTCCTCCCGAATGCCGCGGATGCCCGTGTAGGAGCGCTTACTGCGCTGCAAGGAGCGATCGACGAGGTAGTCATTGTCACGATTGCGCAGCGGAATAAACGTGCGCGAGTCCACTTCAGTGTGCACGCCGAGCCACGACTCGATCTGCGCGACTTCGTTCGTCGCCAGTGGTCGGTCGGGATGCCAGGTGACGGTGAAGCCCATCATTCTTTCGTCGTCAATCGGAGTCGCGCCGGTAAAGGAGAGCGGTGCGCCAACCGGCGATGGAATCATCGTGTAGCTCGGCATCAAAAATTGCGTGATGCGCCAGTAGTACGAGTCGACTTCGGCGTCGCGGCGTGCACCGATCATCATGCCGTACTCGGTCGGGAGCACGAAAAAGCGGGGAGCGCGATCGCGCGCCATATAGTCTGGCAGTTGGCTGCCTGGGTCCGCCTTGATGCCCGCCGAGTCCGCCAGGCTGTTCTGCTTGCTGTGCAAAAACGAGACGTGGCTGGAGTCGACCTCGCCTTCGACGTTCTGGAGAAAACTGCAGAACTGAATGCGTTTGCTCACGTAGCGATGGGACTCCGGAACACGCGTCCACTCGAGCTCCGGCAGATTCGGGGCGGGTGCCGGACCCAGATAGGCCCAGAGCACGCCACCTCTGTCCTCCACCGGATACGCGACCGCTCTCACTTTCGCACGAAAGTCGCTCTCGGCAGGTTCATTGGGCATATCCAGGCAGGTACCGTCGGCGCCGAATTTCCAGCCGTGATACACGCACCTGAGGCCACCTTCCTCGTTTCTGCCGAAGAACAGCGACGCCCCGCGGTGCGGGCAGTTGTTCTGGAGCAGACCCACAGCGCCGTTGCTGTCACGGAAAGCCACCAGGTCTTCGCCGAGCAGGCGGACGCGGATGGGATCGCTGTCGGCGTGCGGCAGCTCGGAGCTCATGGCAAACGGTTGCCAGAAGCAGCGCAGGAGGGCGCCCATGGGCGTACCTGGGCCGACGCGAGTGAGCAGCTCATTGTCTTCGCGCGACAGCATGGCCAGAGTTTAACCCCGCAGGCGTAACATCGGAGGTGCCACAGAGCGCAAGCGTATAAGGAGAGGTTGAATGCAGGTCGGGTTCATCGGACTGGGACACATGGGTCAGCACATGGCGCGGCACGTGGCCGAGGCAGGTCACAATGTCGCGGCGTTCGACCTCCGTGCCGAGGCAGTCGCGCAGCTCACAAAAACTCCGAATGCGCGGCGCGCGAGCAGCGTCGCCGAGGCCGCGAGCGGTGCTGAGATCGTGTTCACATCGCTACCTGGCCCGCCTGAAGTCGAGAGCGTTGTCAGCGGACCAGATGGACTCATGGAGTCGATGCAATCCGGCACCGTCTATGTGGACCTCTCGAGCAATTCGCCAACAACCGTTCGCAAGTTACACGCGGCATTCGCCGATCGCGGCATTTCAATGCTGGATGCGCCGGTTGCTGGTGGCGTGATCGGCGCCGAGGCGGGCACGCTATCAGTGATGGTGGGTGGTGATCAAGCGACGTTCGAGCGTGTCCGACCGGTCCTGGCTGCCTTCGGCGCCCGATTGTTCTACTGCGGTCCAAGCGGCAATGGGGCGATCACGAAGCTGTGCAACAACCTGTCCTCGCAGGCGCAGATCGCGGCCGCAGGCGAGATTCTGTCGCTCGGTGTGAAAGCCGGTGTGGACCTGGAGATCCTGGCTTCGGCAATCGGCCAGAGCACGGGGACCTGCCGCGCCATCGTGGACACGTTCCCCAAGCAGCTGTTCCGCCGCCACTTCGAGGATCCGGGCTTCACCAGCATCCTTTCTGCCAAGGACACCCACCTGGCAATTGAGATGGCACATGAGTTCGGGGTGCCAATGCCGATCGGCGAAATCGTGGAGCGCGACAAACAGGAGGCCCTCCGCCGGGGTTGGGGTCCGCTCTCGCCGGATGTCTTCGTCCGACTCCAGGAGGAACGCGCCGGAGTAACCCTGGAATACGCCAAACAAACTACCCCGTGATCAAAAAGTTCTCGGTCCTGTACGTCGGCCACATCGAACTGGAGAACGTCGGCCGCGACGGGACTCCAGCCGATGAGCGCTGCTATCCGAACGAGCGACTGGTCGAAGGCATGGCCATGGCCGAATCCGTCGCACACGTCATGGATGAGCTGGGCTACGACACGCTGTGGTTGGCGGAGCATCACTTTCAGCGCGAGGGATATGAGGTCATCCCGAACCTCATCCTGATGGGCACCTATCTGGCGACGCAGACGCGCCGGCTCAAGTTTGGCTGCGCGTTCAACGTCACGCCGATGTGGCACCCGGTGCGTCTGGCAGAGGACTACGCCATGGCGGACTATCTCACGCGAGGCCGCATCGTGATGGGTGTGGGACGCGGCTACCACACCCGTGAGGTGGAATCACTCGGTGGCCCACTGTTAGACAGCGAAGCGAATGCCGCCCTGTTTCGCGAACAGATGGACGTCCTCTTCAAGTGCTTTCTCGAAGAGCGCTGGAGTCACAAGGGTCGGTTCTACACCATTCCTGCCGACGTCCCCTACCGGGGGTATCAGTTGAAGGACGTGACAATGGTGCCGCGACCGGTCCACCAGCCGGTGGAGGTGTGGCAGGCCATTGCCTCGGGGAAATCCATTCCGTTCATGGTGCAGCACGGTATCAAAGGCATGGTCACCATGAACGGGGAAGTCATCACCCGCCAGGTATTCAACCAATTCCGCGACGAGGCAGCCAAAGTAGGCCGCACACTCCAACTTGGAGAGGATCTCGCCTGGGGCGCCGGCCTCTACCTCTCGCCGACCGTCGAGCAAGGCATTGATGGCGTGCGGCCGTATCACGATGAACGCTACAAGTGGTTCGCCCCATTCGGGTTTGTGCGCTACGCCGACGACCAGGGGCGACCGTGGGGAACACCCGGTGCGCCAACTGGCGTTCCCACCATCGAAGAGGGTGTGCGCCAGAAAGCGTGGCTGATTGGCCCCGCTTCACTGGTCACTGACCGGCTTCGTGAATTGGAATCCGAGTATCCGGGCCTGGAGCACATTGTCCTGCACTGGCCGGAGGGTATGCCAGCGGACGAGTGGATTTCGCAACTGCGTGCGTTTGCTCGCGATGTTATGCCTGCGTTCGCAAGGCAAGAGGTAGGTGTCTAACACATGGTTGATATTCCACGACTCAATCCAGTTATTCGTACGCTCGAGAGTGGGCAGCCCACGTTCGTGACCTTCTCACCACCGGAAATCGGCCAGGCGCAAGCGATAGCGGACGCGGGCTATGATGCGGTGATCTTCGAGATGGAGCACGGCCCGTACGATATTCGTTCGCTGCGCGACTGTATGCAATATATGCTGAACCGGCGCCAGATTGTGACCAGCGGTACGCTGGCTCCGGCGGTCGCGCCGTTCGTGCGCATTCCGCCTAACGGTGGCGAGTCGAATCAGTGGATCGCGAAGCAAGTCCTGGATTCCGGCGTCTATGGTGTGATCTGGCCGCACGTCAGCACGGTGGAGGATGCGCGGAACGCCGTTGTGGCGTGTCGGTATCCGCGGCCGAAGTCCGCTCCGCGCTACGATCCCCCTGGGCAGCGCGGTGATGCGCCCGCGGCGGCAGCCCGCTACTGGGGTTTGACTCAGCAGGAGTACTACGCGCGCGCCGACGTGTGGCCGCTTGCTCCCGATGGCGAAGTCGTCGTGGTGGTCATGTGCGAGGAGGCGCGAGCCATCGACAACCTGCCACAGATACTGCGCGAAGTGCCGGGTATCGGAGTGGTGTTGATCGGCGAAGGCGATCTCTCGCAGGACCTCGGTTACCCGCGGCAGTACGAGCACCCGACGGTGGCCGCGGCAATCGGCGAGATTCTCAACATCTGCAAGAACGCGGGTGTGGTCTGCGGCCATCCGCATGTGGATTCCAGCAATGTAGAGCGGTTGCTCGAGATGGGCTTCCGTTGGCTGATGGCTTCACCCGAGCGAAGCTTCAACGCACTACAACTGGGCCGCAAAGCCGCCCAGCGCGTAACTGCCTGATTGATCCGTCATGGAGGAATTGCTACGCCTGGGCGCCGAGGTCGGAGGCCTACTCATTGAACGCCACCAGACCATCGCCGTGGCTGAGTCGAGCGCGGCTGGTTTGATTTCGGCGGCGCTGC
>Ga0213876_10001324_pt1 | contig 15553 bp, 12 predicted proteins | sample BarmaccomBMRX_R9_FD_160113 | JGI IMG/M metagenome (GOLD analysis project Ga0213876, IMG submission 160113) | Root-associated microbial communities from Barbacenia macrantha in rupestrian grasslands, the National Park of Serra do Cipo, Brazil - RX_R9 | ecosystem: Host-associated > Plants > Roots...
ATCGAACTCAGTCTCGCCCGCTATTCGCCGGCCGTGCTGAGCCTGTTCCGGTTGGTCTACGGCCTGCTGTTCGCCGGGTACGGATCGATCAGTCTCTTCGGCTGGCCGATCGCATCGGCGCACCCCGTCAAGGTCGGGGCGTGGCCGGGCTGGTATGCGGGCGTGATCGAGCTAGTCGCGGGTCTGCTGATCGGGGCGGGATTGTTCACTCGCGCCGCGGCGTTCGTTGCCTCCGGAGAGATGGCGGTCGCGTACTTCTGGGTGCATCAACCGCGTGCGCTCTGGCCGATCGGCGATCCACCCGGGGGCAATGGCGGAACCCCGGCGATACTCTTCTGTTTCGGCTTTTTCCTGCTTGTTTTCGTCGGCGCCGGAAGCTACTCGATCGACGCCGTGCGGCAAACGAAGAAGGCGCGGGGTCCGGGTCGGCCCGTCGGCGGCGTGCCTATACTTCGGATCCATCGGCGCTGACGAGCCCTAGCAGCCAGGAGAAGCCGTCCCGCCCGAGGCGCGGACCCTCAGGAGGTCGACGATGACCGCACGGTGTGACGGGATGGTGGCTCTGGTGACCGGGAGCAGCCGCGGACTGGGCAAGGCGATCGCCGCGCGGCTCGCGGCCAGCGGTGCCACGGTGGCGCTGACCGCCCGCACGATGGAGCCCGATCCGAAATACCAGGGGTCGCTGAGCCAGGCCCGCGACGAGATCCTGGCCAGGGGCGGTCGCGCCGTCGCGATCCAGGCCGACCTATCGAAAACCGAAGAGCGCGAACGACTTTTCGCCGACGTCGTCGGCTCCGTCGGCGCCCCGGACATCCTGGTCAACAACGCGGCCGTTACCTTCCTGCGACCTCTGGACGGCTTCCCCGAGCGCCGGGTGCGGCTGATGATGGAGATGCATTTGTTCGGGCCGCTGCACCTGGCTCAGCTCGCGATTCCCGCGATGCGCGACCGTGGCCGGGGCTGGATTCTGAACGTGACCTCGGTGGGCGGCGACCTCCCGCCAGGGCCGCCATTCTCCGAATTCGATCGCACCGCGGGCTTCGGCGTATACGGCACCGTCAAGGCCGCGCTGAATCGGCTGACGAAAGGCCTTGCCGCCGAGCTTTACGACGACGGCATCGCCGTCAACGCCGCCGCACCGTCGAATCCGGTGGCGACCCCGGGGGCGGGCACCCTGGACCTGGCCAAGAGCGACACCGAGGACGTCGAATTGATCACCGAGACGGCTCTTCGGTTATGCACGGGTGATCCGAAGGTCCTGACCGGACGCATCGCGCACACCCAGCCCTTCCTGGCCGAGGTCGGCTGGTCGAAGCCGGTCGCCTAAATGGCCGAACTCGACCTCGCCGCGCTGCGACGGCGCCTTGCCCGCGCCGGTGTCGATGAGGTCGCCCCGATGGCCGGCGGTGCCTCCAGCCTCACGTTCAGCGGGGTGCGGGACGGCAGGGCAGTGGTGCTCAAGGTTGCCCCGCCGGGAGTCGAACCCGTGGCACATCGCGATATTCTGCGTCAGGCCCGCATCATGAAAGCGCTTGCCGCGACCCAGATTCCAGTCCCCGAGGTGGTGGTCGAGGATCGGGAGAGCCCGCCGCTGTTCGCGATGTACCGTGTCGAAGGCGACTGCCTAGAGCCGCTGTTCGACGGTTGCCCGCCGACCGCCGCCCTGGCCGAACTGGCCGAACGCTACCGCAATGCGTGCCGGACGATGGCGGCCCTGCACAGTCTGTCGCCGGACAGCCTCGGCCTGGGCGGTGAGCCGGTGGTGGATCCGGTCGCCGAGGTCCATCGGTGGTGTGCGACGCTGCAGACCGTCGATGGCGCCCTGGTGCCCGGCTGGCAGGGCGTGCGTGACGCCTTGTTGCACCACGCGCCAACAGCAATGGCGCCCAGTGTGGTGCATGGCGACTTCCGGCTTGGCAACCTGCTTGCCACCGGAGCGCGCATCAACGCGGTCATCGATTGGGAGATCTGGTCGGTGGGCGACCCGCGCATCGACGTGGGCTGGTTTTTGATCAACTCCGATCCGCAGACTTACCAACGTGTTTCGGCCCGCGTGGCGCCACCGCAGGAGGAACTGGCCGAGCTCTACCGGCAGGAGCTGGGCGCCAGGGGGGCTGACTTGGCCTGGTTCACCGCGCTCGCGTGCTTCAAGTCCGCGGCAACCTGGTCGCTGATCGTCAAGCACAACCGCCGAAGGCATTCTCCGCGTGAGGAACTGGAAGCCATGGTGCCCACCTTGCCAAGGCTGCTCACGCGGGCCCGGTCGATGCTGGACTAAGCCACAGATCGACCCGCTAACTGCGCGGGATGCCCGCCAGCTTGTCGGCGAACTTCGCCTCCGCGGCCGCCCGCAACCGCAGCAGGTGCTCGGACGGAAACAGGTCGGGCGCGGGTTTGCGGTCTTTGAGGAGCAAGCGCGCCAACGTCACCTTGTGCACTTCGGTCGGACCGTCGGCCAACCCCAGCACGAACGATTCCACCAGGTACTGCACGAACGGCATCTCGTGCGTGGTACCCAGCGAGCCATGCAGCTGAAGGGCCCGCGACGACACGTCGTGCAGCACCTTCTGCATCATCGCCTTCACCGCGGAGATATCGGCCCGCACCGCCTGGTAATCGTTGAATTGGTCTATCTTCCAGGCGGTTTGAAGCGTCAGCAGGCGGAAGGCCTCGATTTCCATCCAGGAGTCGGCCACCATTTCCTGGACCAGTTGCTTGCTGGCCAGGATCTCGCCCTGGGTGTAGCGCGATACCGCGCGCTCACAGAGCATGTCGAAGATCCGCCGGACCAGACCCACCGTGCGCATGGCGTGGTGGATGCGCCCACCGCCCAGCCGGGTCTGGGCGACGGCGAAGGCTCCGCCGCGCGGCCCCAGCATGTGATCGGCCGGCACCCGCACGTTCTCGTAGCGGACGTACCCCTCGCGTCCGCCGCCCACCGGCTGATACCCCAGTCCGACATCGCGCAGCACGTGGATGCCCGGGGTGTCGCCCGGGACTACGAACATCGAGTAGCGCTGATACGGTGGGGCCTCGGGGTCCGTCATCGCCATCACGATGATGAACGACGCTATCGAGGCAAACGAGGAAAACCACTTCTCCCCGTTGATGATCCAGTGGTCGCCGTCGGATACCGCGTTGGTGCGGAACACTTTCGGATCGGCGCCGCCCTGCGGCTCGGTCATCGAGAAGCAGGACACGATGCGGTTGTCCAGCAGCGGCTCGAGGTAGCGCGCTTTGAGCTCGGGCGTGCCGTAGTGTGCCAGAATCTCGCTGTTGCCGGAATCCGGTGCCTGCGAGCCGAAGACGATCGGTGCACACTCCGAACGCCCCAGGATCTCGTTGAGCAACGCCAGCTTCACCTGGCCATAGCCCGGCCCACCCAGGTGCGGTCCGAGATGGGTGGCCCACAGTCCGCGTTCTTTCACGATCTGCTGCAGCGGCGGGATCAGCGCCTGCCGCACCGGATCTTTGAGATCGTGGGATTCCTTGACAATCAGATCGAGCGGCTCGCACTCGGTGCGAACGAAGTCCTCGACCCACTCGAGCTGTTCGGCCCACTGCGAGTCGGTGGAGAAGTCCCACGTCATCCGGACGTCTCCTTTCGGGCTTCGCGGAGTGTTGCGGCCTCATCGGTCGCGTGCGTGAGCACCTGGTTGCGGTTCTCCAGTTCCAGCGCCGCCGGCAGGCCGGCCGCATCGGTATTGACTTGCAGCGCACGCTTTGTCAGCTGCACGCCCAGCGGGGCGAGGTCGGCGATGAGCGCGGCCAACTCCAGCGCACGTTCGGTCAACCGCTCGGGGTCGACGAGGTCGCTGACCAGCCCGCGCCGGTCGGCTTCCTCGGCCGCCACCGTGCGCCCGCTGAGCATCCAGTCGGCCGCGACGGTGGAGCCGACGATGCGCGGCAGGTGATAGCTCATGCCCATCTCGGCACCCGAGAGCCCGAGCAGGATTGCGCCGTTGCCGAATGATGCTGCCGTAGAGCAGATCCTGATGTCGGCAGCCAGGCACAACGCGAATCCCGCGCCGACACAAGGGCCGTTGACCGCCGCGATGACGGGCTGCGGCAGGTCCCGGATGGCTACGGCCAGTGCGGCCATCCTTTCCTGGAACCCCATGCGGTCAAGAGCGGGCGCTTGCGCCTCGACCATGCTGGGTCCGAAGTCGCGCACGTCGATCCCGGAGCAGAAGCCGCGGCCCGTCCCGGTGAGGACGACGGCGCGCGCCGACCGGTCTGCGGCCAACTCGCCCAGGGCCGCGGCCAGTTCGGTCTGCATCGCCTCGTTGATGGCGTTGAGGCGGGTCGGGCGGTTCAGCCGCACCACAACGACGCCGTCACGTGGTCGTTGCAGTTCCAAAGTGTCCGACACCGTCACGTCCGCGCTGTCAGACGTGCAGGTCGGTGCTGGTGGTGAGGTGTTCCCAGGCCTCGATATCCTTCGCGCGCGAGTCCGCGACGTACCGGTACGCGAGCAGAGCATCGACGCCCAGTAGCAAGAACGCCGGCGGCTCGGTTGATTCGACGGCGGTGATGATGGCGGCGGCGGCCTTGGCCGGGTCACCGGGCTGAGTGCCGTCCATGGTGTCGTTCTCTTTGCGGCGCAACCCCGCGGTGGTCGCGTAGTCGTCGATGACGGTGGGTGACTGGACCAGCGAGCGGCCTGCGAAGTCGGTCCGGAACGCGCCCGGCTCGACGGTGATGACCGAGATGCCGAGCGGGACAAGCTCGCCACGCAGCGCCCCACTCATGCCCTCCACGGCCGCTTTGGCCGCGGAGTAGTAGCCGGACCCCGCCGGCGTCAGCTGGGCGCCGATCGACGAGATGTTCACGATGGCGCCGCAGCGATGTGCCCGCATGCTGGGCAGGACGGCCTTAATCATCGCGACAGCGCCGAAGAAGTGCGTCTCGAACAGGGCGCGGACCTGGGCGTCGTCGCCCTCCTCGACCGCGCCGCGGTAACCGTAACCGGCGTTGTTGACCAGGACATCGACGTACTCGAATCGGTCTTCGGCCTCCCGGACAGCGGCGGCGATCTGCTCGGGGTCGGTGACGTCGAGGGTGACGGCGAGCACGCGGTCGGGCGTGGCGTCGGCCAGGTCAGCGACCTTCGAAACATCGCGTGCGGTGACGACGGCGTTGTGGCCGGCGTCGATCACAGCTTCAGCCAGAGCGCGGCCAAGCCCGGTCGAGCAGCCGGTGATGAGCCAGGTGGACACGGGAAATCTCCTTCCAGCGTTACTCCTCCAGGGCGCGGCCCACGATCAACGGGTCCGGCTCTCCTACAACCTCATGGTCCTTGTCGGCATAGTCGGACTTGGCAAGAAGGTGGCGCATGGCGTTGATTCGGGCGCGTTTCTTGTCATTGCTCTTCACCACGATCCATGGAGCGCAGTCCGTATCTGTCTCGAGAAACATCTCCTCCTTCGCCGCGGTGTACTCGTCCCACTTGTTGACCGACTCTATGTCCATCGGCGAGAACTTCCACTGCCGCACCGGGTCCACGAGCCGGATGGCGAAGCGGGTGCGCTGCTCGGCAGGGGACACCGAGAACCACAGCTTGGTCAGGCTTATCCCGTCGTTGACCAGCATCTGCTCGAAAAGCGGTACCTGCCTCATGAATTCGGCATGTTCGTCGGGTGTGCAAAACCCCATCACCTTCTCGACGCCCGCACGGTTGTACCACGAGCGGTCGAATAATACGATCTCGCCGCCGGCCGGCAAGTGCGGCACGTAGCGCTGAAAGTACCACTGCGTCCTCTCGCGCTCGGACGGTTTCTCCAGTGCCACGACCCGCGCGCTGCGCGGATTGAGGTGCTCCATGAACCGGTGGATGGTTCCACCCTTGCCGGCCGCGTCGCGACCCTCGAAGAGGATCAGGTGCCGGGTGCCGGCGCGCCTGCCGTGAGTCTGCAGCTTCAGCAGCTCGACCTGCAGCTGCCGCTTCACCCGCTCGTAGTCGTCACGCGCCATCCGGTGGTCGTATGGATAGCGCTCACGCCACGTGTCGATCGGGTTGCCGTCACGATCCAGCAGGACCGGGTCGTCGTCGTCTTCGTCATTGACCGTGTATCCATGGTCGGGCATGGACAGGTCGTCAAGGTCTATCGCCGCCATGCTCCGACGCTATGTCCCGGCCCACGATCTACAGCAGCGCCGCCGCAATTTTGCAGATCGTTCTCGTGGCGTTCGTGTGGGCAGGGGGGACGACCGGCGTGCGTGCGAGGCACGCCCAGCAACGCGCGCACCTTGGGTTCCCCGGCGATGGCCGGCGATGGCCGGCGATGGCCGGCGAGGCCATCGTCGCGCGCCGCGTGTGGGCCTGGGCCACTTCGACACGCGGCTGACCTGGCCTCAGGTAACCCGTTGAGCGGCAGCGGCTTTCGCGTGATCATCCCATTGGCTCTGCACTTCGCGTTCCCCAGACGTGGCGACCAGGCCCGACGGGGCGAACCGCTTTGACGGCACCGGGTCGTCTTCGGTGAGTGGTCGACCGCGACCGCGAATCGCGTTGAGCGCAGCCATGATTCCGGCCACGACGACGATGAGGACCAACAGCGCGAAGATCACGGACAGGGTGCCCTGGATAGTGGTGTTCCTGATGACGTCGTCGAGCTGCTGGGCGTTTTTGGCCGAACCGAATGTCGTCTTGCCCGCGTTCTTGGCCGCCAGATACTGGGAATGTTGCGACCAGTAACCGATCGCGGGATCCCCGGAGAAGATCTTCTGCCAGGACGCGGTCAGCGTCACCGTCAGGTCCCACAGCAGCGGGACGCCGGGAATCCAGGACCACTTCAGCAGGCCCTTCTTGATGACGACCACGGTGATGACGGTCAACGCGATAGCCGCGAGCAACTGGTTGGCGATGCCGAACAGCGGAAAGAGCGTGTTGATGCCGCCCAGCGGATCGGTCACACCCATCAGCAGGATGCTGCCCCACGCCGCGGCCACGAGCAGGCTGCAGACCCACACGCCCGGGCGCCAGCTCGGGTTGCGCAGCTTGGCCAGCGGGCCGCCGAGATTGCCCAGCGCGTCGGAGAGCATGAAACGCGCGACCCGGGTACCCGCGTCGACGGCGGTCAGAATGAACAGCGCCTCGAACATGATCGCGAAGTGGTACCAGAACGCCCGCAGACCCGCGCCGCCGAACACGCGCTGCAGAACTTCGGACATTCCGACCGCCAGCGTCGGGGCTCCCCCGGTGCGCGACACGATCGACTTTTCGCCGACATTGGCGGCGGCCTGGCCCAGCCGGGCCGCGGTTTCCGGCGGCCCCGACAGACCGAGCCGGTTGACGTAGTCGGCGGCGGTGGCCGCCGTGCCGCCGGTTTGCGCGCTCGGCGCGTTGAGGGCAAAGTACAGGTGCTGGTCCAGGATGCACGCGCTGATCAGCGCCATCACCGCCACGAACGACTCGGTCAGCATGCCGCCGTAGCCGATCAACCGCATCTGGCTCTCCTTCTCCAGCATCTTGGGCGTCGTCCCGGACGAGATCAGCGCGTGGAATCCGGACAGCGCACCACACGCGATGGTGATGAACAGGAAGGGGAACAGTGAACCGGCGAACACCGGCCCGTCGCCGCTGGACGCGAAGCGCGAGATCGCGGGGGCCTGCATGACCGGACGCGCTATGCAGATGCCGAGCGCCAGCAAGGCGATGGCGCCCACCTTCATGAACGTCGAGAGGTAGTCGCGCGGCGCGAGAAGCAGCCACACCGGCAGCACCGACGCAACGAAGCCGTAGCCGATGATCAACCATGACACCGCCACCGGTGACAGGTTCAACCACGATGTGCCCCAGGAGGTTTCGCCAACCCAGTCACCGGAGGCCACCGCGAGCAGCAGCAGCACGAAGCCGATTATCGACACTTCTGTCACCCGACCGGGCCGCAGGAACCGCAGGTAGCAACCCATGAAGAGGGCGATGGGGATGGTCATGGCGATGGAGAACACGCCCCACGGGCTCTGCGACAGTCCCCGCACGACCACCAGCGCGAGCACCGCGATGATGATCACCATGATGACGAACGCCCCAACCAGGGCGGCGGCCCCACCCGTGGCACCGAGTTCGTCGCGGGCCATCTGGCCCAGGGAACGGCCTCGGCGCCGGGTGGAGATCCACAACACGAGGTAGTCCTGCACCGCGCCGGCGAACACCGCACCGATGATGATCCAGATGCTGCAGGGCAGGTAGCCCATCTGGGTGGCCAGCACCGGCCCGACGAGCGGCCCCGCACCGGCGATGGCGGCGAAGTGATGGCCGAACACCACCCGCCGGTCGGTCGGCACGTAGTCGGCCCCGTCGTCCAGAACCTCCGCCGGCGTGGCGTGATCGTCGCGCGGCCGGACGATCTTCATCTCGATCAAGCGGGCGTAGAACCGGAAGCCGATGACGTACGTGCAGATCGCCGCGACCACGAACCACACCGCGTTCACCGTCTCGCCGCGAGCGAACGCGACGATGGCCCACGCGATGGCACCGATTACGGCGATGATCCCGAAGAAGATCTTGTGCCGGGCGGTGAGGGGGGAGCGGTCGATGATCGCGACGGGCGGCAGGTCGACATCGGTACGGATGTAGCTGACATGCTCGGTCACGTGACAAACCCTACGACGAGTCCCGGCCGCTTAGTACAGCGCGCGGACGGCGTCGATCGTGTCGGCGTCGGCAGGGCCTTTGTCGTCGCGATAGCGCAGTACCCGGGCGAACCGCAGCGCCACTCCGCCCGGGTAGCGCGGTGACTTCTGCACCCCGTCCAACGCGATCTCGACCACCTGCTCGGGGCGCACCCGCACGACGTACCCGTCGGTCGGCCCGACCGCCAGCTCGCTGAACCGTGCCGTTTGCCAGTCCAGCATGGCGTCGGTCATGCCTTTGAAAGTCTTTCCCACCATGATGAATTCGCCGGTGGCCGGATCGCGTGCGCCCAGGTGGATATTGGAGAGTTTGCCGCGCCGGCGCCCCGAACCCCACTCCGCGGCGAGCACCACCAGATCCAGGGTGTGCACCGGCTTGACTTTGAGCCAGCCCGCCCCGCGCCGGCCCGCCTGATACGGGGCGGACGGCGACTTGGCCATCACCCCTTCGTGCCCGGCGGCCAGCGTCGCGTCCAGGAACGCCTCCGCCGCCGTCGCGTCGGAGGTGATCAACCGGTCCACCCGCTGCCGGGCGGGCACCACGGCGTCGAGCGCGGCCAGGCGGTCGGTGGTCGGGGCGTCGAGCAGGTCGACACCGTCGCGGTGCAGGATGTCGAAGAAGAACACCGAAAGGGGTTGTGCCACTTGGGCCGCAGCGATATCGACCGACCGGCCGAACCGTGCGGCGGTGACCTGGAAGCGGTGCGGGCGGTTGTCCTCGCGCAGCGCTATCGCCTCCCCGTCGGCAACGAGCTCGTCGACCGGTAGCGCCAGCGTTGCCGCCACCACCTCGGGCAACCGGGCCGTCACGTCGTCAAGACTTCGGGTGTAGACCGTGACCTCGGCACCGCTGCGGTGGATCTGCACCCGCGCGCCGTCCAGCTTGGCTTCGAAAATGGTTGTGCCACTGTGGCGTTCGAGCGCATCGGTCACGCTGGCCGCCGTCTGCGCCAGCATCGGGCCCACCGGCCGGCCCACCCGCAGGGTGAACGAGTCCAGCACCGCGGCGCCCCCTCCGCTCAGCGCCGCCGCGGCCACCGCCGCCAGGTCTCCGCCCAGCATCGCGGCGCGCTGTACGGCGGCGGCGGAGATCTGTGCGGCCCTGGCGACGGCGTCGGCCATGATGCCGACCAGCGCGCCCTGGCGCAGCTCACCGCCGAGCAGCCGCAGCAGAAAGGTCTGCTCGGTTTCGGTGGCGGCGGCAAATAAACCGGCGACGAGTTCGGCCCGCCGCGCCTGTGTGCCCTTGCCGGATACCGCACCGATCTCGGTGAAGGTGGTGTCGACGTCGACGACGGTCAGGGTGGGACGCGGCGCGGGCGGCGGGTGAGATCGCAACGACGCCCAGCCGACGCCGATGTGGCGCTGCGGGAGCTCACCGGAGAGCCACGACACGACGATGGCGACGACCTTGCCGTCGCCGGCGGCACCCTGCAGGAGTTCGGCGATCCGCTCGACCTTGGTCAGCCGCGACGAGGTGCCGCCCACGTTGAGTGAGGTGCTTGCGACGTCGAAGAGGAGCACGCAGCTCAGCTTGGCATGGCTCGCCGACAAGCCGTCGAGGCGGACACGCTAGCGTGCCTAGATAACGTTACAAATCGCATGGATTCTGACAAGCCAAAAAGGGAGGTCCGGATGGAGATCAACGGGAAGAAGGTCGTCGTCATCGGCGGCGCGTCGGGCATGGGTCGTGCGTCGGCCGAGCTGCTGGCGTCACGCGGCGCGCAGGTCGCGGTGCTCGATCGCGAGGGTTCCGACGGCAAGGAGGTCGCCGAGGGCTTGAGCGGAGGCGGCACGTTCTACCCCGTCGACGTCACCGACTTCGCCGGCACCGAGGAAACGTTGCAGGCCGCGGTCGACCAGCTGGGTGGCCTGCACGTCATCGTGACCACGGCGGGCGGCGGTATCGCCAAGCGCACAATGACCAAGACCGGTCCACACGATCTCGAATCCTTTCAGTCCGTGATCGATCTCAACCTCATCGCCAGCTTCAATATCAGCCGACTGGCCGCGGCGCACATGAGCAAGAACGAGCCCGAAGACGAGGAGCGCGGCGTCATCATCAACACCGCGTCCATCGCGGCCTTCGAGGGCCAGATCGGCCAGGTCGCCTACACCGCCGCCAAGGCGGGGATCGCCGGCATGTGTTTGACCATGGCGCGTGACCTGGGCTCGCTCGGCATTCGGGTGTTGGCCATCGCCCCGAGCCTGTTCGCCACGGGATTGACCAAGGGCATTCCCGACGAGTTCGCGTCGGCACTGACCAAGGACGCGGCCTTCCCCAAGCGCCTCGGCCGGCCCGAAGAATACGCCAAGCTGGTGGCGGCCATCGTCGACAACCCGATGCTCAACGGCCAATGCCTGCGACTGGACGCCGGGCAGCGGTTCGCGCCCAAGTAGGCGCCAGGCGCCGGCCTTGGGCGATTAAGTACACTCTTTCCAACCGCCCCGACGACGATCCGGGCCTGGAATATGGCGCGAGAAGGAGCGGGGAACCGACCGAGCCCGAGGCGATGACGCGGGCCGGGTAGCGGCGCGAGGAGGGCCCTGCATGGGTATCGCATTGACCGACGACCACCGCGAACTCGGCGCGGTAGCCCGCGCGTTCCTCGCCTCGCAGAAGGCGCGCTCGGCGGCGAGATCAATGCTCGACGCGCCGGAGGAGGCGCGGCCCCCCTTCTGGCAGGGCATCGTCGAGCTCGGCTGGCTCGGCTTGCATATCGACGAAGAGCACGGTGGGTCCGGCTACGGGCTGCCCGAACTCGTGGTGGTGATCGAGGAACTCGGTCGGGCCGTGGCGCCGGGACCGTTCGTGCCGACAGTGATCGGCTCGGCGGTGATTGGCAAAGAGGGCACTGCCGAGCAGAAGGCGAGGCTGTTGCCCGGGCTGATCGACGGAACCGTCACCGCCGGTGTCGGCTTCGACGGCAGCGTGCAGGTCAAGGACGGTGTCGCAGACGGCGAGGCCGGAGTCGTGCTGGGCGCGGGATTGGCCGAGCTGTTGCTGATCGCAGCCGGCGACGACGTGCTGCTGCTGGAGCGCGATCGCTCGGGCCTATCGGTCGACGTGCCCGAAAACTTCGACCCGACCCGGCGCTCCGGCCGGGTCCGGCTGCACAACGTGAGTGTGACCGCCGACGACATCCTGGCGGGGGCACGGGACTCGGCGCTGGCGCGTGCGCGGGTGTTGCTGGCCGCCGAGGCAGTGGGCGGCGCGACTGACTGTGTGGAAGCGGCGGTCGACTATGCCAAGGTGCGTCAGCAATTCGGCCGCACCATCGCGACTTTCCAAGCGGTCAAGCATCATTGCGCGAACATGTTGGTTGCCGCCGAATCGGCGCTCGCCGCGGTGTGGGACGCGGCGCGGGCGGCAGCGGAGGACTCCTCGAAGGATGAAGCGCAGTTCCGCCTCGTCGCCGCGGTGGCGGCGGCGTTGGCATTCCCCGCCTACGCGCGCAACGCGGAACTCAACGTTCAGGTGCACGGCGGCATCGGCTACACCTGGGAGCACGATGCGCACCTGCATCTACGTCGCGCGCTGGTGTCCGGGGCGCTGTTCGGTGGTGACGCGCCCGCCCGGGACGTCTTCGATCGCACCGCCGCCGGTGCCGTCCGGGAGAACAGCCTGGACCTGCCGCCCGAGGCCGAGGAACTACGCACCCAAATTCGTGCCGACGCAGCCCGATTGGCGGCCCTGGACAAGCACGCGCAGCGTGACACCCTGATCGAAACGGGTTACGTGATGCCCCACTGGCCCAAGCCATGGGGTCGGGCCGCCGATGCGGTCGAACAGTTGGTCATCGAGGAGGAGTTTCGCGCCGCGGGCATCAAGCGCCCCGACTACGGGATCACCGGCTGGGTGATTCTGACCCTGATCCAGCACGGAACCCCTTGGCAGATCGAAAGATTCGTAGAGAAGGCGTTGCGCAAAGACGAGATCTGGTGCCAACTGTTCTCCGAACCCGACGCCGGATCGGATGCGGCGTCGGTGAAGACCCGCGCCACCCGGGTGGACGGTGGTTGGAAGATCAACGGGCAGAAGGTGTGGACCAGCGGCGCGCAGTACTGCGCCCGGGGCCTGGCCACCGTGCGCACGGACCCCGATGCGCCCAAGCACGCGGGCATCACCACCGTGATTGTCGACATGAAGGCTCCCGAGGTCGAGGTGCGCCCGCTGCGCCAGATGACCGGCGGCTCGGAGTTCAACGAGGTGTTCTTCAACGACTTGTTCGTCCCGGACGAGGACGTCGTCGGGGCACCCAACTCCGGATGGACGGTCGCGCGGGCGACCCTAGGCAACGAGCGCGTCAGCATCGGTGGCAGCGGCTCGTTCTACGAGGCTCTGGCGCCGGAACTGGTGAAGCTGACCCAGAGCTCAGACCGGTTGGCGGGCACGGCAATTCGAGTGGGGTTCTATCTGGCCGAGGAAAACGCGCTGCGGCTGCTCAACCTGCGGCGCGCCGCCCGCAGCGTCGAAGGTGCGGGTCCGGGTCCGGAAGGCAACGTCACCAAACTCAAGCTGGCCGACCACATGGTGGAGGGGGCAGCGATCATGGCGGCGCTGCAGGGCCCCGAAGTCGCGCTGCTCGACGGCCCGGGCGCGGTGTCCGGCCGGCTGGTGATGGGCGCCCGCGGTATGGCGATCGCGGGCGGCACCTCGGAAGTGACCCGCAACCAGATCGCCGAGCGGATTCTCGGCATGCCGCGCGACCCGCTGATCAACTAGCCGGCCACGGCCACGGCCACGGCCACGGCGAGCAGACGCAAAAGCACCCACACGCCCGGCGTGTCGGGTGCTTTTGCGTCTGCTCGCGCTACCTCAGGCGGGGCGGGGGACCTTTGCCATCCGCGATTGGCCGAGCCAGCTCGGCACCGCCCGGCGAACATCTGCGGCTCCGTCGATGGACACGGTGCCGTTGAGCATGGCGCGCGACCACGACACGTCGCCGCGCCAAAGCTGGGTCAGGGCGAGCAGGCTGGACTCCACCGTCGCGGCCACCTCGTAGCCGGGGTCGAAGTCGCAAAGGTCGACCTCGCCTTCCGACACCATCAGCCACCAGTGGGGGGCCTTGGGGCTGACTCCGGTCAAGCGGAACGCGACCACGGTGCGCGCCCGTGGCCAGTCGTCGACGCGCACCGTGCGCCGAATATCCCACATCAGCAGGTGCGGATCCAGATCCTCGTCGCCGATCTCGGGGATCCAGCGGACGCCCCACTGCCCCAGCGCCTCAACCACCGTCGCGAGCTCTTGACCGCATGGCGTCAGCGAATACGAGGTGCGGCCGTTGACATCACTGCGTTCGACGACACCGGCCCGCGTCAACGACTTCAACCGCTTGGACAGCAGCGCGGGCGACATCTTCGGCACACCGCGTCTCAGGTCGTTGAAATGAGTGCTGCCGTCGAGCAATTCGCGCACGACCAGCAGCGTCCACCGTTCGTCGAGCAACTCCATGGCCTTGGCGACCGGGCAGAACTGACTGTATGTCGACATCGTTGACGCACCTCCACGTCTTTAGTAGACGCCGCGGCGGCCGAGTTGACTAGTACAGATCTTGTACCGACCCAGGTTCAGATCTGGCACTGGAAGCGGTTCATCGAGTCACCGGACCATGGTTGCGACCGCCCGCACTCAGAAAGGTGTAACGACAATGACCGCAGCGGCAGTGGACCTGGGATTCGAAAGCAAACATCGCGCGCTGTGGGCGCTGGGTGACTATGCCACCGTGGCCGCCGAAGTAGTGGCACCGCTGGGTCCGGAGTTGGTGCAGGCCAGCGGGATCCGCGCCGGTGACCGCGTGCTCGACGTCGCGGCCGGGGCCGGCAACGTCGCGATTCCGGCGGCGCTGGCCGGTGCCGACGTGATTGCCACCGACCTGTGTCCCGACCTGCTGGAGCGTGGCCGGGCCATCGCCCAGGACCGCGGTGCCAGGCTGCGCTGGCAGGAGGCCAATGCCGAAGCGCTGCCATTCGACCGTGACGAGTTCGACGCGGTGCTGTCCTGCGTTGGCGTGATGTTCGCGCCGCACCACCAGCGTTCCGCCGACGAGTTGGTTCGGGTGTGCCGGCCGGGTGGGACGATCGGCCTGATCAGTTGGACGCCAGCAGGTTTCATCGGCCAAATGTTTGCGACGATGCGGCCGTTTGTGGCGGCGCCGCCGCCCGGTGTGCAGCCGGCGCCGCTGTGGGGTGACGCTGACCATGTGCACGGGCTCCTCGGCGACCGAGTCACCGACTTCACCTCGCAACGTGCCACGCTGCCGGTGGAGCGGTTTGCCGACGGCGCGGCTTTCCGCGACTTCTTCAAGGCGAATTACGGCCCGGTGATCGCCGCCTATCGGGGAATCGACGCCGACCCGGATCGGGTGGCCGCGCTGGACTCACAGTTGGCCGGGCTGGCCGATCGATGCTTGGCCGGGTCGACGACCATGGAGTGGGAATACATACTGGTCACCGCCCGAAAGCGATGAGGACCCAGCCCTCGCCTGGGCCGTCAGGCGGGCGCGAACAACGGCGCGCCTCCTGCGCCGCGCTCTGACCGGGCCTGCACAGGCATTCCGCAGCGCACCGAATCCGGTTCGCAGTCAACGATATTGGCGGCGATTCGCAACCCGCTCTGCTCCACCAACTCGACGATGGCGATCACATAGGGAGTCGGTATCTCGGGGTTGAAAGCGTGGTGGTTGACCGTGTAAGTGAACACCGCGCCGCGTCCGGACACCGGCTGCGCCACCAGCGGAGCCCCGCAGTCCCGGCACTCGCCGGCGGCGGGATGCACCCAGCGTGCGCACTCGTCGCAGTGCTCGATGAGCACCTGGTTGGGAGAGGCGGGAGAGGAAGATGCGGCCCCGGCTGACACGGCCAATACAGTACACTCTATTGGTTTGCAGGATGCAGCGGGTTGGATCTCACGGAC
>Ga0213876_10001325_pt1 | contig 15548 bp, 10 predicted proteins | sample BarmaccomBMRX_R9_FD_160113 | JGI IMG/M metagenome (GOLD analysis project Ga0213876, IMG submission 160113) | Root-associated microbial communities from Barbacenia macrantha in rupestrian grasslands, the National Park of Serra do Cipo, Brazil - RX_R9 | ecosystem: Host-associated > Plants > Roots...
GCTCGACCACGCCTGGCTCATCCAAATCTTGACCGCATTCGCATCGGTTTGGTGGAAGACGGCACCGCCATCGGCTCCGCGCTCGCCAGCGCCGCGAACCGGCTCAAGAACCGCGAAGCCACCAGCAAAAGCCGCATCATCGTGCTGCTCAGCGACGGCGAGAACAACAGCGGTCGCATCTCGCCCGACACTGCGGCGGAAGCCGTGCGCGCGCTGGGCTTGAAAGTTTACACCATTGGCGCCGGCACGGACGGCTACGCGCCGTATCCGTTCACCGACGCCTTTGGCCGCACGGTCTATCGCAACATCAAAGCCGACTACAGCGAGAAGACGTTGAGCGAAGTCGCGCAGATTGCCGACGGCAAGTTTTTCCGCGCCGACAGCACCGCCGCGTTGCAGGACATTTTTGCCACCATCGACAAGCTGGAAAAAACGACCGTGCAAGTCAGCAAATACCGGCAATACCGCGACCTCTTTTCCTGGCCGCTCGGCCTCGGCGCCGCGCTGCTCGCCTTGCACACGCTCCTCGCGCAAACGCTCTGGCGACGGCTGCCGTAGTGCCACGTTGCCAGCTTGTATTCACCATTCTTTCTATGCTGAACTTTTTTACTTTGAACTGCTGCTCAACTCTCTATTCACGCATTAACCTAACGCATTGTCATCCTGAGCCTGCGAAGGATCTTTCGTGACCGAACGGAAAACGTTTTCCACCTCTATTGCTTTGCTCCGAAGGATCCTTTGACTTCGCTCAGGATGACAAGGAAACACCTAGAGCGAGTTTGCATAATTCATCAATCAACCAGCCTCCGATTATGCGCCGCCATGATTACTTCGTTTACATCATGACCAACTTCACGCGGACCGTGCTCTACGTTGGCATGACGAACGATCTGACACGCCGCGTAGCACAACACAAGCGCGGTGACATTGCGGGCTTTACTCAACGCTATCATGTCCAGTTCTTGGTGCATTTCGCACATTTCCGCGAAGTGCGGGATGCTATTGCTTGCGAGAAGCGAGTCAAAGGCTGGACGCGCGCGAAAAAGATGGCACGGATCGAAGAACTGAATCCGGCTTGGGATGACTTGAGCGCCGGCTGGCTGGTGGCTGCATCCAGCGTGACTTCCGCGAAAGATGCTTCGCAGGCTCAGCATGACAGGCTTGGATAATTTTTTCGTTGAAGCCATCTCAAACTTCACGCACATCACTCCCGCACGGACCAGCACGGCAAGGCTTGGATTGATTTCTAGTTTAAATCAGCATCCCACGCTTTTCGGCAGCTCGATGACGCTCCCCGCTTTCCACATTTTCGCCGACGCCCTCACCTTCGGCGCGCCGCGCTGGCTTTGGGCGCTCGCGGCGGTGGTGCCGCTAGCGGTTGCGCTCTTCGTCCACGCGGAACGCCAGTCGGCGCGGCGGCTGGCGCGGCTGGTCGCGGCGCGGCTGCGGGCGCGGCTCGTGCCGACGGTGTCGCCGGCGCGGCGACGCTGGCGGTTTGCGCTCGAGTTGCTCGCGCTCGCCGCGCTCATCGTCGCGCTGGCGCGGCCGCAACTCGGCTTTGAAGAACAAACGGTCAAGCGCCGCGGCCTCGATCTCATCGTGGCCGTGGACGTTTCCAAATCCATGCTCGCCACCGATCTCGCGCCGAACCGGCTCGCGCGGGCGCGGCTGGCTTTGCTTGATCTGCTCGACGTGCTGCCCGGCGATCGCGTCGGCCTCGTCGCCTTCGCCGGCAGCGCGTTTTTGCAAGCGCCGCTGACCATTGATTACGACGCCGTGCGCGCGGCGACCGCCGAACTCGACACCGACCTCATCCCGCGCGGCGGCACGGACATCGCCGCCGCCATCGACCTGGCGCTCGAGGCTTTTGGCCAGGGCGAGAGCGGCCATCGCGCCATCGTGCTGCTCACCGACGGCGAAGAGCTGGAGGAAGACGCGCTCAAATCTGCCCGCCGCGCCGCCGCCGCGGGCGTGCCGATTTTCACCGTCGGCCTGGGCACCACGGAGGGCAGCGTGATCCCGCTGCCGAGCGACCGGCGCCAGCTCGGCGGCACCGATTTCGTGCGCGACGCCGAGGGCAAGGTGGTGCGTTCGCGGCTGGATGAAAAACGGCTGCGCGAGATTGCGAGCCTCACCGGCGGCTCTTACCTTCATCTCCAAAGCGGAGAGTCGGAGATGAAAACCCTCGCGCAAACTCAACTCGCGCGCCTCGCGACCGGCGACATCGACGCGCGCCTGAGCCGCCGGCCGATCGAGCGTTACGTCTGGCCGCTCGGTTGCGCGCTGTTCGCGCTCGGCGCTTCCGCGCTGCTCGGCGAACGCCGGCATCAACGCACGCCGGCGCCGGCCGCGACGATGATGAAAAAAAACGCTGCGTTGCCCCGCGTGCTGCCGCAAGGCGCCACGGCGATGTTGTGCGCCGGCGGGTTGTTTCTCCTGGGCTTCGCAGGCATCATCAGCCCGCCGCTTGCGGTTGCCGCCGCAACCGCCGTGGATGCGGAGACGGCGCTGGAGTTATACAACCAAGGCAAATACGACGAGGCTTTTCGTGCCTACGAAAATTTGCTGAAAGCCGATCCCAACTCCGACAAGCTGCACTTCAACGCCGGCGCGGCGGCGTTTCAGCGCAAGGATTACGACGGCGCGCTCGATGCCTTCAGCCAGGCGCTCGCCGCGGCTGAGGAGCCGCAGCTCCAGGCGTCCACGCAATACAATCTCGGCAACACGCTGTTCCGGCGCGGTGAAGCGCAGAAAGACTCGGCGGCGCGCATCAAGGATTGGAAAAACGCGCTCGATTATTTCAACTCCACGTTGAAAGAGACCGACCGCGAGCCGCAGCGTTCGGCGGCGTTGCGCGCCGACGCCGAGCACAACCGCGACCTCGTGCAAAAACTGCTCGCCGAGGAGCAGAAAAAACAACAACAGCAGCAGCAACAACAACAAAGCTCGCAGTCGCCGGAGCAGAAATCGTCGCCAGGCAACAAGGGGCCGCAGGACAAAAAGCCGTCGCCCAAACCGGATGCGACCAACAGCAACCGCAATCGTTCCAAGGATGCCAGGGACAACGCTTCGAGCGGAGGCCAGCAGCCGCCGCAGCCCCAGTCTTCGGAAGGTCAAAACGGCAACGCGGGCGATCCGCAGCAAAACGATCCGAACGGGCGCGACCCCGGCGAGCGCGGTCAACGACCCTCCGACCGTCCGCCGGAGGGCAGCGGCGGCAACGAACAGAAACCCGAAGCGCAAGGAAACCGTGGCGGCCAGCGACCACAGCCGGACGATCATTCCTCGCAAAATGGCGGCGAACACAGCGGCCAGGACAACGCCGAAAATTCCGCGGAAAAAAACAATCCACGCCAGCGCGGCGACGTGCAGGCGCAACGGGCGCAGGCGTCAAAAAATCCCAACAAACCGCCGCAGCCTGCCGACGGCGCCGGCGCGCAGCCGGGCGAGGGCGGCGAAACTGCCGATGGCGCCAGCGCCGCCGATGGCCGCATGAGCGCCGCGCAGGCGCGCGCGTTGCTCGACGCGCTCCGCGGCGAGGATGACCGCAACGCCACCGCTGCCTTGCAAACGCGCGGAGGCAAAAAGAAACGCGATGACCCCGGCTATCAGGATTGGTGAACGGCTTGCCCGCAGCCACCACCGGACGCGCGGCTTTCTTTCCGCGTGGCTGCTGGTCTGCCTGCTCTGCGCAGCGAGCGCGCTGCGCGCCGCCGAGCCGCCGACCGCGGAAGCGCAGCTCTCGCGTCCGACCACGGAGGTCGGCGTGCCGGTGGACTATCGATTGAAAATCACCGGCGGCCAGCCGTCCACCGATCCGGCGGCGCCGCGCATCGACGGCATCGAGGTCGTCTCCGGTCCCGACTTTCAATCGAGCAACACGATCATGTTCGATGGTCGCAACATGCGGATGCAGCGCACGACGATTTACACGTTCCGGCTGCTGCCGACGCGCCCCGGCACGTTCACCATTCCTGCAAGCAGCTTGCAACTGGACGGCGCCACCGTGCAGACTCGCCCGCTCACGCTCACCGTCATGCCCGCCGGCAACACCGGCAGCCTGGGCGCGGGCCGCGCGGCTCCGCGCAGCAATGCTCCCGGCGGCGGCAGCGGCAACAACAACGACAACGCGCGGCTCGACCAGCTCATTTTTGCCGAATTGATCGTGCCGAAAAAAACGGCCTACGTCGGCGAGGCGATCCCGTGCGAGGTGCGGCTGTATCTCAGCGCCAGGGCGCGTTTGCTCGAAGCCGACGGCAACCCGCAACTCAGCGGCGAAGGCTTCTCCGCCGGCAAATTTTCCCAACCGCAGACCGGCTTGCAAAGCGTCGAGGGCGCGCCCTTCCAGGTCGTCATTTACAAGACTGTGCTCACCGCGGCCAAGACTGGCACGCTCACCATCGGCCCAGTCGAGGTCACGCCCACCGTGCAGCTTCCCGGCCGCCGGCCGCGGCTCCGCTCGTTCGGCGGATTCGACGAGGATGTGTTCGATAATTTTCCGAACGCCTTTTTTTTCTCCCCGCCCCAGCAGGTGCAGGTGAAGAGCGAGCCGGTGAACATCGAGGCCAGGCCGCTGCCCACGGCGGGACAACCGGCAAATTTCTCCGGCGCCATCGGCCGCTTCGAGCTGGGCACGCCGGAGGTCAATCCGAAAGCCGGCGTCACCGCGGGCGATCCGCTCACGGTGCGTGTGCCGGTGAAGGGCAAGGGCAACTTTGACCGCATCGCGCCGCCCGCGCTGGCGGACGCGAGCGGGCTGCACGCGTATCCACCGACGAGCAAGTTCAAAGCGGACGACGAGGTCGGCCTCAGCGGGCTGAAGACGTTTGAACAAGTGCTCATCCCGCAAGGGCCGCGCGACGCGTTGCCGCGGTATCGTTTCAATTATTTCGATCCGGGCGAAGGCCGCTACGTCGAGTTGCAAACCGCGCCGCTCGCCGTGCGCGTCGCGCCCGGCGCCGATCCGACGCCATCGCCCACGCCGCCCACCGCCGCCAGCGACACGGCCGCCACTGCCGCCACATCGACGCCAGCACCCAGCGCGACGCCGACGCCGCCCGTGCGGGATATTCTCTACATCCGCAGCGACTACGGCCCGCCGGTGCGCCGGCTCGCGGAGGCGTTCCGCCCGGTCTGGCAACAGCGGAGTTTCTGGCTCGCGCAAAGCCTGCCGGCGGGCGCGCTGCTGGCGTTTGCCGCCTGGGCGTTCACCCGCCGGCGCGCGCGCAACGACGCGTTGCGCCGGCGCGCGGCGTTGGCGCAGGAGCGCGAGGCGCTGCGCCGGACGCTGCGCGAGGAACGCACGGGGCGGCGTGAATTTTACACTGCCGCCGCGCGCTGGCTCGAACTCTCCGGCAAGGACAACGGCGCGCGCCTGCCGTCGGAGGTTTCCGCGGACGGCGTCAACGACGACGCCGCGGTGCAAGCCATCATCCGTCGTCGCGACGAACTCACCTACAGCGGCGGCGGCGTCGGGGAAGGCGAGCCGTTGAGCGCCGGGGAACGCCGCGAGGTGCTCGCCACGCTCGCAGCGCACGACGTTCCGCACCCTGCTGCCGCCGCCGCGCCGTCATTGCTGCCCGCAGAACTGGCGAGTCGCTGAATTTTCATTTTCATCAAGCAAGAAACGCCCGCTGCCTTTGCCGTTTCATGGATCATGGCCAACTGCGTCGATTTTCCTGCTGGCTCGTGTTGTGGTTGAGCCTGACGTGTTTGGCGCTCAGCCGCGCGGCAGCAGCCGGCGGCAATGGCGCATCGGAGATGCGTGGAGAAAACGCCTTCGCCGTCGGCAATCGCTATTACGAAAACGGCCGCTACGCCGAAGCGATCACGGCTTACCAGGAGTCGATCCAGCACGGCGAGGCAAGCGCCAATCTTTTCTACAACCTCGGCAACGCCGCGTTTCGCGCCGGGGAAGCGGGTCGGGCGGTGTTGAATTACGAACGCGCCTTGCGCCTGCAACCATCGCACCAGGAAGCGGCGGCTAACCTCGCCTTTGTCCGGCGCCAACTCGGCCTGCCCGCGAATGCGGCGCCGGAGGCGCGCGCGACGACGACTGCGCACTCGGCCGCCACGTTCGGTCCGTGGCTGCTGGCGGCGGGCGGCTGGTTGTTAGCCGCGGGCGCGCTCGTGTCCGGGCTGACGGCTGCGCGCCGCGGCGGCTGGACGCTCGGCGCCTCGGGCGCGACGCTGTTGCTCGCGGGCGGCGCAGCGATGTTCTGGCTGGCGGACCCGCGTTGGACCGATCCGGCGCGCGCCGTGGTCGTCGGCACAGAGGGCGCCGAGGCGCGCTACGCGCCGGCTGATACTTCGGATGTGGTGGCCACGCTGCCAACGGGTGGCGAGGTGCGCGTGCTCCAGGAACGCGGCGCGTGGGATTACGTGGAACTGGCCAGCAAAGCCCGCGCGTGGATCGCCGCCAGCCAGGTCGAACGCATCGCGCCTTCCTTCCAAAAACCTTAATCCTAATCGTAATCTTAATCCTGATCTCTCCGCACTCGCAACGCGCCGCCCTTGCCTCCGGCGGCAGAGACTAGGATTAAGATTAAGATTAAGGGCTTGCTGGCATCCACTGCACGGCGCTCACGGATCGACGAAATACACCTCCGGTCGCGAGGCCAGCATCTGCCGGCGCGCGTCCATCTCCGCTGCCGTCGGCAGGGCGCTGGCCAACTCCGGCTTGTGCAGGTAGGCGCGGAAAAAGTAATCGGCTATCTCTTCCTCAAAACGCGCGGCAGGCAGCGCGGCGCGCGCTTTGCGCAACCATTCCGCCGCGGCGGCGAGCTTGTTTTCCTGCAAGTCGCACGCTGCCGCCGCCAGCATCCAATCGCCGGCGTCGGGGGGCGGCGCCTGGTTGGCGGAATTATTCCGCGTGTGCTCCTCGGCTTCCGCGCGCACGGCAGCCACCTGGCCCAGTTCGATGCGCGCCAGGCGCAGCTTCAGGCCGGTCGCCGCCGGCGCGGTCAGCGGATCGCTGCCGCGCTGACGCAACAAGGCTTCTTGCAGCCGCGTCACGGCCTCCTCCAGCTTGCCCTGACGGCGCAGGCATTCACCCCAGCGATAAAAATAAACGCCGACCAACGGTTCCGCTTTCGCCGCTTCGGAAAACGCCGTCACTGCATCGTCGAAATCGCGGTTGCGGGCAGCAATAAATCCCAGCCGGTCGCACGCCTGCGCGGACGGCGGCGAAGTGCGGGTCAGGGGAAAGAGGATCGCCTTCGCATCCCGCCCGCGGCGCTCCCGGATGGCCATCTCGGCCAGATAAAGATCGAGCGCGCTGCTCTGTTGGGAAAGCGTCTGGCCCAGCCGACCGCGCAACTCGGTGGTAAGCTGCACGGCCTTCGCCCGATTGCCGCTGCGCTCCGCCGTGAGCGCGGCATCGAGGGCGGTGAACTCCGCGTCGCTCCACGCGGACAACCGCGCTGACGGCGTCTCGACGGCGGACGACGCGCCCGCCGCAGTGCTTGGCACAGGTTGCGTGAGCAGCGAGGAGGGGCCGCCCGGCGGCAATGCGAATTGTTGTCGCTCACGGCTGCGCGTGGCGACCGCAGTGCCGGATGTCGGTGCTGACGACGGATTGCCGGGAGCAGTCGCGCCGGCCGGGGATTTTTCTTTAACAACGTTCACCACCGGTGGCGCCGGCGACGCTCCCTCGTGGCGATAGTAGCCCGCCAGATAACCGCCGGCGACCAACGTTGCGGCGAGCATGAACCTTCCCAATCGTCGCAGCCAAGGCGCAGCCGCCTGGCTCAGCACTTTCTCGGGCGGCGGTCCTTGAAAGCGGCGCGGCGGCGCGGCGGCAGCGGCGGCAGCGGCGGCGGCGATTTCTTCCGCGCTGCGTTCGCGGGGGCGCAGGCGCAAGGCGCGAATTTCCGCGGCGCTCAGACCTTCGGACTGCGTGGGCTGCGGCGGAGAGGACGAGGTGGGCGCGACCGCTTCTTTGTTGGCGGCAACAGCAGCGTCCACGGCTTCCTCGTCTGCATCCGAGTCGCTGCGCGCCGGCGCGCGCTGGAAGCGATGGGGTTTGGTCGCAATCGGCATCGCCTCTGCGGCTGGCGACCCTTTCCACGGCTGAGGCGGCAAGCTGCCTGCGGGCGGCGGAGTCTCGGCCGGGAGCGGCTGACTCGGTTCCGAGGAGGGTGCAAGCGGTTCGGCCATGAAACAAAAAACGGGCACGCAGCCGTGCCGGCTCAATATGGGAAAGCCACGCCGCCGCGCAACCTTTTCGCCGGCCTTGGCGCTCGCCACGCAGCGACACGGTTTGCTAACACCAACGGCATGCGCTTTTCTTTTTGCTCGATCACCCGCCCTCGCGCCTGCGCTGTGCTCTCGATTCTCGCCGTCGCAACGAGGATTTTCTTTCTCATGTCGCCCGCTGCTTTCTCCGCGCAAGCCCAATCCGCCCCCGCCGTTGACGTGGAGGATAACGGGCGCACGCGCGCCGAGCAGACCGATTACCGCGAGACGGCGCGCTACGACGAGACGATGGCGTTTTGCCGCCGGCTCGCCGCGGCGCGGCCCGACGCGGTGCGCATCGAAACGCTCGGGCGCAGTCCCGAAGGCCGCGAGATCATCGCGCTCGTCGTGTCGCTCGACGGCCGCGCGTTCACGCCCGAAGCGGCGCGCGCCGCGGACAAGGAGATTGTTTTTATCAATGCCTGCATCCATCCCGGCGAATGCGAGGGCAAGGACGCCGGGCTGGCGCTCTTGCGCGACCTGCTCATTCTTGACCCGACCGGGAAAGCGGACGGCCTGCTCGATCAGGTCGTGCTGCTCTTCGTCCCCATCCACGGTGTCGATGGCCACGAGCGCTTCGGCCCATTCAATCGCATCAACCAAAATGGCCCCGCCGAGATGGGCTGGCGCACGACGGCGCAGAATTACAACCTCAACCGCGACTGGCTCAAGGCCGACGCGCCGGAGATGCACGCGGTGCTCGATCTCTTCCGTCGCTGGCTGCCGGACATGCTCATCGACACGCACACCACAGACGGTGCGGATTATCAATACGACCTGACGTTTTCGCTGGAAAAATTCGCCAACCAGCACCCGGCGATTGTCGCCTGGCAGCACGCGGCGTTTGACGACGACATCGTGCCCGCGCTGGTCGCGCAAGGCCACCAGCTCGCGCCGTATATCACGCTGAAAAACGACCGCGACCCGCGCGAAGGATTCGCCGACGGCGCGGCGAGTCCGCGTTTTTCCACCGGTTACGCCGCCGCGCAAAATCGCTGCGGCCTGCTCGTGGAAACGCACATGCTCAAGGATTACAAAACGCGCGTCGTGGCAACCTACGACCTGATCCGAGCCGTGCTCGCGCACCTCGCAAAAAATCCCGGCGCGCTCCGCCGCGCGACCGCGCAAGCCGATGCCGACGCCGCCGCGGGCCGGCTGTCGCAGCCGCTGCCGTTGACGCTCGCCGCCGATCCGAAAAAGAGCGAGCCGTTTTCCTTTCTCGGCGTCGCGTGGACGCGCGAACTGAGCGCACTCTCGGGCTTGCCGTGGATTCGTTACGACGCCGCGCGGCCGGAAACTTTCACGGTGCCTTTTTACCACGACGTGCAGCCGGAAATCACCGTGACATTGCCCAAAGCCGGCTACCTCGTGCCGGCCGCGTGGACCGTTGTGATCGAGCGATTGCAGCGGCACGGCATCGCGCTCACCACGCTCGCGCGACCGCTGACCGTCGAGGTGGAAACTTCCGTTTTCGACAAGGTCGAATGGCAGCCGCGACCGTTCGAGAATCATCATGGGATCAAGGATTTTCAAAGCCACCTTGAGCGGCGCACGTTGACGTTCCCCGCCGGTTCGGTCTTCGTCGATGTGCATCAGCGCGCGGCGAAGGTCATCGCGCATTTGCTCGAACCGGCGGCGCCCGATTCGCTGCTGCGCTGGGGCTATTTCGACGCCATTTTCGAGCAAAAGGAATACGCCGATGATTACGTCATGGAACGGGTCGCGCGCGAGATGCTCGCGCGCGACCCGGCCCTGCTGGCGGAGTTCGAGCGACGCCTGATTGAAGACAAGGAATTTGCCGCGAGCGCGTCGGCGCGGCTCGATTTCTTTTACCGGCGCTCGCCGTATTTCGACGACCGGCTCAACGTTTATCCCATCGGCCGCGTGGACGTGCGTCCGCCGCTCGATTGAGCCGGCTCGCCGCCGCTTTCCGAAACAAAAGAAACAGCCCGGCTGGCCCCACTAGGAGTTCCCCCCGGATTCCTAGTGAATCTCCCTCCAACCGGGCTGTTCTTTTGGTTTTTTCCCCCGTTCGTTGTAACACGAACAAACAGGGTATTAGCACCGGTTGTGCCAGCGCAAAAAAAGGCCGTGTTTCGCGATGGAAAATGCACGGATGAATGCGTGATTATTCAACTCAACTTGTTCTCGGATAGAAATTTATAAATTCAAATAGAAATCTTTGCTCCCGCGAATTTCCCGCCGCATCGAAGCCGAAAACTGATGTCGAATTTTGCTCAGCTTGGGCGTTTTTCGGTGCAGGACTTTGCGCAAGCGGAGGCGATGTTGCTCCGGTCTCGCGAGCAATGCTAAAGTCGATGCGGTAGCCGCGCGCTGCCCGTTTTTCCCAAATTTCCCATGACCGCAATCGAACAGCGTCTCGCCGAGCTGCGCCGCGAAATCGAGGAGCACAATCGCCGTTATTACGAAGAAGCTGCGCCGACAATTTCCGACCAGCACTACGACGCGCTCTACCGCGAATTGCGCGAATTGGAAACCGCGCATCCTGAACTGCTCACGCCCGATTCGCCGACCCAACGCGTCGGCGGCCGGCCGCTCGAAGAGTTCGCGCAGGTGCGCCACCGCGTGCCGATGCTCAGCCTCGACAACACGTATTCGGAAACCGAGGTGGCGGAATTTTATCAGCGCGTGCGCAAGGCGTTGCCGGGCCGCGAAGTGCCGGTCGTCATCGAGCCGAAAGTCGATGGCGTCGCCGTCTCGCTTTTCTACGAAGCGGGCCGCTTGGTCTATGCGGCGACGCGCGGCGACGGCGTGACGGGCGACGACATCACGCAAAATATCCGCACCATTCGCACCGTGCCGCCGCGGTTGCGGGGCGACGATTTTCCCGCCGAGCTTGAAGTCCGCGGCGAAGTCTTTTTGCCGAAGAGCGGCTTCGCCAAAATCAACGCCGAACGCGCCGCCGCCGGCCAGCCGCTTTTCGCCAATCCACGCAACGCCGCCGCCGGCTCGCTCAAACAGCTCGACCCGGCGATTGCCGCGCGCCGGCCGCTCGATTTTTTTGCTCACAGTTATGGACTGCTCACCGGACGCGCGGTCGGTTCGCACTCGGAATTTTTCCGGTTGCTCGACGAGGTCGGCATCCCGCACTCACAGCGACTCTGGAGCGCGCACGATGTGGCTGGCATTCTCGCGGCGATCCGCGAACTCGACGCGTTGCGCCACACGCTCGAATACGAAACCGACGGCGCCGTGGTCAAGGTCGATGACTTCACGCAACGCGCCCGCCTCGGGCTGACGAGCAAATCGCCGCGCTGGGCGATGGCTTACAAATACGCCGCCGAACGGGTCGAAACGCGGCTGCGCAACATCACGATTCAAGTCGGTCGCACCGGTGTGCTCACGCCCGTCGCGGAGCTGGAGCCGGTCTTCGTCAGCGGCACGACAGTCGCGCGCGCGACGCTGCACAATGCCGAGGAAATCGCGCGCAAGGACATCCGCATTGGCGACCGCGTGCTCATCGAAAAAGCCGGCGAGATCATCCCGGCGGTCGTCGCCGTGCGCGCCGAGCTGCGCGACGGCAGCGAGCGCGTTTTTCATTTTCCCGAGGTTTGTCCGTCGTGCAGCGGGCCGCTCGTGCGCGATCCCGAGCAGGTCGCGATTCGCTGCCAAAACGTGAGCTGCCCGGCGCAACTCCGCCGGCGCTTGCAACACTTCGCCTCGCGCGGCGCGATGGACATCGAAGGCTTGGGCGAGGCGCGCGTCGAGCAACTCGTCGGCGACGGCCTGGTGCGCGACATTCCGGACATTTACGAACTCCAAGCCGAGCCACTGCTCGCGCTCGAACGCGCGGGCGAAAAAAGCGTCGCCAACCTGCTCGCGGCCATTGAGCAATCGAAGGCGCAACCGCTCTGGCGATTGCTTTTTGGCCTGGGCATTTTGCACGTCGGCGCGACCGGCGCGCGGGCGCTCGCGGCGCATTTCAAAACGCTCGACGCCTTGCTGCGCGCGACGCCCGACGCACTCCAGCGCGCCCACGACGTGGGCGAGGTCGTCGGCGCGAGCGTCCACGATTTTTTCACGAACCCGGCCAACGTCGAGAGCCTGGAAAAATTGCGCGCGGCCGGCGTGAATTTCGGCGAGCGCGATCCGGTTTCTGATCAACCGACGACCGGCGCGAGCCTGGCCGACACCCGCTGGGTCATCACTGGCACATTGAGCCGACCGCGCGAGGAAATCGCGGAATTAATCCTCGAACGCGGCGGCAAAGTCAGCGGCAGCATTTCCAAAAAAACGAACTACCTGCTCGCCGGCGCCGACGCCGGCAGCAAGCTGGAAAAAGCGCGCACGCTGGGCGTGCAGATTCTCGACGAAGCCGGTTTCCATGCCCTGCTGAACGGTGGTGGCGACGATGACAACCGCACGCCGTTCGTTGTGATGGATGAAAAAAAATCGCCGCCGAAGGAAACCGCCGCGGCTTTGGAATTGCCTTTCGGCGAGTAGATCGCGCGGGATGTCGTCCGAAAACCCGCCAAGGCGCCTCACCGTCCGTGGTCGAGCGAGAGCTTGGAGCCGCCGGGCAGGCGCAGGCCGGGATCGCCTTCTTCTTCCAAACGCCGGCGCTCTTCCTGACCGCGGCGGCTCGCGGGATGATCGGTGGCCACCACGTTAAAAGTTTTTTCCTCGCCGTCGCGGGAGACTTCCACCTGCACGGGATCGCCGCCGGTGAGATAGAAGCTGGCTTCGTAAATGTCCGACGGTCGGTGGATCGGCGTGTCGCCAACCCGCAGCAGCACGTCATTGGGGCGCAGGCCGGCGCGGATGGCGGGGCCGTCGGGCGCGAGTTGGTCGAGGCGGACTTCGGTGTGGTCGTCGTTCACCAATTCCGGCGGCGGCGAGATGGTCGCGCCGACCCAGCCGGGCCGAGGTTCGCCAAAGCGGGCAAAATCGCGCCGCAGCTTTTCCGCCGCCTTGATCGGCAGCGCGTAGGCTGACGTGCCGCCGCCGCTGAGCCGGCCGGAGATGATGCCGACGGCTTCGCCGCGCAGGTTCAGCAACGGCGCGCCTTGTTCGCCCGGTTGCACGAGCAGGTCGGCGCGGATGTGCGCGGGCGAGAGAAATTCTCCGAGCACTTGCTGGTCAATGCCGGCGACGATGCCGGAACTGGGCGAAGCCGGCAGGTCGGCCGGGTAGCCGATGACCAGGACAGGCGAGGCGATTTCGAGATTGTCCGATTTGCCGATGGGCAGGAAGGGCGTGTTGGCCACTTCGATTTTGAGCAGCGCCAGGCCGCTGCGCGGATCACTCAGCAGGCAGATGGCCGGGTAGCGCTGGCCCCGGAATTCCACGGTCAAGTCCCAGCATGCCTGTCCGCCGACGCTGCTGTGCGTGTAGATGCTGCCGTGCGGGTCGATGAAAAATCCCGTGCCCGCGTGCCGCCCAAAACGGTCGCTGGCGATGATGCGCACGATGGCGCCTTTGCACGCGGCGAAGACCCGGCCGACCTCGCCAGCGCCGGCAGCCGCAAAGTTGCCACTGCTGCCTTCGGTCGGCGCGGTGCTGCTGCTGGCGGGAGAAGGAGGAGAATCGCCAGCGTTTTGTTGCGCCCACGCCAGCCGTGGCAGCAACAGCAGGCTGGCACCGAGGAGCACGGTCCCGCCGCAGGCGAGAGCGAAGGATCGCGGGACAGACCGCCGAACGCGGGCGGAGAAAAACCGGGACAGCAATGGCGACGAGGACAACGCGCGCGGCGACTGCTTCTTAAAATGTGGAAGACCGCGGCTCATAACGCGCAGGCTGCGATTCCAGCACGTAACGTGGCCGGAGGGCGTTGTCGTCGCGGCGCGTCGTGGCGGCAGCATTCAGACGCGGAGAAGGCACGGTGGAAAAGCGCGGGTCGCTGTCGAGATCATTGTCCGCGTCCACGAAGCGGACCGACGCGGAGCTGGGCGCGAGGTTGATCGGCGCGCGGCGATTCGCGGCGGCCACGCGATTTTCGTTGCGCGCTGGCGCGGCGTTCTGACTGGCGGGCGCGTTGTTGCTGAGCACCTGAGCCACGGTTGGCTTGCTGCCGCCGTGCGAGAGCACGCCCACGCCCGCGAGCGAGAGCGCCACGACGCAAGCGCCGGCGTAGGCGAGACGCGGGCTGGCGGTCGGCACGGGCGTCGGCAGAAGATTCTCCAACCGGTCGAGCGCGATGCGCCAGAGCGGGCGGCGCACCAGCTCGGCGCGCTGGCGGCGATGGAATTCGTAGAGAAAAGTTTCGACGTTGCCGGGCGGCGGCGTCTCGTAGCGCTTCAAGCGCAAAAGAGTCTGGAGCTGGGTGAAGTCTTCCTCTCTTTCCTTCATAAACGAGAATTTTCTGACGCGATGGACGATGACTTTTGGGGGAGCAAAACGTGAACCGGCGGACGCGCGCCGCTACTTCCGGAATTCTTCCAAATAATTCTGCAACTGCCGGTGCGCGTAAAACAAGCGGGAGCGGACGGTGCCTTCGCTCACGCCGAGGATTTTGGAAATCTCCGCGTGCGGCATGCCTTGAATGTCGAACATGGTGACAACCATCCTGTGTTCCTGTGACAGCTTCTGCATCGCCTCGTTCAATCTCTTCTGCAACTCCGAAAGGTTCGTTTCGCGCACGGGATCGCTCGACGCGGTGAGTTCGAGAAATTCCTTGTCGTTTTGGATGTTGGAATCGACGTCGTCGAGACTCAACTGAAAGCGCCGGCCGCGCTTTTTCAGGAAGTTGATCGTCATGTTCACCCCGATCGTGTAAAGCCAGGTGTAAAAGCTCGACTGCCCGCGGAAGCCGTTGACCGAGCGGTAGGCTTTGGCAAAAATATCCTGGAGCAGGTCGTTCGTGTCCTCGTGGTTCGAGGTCATGTTGTAAACCATGCCGTAAAGCCGCGGATGGTATTTGCGAATGAGCGTGTCAAACGCGCTCGGGTCGCCCGCCTTCGTGCGCTCGATGAGTTGCGCGTCAGACTCTTCTGACGGCGGCGCGTTGTCGTGGTCGGGGGCAGCGGCGGCGGCGTTCGTGGACATCGCTGCGCGAGGGAAAATTTTCAGGGCGACGGTGGAAACGGCGACAGGCACGAGGAAAATCAAGCGCAGCAGCGCGTGGCAGCGCGGGGTTTGAACCCGGCTTAGACGCGCTAAAGCTCCAAACGTTTCTCGAAACGTGAAAGAATTTGCGCCGGCGCGCCGTTCGGACTCACCGCAGCCACGTCTTCGATGCGGACTCCACCCAGCCCAGGATAATACAAACCCGGTTCAACGGTGAAAACCTGGCCCGGCTCAAATTTCTTCGTCTTGTTGTAACGCGGCGACTCATGCAAATCCAGCCCGAGACA
>Ga0213876_10001326_pt1 | contig 15542 bp, 14 predicted proteins | sample BarmaccomBMRX_R9_FD_160113 | JGI IMG/M metagenome (GOLD analysis project Ga0213876, IMG submission 160113) | Root-associated microbial communities from Barbacenia macrantha in rupestrian grasslands, the National Park of Serra do Cipo, Brazil - RX_R9 | ecosystem: Host-associated > Plants > Roots...
GCCGGTCATCTCGCCGGACGGCCGAACGGCGTACGTTTCGAACCGCGGAGATGGTTCGGTGTCGGTGTTCTCAACGCGCACAAATCAGGTGCTCGATACCGTCGAGGTGGGTCATGAGCCTTACCGAGCGGTGATGTCGCCCGACGGCGCGACTGCCTACGTCTCGAACGCGGGCAGTGACTCTCTAACGGAACTCCGCAGCTAGACCCTTCGGCCGCGCAGGACAGTGCTCGACCCGGCACGGTCGCCCGCGGCCGATCCCGCCCGTGAGGCAAGGGGTTGTGAAGGTTGCGCCACGACGGGTCGTAGCGGAGGCTTCACAACCCCATCGGCGTGCGGGCGACCCTGGTCAACGGCCGCGGCGAAGGTCGTCCTGGTGGCTACGGTGCGCGGCCTTCATCTCGTCGCGGAGCTTGCGCGTCGCTTCGCGCTGCTCCTCTTTGAAGGCCTGCGCGGCTTGCTTCCACTGCTGGGCCTGCTCGCGCTGCGCCTCGCGCCACCGCTGCACGTACTCGCGCTGCGACTCGCGCCACTGCTGCCGCGCCTCGCGGGTAGAGAGGTCCGGCTCGTTCGGCATGAACTGGTTCCAGTCCCAGCTTGCCGTGGACCAGGCGTCGCCGTCGCCGGCGTGCTCGGCCGCGAACGCACGGGCCTCCTCGAACGCCTTGCGCGCCTGCTTCAGCGCGGCGGCAACTTGGCGGCCGGCGGTCTGGGTGGCGTCCGCGGCAGCGCGAAACTGCTCACGTGAGCTGCTGCCCGAACCGGGTCCGGATGCGGCGAAGGACCACAGCCCCGTGTTGATGAGCCGCGCAGCTCGCCGTACCTCGTCCTCTGCCCGGGCGTAGACGTCACTCGCGGAGGTGTCGGCCGGGTCGTCGCGCAGCAGCGCTTGGCGCTGGACGGTCCACAGACCCATCAGCGCACGGCCGGCGATGGTCGGTTCGGGGTCGTCTGGGCTGACGCCGGCGCGCTCGGCGAGGCATTCCGCGGCGAGACGTGCGAGCCGGTCGAAGGACTTGCCGAGCTCGGCGACCAGTGAGGGGGTCGCCTCGACCGCGGCCATGAACCGGCGGAACATCGCGAGGCCGGCCTGGTCACCGCCGAAGTCGGCCATGCTGTCCCGCATCCGTTGGCGTTCGTCGAGGAGTACGTCGGCGATCGCGTCGACGGGCGGCTTGTCGCGGTCGGAGAGCGCCTCGCGGATCGCGATCGCCATGTCCTCCTCGCGGTCGAGGATCAGCGACTCCTTGGTCGGGAAGTAGTTGTAGACGGTCTTCTCCGAGACGCCGCATTCCTCGGCGACCTCGGTGATCTTGAAGCCGTCAAAACCGCGCTCGAGGAACATCTGCGTCGCGGTGTCCGAGAGCAGCTGTCGGGTGAGGCGCTTCTTGCGCTCCCGAAGGCTCTCGGCAACGGGATCGGTGTCCGTCGTACCGGGCTCGCCTGCGTCATCGATCATTACCGCCGCCGCAAAAATAGAGTTGCCAGAAGATTCCAGTGACTGTAACTTACTCGCAGCACCACGAGTGCGCAAGCCTCTTTGAAGGGACCACCCCCTTGACCCACCACGAGCTCGCGGTCGTCACCGACCGCCTCACTAAGCGCTTCGGCGACTTCACCGCCGTCGACGAGATCAGCTTCTCGGTCGCGACGGGCTCGGTCGTCGCGCTGCTCGGCCCGAACGGTGCGGGCAAGACGACGACGGTCCGCATGATCGCGACGCTGCTCGCGCCGACGAGCGGTACGGCGACGGTGTGCGGTCACGACGTCGAGAAGGACGGCGACGCCGTGCGCAGCCTCATGTCGCTCACAGGCCAGTTCGCCGCCCTCGAGGACAACCTGACCGCCCGCGAGAACCTCGTGCTGATGACCCGCCTCCGCGGCTACGACAAGCGCGATGCAGCCAAGATCACCGACGACCTGATCGACCGCTTCGACATCGGGGAGTTCCGCGACCAGCTCGTGAAGTCCGTCTCCGGCGGGCAGCGGCGCCGAGTCGACCTCGCCGCATCGCTCGTCGTGCAGCCCAAGCTCTTGGTCCTCGACGAGCCGACGACCGGCCTCGATCCGCGCAGCCGGCAGGTCGTCTGGTCGACGGTCCGCGACCTGGTCGCGCAGGGAGTGACGCTGCTGCTCACCACCCAGTACCTGGAGGAGGCCGACGAGCTCGCCGAGCAGATCGTGCTGATCGATCACGGCAAGGCGGTCGCGACCGGTACGCCGGCGGACCTGAAGGCACAGATCGGCGATCACCGCGTCGACATCACGACGGTCGACGTCGCCGGGCTCGATGCGCTGGCGGCAGCGCTGCGGGTGCAGGACTTCGACATGACGGTGACCCGCGAGCGGCGGGTGCTGTCGATCCCCGCGCCGCGGCAGGCGCTTGACCTGTCGGCGGTCGCCGACGCCGTCGCCGCCACCGGGATCCCGGTCGACGAGGTGGCACTGCGGCGGCCGACTCTCGACGACGCCTTCCTCGCGCTGACCGGTCACCCGGCCGAGTCCGCCACCGACGTCGACACCGAGCTCGACTCCGTCCGCGAGGAGGCGCGGGTATGAGTACCGCTACGATCGACGCCGTATCGATTCCGCTACCGGCCCGACCCGGCCCGGGCCAGCGCTACCTCCGCGAGACAGCGCTGCTCGTCAAGCGCAGTCTGCGCACCATCTCCCGGGTGCCCGAGCGGCTGTCCGACGTCACGATCCAGCCGATCATCTTCACGCTGCTGTTCCTGTATGTGTTCGGCTCGGCGATCAACATCCCGGGGATCCGATACCAGGACTACCTGCTGCCGGGACTCGTCGGGCAGAGCCTCGCGTTCGGCGTGATCGGCGCCGGCATGGCGACCGCGAACGACTTCACGTCCGGCGTGATCGACCGGTTCCGCTCGCTGCCCGTGACACGGATGTCGGTGATCACTGCCGAGGTGATCGGTCAGGTCGTCGAGCAGATCCTGGGACTCACCCTGACGGCCGGGATCGGCATCGCGCTCGGTTGGCGGCCGTCCTTCGGCGTGCTCGGCGCCTTCGAGTTCGTCGGGCTGGTGCTCCTCGGGCTGACCGCGTTCACGTGGTTCGGCGTCCTGATGGGGATGGTCGCGCGCAGCTCGGAGGCGATGCAGGGCATCGGATTTGCGATCGTGCTGCCGCTGTCGTTCCTCGCCGGCACGTTCGTGCCGATCGAAGGCATGAAGACCGTGCCGCGGATCATTGGCGAGTGGGACCCGCTGTCCTCCTTCGTCGCCGCGATGCGTCACGTCAGCCAGGGCACGAACGCCCACGGCTCGTGGCAGGTCGAACACCCGATCGTCGCGATGGTCGGCTGGTGCGTGCTGATCATCGCGATCTGCGTGCCGCTGGCGCTCCGAAAGTTCCGTACGACGACTGCGGCGTGAGCGAGGTCGCCGCTCCGGACCGCCGTGTCCTGCACCCTGCCTGACGACTCACCAGGTGCGACTGGGCCTGAAGATGATCGAGAGTCGTTGCCGGGTGCTGATCAGCAGCCGGTCGCGACGACGAGCTGCCCAGCCTTGTTGGTCCACGGCGACTTCGGGGCCTTCACCTTCTGCTTGCCGAACTTTCCGCCGCCCGCGATGACGCCACAACTGCCGACGTACAGGGCGGGAATTGGGTAGTCCGCGATCGGCGAGCCCTGCGGGTCCGGGTCTTCATAGATCTGCAGGCCGGGCTCGACGTAGGTCGTGCCATTGCGCTCGTGCCAGTAGGCGATGGTGTGGCCGCCGCAGTCCTTCTTGCCGTCGCTCGGTCCCGCGCAGCTCTCGGGATCCCACTTCACGCCGCCGTAGTTGGCAGCATCACGCTGCTTGTGCGTGTTGCCACCGCGGTAGGCCACCTTGCGCTGCGTCTGCAGGCTGAAGCACAGTCCGTCGGCGCAGGCGCCGAAGCCGGCGTCAGCGAGCGGCAGCGGGTGTGTCAGCAGCGCCTTGCGGTTCAGTGCCATGACGCTCTTGAGCCAGGTCTGAATTGACTCGGGCTTGACGTTGGCGTTGATCGCTCCGCCATCACTTGGTCCGTTGCTGATGTAGGAGGAGCCGTCGTGTTCACCGGAGTCGAGGTTGTCGTCGGCGCCGAAGTAGGACCGCAGCCCGGTTTCCGGGTGGACCTTCGTGCCCTTGGTTGGCTTGAGAGGCTTCGCGCCGTTCCGGGAGAGCAGCGTGCACTGTTGGGTACCGGTGCCGAGGTCGAGACACACGATGACGCCGCTGACCGGGTTGGACCCGTCCTTGACCTGAGGAATGCCGACGGAGACATAGGTGTGCTTCGCGTCTGAGATCGAGTAGATCAGGCTTCGGCAGTTCTTCTCGACGCGCTTCGGATCCTTGCTGTTGTCGGCGTTGCCTTTGCAGCCCTGCTTGTGAGGGTGGTAACCGCCGCCGCTGACTCCGAGCGCAGGTGCCGCGCCCACGATTGTCACAGCCGTGATTGCGAGCAGTGCGGTTCGATGTGCACGCATCCGAAATGTCCTATCTGTGGTCGCGGTGCTCGAGAGATCCTGTCCACGCAACGATCGGGAGACCCAGGAGTTACGGCCCGGCTGCGGGCTACGCATCGACCGCTACCTGCGCTTGAAGAACCACGGGCTCGCGTAGGCAATGGCACCGCCGTACGTCGAGTCCTCGAACGGCGCTTTGCCGAGCGGGTCGCAACTGCGCTTGGGGTCGCAGATGCGCAGGAACATCCAGTCACCCTTCGGCTTCGCGGTGAACTCGATGACCGGCTCGCCGTGCTTCGGCACGTGGATCGGGAAGACGTCGAGCAGCGTCGGGTCGTTCTTGCCGGGGCCGATCACCTGGACGTAGAGCTTCCGGCCGGCCCACTTGGGGCCGCGGTCGATGTCGAGCTTGATGTGAAGCGGGCCGTGGCCGGGCTTGAAGTCCGAGCCCATCGGGTGGTGGTTCGCGGTGGCGTCGAGGCGCAGCCCAGCCTCGCGGGTGCCGAAGCTGCGCCGCGTCATGATCGCGTGGCGGACCGAGTGGCGGGTAACGCTGTGGACGTAGAGGCCGCCGCGGCCTTTGCCGGTCTGGCCGTAGGTGCCGGAGTGCTCGTCGCTGACCCCGGTGAAGCCGACCTTCCAGCCCGCGTTGAAGCAGGCATTGAACGGCTGCGGCAGCTTCTTGTCCCGGCCGTACCAGAAGTAGTCGGTGGCGGTGTGGCCGTGGCTCTGGTTCTGCGGATAGGTGATCGCGTTGAACGACTCGATGAGGAAGATGTGCTTGGCGGCGCCGCCGTGGAACAGGAAGTCCTCGAAGTTGCCGAAGTAGCCCGGGTGGTTGAAGCTCGCGATCGCGTCGGCACCGCCGCCGTACGGCAGGCTGCCTGGCTTGGAGGCGAGCCACTCGTAGAACGGCAGGATCGTCGCGGTGTCCGGCGCGTTCGCGAACTCGTCGGCGATCGGCTTCATGGCGGGGAAGACCCGGTACATCTCCGAGATCTCCTTGGGCGTGACGAGCGCGCCCTCGTGCAGCGGGTCGGTGAAGTCGCTGCCGAACCAGACGTTGAGATGGCCGAGCGTCGGCGTACTGAACTCGAAGCCGCGGAAGCTGACGAACTCGCCCGGTTCGTAGGCCTCGTCGGCGATCTTCGCCATCGTCGCCCAGTCGTCCTGGTTGATGCCCGTGATGAAGCGGCAGCCGCCGTCCTGCCACTGCGAGCAGGCGACCGCGCCGTACTCGCGACCCGAGACGGCGTGCTCGGTCATGCACGCCACGTCGATGCCGGCTTTGCGGATGTGGTGCAGCGCCTTGTACGGATCGCCCTCAGCGTCACCAGAGATAAAGGAGTGGTTGTGCAGGTCGGTGTGGACCAGGCGAAGCTTACCGGTCGGGTCGAGCCGGGAGTGGCGTGAGGCGCCGGTGGTGCCCGAGAGACCGCCGAGTGTCTCCCCGAACGCACGCGGCATCGCGAGACCGCCGCTGCCCAGGGCAACTGCTTTGAGAAAGGTACGTCGTTCCACGGGCTCGGCTTTCGGTCGCTGGGGTCCTGGCGAATTGATTCGCCGCCCAGTGTTCGCAGTCCTGCCGCAGTGAGTTGATCAAGATGCCCTCGACGCCTCTCCAGGGTCAGAGGCGCCCTGCCACCTGCTGCCCGCCTCGCTGGCGAGGGAAGCCGGGGGGCACGGTCCCAGCGCGCTCGAGCTGTATGGCGCTGGCAGGTTTGGCGTCGTAGTAGGACGAGGCTGCGGCCGCGACCAGCTGCGTGAGGGACCTGAGTGCGCGCTGATTGCTGGTGTCCTCCCCGCCGGTGGCGGTCCCGGACAGGGTCAGCGTCGTACCGGGACGGCCGGACCGCACGATGAAGGCGCCGCTGAACTTCTCGAACAGTTCCTCAGTGTTGAAGACGCACCAGGTCAGGCTGGCCCGGCTCGCTGTCACGCCGATCTGCCTCGGCGTGCCGAGCTTGAACGTCGTGTCGACGTCCTCGTGATCGCCGCCCAGCGCCAGGCCGATCGACAGGTCGAGGAACGGCCGCAGCCAGCCGGCCGCGGGCGTGCTGAGGAGGTTGTGCACATTCTTCGGCGATGCCGAGGTTGGGTGCATTGCCTGATGCCACGTCATATGTCCATCGTGTGACCGGCCCGTCGTGTCGGGTAGACCCGTACGGCGCCGACACCGGCAGGCAGTCGTACCCGTCATTTGTGATGCGGCCAGATGGGTGAGCCGGGCATCGGCGTACGCGTAACAGCGCCGACATATTGGTGTCGTTCACTCGGGCTGGACTCGGGAGGCCAACGTGCATGTCGTCGGCGAGACGTCCGAAGTGCAGGTCCAGTACAAGTGGATCCATGGTTATCGCCGGGCATTCCGCATGGCTGGTTCAGGCCCGCCGCTGTTGCTGTTGCACGGCATCGGTGACAGTTCGCGCACGTGGGACCAGGTGCTACCGCTGCTGGCCTCGAAGTTCACGGTGATCGCGCCCGACCTGCTTGGGCACGGCGACTCGGACAAGCCGCGGGCTGACTATGCGATCAGTGCGTACGCGTGCGGCATGCGTGACCTGCTGGGCGCCCTCGACATCGACAAGGTCACCCTCGTCGGGCACTCGCTCGGTGGCGGGGTAGCGATGCAGTTCGCCTACCAGTTCCCCGAGCGGTGTGAGCGCATGGTGCTGGTCTCGACCGGTGGGATCGGTCGTAGCGTGCATCCGATGCTGCGGATGGCAGCCGCCCCCGGCGCGGAAGTCGTCCTTCCGATCGCGACCGCGCCGCCGGTCCGGTGGGTGGTTCGGCGCAGTGCCGGTCTCATGAAGCGGGCACCCCTCGTCTCTCTCGGCGATGACACCGACTACGTGCTTGGCAGGTACGACGGTCTGTCGTCGCCTCGCGCCCGCTCCGCCTTCCTGCGAACCTTGCGGGCTGGCGTGGATGCGCGAGGTCAGGTGATCACGATGCTTGACCGCTGCTACCTGGCGGCCGGTATGCCGACGATGATCGTCTGGGGGGCCAAGGACCGGGTGATCCCGGCGCGGCATGCGTTTGTCGCGTACTCGGCGATGCCGGGTAGTCAGCTCGAGATGTTCGAGGGCGCCGGCCACTTCCCGCACCACGACGACCCAGCGCGGTTCGTCACGGTCGTCAAAGAGTTCGTCGCCACTAGCGACCCAGCCGAGTACGACGCCGACCTGTGGCGCCACCTGATCCGCGAGGGCGGCCGCGGCTTGCATCACCCATCCGTGGCGGCGGTATACGAAGCGGTCGAGTCGAGCGGCTCATAACGCCGACGTTCTCGTCGTGCCCGCGCGACGCGGATTGGTGCGAGTTCGGTGCCGCTCATGCGGTGACGGGCTGGCGGAGCAGGGCACGGTGGACCTCCCCCGTGCCCTCGACGCGTGGCTCCGGCAGGCCGGCGGCGGTGAGTGCCCCGCGGAACTCCTCGCTCGCGGCGAAGGCCTCGAACGTCGGCTGGTCCGGGCAGGCGTCGTACACCGTGATGCCGCCGTCGCGGACGACCGCAACGTGCAGCTCGATGTTCTCGGCCGGGAAGCCGGCGAACAGCTTCTCGTAGCTCTCGAGCAGGGTGTCGGTCGGACCGTCGAAGTGGAATGCGCCGAGATACATGGTGGGTCTCCGATTCTTCTGTAGGGATAAAGAGTTCGGGCGTCAGCCGGCGAGCCGGTAGAACCGCCACATCGGGTGGTCGAGCGCGATCTCGACGACGGAGTCGAAGCCGGCCTGCTCGGCGTAGTGCTGGATCGTCGATGGCCGGATGACCGTGCCGGTGCCCACGGCGTCGGGCGAGGTCATGCCGACGGGCAGGCAGTGCAGGACGCTGCACGCATACATGAACCGCTCCATCTCGTCGCCCGGTGCGGTGAACGCGTCCGCGACCCGCTCGTCGACGACGAGGACGGTGCCGCCGGGCTTGCACAGCCGGCGCATGGTGGCGAGCAGCTCGACGGGGCGGGTGGCGTCGTGCAGCGCCTCGAAGATCGCGACGAAGTCGTAGGCACCGGCGAGCGAGTCGTCGCTGGCGTCCGCGACCTCGAACCGGACCCGGTCCTCGACCCCGGCGTCGGCGGCGTTGCGGCGCGCGGCGGCGATCGAGGCGTCGTCGAGGTCGTAGCCGTCGACGGTGCTTTCTGGGTACGCGGTCGCGAGGGTCACGGCGGCGATGCCTTCACCGCAGGCGATCTCGGCGACCTTGCCGCCGTTGCGCAGCGCTGTCTCGACCTCGGGCAGCGCCGGGATCCACGACTGGACGAGCTCGTTGCGGAACATCGGCCGGGTGATCGCCGCCTGCGCGTCGTGGACGCCGTAGTCCGCGAACGGTACGCCGCCGCCGGTGCGGTAGGCGTCGAGCAGCTGGTCGGCGACCCGCCCGATGCTCGGTAGGAACGCGGCGGCGCCGGCGAGCGCGAACGGGCTGTCCGGGTCGATGAACACCGGCTGGTGGGCGCGGGGCAGCCGGTAGCGGCGAGTGGTCTCGTCACCGTCGAGGGCTACCTCGACGATGCCGGCGACAGCCTGCTGCTCGAGCCACTCGCGGGCGTAGCGCTCATGGATGCCGGCCGCTTTCGCGAGGTCGGCCGGGCTTGCGTCGCCGGCGTCGGCGAGCGTGCCGTACAGGCCGAGCGCGTCGCCGAGCCAGATGCTGCCGAGCTCGAACGCGGCGATGGCGGCGCCGAAGATCTTCTCGGCGAGTGCGCCGGCGACCTCGGTCTCGGATTCGGTCAGCTCGATGGTCATGGTGCCTCCGTGTCGGTGGTGCGGCCGGGCGCGGCCGTCATCAAGGAGGCGCTAGATGTGGTCTGGCGTTGCTAGATGAGCGACGGCGAGGAGCTGGGTCGGCTAGTTGATGCGCCAGGTGGTGGGCTGCTCCGGCTCGTAGACACAAAACGTGCCGGTGCGCACGGCGTGCTCGAGGTGGCGGCCCAGCGGCTCGTGCGTCTGCCCGATCCGACGGATGGTGTCCCGGAGGCGGGCGGCGACGGCCTTGCGGGCGCGTTCGGTCGCACCGGTCGAGGTCCGCGACCGGCCACCGAGCCCGAGCGCCGCGGACAGCTCGGCGGTGAGGAACTCGCGCTCCTCGGTCAGCCGCGCGACGCGGCCCTCGTCGTGGTCGGCGGCGGCAGCGTCCAGGTCGTCGTCGAGGTCGCGCAGCCGGGACCGGTACGCCGCAAGCGCGGTGCGGTCGAGGACGGGGTCTTCGGCTTGGTCTTTCAAGGTTTCTGCGGAGGGCTTGTCGGCGGCGCCGGCGAGCTCGAGGACATGGAGCGACTGACCAGGGCGGGCCAGGAGGGTCGCGAGGTCGCGCAGGCCTTTCGCGTCGCGCAGGCGGGTGGTGTGGCCGGAGTAGGTGAGCTCCCAGACGTCGCCATCGCGGCGGAGCTCACCGGAGGCGTCCGCTGTCGTGGCCGCCGGCGCGGCGTGGCCCAGATGGGCCCGCGCCTCGGCCAGCTCGGCAGCGGCGCGCCCGGCGAACAGCGGCATGCCAGCGGCGGCGTTGCGGCGTACTGCATCTTCTAGCTGCGCGGCGGCCTCGTCGTACCGGCCAAGGAGAAGGAGGAGCTGGCCGACGTACCGGCTGACCGCGCCGTAGCACCCGGCGCCGATGCCTTCGAACGCGAACCGGTGCGCCCACGGCGACAGCACGTCGACGATCGCCTCGGCGTGGTCGTGCGCCTCGAGCAGCGTCGCGGCCTGGGCGGCGGCAACGACGGCGGGCAGCCATTCGGCGTCGTCCCACTGCCAGTAGCCGACGGCACGAGCGCGGTCGAGGATCGCGCGGGCCTCGGCGTCGCGTCCGACGTGGGCGCAGACGAGCGCCCGCTCCGGCAGGACAGGTACGACGTTGTCGAGTGGGGCGAGCAAGGTGTCCATCACGACCTCGACATCCGCGAACTGGCCCTGCTCGATCGCGAGCATCAGTGTCTGGACCTCGGTGAGCATGATCGAGTTCTCGCTGTGCACGAGGGCGCCGAGGTGCTCGGCTTCCTGGCGCAGCCGCTCGGCCTCGTCGTAGCGGCCTGTGATGGTGGCTTCGGTGCCTTGCCACAGCGGGACGTACCACTGGTAAAGCGGCTGGCGCAGCTGCTCGGCAGTGCGTGAGTACGCCGAGGCCTCCGCCCACGCCGCTGGGTCGCCGAGCTCCATCAGCGCCACGAACCGCAGCCGGCGGCCGAGCAGCTCCTGCTCCTTCGACCCTGCGCCGACTGCGAGGGCGATGATCTCGTCGGCTTCGGCGAGCCGGCGTTCGGTGTGGGCGGGGCCGGCGATCGCGTCGCAGTGGGCGGCGAGCGCTTGGGTGAGGACCAGCGGGTCGGCGAGTGTGCGCGCCGATTCGACCGCTTCCTCGGCGAGGGAAAGGCGGCGTTCGGCGGACTCGACGGACGACATCGCGACCGACAGGCGGGCGAGGACGAGTGGTCGACGCGGGTCGTCCGCCGGCATCGCGGCGAGGGCCTCCTCCAGCAGGTCGGCTTGGTGCGCATCCGCCAGCCGCACCTCGAAGCCACCAAGCCCGGAGGAGAAGCCGACCGCCGCGTCGACGAGCAGGCCGGTGTCGCCGGTGTGCCGGGCGAGGGTCGCGGCCTCGTCGTAGGTCGCGCGGGCGGCGGCGAGGTCGCCGACCCGCAGCAGGGCGTCGCCGTGCCGGAGCAGGAGCTGCCGGCGGCGGTCGTCGTCGCGGGGAAGCAGCCGGAGCAGGTCGAGCGCGTGGGCGTAGAAGCTCGCGGCTTCCTCGTAGCCGAGCCGGGCAAGGGCCTGCTCGGCAGCGCGGACAACAGCGGCGATGGCGGGCTCGGCGTCGTCGGCGTCGGTGGCGGCAGCGATCCAGTGTCCGGCGGCCGCCGCGGCATCGGCGTCGGAGTCCTGCAGCACGTGCGCAGCGCGACGGTGCGCGTCGAGCCGGCGCCGGGTGCCGAGTCCGTCGTAGAGCGTGTCGCGGACGAGCGCGTGGACGAACGCCATGCGGCGCGGTGGATCGAGCGTGACGAGCCCGGTTGCTGCGGCCGCGTCGAGCAGGTCGTGGATGTCGCCGACGTCGAGGCTGGCGACGCGGGCGAGCAGGTCAACCTCGACCGTGGCACCGAGCACCGCCGCCGTACCCAGCAGGTCGTGAACTGCGGTGGCCAGCCGGGCGAGCCGGTGCTCGATCACCGCCTTGACCGTTGTCGGCAGGGCACCGTCGACGCTGCGGGTCTGGGTATCGAGCAGCCGCAGCAGCTCGCCGACGAAGAACGGGTTGCCCGCGGTCCGGCGCACGAGGGTGTCGACGGTCTTCGCGTCCGGCTGCTCGCCGGTGAGCACGGTGACGAGGTCGGCGACCTCCGTCTCGGTCATGCCGGTCAGCGGCACGAGCTCGGTGGGCCGGACCATCGCGCGAAGCGCGGCCGGTGCCTCGTCGTCGCGGAACGTGCCGACCACGAGCAGTGGGTGGCCGGGCAGCACCGGCGCGAGATGGCCGAGCAGGTCGATCGACGCGGCGTCGGCCCAGTGCAGGTCCTCGAGCACGATGACATGCGGCGTCGCGTCTGCCACGTGCGTCAACAGTCGGGCGACCGCGTCGTACAGCACGAACCGCGAACCGTCGGCCTCCTCGACGCGCGGCTGCGCGCCGCCGACATCGTCGAGGAGCCTCCGTACCTCTTCTCCTCCTGCGCCGAGTCGATCAAGCGCGTCGGGACCCGCCCGGTCGAGGACGCCGCGCAGCACCTGCACCCACGGCCAGAGGCTGGGTACGCCGAGTCCGCCGGCGCAGGCCGCGCGGACGACCGGGATATCGGCGTCGCGGAGCGCCTCCTCGGTGAGACGTGTCTTGCCGATGCCGGCTTCACCAGAGATAAGGAGAAGGGTGCCGCGGCCTGCGGCCGCCGATGTCAGCGCTGAGGCAATGACGCGCAGCGGCGCGTCGCGACCGACAAAGCCGGCCGATGCCCCACGTGTGCGCTGCTGCACGATGTCCTCCCCGATGGTCGGAGGGTAGCCGCGCCGCCGAGAAGCGCACGCGCAGCAGGCAGTCTCATGGCCCGCAGGGCAACGTGGAATGGAGATTTCCATGGCCGTGACTATCGAGCGGCGTCCCAATTGGCGTACGTAGTCGAGACACGGTGATCGGGGGGGTGCTGTGGGACACCGCCGTGCTCTCACGCGATCGCAGTCGGAGGTCGCACCGGAGTGAGTGGCGGACGACGGGCTTACGGGCGTCTGGCTAGGCAGATTGATCATGGGACGGTCGACCAATGCGGGGCATCGCGTCGCGCCACGTTGGTCGGGCGAGGAGCCCGCTCCTTTTCGAGCCGACAACTCAACATCAACCTGGGACGATCCGACCGTGCAAATCGACAACGGTTGGCGAAATCGCTATTGGCTCGCCTTCGGCGTGCTGCTTGCGATGCTCGCCCTGTTCAATCTGAACCCATGGATTGACTTCCTAATCGCATTCACCGTGTCACTCCTAGTCGCTGCGCATGGACCACGAATAGCGAAGTGGCGAGTCGCCCCTGAACAGGCAATCGGTTACGCATCGGTTCTCTGCCTGTTGGTGCTCGCCGGATACGGGCTCAGGCACGTCCTGTCGGCAGCGGGGGTTGACCTTCCTGAGATTGGGTCTCATCACCGGGAATCGGCTGGCTCGGTAGCCCACACATGGACGGACTACATGGATGCAGGCGGGACGCAGGGACCTCTGATACCGCACGGTAGGCCGGTCCGTATTGCTTGCAGAGTCGAGGGCTTCCGCGTCGCCGACGGGAACGACTGGTGGTATCGAATTGCCTCGCCTCCTTGGAATGGCAACTACTACGTCTCGGCTGACGCCTTCTACAACAACGGCAACGATTCGGGAAGCCTTCGCGGGACCCCATTTGTCGACTATGCCATTCCGTTATGCGCCGATCAGCGGGTGATCCGTCCGAAGCGAATTCACTAGCGGTCCGTACCGCTTCGGCAACGCAGAGTGTCCAACGCGCGTCGCCAGGGCGACGCCTGGCCCTCTGGACCGCACTAACCCAACGTGAATCGGACGCACGCACCCCCTCGGCCATCGCATCGGACGGAAGGTGTCCCGCTCAGCGCCGGGCCTACGCACTCCGTGCCTTGGAATCGCGCCTAGCGCAGCGTCAGAATCCTCCAGAGACGACGACGGCGACTCACTAGGGGTGCGACGGACCTGATGTCCTCGGTGGACTCGTTGCGGTCGAACCAAAGAATCGTGTCGGCCATTTGGCGACGGGTTCGCCACTGCTTCCACCGCTCACGCACTGGCGCTCTCAGGTTGAACAAGTACCCGTCCTGCTCACGTCGCCATCGCCCGTTGGCTGAGTCCCGAAAGCGAAGGATGCTGGTCGAGTAGGCGGGAATCTTGGTAACCGCCGCGTCCATTTGTAAGTCCTCGTCGCTGCCCTTCGGATAGTTGATCGACGGGAAAATCGCCTGCCATGGTTCGCCAGGCGGCAGGACCGCAGAGGACAAGACTTCGTGGTAATCGTCGCCGTCCGGGAGGTCCAGCGAGAACGTCACGTTTACGTCGTACACCGCCGCGCTCGATGCGTTCTGGACCATGACCTGCGGGTAATACCGGCCTTGGAAATCCTGGGTCGGTCTCAAGACCCAATGCGTGACTCCGAGGGCGCGTTCCTCGTGCCGGTCGTCAGACTGCCTCTTGAACAGATACAGAGTCAGGTAGACCGCGAACAACGACAGCACGAGCGTTCCAACCGTCGCCCACTCGGCAGCAGTCGAGAGCGTCAGCCAGTGATGCGGCGCAGCGGAGGTATGCACGGCCTCCGAGTCTGCCGTGGATCGCGCGGAAAGAATACCGAGCGGGAGGGGGCGCGAGGACTCCAACCCCCGAGTAGATCAGTACCAGGGGTCCCAGGTCCTGATGTCATCGAAAACGGCACGCGCCCAGGCTTCGAGTTCGCGGTCGTCTATGCCGCCGACGATGCCTGAGCCGTCGCTGCGCCAGCGGTTGTCTTTCGGATCGACTCCTTGTGCCGCGAGTTTGGTGAGTGCAGAGCCGGTGGGATCGTCCCAATGCTCCAGCGCGTTCCGGAGTAGTTGCACACGGTCGTGGTCTAGGCCCTGCCGTGGACGATGGTTGTTGTCGAAGGACTTCAACGCTCGAAGCAGTTGCCTTGCGGCGGTGAACATCAGCACGATCTCTGACTGCATCCGTCGTGGTGGCTCTGCGCTCTCGTCGTCGTACACCCCACGGGCGAGCGTCCGCTCGTGTTCGGCCATGAAGTCCATCCTTGCGCGTCGTACCCGCCCATCCTGCCGTTCGGTAGCGAGCGACCAGATCAGTGCCTGGTCGTGGGCCTCCCGCTGTTCCTGTGGCGCTCCCTCAACCCACTCAACAATCGCCCCCATCTCAGCGTCGCCGTCGAGATTGCCGGACTCGGTCACTGCCAGTCCTCCCAACGCCGCCTGAGGTCCGACAGGATCGCGGTCAGGTACGGCGCGACATGCTCGACAGTCCCTAGCGGTAGAGGCACGCCGACTGCCCAGACTCCCCATCGAGAGTTGTCGGGCGGCAGCACCTGCTCGAAGTAATACGGGCAGTTCGCCTCCCACACCAGCCCGGCTCGTGTGCCGTCCGGCGCGACCACGAACGCATCGCCGTCGTTGCTCGGCTCCGAAGGGAAATCCGTGATCGCGCCGATCCGGAACCCGTCTACCTCGACGCCCCCAATCACGGGGAACCCGTAGTACGCCGGGGCTCCCTCGGGCCGGGCGAGGAACGCAGGCAACGTCGGATCGGTGGTCTCGGCCTCCGGGTCGAGCGATAGCGGGCGGCTCTCGTCGGGTGGCTCAGTCACATCTCTCATCATGCGACCCCGGTACCGGACCAAATGACAGACCCAAGCCGGTCCCCGGCAAGCGCGATGACCGGGGACTGCGCCCAATACCAACCGGAACGATGGGGCTTGCCGCACGAACACTGTCCAGCCCCCAGGAAGGTCCCCGAACAGGCCGCAGCGGCTTCCGCCAGCCACGGTACGAGCGCATCGGCCAGTCCCGTTCTGGGTGCGACGGGCAGGTCGCGCACGAGCAGGTCCACACGTCTGCCGGTGTACCCATGCTG
>Ga0213876_10001327_pt1 | contig 15534 bp, 11 predicted proteins | sample BarmaccomBMRX_R9_FD_160113 | JGI IMG/M metagenome (GOLD analysis project Ga0213876, IMG submission 160113) | Root-associated microbial communities from Barbacenia macrantha in rupestrian grasslands, the National Park of Serra do Cipo, Brazil - RX_R9 | ecosystem: Host-associated > Plants > Roots...
GCAAAGCGCGCTGTTGCCGGTGCCGGCCTCGGTGCTGCTGGACCCATTGCTGGTGGGCGAAAAGCGGGAGGGCTTCCGCAGCCGCTATTACCTCATTGACCAGTTTGACCTGACGCACGCCGAGGACTACCTGGCCAGCGAATTCCTCTGCGAGCCGGCTGAATCGCCCCAGACCCGGCCGGCCTGATCGGTTTTGCTTTTCTTCAGTGCTGTGCCGCCGTCCAGCTGCACGCAGGCCCGCGGCGCCGCCGGCTTGCCGTTTTCAGAACGGAATGTCATCAGGCTCGGCGTCGAGGTCCGGATCCCGGGCCGGTTGCGGGCGCGGTGCCGGGCTGCTCCGCCGGGCCGGGGCCGACGGCGGGTTACCACCGCCGGCAGGATGATCCCCCTGTTCTCCCTCACCGGGTACATTGGCGCCGCGTCCCGGAAGCATTTGCATATTCTCGCCGACGACCTTGAGCTTGGAACGCTTTTGGCCGGTCTGCTTGTCGTCCCAGGTATCCAGTTGCAGCCGGCCTTCAATGAAGACGCCCCGTCCTTTGGTCAGGTATTGCTGGGCAACCTCAGCCTGCCGTCCCCAGAGAGTGACGTCCACGAAGGTGACTTCTTCACGGCGCTCGCCTTCCTCGCCGCCCCCGATCACGCGGTTGATGGCGATACTGATGTCGGTCACGGCCGTTCCTTTCGGAGTGTAACGAACTTCGGGGTCACGGGTAAGGTTCCCCATGAGCAGGACACGATTGAAGTAGGCGGCCATAACGAGTGATTCTAACTATTCAGCAGGGGTTTTCTGGGCTTTTACCGGCAGCGTCTGATAATGCTGCAGGAATACGATTGGATCGAGCTTAAACTTGTTCTGCAGTTTGATGACGAGGCCGGAGTCGGCGGTAAACACAAAGTTGACGTAATAGGCCGAATCGAGGTGGCGGGGCGCATAGCTCAGGGCCCGTTTATCCATCTTCTGGACTTGTTCGACTTGAGCGCCTTCCTTCGTGAATTCGCCCTCCAAACGGTCAACGATATCCTTTACGCTGTCTTCCTGCCCGCGCGTGTCGAGCGCCATCAGACATTCATAACGCTTTTTCATGGTGTAATCAATTATCTTCTGCTCGGTTAAATACATTCATCGCTGCGGTAATCCCATGGGTGCAGGTGTGTTCCACAGCGTCGGCTGCCCGCGTCACGGCTCGGGCGACCTGATCCTGCTCCTCACGCCGGAAACGGCCCAGGACGTGGTCCACCAACTGATCGGCGCTGGTGGCCGCGCCCACCCCAATGCGCAGCCGGGCGAAATTTTCCCCGAAATGCGCGATGATCGAGCGCAAGCCGTTGTGGCCGCCGTCGCTGCCGCCTGCGCGCAGGCGGAGCCTTCCCAACGGGAGGGCCACGTCGTCAACCACGACCAGCATTTCTTCGGACGCAACCTTGTAAAACCGGCTGACCGCGCTTAAACCATCGCCGCTCCGGTTCATGTAGGTAAGGGGTTTGACGAGCAGCGCGTCGTCCCAGCGGCACCATTGGCATGACCAACCGGAGGAATACGAATAGGTCAGGCCATGACGCTGCGCCAGGTGATCCAGGACCATGAACCCGGCGTTATGCCGGGTATGATCGTACTCGCGTCCCGGATTGCCGAGTCCCGCCACCAGTCGCACCCCGGCCATGCAGCCTTAGGAGCCAGCCCCTTCTTTGGGTTCGTCTTCCTTCTTGGCGGTAATGACTTCGGGAGCGGTAGGCGCTTCCGCAGCGGCGGCACCAGCGCCCTCTTGTTCCACGCGCGACTCGAGGACGGAAAAGACGGTGAGGTCCCCATCCGTTACGGCCGTTACGCCGGCCGGCAGAGGCAACTCCCGGACGTGCAACGAACTCCCGATGTCGAGGCCGGAAACGTCCACGCGGACGCTGGCGGGCAAATCTCTCGGTAAACATTCGACTTCGAGACTGCGCAGGGTGTGCTCAAGCAGGCCGCCCCGGGTTTTCACGCCCACCGGTTCGCCGACCGCTTCGATCGGCACTTCGGCCGTGACCTTCTCGGTGGCCGAAACCGCCTGGAAATCGACGTGGACCAATTCGCGTTTAATCGGGTGATGCTGCACTTCCTGAATAAGCGCGAGCGCGGGACCCTCCCCCTGGCCGTCCTGGAAATCCAGTTCGACGAGAATGTTCTCGCTGGCGGCGTGGGCCAGAGCGGATTTCAGCTCGCGGCTGCTTAGTTTCAGGGGAACCGGTTCCTGCCTGGGCCCGTACAAAATGCCCGGTACAAAACCGGCCGCCTTAACCTTCTTGACCGCATTGCGACCGATCTCGGTGCGCTTCTGCACGGTTAATCTTACTTGTTGCGCCATGATGTGATGATGATCCTGATCCCTAACTAGCTAGCGTTGATTCTGAAAAGCGAGCTGACCGACTCGTTCGAGTAGATGCGCTGGATCCCTTCTCCCAGCAGTTCAGCGATCGACAGCACCGTGATCCGGTATTGATCGGAGACCTGAACCGGGGTGCTGTCGGTGGTGATGAGTTCAACAATTTGGGAGTTCTTCAGGCGCTCGTGCGCGATGCCGGTCAACACCGCGTGCGACACACCCGCATAAATATCTTTTGCGCCATGCTTCTTCAGCATGGCCGCCGCGCTGGTCAGCGTTCCCGCCGTTTCCGTGAGGTCATCAACCATGACCACGTTCTTATCCTGGACATCGCCGATGACGTGCATCGCCTCAGTCTCGGTGGGGCTTTTCCGGCGTTTCCCAACGATGGCCAGCGTCGCACCCAACGCCTCGGCGTACGCCGAAGCGAGCTTAAGGCCACCCACGTCGGGCGAAACGATGGCCAGATTCTCCAGTTGCTTTTGCCGGATGTACCGGATCAGGACCGGGGCCGCGTAGAGGTGATCGACGGGAATATCGAAAAATCCCTGAATCTGCTGGGCGTGAAGGTCCAGCGTAAGTATCCGCTGCGCCCCGGCTGCGTGCAAAAGGTTGGCCACCAGCTTCGCCGTGATCGGAACCCGGGGTTGGTCTTTACGATCCTGCCGCGCGTACCCGAAGTACGGGATGACGGCCGTAATCCGGTACGCGCTCGCCCGGCGGAACGCGTCGATCAGGATAAGCAGCTCCATCAGGTTCTGATTGGTCGGCGGACAGGTGGGCTGCACGATGAAAACGTCCCGTCCCCGGATATTCTCATTGATTTTGACTCTTGTCTCACCATCCGGAAACGAACTGACGGTGGCATCGCCGAGCGATACGCCCACGGCATGGCAAATTTTCCGGGCGAGCTCAGGATGAGCCCGGCCTGAAAAGATCTTCATTTCTCGGTTAAACGTGGTCATAACCAGGGAGAAGGGAATGAGGACAATAATAGGAAAACCGGGCTTTGCAACGCCCCAGCGTTACACCCCTGCGGGCAGAGGGCGAGGTCAAGCCAGCAATTCCGCCAGCTTTTCACGGAGGGACGCATCGTCGCGAACCGCGAACCCCGCATCGGCTTTGAGGCGAAGCTCCTGGCCGTCCAGGCGGCGAATCCTGAGGAAGAGCGGTTGGGTGCCGGGAAATTGCTGGATCAAGCGCCGCAGTTCCATCAGGCGGGCTTCATTGGCCTTCTCGTACGGGATGTCGATGGTCAACGCTGCGACCTGCTGGCCGCGGGTGATTGGGCCGACGTCATTCGCCACGAGCCGGGCGTTTTCCTCCCGCCGGTCGAGCTTCGCGGAAACGGCCACGATCATGCCTTTCTCGATGTGCCGGGCGGCCTTGGCGTAAGTCTCGCCCCAGACCATCACTTCGACCTGACCGCTGAAATCCTCGAGGCAAACGATGGCGAACGGTTTGCCCTCTTTCTTGGTAAATTTTTTCTCGACGGCCGAGATCGTGCCTGCGACCTGCACGCTGCTCTTGTCCTCGTGATTGGGAAGGTCGTTGATGGCGACGTATTTGCCGCCCGTGACCAGGTCGCGGTATGCATCGAGCGGATGGCCGGTCACGTAAAAGCCGAGCAGTTCCTTTTCGTAACTGAGTTTCTCGGCGAGGGTCCAGGGGCTATAGGTGACCACCTCCCGGGTTACCTTCGGCGACGGCGCAAGCTCGAAGTCGCCGAAGAGTGACACCTGTCCGCTCGCCTTATCTCTCTGCAGGGACGCACCCGCCGCGAGGGCCTGATCAATCCGCGCAAAGAGCTCGGCGCGGTCCTGGCCGGCAAAATCGAATGCGCCGGCCCGGATCAGATTTTCCAAAATCTTGCGGTTGACCGATCGCGAATCCAGGCGCGCGCAATAATCCTCGACGGATTTGAAATCGCCGTTCCTGGTCCGCTCGCGGATCGCCGATTCCATGGCTCCTTCTCCGATGTTCTTGATCGCGGCGAGGCCATACCTGATCCCGCGTTGTTCCGCGGTTGATTCCGGCACGAACTTCAGCTGGCTCCGGTTCACGTCGGGCGGCAGGATCCGGATGCCGAGCCGCTGGCACTCGGCGACGAACACGGCGATCTTATCCGTGTTATTGACCTCGTTACTGAGGAGGCCCGCCATGAACTCAACCGGGTAATTGGCTTTGAGGTACGCGGTCCGGTAACTGATCAGCCCGTAGGCAGCGCTATGGCTTTTGTTGAAGCCGTACCCCGCAAATTTCTCGAGCAGGTCGAAGATGGCGTTGGCCTTTTTTTCTTCGATGCCGTTCACCCGTTTGCAGCCTTCGATGAAGTTGACCCGTTCCTTGGCCATCTTCTCCTTGTCCTTCTTGCCCATCGCGCGGCGAAGAAGGTCTGCCTGCCCGAGCGAATAGCCGGCCAGGACGTTGGCGGCCCGCTGCACCTGCTCCTGGTAAATCATGATGCCGTAGGTGTCGGCACAGACGTCCCGGAGCAACGAGTGCTCATACTTGATCTTGGTCAGCCCTCTTTTACGCTTGATGTAATCGGGGATGAGTTCCATCGGCCCCGGCCGGTACAAGGCGATGAGCGCAATGATGTCGTCGATGCTGTTGACGTCGAACTGCTTGCACAGGCTCACCATCCCGCCGGATTCAAGTTGGAACACGCCGATGGTTTCACCGCGGTTAAGAATTTGAAAAGTGGCTTCATCCTCCAGGGGAATGGCGTCCAGGGAAAACTCGGGTTGGCTTTGCCGGATCAGGTTGACCGTGTCCTGGATCACGGTCAGGGTTTTCAGGCCCAGAAAATCCATTTTCAGCATGCCGAGGTCCGTGAGCGGGCCCATGGCGTACTGAGTAATGACCTCATCGTCGTTGCCGCGACAGAGGGGGATGTATTCGTCAAGGGGGCGATCCCCGATCACCACGCCGGCTGCGTGAATGCCGGTGTTGCGGGTGAGGCCTTCCAGCACGGTCGCATAGCTCCAGAGTTGTTCCGTGGCCGGTTCATTGGCGATGGCCTGCTTCAACTCCGGATTTTTCTCGTAAGCGCCTTTGAGGGTCATCCCGAGTTCATTGGGAATCATTTTTGCGATCCGGTCGGCATCCCCGTAGCTCAGGCCCATGACGCGTCCCACGTCTCGAGTCACGCTTTTGGCGCCAAGGGTGCCGAAGGTAATGATCTGGGAGACGGCCCGGGTACCGTATTTTTGGCGGACGTACTCGATGACCTCGCTGCGCCGGTTCTGGCAGAAGTCAACGTCGATGTCCGGGGGACTGACCCGTTCGGGATTGAGAAAACGTTCGAAGATGAGGCCGAACCGCAACGGGTCCAGGTCCGTGATCTCCAACGCGTAGGCGACCAGCGAACCGGCCGCGGAACCTCGCCCGGGCCCGACCGGAATGCCGTTTTCCTTGGCGAAGTGAATAAAATCCCAGACGATGAGAAAATAGCTGGTAAATCCGGTCTTCGCCAGGATCGACAGCTCGTATTCGAGGCGTTTGCGCAGGTCTTCGTCGTTCTCGGCGCGTTCGCCGTAACGTTTGCGCAGACCGTCAAAACAAAGCGCGCGCAGGTATTCTTCCCGCGTCCTGCCCTCCGGAGGCGGGTAGGCAGGGTACTTGGAAACGCCGAAGTCGAGTTTGACGTTGCACGCTTCGGAAATCCGCAAAGTGTTGCCCAGCGCTTCGGGAATCTCACCGAAGAGCGCCGCCATTTCCTCGCGCGACTTGAAATACACCTCCGTCGAGTAATGCATCCGGCGCTCGTCGTGCACCATCGCGCCGGTGCCGATGCAGATCATGACGTCGTGGGCTTCGTGATGGCTTTTCTCGAGGAAGTGCACATCGTTGGCCGCAACCAGGCCAAGACCGAGTTTTCTCGAGAGCGTGACCAGGGCCCGATTGCAGGTCTGCTGCGCTTCGATGCCGTGATCGTGAAGTTCGAGGAAAAAGTTTTCCGGCCCGAAGATGTCACTGAATTCTCCCGCGACGTTTTCGGCTTTTCTGAGGTCTCCCTGGACGATGGCGACGTTGATTTCGCCTTTCAGACAGGCACTCATGCCGATGAGCCCGGCGCTGTAGCGCGACAGGGCGTCCTTGTCGATCCGCGGCTTGTAATGGTGGCCGTCCAGGTGCGCCATGGAGACCAGCTTGACCAGGTTCCGGTACCCGTCGGCGTCCTTCGCGAGCAAGGTGAAATGGTAGGCGGCGTCGCGGGCCGAAGTGGCGCTCCTGTCGGTCATGGATCCCGGCGCCATGTAGACTTCGCAACCGATGATGGGCTTGATCCCCGCCTTGGTGGCTGCCTGATAAAATTCCACGGCACCGAACATGTTGCCATGATCAGTGAGGGCGACGGCCGGCATCCCGAGTTCGACCGCCTTTTTCATCAAATCCGGGATGCGGATCGCGCCGTCCAGGAGTGAATATTCGGTGTGCAGATGCAGGTGAACAAAGGGGTCAGCCATGGAGCCTACACTCTAGTCACACCGCGAGCACGGAGTAAAGAATCACACGGTCACACGGCGGGCACAGCGGGGTTGGCGGGCACAACGTAAGAGTTCACACGGTCACACGGCGGGCACAGCGGGGTTGGCGGGCACGGCGTAAGAGTTCACACGGTCACACGGCGAACACGGCGACCACGGCGGGAAGAGGAGAGAGTTCGGAGTTCGGTCACACGGCGGGCACAGCGTAAGAGTTCACACGGCGAACACGGCGGGCACAGCGGAGGAGAATCACACGGCGCCGCGGCGGAACACGGCGACCACGGCGGGAAGAGGGAGGAGGGGAAAGAGTTCGGAGCGGCAGCATGGGGGGGTGGGTGCGAGTGCCAACGTTATAGTTGCCGCCGTGTGCCCTTAATCTGTGTCAATCTGTGTAATCTGTGGATGTTTTCCCTTTTCTGCGTTCTTCTGCGTGTTCTGCAGATGATTCTGGCTTCCCGCCGTGTGACGGCGTGTCCGCTCTGCCCGCGCTGCGGCTGCCCGGCCGGAGCCTTTCGGGGTTTCTGAACGGACGTGAAATGTGACCGGGCTTTGTTTGATCTCCACCGGAAGGGGTTCCCGGGACCACCTGGCCCATTCCTGCCGCAACCTGGGGATGCTGACCGACAAAAATTCGCGAGCGCGTATGGTGCCCATCGGCACCGCGCATTTCAGGAGCACCTGTTCAACCTCGACGGTCTCCTGCACCGGACTGCGCTGGAGCCGGAAGCCGGGCACCGCTTCGCCTCGCTCCAGGTAATCAAAAATGGCCTCCTTGAGCCGCCATTCGTCTTCGACGAGTTTTTCCAGCCGGCGGTAGGCCGTATAGAACTGGCCAAGCTTGACCGGGTCCTGCTTCAGCCGCTCGATTTCATAAACGAGGCGGTCGACCGGCTGTTCTTGCGGGGCTACAGGTTCCGAAGGGGAGGCGGCCATCGCCCTTGAAGCATCATTCAGCCAGACCGGGCAATGGGCGCGCGCACCGCACCAGTCGCAATAAATGTTCGCCACAGGTTCTTCGCGGCGTTTAGCGAGAAAACGCCGGTGCAGTTGCACGACGCGGTCTTCGGCCTCAACGGACGGAATGTTGTACTCGTTGGCGACCCGCAGGTCGAGGTAGATTTCCAGCCACACGCAACGGCCTTCACCGGCTTTTGACATCAGGGCGCGGCCATAGGCGGCAAACTGTGCGGAATAGTCGCGCTGATCGCCCGTCTTGAAATCGATGCCCCAGAGCTCGGTCCCGGTACGACCCCAGGCGTCGACCACGCCGGCCGTCAGGATGGCTCCATCCGGACCGGCGATCTCCACGCCTTCCTCGACCCCGTGAACCACGATGCCGCGCCGGGCGATCTCATTCAACCCCCAAAGCACGGTCTCGCGCGCTTCCGCATCCGGAATTTCGCCGGGATCCAGCTCGTCGTTCAGGACCTGTTCAAGCCACCTGTGGAGCTGCTGACCGCGGTTCGCTTCATCGCTCGCCGCGGCGTCCCGTTCCACAAAATGGATGCACTGCTCAAGCCGGGGAAAGTTGGACGGTCGAAACCCCTGATCACGCAGCCGCTTTCCCTTTTTAGGCTTGAGGTTGGGGTTGGGCATACGGCATCCGGGTGTGGCCGCCCTCAGGCGACCACCTCATCCGTGATGAGTTCCCGCTCGACTTGGTTCTCCGTGCCTTTCTCCTCCGCGTAGTCGAAGCTCTTGACGTAAAACTTGCCCGGCTTCGGCGACGGCTCGACGACCGCGCGGATTTCCTGGCCGGTCGCGTGCAGAAGTTCCTCTCCAAGGTTCTGGTCCGTGGTTTGGAGCTGCTGCCCGTTCACCTTGGCGAAGTAATACCGTTTGCCCTGGTAATCATTCGGCCAGGCCCGTTCCACCACGCCGGTAACAGTCTGAGTCTGAGGCGCGCGTACCGGCGGCGGAGTCTGGGACGCCGGTGTTGCCGGCGCCGACGACGCCCGCGCGGGACGCGCCAACGCCTGCCGGCCATGATCGAGCTCGGTCTCCCGGAAAAGTTCCGGGTTATCTTCCGTGTCCTGCGTGAAGATTTCGCTTGCTCCGGAGGCCGTTAAAACCGCGTCGACCATCGCGCGCTTCTTGGCGATCTTAAGGACCGTGTTATAGAAGTCGTACGGTGTGTACTTGGCTTTAATCGGCTGGCCGTGATCGGTGTAACGGTCTTCCGTCTGGACCCGGAAACGGTACTCCATCGTCGAGGCGGCTCCCACTCCCTCGCCGACGACGCGGCCCGTCGGGATATGGAACAGTTCACAGGTCAAGGTGAACAGGAAATGGCCGTTCTCACGTTCGATGAGCATCGATTGCTTCGGGTACCGGGTTCCCAGCTGAAAAAGGGTGCAGATCAGCTCCGCACCGGGTTTCCAGAGGGACGGCTTCCTGGTGCCGGGAATCGTGCCGTGATGCTGCCCCTCAACCATGCAGCGTTTCATGGCCTCCTTGATCAGGTTCACGCGTTCAACCAGGGTGTCGATGGCGATTGCCTGAATCAGCAATTCCTTCGACGAAACGGTCTCCACCGCAACAGGAACGGGCGCCAGCTCGGCGCCTTCAGGGTTACTGGACGCCTCGTGGGCGAGGGCCGGATCCGAGTTGTCGGCGTTAAAGCCGGTTTCGGGGCGCTCAGGCGACGATTTCTTATTTTTACTGGTGCTCATTTGATCGGGTGGTTGGGCTGTGCGGCAGGCCAACCGGTTATGTTCAAGGGGGGGATCACTCCAGCGCCGCGATCACTGGCAAATCTTTGTTTTTACTGGGGATGAGAACCGGCGTGAAAAACGGGGCGGCTTCATCTCGTGTATCGACGAATGACAACCGGCACTTCAGACCATGTTCGATGAAATTTTAGTGGCCATTTCGGCTTCAGCGGCTCAAGGCCTAATTATCACTCATGCATGGTTAAATAGCAAATGATAAATCGAGAAAAAGCGATATGATGCGAAACTTTTTGCCCGGATTTTGTCCATTTGCATCGTTGTGACCGGCCCGGCGAGGTGATCGGCCGGGCTTTTTTTTACGCTTCAGGCCGAATCGCTGAAAACCGGCGGAATGGCTCTTCCGCAGAGGTGGCGGACGAATTCAGGGCACGGTTTAAAACGTTCGTGGCGGATCCGTGCCGGGAGCCGATGGAAAGGGTTCCCGAGCCAGGGGCGGAGGGCGCCGCTCCCTGCAACGGGAGCGCCCGCTGATATGCAAAAGTAATTACCATTTGCTCAGATATCGTATCGATTGGCAAATCGATCATGCCGCTCCAGCGGAACGCCGGGTTTTATGGAAATCAGATTGAGGAAGGGCCGGACACGATCGTCTCGCCCGGGCCACTCGTCTGTCTTAAGGCGTCAGCACCTTTACAAATTTGCATTGAAGCTGGTCTGTGGGCAGCGCCCAAAACGGAGAAGTTTTTTACCCGGCAATGCCCGTGCAAAACGGGACTGCAAGATGCCCCGAAAACGAAAAAATACCAGTTTTTTGTGGCGAAAAATGGAACTTTCAGCTAAAAAACCAGGTTTTTTGTTTTTTCGGTCCGGACGCCGGTTCGGGGCTTGATCATGTTCATCTGAACACTAATTGCACAACTGATCGGGAGATCAACCTGGAAAGATTGACTCCCCGGGGGTGCTGCAACGTTGCGGGCGGCATGAGAAAAGGCAGCGTTCCTTCGGTCAACACCGGCTGCCGGCCGGGTGCCGTCCATGGAGCTTGAGTGGAGTAAAGCCGGGTTCCCGCTTAACCCGCCGGAAGGGCGTTTAGCGTCTTGCCCTTCGAGCAGCCGGAGTGCAACCTCGCGGGTGGAATGAAAAAAGCCACCTCAGCTGACACCGGCGACCGTGCTGAGCCGGATGGCGCCGCCAAAACAAACGCGAAACCGGCAGCGAAAAAATCAGCGCCGTCCCGATCGGCCAAAGGTCCGGCGCAACCAGCCGCGAGCCCGGCAGAACCTTCGCTCAAGGAACGCATGGCGGAAGCCAGGAAGCTCGAGGCGCAGGACCGCGCCAAGCCGCCGGCTACCCCTGCCGGCAAGGCGAAAAAATCGAGGGTTACGAGGTTCGCGCCGGCGGTTGCCGCCGAAGCGTTGCCTCCCCTGCGCAACAGCGATTTTCCGAATACTTACATCAAACAGATTTCCGTTCGGCTTAATGACCCGGATCATTCGGTCACGCTGACGTGGGCAGGGCCGCAGGCCGAAGCGCAGGAGACCGGACCTTTTCGCAGTTCACCGGGCGCCGGGTTAAAAGGCCTTAACTGCGACGATACGGGTACCAGCAGGCGCTCCGGGAGCAAATGCACGCCAAAAGGGACCTTCACGGTTTCAGGATTTGCAGACCACCTGAACAGTGATGCGCGGGCAACCTACGTCACCTGGTTCGTGCGCGCCCGGGGCATCGCCCTGCATTACTACCCCTCAGCCCCGAAATATTCGGCGTCCCACGGGTGCGTTCGCCTCGAGCTGAAGCGCATCGCGCAGTTGATCCAGAGCAATTCCCGCACCGGCCTGACGAGCGTGGTCATCGACGGCACGTGGACAAAGCCGCCCAAGCAATGGTGATAATACAGCGGCCACGGCGATCGGGCGGGCACAACGTAAGAGTTCACACGGCGAACACGGCGAGCCACGGCGACCACGGCGGAAAGACAGAATCATCCGCAGAACACGCAGAAGAACGCAGAAAAGAGGAAACGTCCACAGATTACACAGATTGACACAGATTGACACCGATTGAGGTCACACGGCGGCCGCAGCGGGTTTGGCGGGCACAACGACAGAGTTCACACGGCGAACACGGAGAGCCACGGCGGGAAGACTAAATGCTAAGCTTGACATGGGCGGCTCTCCCCCAAGCTCGTGGCCGCCACCCATTACCCGTTACCCGTTACCCGACACTTCTCCTCATTTGTGGCATTCTCCATAAGGTCCCGCGCCTGGCTCTGGCAAATCGTGTTGCTCCTGCCGTCGCTCTGGTGCCTGCTTTGCGTGCCGCCGCTTTGGCGTGACACCGACGGATTCAATCAGATCGCCTCGACGTTTGCGCCGAAAGGGATCATTCACTGGTTGCCCGGGTACTGCTTTTTCGGACGCCTGGTGGTCATCGCTGCCGGGATTCCGGCCAGCCTGGCCGGCGGGCATGGCCTGCCGTACCTGTCGATCGGCACTCCCCAGTTAAGTGATGCCGGCATTTACACGCTGCTCCTGGCGCAGCACATTTTTCTCTTTGCGGCGCTGGTTTACCTGGTGCGCACGTTGGTCGATGGATTCTGGTACCGCTTGGGCTGGTCGGTCGTGCTGGCGCTCACGCCCTGGATGTACACCTTCGCCAACTGCGTCGGCAGCGAAGCGTTCAGTAATCCGCTGGTGCTCCTGGTCACCGCTTTTGGCTGGCGATGCCTGCAGGCGCCGTCGCTCACGGTTAAAAAGGCGGCCGGTTTGTTCGGTCTGCTGCTGGCCGCGTGTCTGACCCGGCAAATCAATCTGCTGCTGGCGGCGCTCTTGCCGCTTGCCTGTTTGTTTGTCGCCCTCCACCGGTTGAGGTTCATCCTGCCGCCGCCGTCCGGACCCGGCGCGGCGGTCGTGGGAAGTGGTTCGCCCGGCGCGGATGCGCATCCCCGGAGGCGTGGACGGGAGACGATGCGGTGGGTTGGCCGATGCGCGCTTTTCGGGGCAGTGGGAGCGACGGCTCTGCTCGGTTCTCTCGCCGTCCAACGGGTGATGTGCGTACTTTTCCGGGTGCCGTACCGGTCCACCTTCGGCGAGACGTTCGAATGGCGTCTCAATTTCCTGAAAGAAATGCCGGCCCCGGAGCGGACGCGTCTGCTGGGGCGGATGGCGGAAAACGTGGATGACCCGCTGATCACGAAAGCGCTGCAAGAGCTGGACGCGTCCGCCAACCGCGGCGACCCATGGAACGACATGTTCCTGTACGACGCCATGGACGAGGAGCTGGACCGGTCCGGTCTCAAGCAGTTACAGGCGCGGACTTATGAAATCGATCTGAAGCTCAACCGGTTGGCGCGCCAGTTTATCCTGTCGGCGAACCCTTACCTGCTCCGGGCAATCCGGAACGATTTTCTGCGGGTCCCGCTGTGTACCCAGACCGAGATGGCTGAATCGCCGTTTGAAACGACGGACATGTTGATTTCCTTGTCGGGTGCACCCCGGTACGCCCGGCTGCGAGCGCTGGCCTCGTTCCAGCATCCGCCCGGATTTTTCAGCCGTTACGCAGGCGGGACGCCTTATCTCCGGATCCTCGGCGGGGTACCGATGTTGATCTGGGTGGTAATCGCGGCTGCGGGCGCGTTGACGGCGTGGTGGCGATGCGGGGTGCGAGCGGCCGTACCGGTGTCCTATGCGGGCGCGCTGGTGGTTACCGGATTCCTGATCGCGCTTGGGACCTGCGCCAGCACCTTTTTCGGCGCCCGGTTGTACCTCCCGGTTTACTCGCTGTTCGAAATCGCGGCGCTCTTAATCGTTACCTGCGGGATCGGCGGAGCGCGCGGCAACGTCCGGTTGTCGCACGCTGCCGAAGCGGTCTGACCAGGCGCCGAAGCCGGCCATGGCCGCGAGCAGAAACAGGACGTACGCCGGCGGGACGAACCGGGCGCCCCGAAACGTCAGGGCGCAATTGGCGTAAAGCAACGCCGCGCCGGTCAAGAGCAGCGCCAGAGAGAACGAAAGGGCGGGCCAGGGCGTTTCTTCCCGTCCGGCCTTCAAAGCTGAAAGGGCGCAACCGACTAATGCGGCGACGCCAAAGGTCCAGACGGGGATGCCGGCGCCGAGCTGGAAGTAGGCGCTGTTCTGCCATTTTTCCTCGGTGCGCTGAGCGTTCCGGAACGTGACGAGGCTGCGCAACGGCTCGAAGGTCGGTTGCCCAAGCCGGTCTTTCAGCCAATCAGTGGAACGGAACGGCTCTGCCGCCATCTGCGGCAGCGAATAATCCAGGCTGGCAAGAAAATCGCCGGTAACCACGCCCCAGAAACGCCGGTCTGCCGACAGCAAAACGGTTTGGGCCAGCCGGTTCAGCTTGCGATCGATCAAATCGCGCCGCGCCCCGGTGGATTTTATTCCCTGATCTGCCAGGCGGTCGTACATGGCCGTGAAGAGCCGTTCCGGATCGAATGGGTCCTGGCGATCAAACGCCGATTCCACCGCGGCCAGACCGGTGCTGATCAGCGGATCATTTAGCCGTTTGTCCAGATCGGCCAGGAAGGCGCGCCGTTCGGCGGCCGGGAGGCCGGTAAAAAAATCGAGGCGCCACTGAAAGGTGTACCCTAAACGCGAGACCCAGACGGTGCCCGTACCGGCGCAGAGCACGTACATGATGCCTTGAGCGATCAGGAAGGCGGCGGCCGACAGTGCCAGGCTTGCCGCGAGCCGTTTGCCGGCGGCAACCATTGCGGCGCTGGGGCCCGCAGCGGGTCCGGGCGCCGGCAACCGTGAAAATGCTTTTCCCACCCCTTCCAGGCCGGCCTGGACCGGTAAAAGCAGGCCTGCCAACGCGTTGATGTGGCGAGCCAGAATCGCCGAGGTTAACGCCCAAAGGTAAGTTAAATGCCGGTTCGGGTCCGGCGCTTGCTTAAGCCGGGCGGCGGCGACGACCGTCCAGATAAGAAGCGTGTGGCTGAGCGATTCTGAGCCCACGCAGTTGGCAAAGGCATAAAGTGCCGGGCTCAGGGCAAAAGCGGCCGCGAACCCGCATTGCAGCAGGGGGCGCGTTGTGAACGTCCGGCAGGCGCCGAGACAAGCCAGGATCAGGGCGGCGTGCTGCGCCAGCAACAACGCATAAACGCCCGGATCGGTAAAGACGACGGGCTGCCTGGGGGGGAAATGCGAAAGGAACCCGGGATCCAGCAGGTTACCGAAGAGCAGGGGCACCCTGGCACCGAAACAGTAGAGCGGCGGCCAGTGGAGGATCGTGAGATAACTGGGCTTCGTGAACACCTGAAGAAAGCCGTCGCTGTCGCGCCAGAGCGGCGGGATGAACAGCAGACAGTACAGGCTGGGTAAACTCAGGATCAGCGCCAGCAAAAGAACCTGGCGCCTGTGGCCGGAAGGTCTGCGGACGGTCAACGTGCGCAAAGATGACACGAACGGCAGGGTACGCAACCCGGCCGGAATCTTTGACCGTTTATCAGTCTGTCCTTTGACCAAAGCGTCTAAACGGCGACTTTTGCCGCGATGATCACCAAGAGCAAAGATCCGGGGACGGCCCCGGAGCGGATGAGCGCAGGTTTGCCGGCCCATCGTCAGCCGTGGTGGCCCTTGGTTCTCGTGCTGGCTGCGCCGTCGATCTATTTTTTCTGCTGTTTTCCGCCGCTGTGGCGGGATTCGGACGGGTTTTTCCAGCTCGCGTCCGGCATCAACGAAATCACCATCATCCATTGGCCGCCGCTCTACTGTCTGTCGGCAAGGTTGTTTCTCCTGCTGGGGGCACTTATCGAGTGGGTCCTGCACGGTCTCCACGGACGGTTCCACTGGTCCTTCGGCAAGCCGGCGTTTACCGATACCGGAATTTATGCGCTGTTGGCGGTGCAGCACCTGGCGCTGGTGACTTCTCTGCTGGTCACGGTGGTGACGTTCACCGGGAAGTTCCGGATACGTCTGGCCCTGGCGGCGGGCTTCGCCCTGAATGCGTCGTGGTACGCGTTCGCACACTGCATCGGCACCGAAG
>Ga0213876_10001329_pt1 | contig 15523 bp, 10 predicted proteins | sample BarmaccomBMRX_R9_FD_160113 | JGI IMG/M metagenome (GOLD analysis project Ga0213876, IMG submission 160113) | Root-associated microbial communities from Barbacenia macrantha in rupestrian grasslands, the National Park of Serra do Cipo, Brazil - RX_R9 | ecosystem: Host-associated > Plants > Roots...
GCAAGCGCCGCGTAAAGGCTTTGCATACGAGAGTTTGGACCAGCGGCGTTCCGGTTCAAGGGAGGGGCGCGAAAAGAATCAACCTGGACGCTGCCACTCCGCTGATGCCGCGGGACCGGCCTGGTCCGAAGTTGATCCAGAGATGGAAGCACGGTGCGATAGCTCTGTTCCGACAACCAAGCCAGCAATTGGTCCAGAGCGGTCACGGTTTCCCCCACCCCCTCATGGAGCAAAAGGATGGCGCCGGGACGGACTCCGCCGACGAGACGGCGCAGGATCAAGGAGGCGTTTCGATGACGAGTGTCATACGCCCGGAGGGTCCACGCCACCGGGACCAACCCTCGGGCGATCAGGTGCGGATGGAGGAACGGATTTTTCATCCCCACCGGCGCCCGGAACAGCGCCGGACACGGCAGGCCGAGCGTGGCGCAGGCCTCCTCAAAACCGATAAGTTCTTTCTTCAAGGCGGACGGTCCAAGCCCCCAGAAACGGAATTGCGGGTGCGTTTCGGTGTGGTTGCCGATCTGATGGCCCGCCGCCAGGATCCGGTGCACCAGTTCCGGGTGTGCCCGCACCTTCTCGCCGATCAAGAAAAATGTGGCTCGAGCGGAATGCCTGGCTAATACCTTCAACATGTCCGGGGTGGTCGTCGGGTCCGGTCCATCATCGATCGTGATCCAGACTTCGGCACCCCGGGGTCCGAAGTGCGTATAGACCGGACCGAAGCCCTGCCATTTAGGCATCAGGGTGTTCAGGACAAGGACCAGGTGTGAACTGAATTGGAACAGGAGGGCCCACCAGGAGCCCAATCGCAGGCAAAGCAAGGTAATGGGTGGCGCCAGGATGATGTAAAGGAGCGTGATGGTAAGGCGAGTGCGCACGGGTAAAATGCCACAAATGGGGAGGAGTGTCGGGTGGCGGGTAAAGTTCGGAGTTCGGGGTTCGGGGTTCGGGATTCGGAGCGGTTGGGCCCGCCATGTGCTTTAATCTGTGTTAATCTGCGTAATCTGTGGATGTTTTCTCTCTTCTGCGTTCTTTGGGTGTTCTGAACCCGGCACTTGGCCGGGGTTGCCTTAGCGGCTGCGGTGAATAACTTGGCGGGATGTTGCAGCGCCCTGAATTGTTAAGCCCGGCCGGTGACTGGGAGTGCGCCCGGGCAGCGGTCGCGAACGGGGCGGACGCGATTTACTTCGGCCTGACGCGTTTTAACGCGCGTCTTCGGGCGCATAACTTTACCGAGGAAGATCTGCCTGAACTGATGGCGTTCCTGCACCGGCACGGGGTACGCGGTTTCGTGACCTTCAACACGCTGATTTTCACAAACGAACTGCACGACGCGGAACAGCAGTTGCGGCTGCTGGCCGGGACCGGAGTGGATGCGATCATCGTGCAGGACCTGGGACTCGCCCGCCTGGCACAGGAGGTCGTGCCCGGCCTGGAGGTGCACGCATCGACGCAGATGACCATCACGTCTCCGGAAGGTCTTGAACTGGCCAAGGAGCTCGGCGTCCGGCGTGCGGTCCTTGCGCGGGAGCTTTCGTTGCGCGAACTTCAGCGGTTCCGGGCGGCCGGCGTACCGATGGAAGTTTTTGTTCACGGAGCGCTTTGCGTGGCCTACTCCGGCCAATGCCTCACGAGCGAGTCGCTGGGCCAGCGCAGCGCCAACCGCGGCGAATGCGCCCAGGCCTGCCGGCTGCCTTACGAATTGATGGCGGACGGAAAAAATGTGGATTTGGGCGATCGAAAGTACCTCTTGTCGCCGAAGGATCTCGCCGGGATCGAGGAAGTGCCTGAGCTGATCCGGCTCGGGGTGGCCAGCTTCAAAATCGAAGGCCGTTTGAAATCGCCGGAGTACGTGGCGGCGGTCACGCAGGTCTACCGGGGTGCAATCGACCGTGCGTACGAGGGATTAGGCAATGAACAACCCGTTGCCCGGGTATCCCGGCAGGACCGGTACGCCCTCGAGATGACCTTTTCGCGCGGCCTGTTCAGCGGATGGCTGCACGGGGTGAACCACCAGAGCCTGGTTGACGGCACCTTTGGGAAAAAACGGGGCCCGTTTCTCGGCACGGTGGCGCGCGTCGGACCGGATCACGTCGAATTGTCCGCCCCTGCAGATGTGAAACCGGGGGACGGCATTGTGTTCGGCGGCGCGGAAGACACGGAGCATGAGGAGGGCGGGCGCGTGTTTGAAGTGGTGCGCGGCCGGCGCCTTTATTTTGGCAACGGCAAAATCGATTTCCGCCGGATCAAGCCGGGAAACCGCGTTTGGAAGACCGATGATCCGGTTTTGAATCGCCGGTTGCGCCAGACGTTCGGGGCGGATCGCAACTTCAATAAGCCGGCCGGGGAGCCGGCGGTTGACATGCTGGTCACGGGCGAGGCCGGAAAACCGCTCACCCTCACGGTGAGGGTTGCGGATGCGAAACCGGGTCAGGCGCCGGTCACGGTATCCTCCGCCGCTACCCTGGCCGAAGCGCGCAGCAGTCCGCTGACGGCAGAAAGGTTGCGGGACCAGCTCGGCCGCCTCGGCGGCACCGGGTTCCGGCTCGGCGATCTACGCAGCGAGCTGCGCGGGAACTTGTTTGCCCCTTCCTCATGGTTGAATGAGTTGCGCCGTGAAGCCATGACGCAATTGGCGGAAGCGGTGCGCAATCAGGACGCCGCTTTGCAGGACCAACCGCGGCACGACCAGCCCCCGCCCCGGAGCGTCGCAGACCTGCTGCGGCCGCGCCAACCGGCGGAAGGGCCCGAGGAACTTAGTGTTCTCTGCCGGACCTGGGAACAGGTTGAGTCCGCATGCAACGAAGGGGTGGCGACCGTGTACGTCGATTTTGAGGATGTTCGCCGGTACCGCGACGCGGTTCGGGAATTTGGGTCAAGGTGCGACCTCTTTCTGGCGACCCCGCGGATCCAGAAGCCGGGCGAAGCCGGATTTTTCCGGTTGATTGAGAACGCGGGGCCGCACGGGGTTCTGGTGCGCAACCTCGGGGCGATCACGTTTTTCCGGAACAAAGGATTCAGGCTGCACGGCGATTTTTCGTTGAACGTGGCGAATCCGCTGACGGCCGAATTTCTGCTCGCACAAGGATTGGATCGGCTCACGATTTCCTACGATCTGAACCTGGTGCAGGTGCTTACCCTGCTTTCTTACCGGCCGGCCGAGCGCTTCGAACTCACCCTGCACCAGCACATGCCCATGTTTCATATGGAGCACTGCGTCTTTGCGGCGTTCCTTTCGCAGGGCAAGGATTACACCGATTGCGGCCGGCCGTGTGACCGGCACCGGCTTAAAGTGCGTGACCGCGTCGGGGCTGAGCACCCGGTGCTTGCAGATGCCGGTTGCCGGAATACGGTGTTCAATGCCCAGGCGCAGAGCGGGGCTGCATTTTTCTGCTCGCTGCATGCGGCAGGCCTGCGTTTGTTCCGGCTTGAGTGTTTGGAGGAAGACCGGGACCAAACGCGAGATTTGATCCGTGAGTACCGCCGTTTACTGGCCGGAAAAATTGCCGGTGACGCACTCTGGCGTGAGCTCCGCGTCCAGTCCCGGCTTGGTGTTACGCACGGAACCTTGAAGTAGCATGAAGAAATCACCTCTCGGCATCATTTTAGGCATTATCTTTATCGACCTGATCGGCTTCGGGATGATCATCCCGATCCTGCCGTTGTATGCCCAGCAGTTTGCGGCCAACGAATGGCAGATTGGTTTGCTGCTGGCCTCCTATTCCTTCATGCAGTTTCTGGCTTCGCCTCTCCTGGGCAGCTTTTCCGACCGGTTTGGCCGCAGACCCGTGTTGTTCGGAAGCCTGCTGGGATCTGCGATCGGCTACGTTCTCATGGCCAGCGCCGGTGCGCTCTGGATGCTGTTCCTGGCGCGCATCATCGCCGGCGCGGCGGGAGCGAGCGTGGGCACCGCCTCGGCTTACATCGCCGACATTACTCCCCCGGAGAACCGGTCCCGGCGCATGGGCTTGATCGGGGCGGCGTTTGGCGTCGGCTTCGTGCTGGGCCCGGCCCTGGGGGGAATCCTGAGCCAATGGTCGCCCGTGGCGCCTTTCTGGTTTGCCGCGGTCATTGCCTTGTTGAACGGTGCGGCAGTCCTGGCCTTCCTGCCTGAACCCGAACGGCACCTGCTCGCCAGCGAGCGTGCCCCTACCGGACTGCGCGCCATTCTCGCCGCGGCGGGCGGCCGGCGTCTGGCGATCCTGACCCTCACCTATTTCGTTGCGATTGCCGGGTTTGCCGTGGTGACGATGATCTACCCGCAGGTGAGCGCCCGCCGGTTCAGCCTGAAACAAAGCCAGATCAGTTACCTCTTCGTCCTGATCGGCCTGATCGGTGCCCTGATCCAGGGCGGTGCAATCGGAAGGTTGAGCAAGCGCTACGGCGATCTGAATCTCGCCGTAACCGGTCTTTTTCTCCTGGCGCTGAGCATGGGCCTGATGCCCCTGGCCACGTCGTTGCCGCTCTTTGTGCTTTTCAGCATCGGCCTGGCTGCAGGCAACAGTTTGTCTACGCCGACGCTGAACGCGCTGGCCTCGAAAGGCGCTTCCGGCGCCGTGCAGGGCCGGGTGCTCGGGACGTTACAGGCGGCGGGCAGCCTCGGCCGGGTGTTTGGGCCGGCCATGGGCGGCTTCTTGCTGGCGGCCGACCATAGCCGGGCACATTTTCAGTACGGCAACACGCCTTTTGTGGCAGGGGCGGTGTTGATGTTAGGCGCGTTCTTCCTGGCATTTACGCTGCGTCAGCTCAAACCTAAGGTAAGAGGCGCTGCCGTTGAGGTACCGGCAAATCGAGCGATGTCGGACTGAGCCGGGTGCCGGGTCGATCTTGGGGGTGAGTCGCGAATGTCAAGCCTGTAATTCTTCTTTCCGCCGTGCGACTCTTTTCGCCGCCGCGCCTGCCGCGTGACAACCGTCCAGGGGACCGGCGACGATCCAAACCGCGACCCGGATCGATTATTATACATTGGAATCCCGTCTGAGCAGTAGCTCATTTTATGCCGGAAGCCGTAGAATTCAAGACTCCTTCGGAACTGCGCAAGCTGATTCACCTTGCGTATTTCCTTCTCGTCCTCGGGACCCTTGCCTGGGCGAAAGATTTTCTGTTGCCTGTTGCTTTTGCAGGGTTACTCAGCCTGCTGCTGACGCCGACCGTATCGTGGTTGGAAAGCCGCGGGTTCAAGCGGGTAGTGGCCGTGTTGAGCGTTGTGGCCATTGCCTTCATCATCATCGGGGTCCTCTGCGCGGTCGTGTCCACGCAGGCGTTGGACCTGATCAATTCGGTCCCGAAATACCGGAGCAACATCGTGGCCCGCTGGGAATCGCTCCAGCATGGGCCGCCCGGACCGTTCAGCGTCGCGATGCAGAACGTGAGCGACCTGGTCAACGAGCTTGGGAAGGTCTCGGCCTCCGCCGCTGACGCCCAGCAGCAGGGCCAGCCGACGAAGGTTCAGATTGTTGGCAGCGGCGAGGGGCTCCTGGCGCTGGCGCGAAACAGCCTGACCCCTCTGGTGGGCCCGGTGACTGAAGGCGTCATCGTCGTGCTGCTCGTCGTGTTCATGCTCCTGGAGCGCCAGCGGATCCGCCGTCGATTCCTGCGGCTGGTCGGCCATTCGCATACCGCCATGACCACATTGGCCGTGGATGAGGCCGGCACCCGTCTCAGCGGGTTTCTCCGGGCGCAACTCCAGGTGAACAGCGTTTTCGCCCTGGCGGTTGGTATCGGGCTTTATTTTCTTGGAATCCCGAACGCCGTTCTTTGGGCGGTGCTCACGATGGCGCTGCGATTTTTGCCCTACGTGGGTATCTGGATTTCGGCGGCTTTTCCCATTTTGCTGTCGATTGCCACTTCGACGGGTTGGATGACGCCGGTGCTGACGCTGGGCCTTTACTGCATCCTTGAGGTGTCTACCAACAATGTGGTTGAGCCCATCGTATTAGGGGGCAGCACGGGAATGTCTCCCCTGGCGGTTATCACGGCGGCACTCTTCTGGACCTGGCTTTGGGGCGGGATCGGCTTGGTGCTGGCCACCCCGTTAACGGCTTGCCTGGTTGTCCTGGGGCGTTATTTCCCAGCGTTTCACTTCTGCAGCATCCTGCTCGCTTCGGAACCGCCGACGGCCATGGAGGTAAAGCTGGTGCGCCTGCTCACGGAGAACAGGATCGCGGAGGCAAAGACGCTCCTGCACGAAATTACCGGAGCGCGGCTGACCTTGGAAACGGCGGAAGAAGTGCTGATGCCGATGATCCGCACCATCGAAAACGAGCTTTTCCCCGGCTCGGCTTCCAAGCAGGTGAAGGCGCGGATTTACCAGCAAATGCGCGAGTTGATCGACGAGTTGGCGCCTCCCCTGCCAAGTGGACCGGCCGAAGCCAACCTGGAACAGGCTGCGTCGGAACCACCGGCCTTGGTGATCATGCCGTTCATTACGGAAGGCGACGAGATCGTGGGCCAAGTGATCGAGGTCTTGCTGCGGGGGGAAGGCGTCAACGCTCACGTGCTTTCGGGAAAAATGCTGCGTGCCGAAAAGCAGGAACGATTCAAGGAACTTCAGGCGACCACCGTCCTCCTTTCCTCGATCGACGTAAAATCAGCACCGGCCGTTGACAATATGGTCCGGTTCCTGCGAACTACACTGCCCGAGGCCACCATCCTCGTCGGCCTGTGGAGTTTACCGCACAAAGGCGCCGCCCGCCTGATCAGGCGGCTGCGCGAATCGTTGGCCGTCGGCGTCTATACGAATCTGCAACAGGCGCTCCGAGGCATCCTGCCACTCGTGTTGCCGGCGCCGCCGGAAGGCGGTGCCGAGGGTGGCGTACGGCCGGAAGTTGCCGGCCCGGCGCAGCTCCTCTTATAATCGGCCTTCCGGCTGCACAGGACCATCGCCGGACGCGAACGTGAACGCGGATGGCCGGATCAACTCGCTGAGCCGGCCGGCCAGACGCGCGCGAAGCGACAGCATCCGGGCGGCGAAACGGACGGCCTCAACCAATTCCCGGGGGTGCCGGAGGGGGCGGCCCAGGAACAAGCCCGGAATCTCTTCGTCGACGGCATCCGAGATCATCCGAGCGACCAGGACGGGCACGCCGTGCGCCGCGCAGGTACGGCTGACTTCGGCGGACTCCATGTCGATCGCCAGAAAGGATCCGCTGACGGATAACCCGGCTTTGGCCGCCGCCGAAGTGACCGTAGTCACGTTCAGAAATTCACCGGCCGCCTCCGCCCGGTCGAGGTAGGGTTGGATAGACCCGACCGTTGAGAAGTTGCGGGCAATGAGAAAATCCCCCGGCCGGACCAAGGATCGCAGGCTGCCGGCAAACCCCGAGCAGATGACCAGACGCGGCTTGCATTGGTCAAGGCAACGCTTAAGGGCATCCTGCTGTTTGAACCCTATCCCAACGTAGACGACGCCGACCGGCGTTCCATGCAACTCACCACGGAGGCATGGGCCTCTTCCTACCCGGCGACGCAGCCGGCGCTCAAAAGGTTGACCTTCAGCAGGCAGAGCGAAGGTGACCAGAATCATAGCGCGGGGGCCGGCACGTCCTCCAGGATCACTTCGACAAATACTTTGTCTGCACTGGTTGATGCCGGCATCGGGAGGCGTGGTTCGGCGGGACCCGCCACGGCGGCCAGAAAGGCGGCGCTGCGTTCGACCGGTAACTGCACCAAAAGGTCAGCTCCGCCATCCCCAAGCGGGGAAGCGATGGCGCTGCCGCCAAAGCCGGCGGCCAGCGTCTTTACCCGGCTGGTTTCATCCTCAATTCTCGCCTTGGGTACCGTAAGCTCCACCTTCTGCCGGGTGACACCGGCCTCCGGCAGCACCTGCCGGGCAGTGCGTTCAGCCAAGCCCCGCAAGGCCGAAAACTCGTCGGGCTGCTCCGCACGGATGGGTGGTGACGGATTCCGGGTCAAGACCCACAACATTGCGGCAAGAACAAAAAAGAGGACCCCACCGAGTGGAACGATAAACCTAGGCATCCAAACGTCGCTTTTAGAGTTGCACAATGAACGCCGATGGGCTCGTGATTGCAACGCGCGTGAGCACCTTGAATGGCGGCAAAATTCTGGTGACCGGGGGTGCCGGTTTCATCGGCAGTGCCCTGGTCTGGGCATTAAACCGGCGTGGCCTTTACCGCATCCTGGTAAGCGACCGCCTCGGCACCGACGAGAAGTGGCGTAACCTCGTTAACCTGCAGTTCGATGATTACGTGGGAGCCGACAGCCTCCTGGAACGGGTGCTTGCAAATGATCCGGCGCTTGGCGAAGTCCGCACCGTTTTCCATCTGGGCGCTTGTTCAGCTACCACGGAACGCGACGCCGGTTACCTGATGCGAAACAACTTCGAGTACACAAAGCAGCTCTGCCGATGGGCCTTACGGCATGACATGCGTTTCGTGTACGCATCTTCCGCCGCCACCTACGGAGACGGCACCCGAGGGATGGAGGACGACGAAGGCGGCCTGGAACGGCTGCGTCCCCTGAACGCGTACGGGTACTCCAAACATTTGTTCGATCTGCACGCAAAGCGGAACGATTACCTCTCTCAAATCGTCGGGCTTAAGTACTTCAACGTGTTCGGCCCGAACGAGGGTCACAAAGGCGAGATGCGCAGCCTCGTCCAGAAAGCGTTTGAACAGGTACGACGGACGGGTGTGATCCAACTGTTTCGCAGTTACCGCCCCGAATTTCGCGATGGCGAGCAGAAACGTGACTTTCTCTACGTGAAGGATGCGGTCGAGATGACGATTCACCTCGCCGAAACCCCCTCAGCCAACGGCATCTTCAACTTAGGATCCGGGCGAGCACGGACCTGGATCGACCTTGCCGATGCCTTATTTCAGGCCATGGATCGCCCGGTCCAGATCGAGTTCGTGGAGATGCCGGACACGCTCAAGGGAAAATACCAGTATTTTACGGAGGCGAACATCCGGAGGCTTCGCAAGACGGGCTACACGGGCCCCCGTTTCACGCTGGAAACGGCCGTGGAGGATTATGTGAAGGGCTATCTGGCTCCGCAAAAGGCCCTCGGTTCGGAAAATGAACCGGTATAACCGCTGAAACGGAAAACCGGCATGGCCGCCGGAGAGCACCGGACCGGCTGATCCCGCCCGCAACGGGCCCCAAGGCCAACGATTCTACTGTAGGTCTTCGGTCAGAACGCTGGTCTTCTCGCGGGTGCCAAGAATCTTGGCCTGCTGGACAACCGCCTGCGGATCCTCGTTGAACCGGTAACCGTGGCAGCTGGGGCAAGTCGTGACGCGCTTGGTTACAATCGAATCACAACCTTCACAAACTTTGTATAGCTGAGGTTCCTCAGCGATCTTTGCGGCTTTGGCGGCGCGCTCAGAAAGGGACATAAGGTATACTGTGCCTATTTCCGAGCCGCTTTGCAAGCCGCGGACGCCCGCTACTTTTTGCAATCGCAGGTGTTCTCACGTTAGCTGTCGTTTGAAGCATGAACAGCGACGCTAAACATTTCCTTTTTCAGCTGCTGAACACCCCCAGCCCGTCCGGGTTCGAAGTGGAGGGCCAAAAGGTGTGGCTCAGATTCGTAAGCCGGTTTGCCGACGCGGTGGAAAACGACGCGTACGGGAACGCCTGGGCCGTGCGAAACGGCACGAACCCATCCTTTAAAATCATGCTGGAGGCGCACGCGGACGAGATCGGATTCATGATCCAGAACATTTCTGAGGAAGGTTTCCTTTACGTAACGCGCACGGGCGGCAGCGACCGGGCGATCGCGCGCGGCAAGCGGGTTCAGATCCTCGGGGACCAAGGTCCGGTGCGGGGAGTAATCGGCAATACCGCCGTGCATCTCCGCGACAGTGAAAACGAAAAGGTGCCGCAACTGCACGAATTGTTCATCGACATCGGGGCGCGAAACCGCGGCGAGGTTGACAGCCGCGGCATCCGGGTCGGACACCCGGTGGTATACGTCGACACGGCCGAAGAACTCACGCCGGGCCGAATGGTCGGGCGTGCGATTGACAACCGGATCGGAAGTTTCATTCTGGCCCAGGTCCTGGCGAATCTCGCGGCCAGGGACCACCGTCCGGTGGCGACCGTCCAGGCGCTCAACGCGGTACAGGAAGAAATCGGCAGCCACGGCATCAAAATGGCGGCATACCGGCTCCGGCCGGACGTGGCGATCGTGCTCGATGTGACCCACGCGACGGATTCACCGGGCATTGACCGGAACAAACACGGCGGCACCAAATTGGGCGGCGGCCCATCGATCACTCACGGCACGGCCAACCATCCCCAAGTTGTCCAGCGCCTTATCCAGACCGCGCAGAAGGCGTCTATCCCGCTCCAGCATGAGGCTTCCTCGCGCAGCACCGGCACCGACACCGACCAACTCTACCTGACGCGCGGCGGCATCCCGAGCGCGCTGGTGTCGATCCCGTTACGCTACATGCATTCCACGGTGGAAATGGTGGACCTTGCCGACGTGGAACGCTGCATTCTGCTGCTGACTAACTTTGTTGAAAGTGTTGAAGGGGCGGCCGTCTTCAAACACGACCTGCTCGCCTGAGCGGCTGAACGGATTGGCACCGGCGTGTCGAACTGGCTGGCCAGACAAGCGGAAATCGAAGGCGGTTGTTTGAGATTCGACCGCTTCATGCAGCTTGCGCTGTACGATCCGGAAGCGGGTTACTACACCGCGCACGTGGCCAGGGTAGGGCGCGAAGGAGACTTCAGCACATCGGCGACCTTGAGCGACGCGCTCGGGTATGCCATTGCCGCCTGGGCCAAGGCGGAAGCTGCCGGTTTACGTTTCCGCCGCCCTCAACTCATCGAATCAGGCGCGGGCGACGGCTCCCTGGCCCGAGCCGTCCTGCGCCGGTTGGGCTGGCGGGCTCGACTCGGTTTCAGTTATCACATCGTCGAAATCTCAACGAAGTTGCGGGAAGTTCAGCGCGAACGCCTCCGAGGGCACGGCGTGTCCTGGCATCCTGACGTGAAAACCGCCGTCGAGGCTGCGGACGGCGAGGCTTTGCTTTTCTCAAACGAATTTGTGGATGCCTTCCCGTGCCGGCGGTTTGTCCGTGGGGACGATGGCTGGCGAGAACTTTTTTTCTGCCACGAAAACGGGATGTGGGATGAACGGTCGTTTGAGGCGGCCGATCTGCCCGATAGCTCCACCCTGAATGGGTGGACGACTCCCCCGACTAAGGGGCAAAGGGTCGAAGTGCATGAAAGTTATGGACGCTGGCTGAGGGGCCTTGGGCAATCGCTGGGGCGTGGATCGCTCCTGACCGTCGACTATGGCGGTTCGGCGCGCGAGGTGTATCGCCGGCGCCCCGACGGCACCCTTCGCGCCTACGTCCATCACCAACGCCTGACCGGGCTGGATGTTTACCGTCGTCCGGGTCATCAGGACCTCACGGCCGACGTGAACTTTGACGACCTGAAACGCTGGGGCGCAGCCGCGGGTCTGGTCCCGGTCGCGTGCGTAACCCAGCAACAGTTTCTCCTCACCTGGGCACCTCAGCGCGGTAAGGATAAAATACGGGATTTCCTGGCTGATCCGGAAGGGGCCGGTTCCGCCTTCAAGGTGCTGCACCAGAGGAAAGATTGCGGATCGAAGGGATAGCCTTCCGATGCGGCGTAGGCTACCCGTTTGATCCATAATCTTCTCTATGACGCCTTCTGCCGCCCCTCCGGGGCTTATCGTGATTTGACGGCTACCCAGGGTAAACCCTGGGCTAGGTTCTGCCGCCCCTTCAGGGCTGGAACCCGGTCGAAATTCCACCGAGGTAACTATATAAATTTGTGCAAGACCCGTTCAACGAGGTGCGCAGCATCTCCGGCGCAACCCTCAACGCCAAAACCCCGAACGTCCCCCAACCTTTGACGTCTGCTTGGTTTGGCGCACGCCTTCAGGCGTCCCGACGGGACGCGATCCCTCTTGAATGCCCTTTCCAGGGACTGAAGTCCCTGGCTAAGATCAGCCATCCCTGCGGGACGAAAGCGCCGCCCTCCGCCGGCCCTTAACTAAATGGCAGTGGGCTAAACCCTGGCCTAAGTTCCATCACCCCGCCGGGACTGAAACCCGGTCGAAATGTTACCCATATAACCGTCTAAATCGAATTAATCATCGTTCCAGCGGCGCTTCAGGTCACGTTTGGCGGCATCCTTCTCATCATCGAGGTGGTCGCGCCGCCGCTCCGCGTCGTCCTTCCTGGCCTTCCAATGCTCCTGGGCGCTGCCCGACGAATGATCGATTTGCCAATCGTAATAGTCTTTCTCCCGTTCGAGCGACTTTTTGCGGGCCTCCCACTCAGCATCGAAATGGTCGTAGGCCCGATCCCGGGCCCGGTTGAAGTCTTCTTCATTGTGGTACACCGGGGCCGCCCGGCGCACGGGCCGGCGTTCTTCTTCCATTCCGGCCTCCGCCCGCGTCTTCGATACCGGCGGTGTCGCGGCCGGGGCTGCTGGAAGGGCTGGGGCTGGTTCGGCGACGCCGGCCTTTACCGGACGAGGCGGGCGCGCATCCGGTTGCACCTCTGCGGTCTCGGCCACCGGCTTGAAAGTAAATGCCAGGGGCACCTTGATGGCGTCTTCGACATCGGTCACCCGCGTCTGTTCCGGAGCGCCTTCGGCACGGACCGTGACCGTATGGCGTCCGGGAGGCAAAATTCCCTGCAGGGGCGGCTTGCCCAGCTTCGCCCCGTCGATATTTACCTCGGCGTCCGGACGGTCGCTGGTTACAAGCACAATCCCGTACGGGTGTTTGAATTCGACCACCGTCGAACCGTTCGGATCCGGTTTCACGATCTGGCTGACCGGGGTGAGCGCTCCTAACCTGGATACCAATTCCACGCTGTCCCCGGGCAGGATGACCGTGGCCGGCGTCTTGCCCAACTCACGATCACCCAGGTAAATCGTGGCTCCTTCCGGATCACTTTTAAGCGTGACGTTCGCGCCATAAAACGCGCGCCCCACGATTGCCGGGGCGCCGGCGCTCACATTGACTTCCTGATCGACGGTCCCGCCGAAGCCGGGCCGGTGCAAGTGGACGACGTAATGGCCTACCGGCAGGTTGTCGATCGTGGCCGGCGCATTTCCAACCGTGACCTTTCCGTTGGGCCCGACAAGCTCAAAACCGACCCCTGGCGGATCTGTTTTCACGGTTATTTGTCCGGCTTCATACACCAGGGGAAGTATACCGAGGTTATTGACGGCGCCCTCCTTGATCAGGGCCTGTACCGGCCGGGAATGATAGCCCGGCAACTCGAGCACCAGGACTTGCTGGCCGCTTGGCAGCGGTGCGGCGATCAATGGCGTTTTGCCGAGCGTTTGGCCATCGACCTTCACCGTGGCGCCTTCCGGTTTCGTATTTACCGAGACCGCCCCTTGGCGCGCCACCGGTTCGCTGCCGACGACGGCGGGTTTGCGCTCCCTCCAATTGGTCAACACGAGCGTAGCCAATGCCCCGATCAGCAGCAGGGTGATCAGAGCGGTCACAAGCTGGAGCAACCGTCCGGTAGCCGTCGATCGCAGGTCCAAGGCGGCTTCTTCATTCGCCGGCGCCGGTGACGCCGGTTCCTTCTCGGGATGCGGCCCCTCTTTACCGGCCGCCGCGGCGGTTCCCACGGCGGTCGAGGCAGGGCGGACGCTCGGCGGCATCCGGGATTGCGCTCCGGCAAGTTCGGAAAGGAAATCGAGCGCCGAGGGAAATTTTTCCGGTTCGTTCAGGCCCTGGCGCAGCACGCTGTTACCCAGTTCGGTCAGGTTAGCCAAGGGAGTAAACCGCGGCAGGCCGGCACCCGGGCTCGACGGTACGCGCACGCCCCCGAGCAGTTCATAGCCCAGCCGGGCCAATTGATGCACCGGGCGGGGCGCGATCTCGCCGGTGGGAAGCTCAACCAACGTCTGGGTCGGCTCAACCATGCGGACCTCGTCCAGGGTCGCGACGCTGAGCGGGTCAACCTTGATCGTGAACGCAGGCCATTCGGCAACGCTGGTCCGGAGAAGCGTCGTTTGGGATTCCTCCGCCTCGGCCGCTTCAACCAGGATGCCGCGCAGTTGCAACGCGTGAAACGAGAGCTGGCGGTCGGCCAGGAAATCCAGGAGGGTGGAAACCGGGCGCAGCAGCCGCTCGCTTTCCTCCCACGAAAGTTCGCGCCGGACCCGGAGTAGTTCCTGCAAAGAAAAACCGGCCACCCACTGGCTCACGAGCATTACGCCGCCCTCGTGGGTCTCGAGGCCGTAGACCGGCAGCACGTTTGGATGATAGACCGCCCTTACACGCTGCACTTCCTGCTGAACCGCTTCCAGGCGCGCCGGATCATGGTGAATGCCGGGCGACAACGGCCGGAGCCCTACGATCCGGTTCGCGTGTAAGTCTTTGGCCTTGAACAGGGTGCGATCGTTGGGGGCGTGACCAAGCAACTGGTACCGGCCCCGGATGACCTGGCCGGTCGCAAATGCCGACGAACTGCCGGTCCCCGCACCCGCTCCCGGGTGAGGTGCGATTACGAGGGTCGGGCTCAACCCGCGCAGTTCGGAAATCAGGTCGTCCAGGCGCTGCTTAACATCGGCCGGGGTCTGGATCCGTTCCTCCGGCCGTTTCGCCAGCATGACCTTCAGCAGCTCCGCCACTCGCGGCGGCAGTTTGGCCAGCACCTCCAGCGGCAGCGGCTGGCCAAGGTGCTGGTGGATGACGCTGGCCAGCGAGCCCTGGAACGGCGGGCGCCCGCTGAGCATGTACCAGAGCGAGGCGCCCAGTGAATAGAGATCCGAACGAATGTCGATCGGCCGTTCCTGGAGCTGTTCCGGACTGGCAAAGTGGGGCGTGCCGACGAAGCCTCCCAGCGTGACCGTCATGGACTGGTCGGTGGTCGGGACCATCGATTTGGCCAGACCGAAATCGATCACTTTGACCAGAAGGTGATCGTCGTCATCATCCCGGACGACCATGAGGTTAGCCGGTTTGATGTCACGGTGGACCAGGTGCTGGCGGTCGGCGGCGATCAGGGCGCGCGCCACCTGCCGGGCAATCCTCAGCGCCATGTCGACCCGCAACGGCCCGTCCCGCTGGACCCGGCGCTCCACCGTTTCGCCGTCCACGAACTCCATGGCATAGAAAAACGTGCCGTCGGTCTCCCCCAGGTGAAACACCGTCGCGACGTTCGGATGCCGGAGCTGGGCGGCAGCCCGCGCCTCTCGCAGGAAACGCTGCCGGGCCATTTCACTGTTGAGGTACGGCGCGCTGATAACTTTAAGGGCTACCTCACTGCGCAGGCTGGTATCGAATGCCTTATACGTGACGCCCATGGCCCCGCGGCCAAGCTCCCAGAGGCTGCCATCCGGATGCTTGAGAACCTGATAGTGTTGGAAACGGTCAATCTCGGCCATGAACTCGGAGAACAGGATAAAGCCGCATCAGTCGGGGTTATCGATGAAGATGCGATTCGGATCGGTCGCCTTTGCATCCCGAAAAATCTGGGGCGGCGCGGTCGACAACAGTTTATAATTTGTCAGGACAAATTCAGGATAAAATCGATTCGAG
>Ga0213876_10001330_pt1 | contig 15523 bp, 15 predicted proteins | sample BarmaccomBMRX_R9_FD_160113 | JGI IMG/M metagenome (GOLD analysis project Ga0213876, IMG submission 160113) | Root-associated microbial communities from Barbacenia macrantha in rupestrian grasslands, the National Park of Serra do Cipo, Brazil - RX_R9 | ecosystem: Host-associated > Plants > Roots...
TGGGCAGGCGCTTCCACGGCTCACGCTTGTTTGACGAAGGATGGGATTGTCTTGTTTCTCGCCGCCATTATTCTGCGCGCGCGATCGCTGATCACGCGTCTTCGCGCGGGTTTATTGGGTCGGCGAGCAGGTGAGCGAGGAGAAGAAATGAGGCGTTTTGCGGCAATGGCAGTTTGCCTGATCCTTTGCGGATGCGGCTCGAGCAGCGACAAGGTGGTTGGGCTCGACGTTCGCCAGCTCGCGCCAGCCGAGCAGGAAGCCTTGCGCCGTTCCCTGTCGCAAACGCTCAGGGAGCCGGACGCCGCGCAATTCAAGTGGATGCCGGTCCTGGTCGGCCCGAGCGGGAAAGCGACCAATTATTGCGGCCTCATCAGCGGCAGGACGAACACGGGCGCCTCCTCCGGTTTTCGCAAGTTTGCCGCCGCCATCGCGCAGAATTCCAGCGGCGCCTTTGACCACGGCGTTATCCAGCATGTCGAGGGCGCTCCCGCGATGTTCGACCCCTCGGCCGCAATTGGCGACCAAACGGAAGCGGGGACGACCGCGGAGCTTTGCAAATCCTGGGGGTATGTGGAGTTCAGCCAAGCGCGGTGACGGAGACGCGCGAGCCCCGGGCTTGAGCACGAATCATCCGCACCCCGAACGACAGCGGGGCGAGCGCCTCTTTCTTTTTCGCTGCGAGGTACAAGGTCTATTTTGCCACAGCGCGTCGCTGGATGAGGGCTGCCTCTGCGTTGCGCCGTGATCTGACGCTAGACAAGGCGCTTCACTCCCAATTGCCCAGTGATCCATTCCTAATCGCCCGGCCTTTGATTCTTAATTGCCCGGCATCAAGGTTTCGCTGCCGCGCCCGTTTCCCGCCTTTTGAATTAGCTGACAGACGGTTGATGATCGCCGTCGTCACAAGTCGGTCCGCCTGCCGATTCTATGAATCATCTCCGATGCCCGGAGCCGGTGGAGATCGCACCCTTGATGGCTGCACAGCCAGCCTTCACAGATCGGTCCCTGACCTTCTTGCTCGCCTTCCAATACCTCGACTATCTTTCCATTTCGTCGATGAAGGCAAAGGATCTCTGCCTTGCGACGCGGATGATCACAATTGGCGGGAGCGACCTCGAAAGGACAGGACATGGCGACAAAGAGGGCGAGCGGCAAGGCACGGGCGAAGGCCAAGGCGGGTTCGAGGTCGAGGTCGAAGTCGTCCGCGGTGAAGAGGCGCACCACGGCGCCCCGCGGCGGGAAGGCGCGCACGACGAGCGCGTCCGCGAAACGGGCCCGTTCCTCGAGAGCCGCCGCGAAGTCGCGCAAGGGCCTTCTCGAGCGGCTGGCTGAAGGACCGGTGATTTGCGCCGAGGGATATCTCTTCGAATTCGAGCGACGCGGCTACCTGCAGGCCGGCGCGTTCGTGCCCGAGGTGGTGCTGGAGCATCCCGACCTCGTCGAGAGCTTGCACCGCGATTTCGTGCATGCCGGTTCGGACGTGGTCGAGGCGTTCACCTATTACGCGCACCGCGAGAAGCTGAGGATCGTGGGACGCGAGAAGGATCTCGAACGCATCAACCGCCAGGCCTTGCGAATCGCCAGGAAAGTGGCGCGCGAGACCGGCGCGCTTCTCGCCGGCAATATCTGCAACACGAACATCTACGATCCGGGCGATCCGCAATCGCACAAGGCGGCGCAGCGCATGTTCGACGAGCAGATCGGTTGGGCAGTCGAAGCCGGTGTCGATTTCATCGTTGGCGAGACATTCAGTTACGCGGCCGAGGCGGAGCTCGCCGCGAAGGCGGTCAAGAAAACGGGCTTGCCGGCGGTTGTCACCTTGGCGGTCCACAAGGATCCCGTCTCGCGCGAGAACCTCTCGCTTGCCGACGCGGCGAAACGCCTCGAAGCGGCCGGCGCCGACGTGGTGGGCTTCAACTGCATTCGCGGGCCCTGGACCATGCTGCCGCTGCTCGCGGAGGTGCGCTCCGCGGTCCGATGCCATGTGGCGGCGCTTCCCGTGCCGTACAGAACGACGAGCGAGGAGCCGACCTTTCAGTCGCTCACGGATTCCCACTGGCACCACGTTCCGGAGGGGCGGCCGTTTCCGACCTCGCTCGATCCCTTCGTCTGCAATCGCCACGAGATCGGCGAGTTCGCCAAGAAGGCCTACGCGCTCGGCGTGCATTATCTCGGCGTCTGCTGCGGGGCGGGCCCCCATCACATTCGCGCCATGGCCGAGGCGCTCGGCCGTCAGCCGCCGGCAAGCCGCTTTTCGCCCGACATGTCGAAGCATGCGTTCTTCGGCAGCAACAAGCGCCTGAAAGCGCACAACATCTCTTACGCCGGGCGGCTGTGAGGACGGCCTGAACACCTTTTGATTCGCAGCGCGTGCTACCCCAGATAGGCGCGCTGCACCTTCTCGTCGTCGAGGAGATCCTTGCCGCGGCCGGTGAGCACGATCTGCCCGCTCTCCATGACATAGGCGTAATCGGCGATGCTGAGCGCGAGCAACGCGTTCTGCTCGACGAGCAGCACCGTGACGCCTTGCTCGTTGATCGTGCGGATGGTCTCGAAGACGTTCTCCACCATGACGGGCGAAAGCCCCATGCTGGGCTCGTCCATGAGGAGCACGCGAGGACGCCCCATCAGGGCGCGCGCTGTCGCCACCATCTGCTGCTCGCCTCCCGAGAGCGTCCCCGCCACTTGCTTCTGGCGTTCGCGCAGCCTCGGGAAGAGCGTCATCATGCGCTCCTTGTCCTCGGCAACGGCCTGACGGTCGCGGCGCCTGAACGCGCCCATTGCCAAATTCTCCTCGACCGTGAGGCGCGCGAAGATGCGACGGCCTTCGGGCACCTGCATGAGGCCGAGCGCTGCGATCTCATGGGGCGCAACACCGCTGAGGCTCTCCCCGTCGAGCCTTATGTCCCCGGAACGTGGATGCAGAATGCCGCTGATGGCACGCAAGGTCGTGGATTTGCCGGCACCGTTCGCCCCGACGAGGGTGACGATCTGCTTGGTGTCGACGCTGAAGGTGACACCCTTCAAGGCCTCGATGTTGTCGTAGAAGACGTGAATGGCGTCGATTTCGAGAAGCGCCATAAACCCCTACCCTTCCGCCGAGGCATCGAGGTGCTTGATGCGGTCGCTCGCATGGCGCAGAACGTCGGCAGGAACCCCTTTCGCGCTTCCGAGATACGCCTCGATGACCTTGGGGTCGTTTTGCACCTCGACGGGAGATCCCTCGGCGATCTTCACGCCATGGTCGAGAACGGTCACCACATCCGACATTCCCATGACGACGCGCATCTGGTGCTCGATGAGGATGATGGTCACGCCGAAGGTCTCGCGCACATGGCGAATGAACGCCATCATCTCGGAGGTCTCGCGCGGATTCATCCCGGCAGTCGGCTCGTCGAGCATGAGGAGCTTCGGACGCGTGGCGAGCGCGCGGCCGATCTCGAGACGCCGCTGCTCGCCATAAGCGAGGTTGCGCGCCAGCACATCGCCTCGCCCTTGCAGCCCGACGAAACGCAAGAGCCTGAGCGCGTTCTCATGGGCGAGCTGCTCGTCGTGGCGCGTATGCGCGGTATTGAAAAGCGCTCCCCACCAATGTGAGTGGAGATGCAGATGCATGCCCACCATCAGGTTCTCGATGGCCGTGATGTTTCGAAAGAGCCTGATGTTCTGATAAGTGCGGCTGATCCCGGCAGCGGCGACGCGATCGGGCGTGAGGCCATCCATGCGCTCGCCCTGGAACCAGATGCGGCCCGCCGTGATCTGCAAGTTCTGCATGATACAGTTGAAGACCGTCGTCTTCCCTGCCCCGTTCGGGCCGATGATACTGTGGATCGCCTTCTCGCGAACATCAAGGTCGAGCTCACTGACCGCGGTGAGCCCGCCAAAGCGCATGGTCAGGCGTTCGGTCCGCAAGATTGCTTCGCCAGCCATGCGCGCCCCCCTATTTTTCCAGGCCTTGCGTCGCAAATGAGGGTGTTTCGACGCCAGCGCCGAGCTCTTGCGCTTCCTCCTCCTCCTCGAGCTCGCCTGCCGCGGCGCGCAGCTCCCGCTGGCGCGTCACCGAAGGCCACAGCCCTTCCGGCTTGATCCGCATCATGATGATGAGCGCCGCGCCATAAAACAGGTAGCGATACTCGCCGAACTCGCGCAGGAGCTCCGGCAGGCCGACGAGCGCGATGGCACCGACGACCACCCCGGGCAAGCTCCCCATGCCGCCCACGATGATGAGCGCGAGCACGTTGATCGAGATGAGGAGCTGGAAGCTGGAAGGGTAGATCGACGTCAGCATGACGGCGAAGATCGAGCCCGCAAGCCCGGCGAAGGCCGCGCCGAGCCCGTAAGCGAGAAGCTTCACCTTGACGAGGTTGATGCCGAGCGCCTGCGCCACGTCCTCGTCGTCGCGGACCGCCATCCAGGCACGTCCCAGACGCGAGTTCTCGAGACGCCATGCGAAATAGGCCGCGATCGCGGAGGAGACGAGCGTGAGATAGAAGAGCGAGACCGGATCGCTGAGCTCGAGGCTGCCGATTTTCGGCTTCGGAATTTGCAAGATGCCTTGTGCGCCGGCAAGCAGCGGGGCCGCCATGTCGGACTGCACGATCACCCGCACGATTTCGCCGAGCCCCATCGTCGCGACCGCAAGATAGTCGCCACGCACGCCAAGCACAGGTATGCCGAACAGGATGCCGACGATCACCGAACAGAAGACGGCGATCGGCATGGCCACCCAATACGAGACGCTCGGAATGGCCGTCCAGGCCGCGAGCGCGTGCGGGCTGTCCGCAGTGAGCAAGGCCGTGGTGTAGGCGCCGACCGCGAAGAAGGCGACAAAGCCGAGATCGAGAAGCCCGGCCAGCCCGACCTCGAGATTGAGGCCCATTCCCATCAGGACGTAGAGCCCGACGAGCATCATCACCTGTCCGATGTACGGGCCGGCCAGGATCGGAAAGAGCACGACGAGGAGCACGCCGATTATGATCTTTGCTGTCCTGACATGCGCCTGCTGCGCCGGGCTGAGACCGGCCATCCGGTCGTGAAACTGGGTGCGCAGCGACTTCGTCCACAAATACGCCCCTCCGGCGGAAAGTACGAAGATGATTGCCGCGCCCGTGAGACTTAGCCCTTCCCAGGTGTAAAGCGTCTCGCGCAGATCGCCGATGAGTTCGCCGAACTGCATCATGATCTGGATGAGCTCCTGGAACACCCCGAAGACGAGCACGAAGCTCAATCCGATGAGGATCGGCCTGCGGATGGTGACCGGCCCGAGCGAGAGGGCGGCGCCCAGCACCCCAAGGACGGCGCCGGAAACGATGAGAATGACGGATCCGAGCGGCACGCCAAGACCGAAGGTAAGCGTCTCGAGAAGCATCGGCGAAAGGGCAATGAAAATCGGCCGCAGATCGAGAAGCGACATCGCGATCACGAGAAACGCGAGCATGCCACCCGCAATCGCTCCCGCGAGAAGCGCTTGCGCGGCAAGGGGCGCCAGGCCGGACGAGGTCGGCGCCCTTCGCCTGGCCACCGCCGCGCCGGCGCCGAGCCCGATGGCGATGAGCGCCGCGTCGCCGAGCGAAACGACGTCGACGACGATCCATCGCGCATCGATCAGCGGCAGGATGCCGACGACCGCGATGTAAACTGCGATGGCTCCGAAGATGAGGCCGATTTTCACGGGCCGCCTGAACGGCGAGGGCTCCGCGACCGGATGATGGGCCGAGGCGGTATGCGACAAGACGCTCATGCTCGTTTCTTCGCCATGCGCTCGCCGAAGATGCCGTAAGGCCTGAAAATCAGCACCATGATCAGCAGTGTGAAGGCGATGAGATCGCGCAACTGGTAGGGCGCCGGAATGCCGATGCCGTCGAGGAAGAGTGCCGGTCCGACAGATTCCACGAGGCCGAGAAACAAACCACCGATCATGGCGCCGGGCACGCTGCCGATGCCGCCGAGCACCGCCGCTCCGAAAGCCTTGATGCCCGGTGTGAAGCCCATGAAGAAATACACTTGCTTGAAGACGAAGGCGTAGCAGACCCCCGCGATACCAGCCATCGCGCCCCCGAGCGCGAACGTGAACACCACGACCTTGTTGACGTCGATGCCCATCATGGCGGCCGTGTCCGAATCTTCCGAAACGGCGCGCATCGCCGTACCCATGCGGGTGCGCTGCACGATCACGTAGAGGACGAGCATGGAGACGAGCGCGGCGGCGACGACGAGAACCTCGACGAGCGGCACGCCGAAGCCGAAGACGTCAACCGTGTTCTTTTGCCATTTCGGATCCGGATAGGCGCGCACGCCCGAGCCGAAAGCGCCGCGGAAGGTCTGTTCCAGGAAAAATGAAACACCGATGGCGCAGATCAAAGGCGCGAGCCCTCGCACGCGCCGGAACGGCCGATAGGCGAGCCGCTCGGTGAGAACCGCGATCAGCGTCGACGTTGTGACCGCGACGGCGAGGATGCCGAGCATCGCCAGCACCGGGTTGGTGTCCAGAAACCCGCTTTCCGCAAAGGATGAGGCCACGAAATATCCGGAGAACGCTCCGGTCATCATGATGTCGCCATGGGCAAAATTGATGAGGCGCAAGACGCCGTAGACCATGGTGTAGCCAAGCGCGACAAGCGCATAGACGCTGCCGATCGTCACGCCGAAAACGAGGAAGTCGAACCATTGCGCCGCGCCGTAGCGGGCCTTGATCAAGGTGCCGATCGTGCCGCCGACCACAACCACGACGACCCCGATACGCAGTGCCCACAACACCACGTCGACGAAGGTGAAGCGCGAGAGCGAGCTCAGTTTCGGAATGAAGGCTCGGCTTACCGCGGCATCACTCATTTTCGTTTATCGGTCCTTGCAAATTCGTGGCGGGAAAGAGGCGCCGCAGCGCCTCCCTCCCGTCGCTCCAGACAAATTGGCGAAGCCGATCAAGGCCAGATCTTTTTCGGATTTTCGCCGATCTTGAAGGTCTTCGGATCGCCGTTCGTGAACTCGTAGACCGCGGGCTTGAACTGCGCGCATTGACCGTATTGATCGCACGAGATCGGCCCGCTGACGCCTTCGAACTTGGTCGCGAACACGGCGTCACGCAACGCCTTTCGGCCGATATAAGTCGCCCCGCTCGCATCCGTCTTCGCCACTTTCTCGATGGCCTTGAAGGCGAGCTGGGCGCCGTCATAGGCGTTGGCGTGATAGCCCGAGATCGGGGCCTCGCCATAGGCTTTCTTGTACTCGTCCACGAACTTCGGATAGGCTTTGCCCATGGCTTCCGGCGAGACGTCCGGATAGGTGATCTTGTAGCCGACGATTGCGGCACGCGCCGCCTCGATGAGGTCGGGCGCCATCTGACCGGAGCTGCCGATGAGCGGCACTTTCTCGAGCCCCGGGATATCTTTCGATTGGCGCAGCAACTGCGCGCCCGCCGCGACGAAGACCGGCGCGTAGATCACATCGGGCTTCTCGGTCGCGACGCGCGTCAGCACCGGATGCATGTCGACGTCCGTCGGCGACACGGCTTCCTGCGAAAGCACCTGACCGCCGAGCTTCTTGAAGTTCTCACCCATCACCGTGGCGAGCTGCTGCGCATAGGGGCTGCCGTCATGGATGGTCACGATCTTTTGGGCCTTGAGCACGTCGTGCACATATTTCGCGTCGTTTCGGCCCTGATCGATGTCGCTATAGACGGTGCGCACAAAACCTGCGTATTCCGGCTTGCGCTCGGGCGCGGTCAGCGCCGGTGCGGTCGCCGCCGTGTCGATGTCGGTGATGCCGGCTTTCCACAGAATCGGCGCGCCGGGCGTCGCGGCGCTCGAGCAGGCCGGTCCGATTACGATCGCCGTCGCGGGATTGGACGCAAGCTTCGTCGCCGCGGTCTGGCCTCCCTCCGCGTTGCATCCGTCGTCCTCGACGTTGAGCTTGATCGGATGGCCGACGAGCTTGCCGCCGATATCCTTGACGGCGATCTCGACGCCGCGCTTCTCGTCGATGCCGAGCGCGGAGTCGGCGCCCGACATCACCCAATAGGCGCCGATCTGGATCGGTGCGCCTTTCGGGATCACCAGGACCCCGATATCGTCGGTGACCGGGCCCTTGGTTTCCGCGGCACTGGCCGATGAAACAACGGCAAGCGCCGCAATCATCCCCCCGCCACAAAGCAAAATCCGCCGATAGTTGAAGCCTCGCATACGACTATCCTCCCGTTTTGAGCTCAAAATTTCTCGGAGCGTCCGCAGCGTCCTTTTCCCGGAATCTGGCCGGCCTTCGTTCCTTTCCCTCTTTCGAGCGCCGGATTGGGCAGCGCGATCGCATTCTGCCCGCGACCTTGCGTCTTCGCAATAGGTTGAGCGAGGTCAGGTGCGATCGCATCCCCGGATACGAACGAAGAGTGATGATCGCAAGACGGGACTGCTCGACTCCGGCGCGTGTTCCTCGTGAGCGCGCACCGATTGAAGATGCCCATCGCGACGGTTCTGGGTGCTCGAAGAGGCTGGCGCCAGCGCGAGCGCGCGCCGACGACGGCGGGGCCGCATCGACCCTGCCTCGCGGCAACTCGAGACCAGTCGAACTCCCCTCGGCCCCTTTTGCGCGCACCGCCTCCTTCACGACGCCGCCGGCTTCTCCGCCATGACGCCGTAGCGCCCGATGATGAAGCCGTTGCCTACCGTGCCGGTTTCCGGGTCGTTCATCCGGCGAAAGGCGACCGCGCCTCCGAGCACTTCGGCAAAGACTTTGCCGGCGCGCTTGGCATCCTCCTCGGAGGGAAAGGCGACCTCTTTTTGCACGGAGAGCGTGCCGTCAAGGCCTCGAAAAACGGGAATGACCCCGAATTTGTTGAATGTAGTCATCCTGCCCTGCCCACAGCTTTACGCTTACATGTTCAAGTAAATCTCAATTCAAAACCCGAGTCCATCTCTGTTAATCGCAAACCGAATGACATTTTCGCAACGATGCTTGATTTTTTTGGAATGAAAATCTTTTGGACCTTTAACTCTATTCTCCATGGGTCGGGAAATGCTTTTTTGGAATTCCCACCCGTCTTTATGAAACTCAGAAATCCTGTGAATTGACTTGGGCACGAAAGGTAGCTCGGTAACTTCCCTCCCAGCGAAAAACGGGGACGCGGATGAGCGTATCTCCCACGCTCGCCAATCCGTGCGACTTGTGGCGCTTGCCAAGGCTTCCGGCAAACCACATAGGCTGGTCCGGATGAGAGCCCATGCTTTTGACATTGTGGTGATCGGTGCCGGGATCGCCGGGGCAACCGCAGCGGCACATCTTGCGTCCGAAAAGCGCGTGGCTCTGGTCGAAGCGGAGGACGCGCCGGGCTATCATACGACCGGGCGCTCGACAGCGCTTTGGATTCTCAACTACGGGCCCGCCGATGTTCGCGCCATGACCGCGCTCTCACGGCGTTTCTTCGAGACACCGCCTCCCGGCTTTTGGGAGACGCCGCTCATGAGTCGCCGCCCGGTGGTGACGCTCGCGACCGCCGCGCAAGAGGCTGGATTTCGCAAGCTCCTCGCGGAAGGCCGCGGCATGCGCGAGCTCTCTTCCGCCGAAACCAAAGAGCGCATCCCGGCCTTGCGGCCGGGCTACGCGGTCGCCGCGGCGATCGAAGACGACACCTTCGAAATAGATGTCGCCGCCTTGCTCCAGGGCTTCTTGCGCCAGCTTCGTGCCTCAGGCGGCGTGCTTGCCTTGCGCAGTCGGGCCGGGCGCATCGATCGACAGGGCGGTGGATGGCATGTCGAGGTCTCGGGAGGCAATGTTTTCACAGCGCCGGTCGTGGTCAATGCTGCGGGCGCCTGGGGGGATGAGGTCGCCTCACTCGCGGGCGTAGCCCCGCTCGGCTTGCAGCCAAAGCGACGCACCGCGCTCATCATCGATCCGGCGCCGTGGAAGGTTGCCGATTGGCCCGCGATGAGCGACGCGGTGACGAGTTGGTATGCGAAGCCCGAAGCGCGCTCGAAGCTTCTGGTCTCGCCCGCCGAAGAGACGGACATGACGCCCCATGACGCGGCACCCGAGGATATCGATGTCGCGATCGCGATCGACCGGATGCAGCAGGCGCTCGACATCGAGGTCCGGCGCGTCGAGCACAGCTGGGCAGGCTTGCGCAGCTTCACACCCGACCGAAGCCTCGCGATCGGCTGGGACCCAAAGGTCGAGGGCTTCTTTTGGAGCGTCGGGCAAGGCGGTTACGGCATTCAGACCTCACCCGCGCAAGGCCGGCTCGTGGCCGCCCTGATCAACGAAGGCGAGCTCGCAGAGGAGCTGAGTTTCGCGGCGCTCGTCGATCCCGCCCGCTTCTCCCGCTCCCCAGAGAAAAGCACCCAAGCGCAAAATGCCGAAAGGGGGTGAGGAACGCACCGTGCGAACCGGCAACGCGCAGACCCGTCTGTCTTTCTCCTTCCCGGCAAACTATTAAAATCCTTGCGAATTCCTCAACCCGTTGGCTGAGCTTCCTTCCCCCGTTCCGGCGGAACTCCTCACGCCGATCGCACGTTTTCATCCGGTCGAGATGAAAGGAGACAGCCGATGAAAACGCTTTCCACCATGATCTTCGCGGCGGCGATGGGGGCGGGCGCTCTCGCACTCACCACGACTGGCGCTTCGGCGCGCGTCGTCTGCAATGACGAAGGCGATTGCTGGCACGTCAAGAGCGAATATTCATATCGTCCCGAGTTCCACGTCACCGTCCACCCGGACGAATGGCGCTGGAAAGAAGGCGAGAATTACCGCTGGCACGAGCATGAGGGCCGCGGCTATTGGCACGGCGGCACGTGGACCGATTTCTGAGCGATTTACATTCTGCCCGTGAAAAGCCCCGCCACCGGCGGGGCTTTTCATTCGTTGAGGCACGCGACACGGCTCCGATCGAGGATTGATGTGGCTTCCGGTGCAATGCGATAAGAAAGAGCGGCCGCTGACACGCGGCCCGAAGCTCTCGCTGGCTTCATCGGTCGAGGAGTGAGCTCGTGAGCGAAGAACCTGTGATGGATGTCGCCCATCTCGGCCATCTCGAACTTCTCACGCCGAAGCCTGAGGAGAGCTTGCGCTTCTTCGTCGAGACGATGGGGATGACCGAGAGCGGCCGCAAAGGGAACTCCGTTTATCTGCGCGCTTACGACGATTACGAGCGCTACTCGCTCCAGCTCACGGCCTCCCATACGTCAGGGCTTGGCCACGCCGCTTTTCGGGCGCGAAGTCCGCAGGCGCTCGAACGACGTGTCGGGGCGATCGAGAAAAGCGGAGCCGGTATCGGCTGGCATGAAAGCGAGCTGGGGCACGGCCCCGCCTATCGCTTCAACGACCCGGACGGCCATGTGATCGAGCTTTATTACGAAACGCAATGGTACGAGCCGCCGCAAGGGCTTCGTCCGGCCCTGAAAAATCAGGCCCAAAGATTCCCGGCACGCGGCGTCAATGTGCGCAGGCTCGACCATTTCAATTGCCTTGCGGCCGATGTGCGGGCCAATCGCGAGTTCTTCGAGACGTATCTCGGCTTTCGGCTCACCGAGCAGATCGTGCTCGACTCGGGCGAGGAAGCCGGAATGTGGTTGACCGCCACGAACAAGAGCTATGACTTCGCCTACACGAAGGAAGCGCATGGCGTGAAGGGCCGCTTCCATCACATCACTTATGCACTCGATAGCCGCGAGGATGTGCTTCGCGCGGCGGACATCTTTCTCGAAGCAGGCGTTCAGATCGAAACCGGGCCGCACAAGCATGCGGTCCAGCAAACCTTTTTCCTTTACGTGTTCGAGCCCGGTGGACACCGCGTCGAGGTCGCCAATGCCGGGGCACGCCTTGTGCTCGCACCCGATTGGAAGCCGATCCGATGGTCAGAGGCCGAGCGGAAAAAGGGGCAGGCCTGGGGGCTGAAGACGATCGAGACCTTTCACACGCACGGGACGCCGCCCCTGCCCCATCAAGCCGAAGGCGCCAAGGACGATGTAACAAAGCAAATCGCGTCCTGAGATCCCTCCTCGATGGAGAGGGCTCGGTCGCTGCCAGGCACAATCCTCACGTTCAACTTCACCGACAACCTGAAGAGAGCCTCTCGATGATCATCGACTGTCATGGCCATTACACGACCGCGCCAAAACCCCTCGAGGAGTGGCGCAATCGACAGATCGCCGGCATCCGCGACCCAAAGGCGAAGCCGCGTGTCTCCGAGCTCGAGATCAGCGATGACGAGCTTCGATCCTCGATCGAGGAAAATCAACTCCGGCTGATGCGCGAACGAGGCTGTGATCTTACGATTTTCAGCCCGCGCGCGAGCTTCATGGCGCATCACATCGGCGATTTTTCGGTGTCCGCCACATGGGCGGCGATTTGCAACGAGCTGTGCCACCGCGTGTCGCAGCTTTTCCCGGAGAATTTCATCGGCGCGGCCATGTTGCCGCAGAGCCCGGGCGTCGATCCGAAAACCTGCATTCCCGAGCTTGAGAAATGCGTGAAGGAATACGGGTTCGTCGCCATCAACCTCAATCCCGACCCTTCCGGAGGTTTTTGGAAAAGCCCGCCGCTCACGGATCGTCACTGGTATCCGCTCTACGAAAAGATGGTGGAGCTCGACATCCCGGCCATGATCCATGTGTCGACGAGCTGCAATGCGTGCTTTCACACGACAGGCGCGCATTACATCAATGCCGACACGACCGCCGTCATGCAGCTCATCGAGGGCGACCTCTTCAAGGATTTCCCGAGGCTCCGTTTCATCGTCCCGCACGGGGGCGGCGCCGCGCCTTATCACTGGGGCCGATATCGTGGCCTCGCCCAAGCGTTGAAAAAGCCGCTATTGCGCGAACATCTCCTTAAGAACGTCTTCTTCGACACTTGCGTCTATCACCAGCCCGGCATCGATCTCCTCACGAAAGTGATCCCCGTCGACAACATCCTTTTCGCAAGCGAGATGGTGGGCGCGGTGCGAGGCATCGATCCGGAGACGGGGCACCAATACGACGACACCAAGCGCTATATCGAAGCGGCATTGAATCTGAGCGCCGAGGATCGCCACAAGATCTACGAGGAGAATGCGCGGCGCGTCTATCCGCGTCTCGACGCGCGCCTGAGAGAGCGCCGGCGATGAGCCTCACCGTCATCTCGTCGATGGCGACGCGGCAGATTCTCGCGGAGCTTGGTGCAACTTATCTGCAACGACACGGGTGCGACGTTGCGACCACCTCGATCGGAGGCGTGGAGGCGGTGCGGCGAGTGAGCACCGGAGAAGCTTTCGACCTCGTCGTGCTGGCGCAAAATGCCATGTCCAAGTTGGAGGTCTCGGGAAATCTCCTCCCAGGCAGCCGCGCGGAGTTTGCGCGCTCGTCCGTCGCGGTTGCCATTCGCTCTGGCGAGGAACGGCCCCGCATTGATGACGAGCAGGAAGTAAAGGAAACGGTACTGAAGGCGCGCGCACTGGCCTACTCGAGCGGTCCGAGCGGCGACCATCTCATGCGGCTCGTCGATCGTTGGGGGATCGCCGGCTCGATCTCGCAGCGCCTCGTGCAAGCGCCTCCGGGCGTGCCGGTCGGCTCCCTGCTGGCGCGCGGGGAAGCCGATCTCGGCTTTCAGCAGTTGAGCGAGCTCCTCGACATTCCCGGGGTTGAAGTGCTCGGACTTCTGCCCGCGGCCATCCAAAGCGAGACGGTGTTTTCGGTCGGAATCTGCAGCCGGTGTGGAAAGCTTGACGAAGCGCGCGAGCTCATCGGGTTTCTCACCTCACCCGAGACCGGCGCGGCCAAGCGGCGGCATGGCTTGGAGCCGGTGTAGGTCGCGGGCTGCCTTTTGCCGCTCCGATCCCGACGATCAGGCCAGCGCGAGCAGCAATGCCGCGAGAGCCTCCGGCGCCGTGATATTCGGGCTGTGGCTCGCGTCCATGGCGTGGAAGCGCCAGGCAGGATCGTCGCGGAACCGATCTGCGAATTGGCGAAAGACGTCGTTGCCGATTTTGTTCGTGCAGTGAACGTAGGTTCGGGGAAATGACGGCGCGCTCCCGCCAGTCAGGCGAACCGGCTGGCTGAAGCAGCGAGCGGGCTGATGTCGGCGGCGGGGCAGGATCCAGGCCAGATCCTCTGTCGAAGTATCCGGAGAGGGAGGGTTTGGCACGATGAGCCATTCGTCGATGCTCGCGGCCGGATGTCCTTTTCCGGCAAGGCTTGCGAGCGACTGCCCATCGCCTGGAACGAACGCATCGAGGTAGACGAGATGACGAACGCGTTCCGGCACGCGATCCGCGACGGCGGTGACCACCATGCCTCCGTAGCTGTGACCCACAAGGATGAAATCGCGCAGATCCTCGTATTGGATAGCGCCGAGAACGTCCTGGATGTGGGTCTCGAGATCAATCATCGGGTGGGCGAGGTGAGCACGCTCGCCGAGGCCTGTGTAAGTGGGCGTGACGACCTCATGGCCGGCGCTATTCAAGAGCCCGCGCACTTTTTTCCAGGACCATCCGCCCGACCAGGCACCATGACATATGACGTAGTTGGCCATCCACGCACCCTCCGCTCTCGTTGCGCAAATGGCATGCGTTCTGACGACATGAGGCACAATTCATTTATCGGTGAACGCTCCGCTGCGGGGGCTTGGGGGCTGAGCATCGCTTCCAACCCGCCTCATCCATCCAGGAACCTCACTTGGGCGAGACTGTTGTCTGCCATGTGACCCACTTCCCTGGAGCTTGCCATGGCAGCATTCGATTCAGCTCGGCGGAAATTCATGATCGCCACGGCCGCGGGTCTCGCCGTCTCGGGAACAGCGGCGGCCCAATCGCGCACCGATGACGGACCGCGAACGCTCAATGGCAAGCCGATGCCGGAGCCCGCACCAGAGAAGACGGCGGGCCCCGTCAAACCAGGACGCGGAAGCACGCTTGCCGGCAAGGTGGCGGTGGTGACGGGCGCCGCGCGTGGGATCGGGCGCGCCATTGCGGTCGAGCTCGCCGCGAACGGCGCTGATGTCGTGGCGCTCGATATCGCTGGCCCCGTATCGCCCGCCTCCAATGCGCAACCGGCGACGCCCCAGGAGCTCGACGAGACGGTTCGGCAGATCGAAGCCTTCGGCCGGCGCAGCGAAGCCGTGAAGGCGGATATTCGCGACATCGCCGTCTTGCGCAAAGTCGCCGACGAGGTCGAGCGCGATTACGGAAAGATTGACATTGTCGTCGCGAATGCCGCGATCCAGCGCTGGAAACCTCTTCTCGAGATGGAGGAGGCGGATTGGCGCGACGTGATCGACAACAACCTCAACGGGACGGCGAACACGGTACGAGCCTTCGCACCCAAGATGGTGGCGCGCCGCAAGGGCCGGTTCATCCTCATTTCCTCGATGCAAGGCAAGCACGGCACAAAGGATGGCTCGAGCTATTCGGCGTCGAAATGGGGAATTCTCGGCCTGATGAAATCCGCCGCGATGGAGTTTGGGGAGCACAACATCACGGTGAATGCCATTTTGCCGGGCCTCGTGGACACACCGCTCACGCGCTACGAGAAGCGGCTCAGCGAAAGCATCGCCGAGACCGGACGCA
>Ga0213876_10001331_pt1 | contig 15520 bp, 13 predicted proteins | sample BarmaccomBMRX_R9_FD_160113 | JGI IMG/M metagenome (GOLD analysis project Ga0213876, IMG submission 160113) | Root-associated microbial communities from Barbacenia macrantha in rupestrian grasslands, the National Park of Serra do Cipo, Brazil - RX_R9 | ecosystem: Host-associated > Plants > Roots...
GCACCGCCATGATGTCCTCCGTCAACGGCGCCATGATCTGGTTGGCGAAGATGTCCTCGAACGGATTGATGTGGCGGTGCTCGATGATCAAGCCATCCACCACTTTGATCGCGTGCAGCGTCGGGATGGCGATCTGATGGTCACGTGGTGGGCGGCCGAAGAACTCCTCCACCTGCGTGCCGCGCCCGGTGATCAGACCGACCACTGACAGATCATCAGCCGAGATGATCTCATTGATGACCATGAACCAGTCAGGGAAGGCACGGAAGAGCCCGCGCAGCATGCGCGTGTGCGCCTTGGGACTGATCGGGTCATTGCCAAAGTAGGTCTTGCTACGGAACTCCGTCGGGTGGAACAGCTTCTCCATGTTCTCGTAGTCGCGCGCGTTCTCGTATTCGATGTACTTGTAGAACACGTCGATGTTCCGCTGGCGGACATCGCCGTTGATCGACGTGCGACCGACCTGGATCTGGCCAGTGATCTGGCCCGAGATCCCGGCCAGGAACTGGTCGAAGAGCTGTTCGCGAGCGGGCGCTGGGAGCTTGGTGATGAGCGACAAGTTCTCGCGCAGGGCCAGTGATTGGTCCTGCGTTGGCTGCGCCTCCGCCTCGGCCAGCTCGGCTAAGACGCCATTGCCGTTGGGCATCTCGAACCAGCGCCCCTGGAGCTCCTTCAGGGCCGTCACGCGTTCCTCACGCTTACGTTTGGTGGTCATCGGTTGCCATTCCTCCTTCGAGGCGGGTAGCGGCGGGAACCAGTCGCGACTGCCGCGCCGGCCAGCCGCCCACACTCGGGCGCGGGCGGCGGCGGGTGTACCGCACCCGGCACGGCGGCGCGGGCCTGATCACGCCCATCTCGTAGTCCCGGCGTGGGCTGGGATCCTCCAGCTCCAGCCGATAGCGGCCCAGCAGGAGGCTGATCAGGCACTTCATCTCATCGGTGCCAAAGGTCGCGCCCGGACAGCGGTACAGTCCAGCGCCGAAGCCGATCAGTGCGTACGGTTGGCGATCCTCGGCTCGCTGCGGCGAGAAGCGCAGCGGGTCGTACCGCTCCGGGTCGGGGAAGACGTCCGCCAGGCGGTGGGCCAGCGCCGGGCAGACCATCGTCAGCCACCCGGCGGGCACGTGGTAGCCGCCGAGGTCATACGCCTGTGCGGTGTACCGCGCGTAATGGCTCATCACCGGGTGCAGGCGTTGCGTCTCCTTGAGCGCCCAGTCGAGGTGGTCGAGCGCGTCGAGCGTCTCGAGGCCGAGGGTCTCGCCGTGGGCGAGGACGGCGTCCCGCTCCGCCTCGACCAGCGCCACGTAGGCTGGGTGCTGCAGGAGCTGGATCAGGCTCCAGCAACCCTGGGCCGCGGTGGTGATGTAGGCGGTGAAGACCGTCAGCAGGGCCAGGCTGACGACCGTGTCGGCGTCTTCCTGGGCCGCACCGGCCTCGGTCCCGAGCAGCGTCTCGAGGAAATCGCGGTGCCGCCCTGGGTGCTCCCGCCGCTCGGCCACGATCGGCCGCATCAGCGTCAGCAGCTCGCGCCGCGCCCGGTCGCGGCGGCGGAAGCGCGGCAAGGGCAGGTTTGGGGGTAGCACAAACTCCATACCCCGCGCCAGGTCTTCGTACAGTGGCACGAAGCGCGGCATCTGCGCCCGCATCTCGCGGCCCATGAACGTGCGCGCGGCGATGTTCAGGCCCAGCTGGGCGATCGCCCCGAACAGCTCAAAGCTGCCACTGTCGCCCAAGCTGTCCAACCAGGCCCGCGTCTCGCTGACCATGACCTCGACGTGCCCGCTCATGCGTTCGCCCTGGAAGGCCGAGTGGAGCAGCGCTAGCTGGCGTCGGCGCACGCCCTGGTCCGTCGCCGCGTTCAGGACCGGGCCGAACATGGGGATGACGAAGCGATACAGCTCTGGCATCGACAGCGTCCGGTCGACCTCGGTGAAGAAGAAGCGGTGGTACCGTGGTCCGACCAAGACGACCGCCTTCTGTGGGCCGAGGCGGATCGAGAAGACCGGGCCGAGCGTGTCGAACGCGCGCTGGAAGACGGCGAGGTGATCGCGCCGGTACTCGAGCAGGTTGCCGAGCAACGGCAGCCCGGGCATGGCCGGCGGGAGTGGAGCGCTCATGACGCGCCTGGCGGCCCTTCAGTCGAGCAGGGCAGGTGTGGGAGTCGGTCGCGTGGTGCTGACCGCCGCGCCGTGTCTCACGCCATCGCCGCCAGGAACTCCGCGGGCACCAGCCCCAGCTGGGCCACGATCGCCAGCTCGTCAGTCACGCCCCAATGCTCGACGATCGCACCATCCTGCACGCGCGCGATGCCAAAGACTCCGCAGTCGATCCGCTTGCCGGTCGCCGGCAGGCCCATGTAGGTGCCGGTCTGTGTGCCGTGCGCCTGCATGCGTGTCACCACCCGGTCGCCCTCGGCCACGATGTCCAGCAGCTCGAAGTGCAGATCTGGGAACGCGGCCGCGAAGTCGGCCACGACCGCCTTGACCTCCTCGACGCTCTGGACCTTGCTGCGGGTGTGGTGAACCATGCTTGGCGACCAGAAGCGCGCCAGCGCCTCCAGGTCGCCACGGTTCCAGGTCTCTACATAGCTGCGGATCAGCGCCTTGTTGCGCTCGAGTGTCTCCGCGTTCGTCGTGGACTCCAGTACGACGCTCACAGCCGAGTTCCCCTTTCGACAGACGTGTGCTGAGCCGGCAGCCCAGTGCACCGTGGAGGAATTGTCCCATCGCCTCGCTGCCCGCGATTCTTCTGCCTTGCTCAGTCGAAATCGACCAGGCTCCGAATGCTGCCCTGGACGGCTGCTCGCGTCGGCGACGGATCGCGCCAGCCGACGATCATCGGCAGCCCCGGCCTGGGCTGTGAGATCATCAGCCCGCCACGGTCGACCCGCGCGCCCGGACGCAGCCGGAGGCCCACACGTTGGAGTATGACGGCCAGTACCAACTTCATCTCCAGCATGGCGAACGCCGCGCCCAGGCAGCTCCGCGGGCCGGCCGAAAACGGTAGGTACTCGTAGGCGCCGCGCGGCTCCTCCAACCAGCGCTGCGGTCGGAAGCGGTTCGGCTGGCTGTACAGCTCCGGCCGACGATGGGTGATGAAGGCACTGTAGCCGACGCGGGTGCCGGCTGCGAGACGGTACGGTCCCACCTCGCAGGCCGCGGTGCTGACGCGGCTCCACCACAGCACGGGGGGCAGTAGCCGAAGGCTCTCTTTGAGCACGCGCTCCAGCAGCGGTAACTGGCTGGTGTGCGGCCCCCCAGGCGGCTGCCCGGCGAGCACCACGTCCAGCTCAGCCAGCACCGCGGCCGCGACCGCGGGGTGCTGGTCCAGCAGCAACAGCGTCCAGGCCAGGGCGCTTGCCGTCGTGGCATGCCCGGCCATACAGAGGAAGCTCGTCTGCCCGATCAGTTCGTCATCAGTGAGACCGACCCCGTCGTCGTCGCGCGTGTCGAGTAGCAGGGACAGCAGATCGGGTCCGCGTGTCTGGGTGGCGCGGCGCTCGGCGAGCATCGCTCGGATCTCACCCTCCAGCAGGGCCGAGACGCGCAACAGGCGGCGGTAGGGCAGGCCGGGGACATCCAGCGGGACCACCAGTGCCGGAATCGAGAACACCAGGTCCATCCACGTCTGGAGCAAGCGGCTCGTGCGTCGCCCCTCGTGCTCGGGATCAAGGCCGAGCAGCGACTTGACCGCCACGGCGAGCGTGAGCTCGCGCATCTCGACGAGCAGGTCTCGCTCGTCACCCGGCCGCCAGGTAGCTACGCGTTGTTGGCTGAGCTCGACGATGTCGCGAGCCAGGCGATCGACGCGCTGCCTGGTGAACGCCGCGGCCATGAGGCGCCGGTGCGCCTGGTGCCGCGGACCATTCATGTTCGTCAGCCCGGCGTACAGGCGACCGAGGGCGCTGCCGGCGGGGATGCGCACCGGCGACGAGCTGGCATCCAAGTTGTGGAACAGCGCCGTGTCGCTCAGCAGCCACTGGTTGTAGGCCGGCGAGAAGACGAACACCAGGCGCGAGTCGCCGCGTGCCAAGGCGGCGATGTCGCCGAACGTGGCGTGCAGCCGCCGCAGGTAGGCCGGCGGGTCGCGCAGGAATGCCACGAAGTTGCCGGCTGGGCCGAGCAGTGGCATGGGCGACGGACCAGGTGGCCACGCGGCGATTGGCACCGCGGCCGGACGAGGCGGCGAAGCTGCGAGTGGCACGCTCCTACCACAATGCCGAGCGCAGCGCATGCCCGTTTCTTCATTCTTGCTATGTTCGCCTAGCGGGCCGAGTGAGCATTGCCGGCCAGGGCAAACAGGGCGTAGAGTCAGTGGCGGGTCGCTGAGGCGCATGAAGCCGCCGGCTTTCGAGTACCACGCTCCAAGCACGCTGCGGGAGGCGCTGCGGCTGTTGGCAGACCTGCAGGATCAGGCCAGTGTGCTGGCCGGCGGGCAGAGCCTGGTCCCGATGCTGAACCTGCGGCACGCCCGGCCTGCGCACGTGGTGGACATCAACGGCATTCCGCGCCTCGATCAGCTCACGAATCGAAACGGACGGCTGACGCTCGGCGCGCTCGTCCGCCAGCGCCAAGCCGAACGGTCGGACCTCGTGCGGACGCACTGCCCGCTGCTCGCGGAGGCGCTGCCGCTGATCGGGCATCCGCAGATTCGGTCCCGCGGCACGGTGGCCGGTAGCCTTGCTCACGCCGACCCGCGCGCCGAGCTGCCGCTGGTGATGGTCCTGCTGGAGCCCACGCTGGTGTTGCGCAGGCTGGGCGGCCAACGGGTGCTCGAGCCGGCGGAGTTCTTCGTCGGGCGGCTGAAGACGGCCTGCCGGCCGGACGAGCTGCTGACCGAGGTGCGCCTGCCACGCTGGCCGGCGGGCGCCGGCTGGGCCTACCAGGCCGTGAGCCGTCGTCAAGGCGACTTGGCCCTTGTCGCGGCCGCGGCGGTCGTCCAGCGCGCGGCCGACAGCACCATCGCCGATGCGCGCCTGGGCTTTGCCGGGGTGGCCGACATCCCCCTCCGCGCCCGCGCCACTGAGGAGGCCCTGCGCGGCGCCCGCCCGAGCGCTGAGCTGCTCGCCACCATGGCCCGCCAGGCAGCGGCGGCCCTGCAGCCCGCCGATGATGTGCTCGCCTCGGGCAGCTATCGCCAGTACGCGGCGGGCGTGCTCGCCGAGCGAGCGTTGCGGACCGCTCTCCAGCGAACTGGAGGGAGCGTGTGAACGGGCTCGTCTCGATTACCCTCACCGTCAACCGCGTCGAGCGCAGCGCGGCCGCCGAGCCGCGCCGCACGCTAGCCGATTTTCTCCGCGAGGATCTCGGCTTGACCGGCACGCATCTCGGCTGTGAGCACGGCGTGTGTGGCGCCTGCACCGTCATCGTCAACGGTGAGGCGATCCGCTCGTGCCTGATGCTGGCTGTCCAGGCGCGCAACGCCACCGTCGAGACGGTCGAGGGCCTGGCCGCAGCCGACGGGTCGTTGCATCCACTCCAGCAGGCGCTGCGGGAGAGCCACAGCTTCCAGTGCGGGTTCTGTGCCCCCGGGTTCTTGATGACGATCATGGCCTTCTTACGTGACAGCCCACAGCCAGACGAAGCCGCGATCCGCCGCGCGCTGTCCGGCAACCTGTGTCGCTGCACGGGCTACCAGAGCATTGTCGAGGGCGCGCAGTTGGCGGCGCAGCGGCTGAGCCAGCCGCAAGCGGCGAGCCCGTCGAGCTAACGGACGAGGTCACACGACACAGGGAGCCACCACGGCATGCCGCTCGTTGGTTCAAGCATGCAGCGCGTCGAGGACGCCCGTCTCCTGACGGGCCGCGGCCGGTTCGTCAACGATGTCATGCTGCCTGGCCTGCTGCACGCTGCCTTCGTGCGCAGCCCGCATCCGCATGCGCGCATTGTCCGCGTCGACACCAGCCAGGCGCGGGCGGTGCCGGGTGTGGTAGCGGTCCTCACGGCCGACGACCTCGCGGCGCTGTGCAATCCGATGCAACTCCAGGCGGCGCCGGAGGGCTTCAAGAACCCCGTCTTCCACCCGCTCGCGTCCGACAAGGTGCGGCTGGTCGGCGACCCGGTGGTGCTGGTCGTGGCCGACAGCCGCTACGCAGCCGAGGACGGCTGCGACGCGGTGGTCGTCGAGTACGAGCCCTTGGCGGCCATCTCGACCATTGACCAAGGTCTCGACTCCAGCCTGCCGCCCCTGTTCGACGAGCTTGGTGACAACATCGTCTTTCAGGATTCGGACAGCGCGGGCGACATCGACGCCGCGTTCGCCCAAGCCGAGCGTGTGATTCGCGGCACGTTTCGCCAGCACCGCTACGCGAATGTGCCGCTGGAGACGCGCGGCAGTGTGGCCAGCTTTGACGTGACCTCGGGCAGCCTGACGTTGTATAGCGCCACCCAGGCGCCGCATGCCCTGCGCTTCTTTCTGGCCATGCTGCTCAGGCAACCAGCGCACCGCACGCATGTCGTCGCCGGCGATGTGGGCGGCGCGTTTGGCCTCAAGTCGTTCGTGCACCGCGAGGAGGTGGCCGTCTGTGCCGCCAGCAAGCACCTCGGCCGGCCCGTCAAGTGGATCGAGGATCGGCGCGAGCACCTGATGGCCTCCGGCCATGCGCGCGAGGAGCGCCTGGAGGTCGAAGCCGCGGTGAAGAACGACGGCACGCTGCTGGGGATCAAGTCCAAGCTGACCATGAATCAGGGCGCGTACCCCGTGCTCCCGTTCCCCTCGGCGCTGTTCCCGGCGGTGATGCACATCATGCTCCCGGGGCCGTACCGGCTGAATGCCTACGCCTTCGAGACGACGATCGTCGCCAGCAACAAGGCATCGTACGTCGCCTACCGCGCCCCGTGGCAGATGGAGACGTTCGTCCGCGAGCGCCTGCTGGACCTCATCGCCGCCGAGCTGGGTCTCGACCCGGTCGACGTCAGGCGCAAGAACATGATCGGTCTGGATGCTCAGCCGACGGCCATGGTGACCGGGCCAAGCTTGAACAAGGTCACGGCCCGCGACACCTTGGAGCGGGCCGTGGCGCTGGCCGACATCGCCGGCTTCCGGCAGGAGCAGGCGCGTGCCCGCCAAGAGGGCCGCTATCTCGGGTTCGGCCTGGCCACCTACATCGAGGCCGCGCCGGGACCCCACGACGGCATGACCATGGGACGCCGCTGGGGGCATTCCGCAGCCTTAGGCGGCCTGGGGGTCGAGCGGGCGGAAGTGCGCATCGAGCCGGACGGCACGCTGACCGTCTTCACCTCCCAGACGCCGAACGGTCAGGGCCACGAGACGACGCTCGCCCAGATCGCCGCCGACGAGATGGGCATACCGTTCGAGCAGGTGCGGGTGGTTGTCGGCGACACGCTCGTAACGCCGTTCAGCCTCATCGGCACCGGTGGCAGCCGATCGGCGACCATGGCCAGCGGCGCCGTGTTGTACGCCACTCGACAGGTCAAACAACAGGCGCTGGCCATCGCCGCCGGGATGCTCGAGGCCAGCTCCGATGACCTCGAGCTGGCCAACGGCCTGATCTCCGTCAGCGGGGCGCCGAACCGCGCGGTCCCGCTGGCGCAGATCGCCAGTATGGCGTACATGATGCCGGGCCTGGTGCCCACGGGGGTCAGTCCCGAGTTGGCTGCTACCTTCGACTTCACGGGCGGCGAGGGCGGCTGGTCGCAAGCCACCCACTGCTGCTGGGTCGAGGTCGACCCGGAAACCGGCGAGGTCCAGATTCGTCGCTATCTGGTGGTCGAGGATTGCGGGGCACTCATCAACCCGGCGATCGTGGAGGGTCAGATCCGGGGCGGCGTGGCGCAGGGCATCGGTGGCGTGTTGTTCGAGCACGCCGCCTACGACGACCAGGGCGCGTTCCTGGCCCCGACGTTCCACGAATACCTGCTGCCCACCTCGTGCGAGATCCCGACCATCGAGATCGAGCATCTCGCCACAGCCTCGGATTCGCCGGTCAACTTCCGCGGCGTCGGCGAGGGCGGCGCGTTGGGGGCGCCGGTCACGGTGACCAACGCGGTGGCCGATGCGCTGGCACCCTTCAACGTGCGGCTGACCGAGCAGCCGCTGACGCCGACGCACCTGCTGCGGCTGCTCGGCAAGATCGCCTGAACGACCGGTCGGCCGCCACCGAGAGCTCAGCGGCCCACCTGGTCGGCCGGGCGGAACCGCATGGCCGACCACGTATCGTCGACGGCGACCAGGCTCACGCCGGCCAGGCCATGGCGGCTCATCAGCTCCCATAGCACGTCGCGATTCAGGTCGGTGCCCGCCTTCTTACCCCCTTTCGGGTAGGTGACCCACAGCAACCCGTCGGGTTTGACCGCGCGGATCGCGGCCGGCGCGTATTCAGCCAGCTCGCCCGAATTCTTGGCGAATAGCTGCACGAAGTCGAGGCCTGAGCCTAGTTGCGTCTCCACCTGTGCCCCCTCGGGCAACGGCTGCAACCGCTCCAGATAATCTGCCGGCGGGTTGACCAGGGCTCCGCGGTGGCCCGGTTTCAGCAGGAGCTTCTTGGCGAGAGGACTCTGGGTGGTCATCATGGCCTCCTCGACAGACTTGCAGGTGGCTCAACGGCAATGCTCGGCCAGGTGCCTGGCGCGGTGCAAGGGGGGGCGTGGCACGCGGCGATCACACGCGCCGCCAACCCGCCACCTCGTTGCGTGGCCAGCCCGCACGGTGCGCTGGCCTGTGCCAGTGCCCCGGCTCAGCGCACCTCGCCGACGACCTGCGGGCTGGGCACGCCCGCGGCGGCGCGTTCGAGACGAGCGATCCAGAAGTGGCTGAAGCGCGCGCGCTGCCTCCGCTGCGTGGCGGCATCCGAGCTGACCGCCTCCCAATTGAGGTGGCTGAGGCTGAGGAGCGTGCCGCTCGGCCGTGCCTCGAGGGCAATACGGCAGTGGGTGGCCCCCCGCCAGGCCGGATGGGCCAGGTCGAAGTCGAGGCTGCCTGGCGGCGTCGGCCTGGCGGCGGTGACCCGCAGCCAGCCCGGCTCCTCGCCGTCGTCCAGGATGAGGCGTGCGTCGTCGTCCACCAACTGCGATCGATCAAGTGGCAGCCAGGTCGTTAGGCGGCCCGGCCCGAAGAGGTGGTCCCAGGCCCAGGCTGGAGTGACCTCGACTTCGATGCTGACCTCGAGCTGGCGTCGCCAATCGTAGCGTGTGCGCTGGCCCGTCCGCACGTACTGCTCGAGGCGCTGGGTGAAGTCCAACCACCCTTGCCGCAGCTCAGCCGCCACCTGCGTTGGGCGACCGGGCTCATCGTCGGTGAGGGCGATACGTGTACCAGCGACGGTTGGCTGCAGCTGCCAGGTGATGACATCGCGTGGTCCACAGCCCATGAAGCGCCAACCATACTGGAGGGATGTTGGCGGCTCGGCCCGCACATCGTGCAGGTCGAAGAAGTCGCCATCGCCGAACTCCAGGCGGAGCGTGGCGCCCGTGCGGAGCGGCCCCGAGACGGTCCCGAACCAGCACGCGAGCTGCGGCGGGTCCGTCAGCGCTTGCCAGGCGCGCGCGACGGAGCACGGCACGTCGAGGCTCACCGCGACCCGCCCGGGGCGGGTGGTGGAAGCTGGCGGTTCAGCCGGGTGTGGCATCGATCTCAGCTCCAGCCATGGGGGCCGGCCGCGGAGGCGCCACTGCTGCACAGGAGCTGCGCCCGGCGCGCCGCGCCTGCCCAGAAGGTGGTCAGGAGCTTGCGTTCGGATAGCTGCAAGTCGGCCGGGAGGTTCTCCCAGTTGTAGTGGACGGCCTGAAGGATGCAGCGCTCCCAGCCCGACGGGTCGATCCAGATCTGCCCGCCCAGGTCGGCCTTCCAGACCGGTCGGTTCAGACCATACGAGACCCGCGGCAGGAAGGATGGTGGGATCTGACCCGGCACGATCACATCACGCACAATCATGTTGACCGCGCCGCTGGCGTCGCCCATCAACAGCGGTAACGTCTGGCCCGCTGCCAGCGTGCCTTGCATGACCTGCAGCCAGTAGCGCAGGCCGGCCGGGCTGAACAGGCGATCGAAGGCGTCGTACATCGACAGTGGCAGTTCCACCTGGACGTACGGCCCCATGCGGCGCCATGGCCAGCGCCAGTCCATGCCAGTCCGCAAGTGCGCCGCCAGTTGCTCCAGGATGCCCGGCCACCCGCCGCCGTTCCACGTCTGCCAGTCCCACGGTGGATTGAACGCCTCTTCGGTGACCGTCAGCCGGCTGCCGAGGGGGCCTGGCGCCACCTGCCAGGTGACAGAGGTGGCCTGGCCGATGCCGAGCCAGCGCCAGAGATAGCTCAACTGGCGCGGCGGATCGGCGACCTGGGTTCGGCACAGGAAGAACTCGCCGTCCTCGAAGTCGAGCACCCAGTCGGCGGCCGTGTGCAGCGGCGAGCCGCGGCAGACGGCGAACCAGTGCCGCAAGACGTCCGGCTCGGTGAAGCCGCGCCACACCTCGTCCGGCGCGACTGGGATGTCCAGCGTCGTCACCAGGCGCTCCCAGCGGTCGCGCGCCACGGTCATCGCCGGCGGCATGTGCAGACGCGGAGCATTTCGCTCGGCCTGCGCCAGGGCGGCGAGGTCTGGCCGCTCAGGCCAGACCGACGGCAGGTCGCGCTCCGCCGGAGCAGCGCCATCCTGTGGCCCCGTTAGTAGGCTGGACATGACACCTCCTGTGTCGGCCGGCGGCGGCCGGCCGCGAACCACGACGCGACTGGATCCGGGAACCGCCGCGCGGCCCGAATCCAGTCGCGGTGACTGTCGCGACGGCGGTCGCCCGATCTAGCGATAGGCGGCTAGGTCGGCCTCGCTCAGGTACGTGCCCATGGCGAACTTGAGTCGGGTCAAGTACGCCGCCGGCCGCCCATCCGGGTCACCGCGGTCGTACAGCGGCAGCAGCTCGTAGATGCGGCCCTCACCGGGGTTGCCGGCGGGCGGGATCGACCGAACGTTGTCGATCGTCAGCAGGATCGGTTCCTTGTTGAACAGCACCTTGCCGAGCCGCGGCACCTCAAAGGTGGCGCCGACGGCCATGCGGCACGCCTTCGCCGCATCGTCGCACGCGTCGCTGCCGAACGGGGTCTTGATCTGGCCCGTCGACAGCACGTTCGGATTGAGGGTGACAATGATCTGGCCCAGCTGTGGCGCCTCGCCAACCAGGCGCATCTCGATGAGGTTGGTGTAGACCTCTGCCTCGCTCCAGCCCGAGGCCGTGGGATTGGACCGCGCGACACGCACGTAGCCGCGGAAGTCCACGGTGGCCTCGCCGACGCCGGGCACCACGAACGTATCGGTCGAGGTGATGCCGAGGTTGTCGATGCCCGCCGGCGGTGGGGTGAACGGCGTCACGGTCTGTGGCGCGAACAGGTTCGCCAGCTGGGTCAGGTCGACTCGCGGACCGTATTCGACGGTGGCGGGTGCGGAACTCGTGCTTCGATCAGCCGTCTGCATTGCACGTTTCTCCTTACTCCGTGTGCTCGTTGTTGGTGCCCGAATGTGTTGCGGGCGTCACCTGATACAGCGCCATGAACGGGTGCTCCACCGGGAGGCGCTTGCATGTGACGAATCCGGCCGCCTCGCACAGCCGTCGCAGTCGCGACTCCGGCATACCCAGCGTGCCCAGGCCGGCCGCGCCGTTGGCCAGCGCGGTCGGCAGGCAGTACAGCACGCTGGTCGCGTACAGGATGCTGCTCACCGGCCCAACATTGGCCTCGACAGCCTCCGCGCAGCGGCTCTCGCCGATCAGGACGGACCCACCCGGCAGCAGGGCGGCGCGGACCAGTGCCAACAGGTGGTCCGGGCGGCGAACGTCGTGAAGGACGTCGAAGAGTGTGACAACGTCAAATCGGTACGGCAGCCCCTCGATGGCGTCGCGCTGCTCGAAACTCACGCGGTCGTCGACGCCCGCCGCGCGGGCGTTGTCGGTGGCCCGGGCGACGGCTGGCGCGGAGGTGTCGAAGCCGACGAACCGCGACTGCGGGAAGGCCCGCGCCAGGTTGATCAGGGCGCGCCCCCCGCCACAGCCGATGTCGCCCACCTGGGCGCCGCGCACCAGCTGCGCCTGGAGGTGTGGCAGACTCGCGATCCACTGCTGGACCAGCAGATGATCGAACCAGCTGGCGCTGATGCGATCCATGCCCTCGCGCAGGTCCTGGCCATAGGCGCTCTCGGGGACACCACCACCCGTGCGGAAGGCGCGGACGATCGCCTCGAGGGCCTCCGCCAGCCCGGCCAACTGCTGATAGGCCCCGCCGATGAACATCGGCGTGCCGTCCCAGGCCAGCGCCGCGGCGTGCTCGGGCGGCAGGCTGTAGCGCTGGGCGTCGGGCTCATAGCCGAGGTAGCCCGCCGCCGCCAGCGCCGCCAGCCACTCGCGGGTGTAGCGCTCGTCGAGCGCGGCGCTCGTGGCGAGCTCGGCGCTCGTCGAAGGACCCCGCGTGGCCAGGGCGCGGAACAATCCGAGCCGGTCGCCCAGCAGGCACATCCAGCAGGTCATCGCGCCGCTGAGGTCGCCCAGCAGCCGCCCCATGAACGCCTGCGCCTTGGCCACGTCGATAGCCGGTGGCGCCTGGGCCACCATTGGTGTCCCGGAAACAACCATCTCGCCCTCTCTTCAACCGCCGTCCAAGTGCTCCTGCTGCCGGTGGGATGCGCCTAGAGCGCCGGTGTGCGGACGGGGCAGCACGCCACGCCGGGCGCGTCTGGCACGCCGTCCATGTCTGTGTCGACCTCGCCCTCGGTCGTCGAGTAGACGTCGCGCGAGTTCAGATCGACCACGCCGTCGCCGTCCCAGTCGTTGAGCTTGCCCTTGAACGTGCCGGCGATGAACACGTTGGTGAGCGGGCCAGCCACTGGGTCGTGCAACGTCGACAGGATCGCGTTGCCGGGCAGCAGCACCTGTTCGAGGGACTTGCCCACGACCTGCTCCAGGTTGATGTAGCCCCAGCCCTGGAACATCCCGCGCACGTAGCGGATGGCGTCGGCCCCGTCGCGGATCTTGTAGCGGTTGTCCAGGTACCAGCACCCCTGGCGCATGAAACCGATGTGGCTGTCCGCCACGCCGCGCGAGGTGTCGTCGGCCCGGCCGGACAGGTAGAACGGGCGCCGCACATGCGACTCGAAGTAGAAGTTGCCACGATCGGGCTGGGTGCGCTCAGTGAAACCGCGGAACAGGTAGTTGTCCAGGTGCAGCGAGCCGTCCGCGTGGAGGCCGGCGATGGACTTGGCGATGACGAGCTGCCGCTCGCGGGTGGCGGCATTCGGACAGGCGTGCGCCTGGCCGTACACCCGCGCCAGGCCTTGGGGTGCCAGCGACAGCTTGCCCCAGTATTGGTTGGACGTGCCGAGGCGGATGTACAGGTCGCACGAGATGAGCAGGAAGATGGTTTCGTCGAACGTCCGCCCGGGCGTCAGCCGGCCGGGGCGCGCATCAAAGGCCGGAGCACCTGTCTGCAGCTCGTTGATGAAGAGGGTGGCCCACTCGGCGATCTCCGGGTCGGCGTCCTTGGCGAAGCGCCGCAGGCCTTCCACCGCTTGGGTCCCGCCCAGCTTCTCGATCGCCCACAGCGCGTCCCAGCGCACTTGGCGGTCCGAGTCGTGCTCAACGGCTTGGCACAGCAGCTCCACCGCGTCGTCGGCTGCGCGATCGGCGTACTCGTACAGCGCCTGCTCGCGCATGACCGGATCGGGGTGCTGCAATGCCTGCCGCTGAAGCTCAGCATTGGTCCGCGGATCGAGCCGTGCCGAGACGCGATCCAGGGCGCGGCCGAAATCGCTGGCCCACGCGGCGGGGTCCACCAGGCCAGGACCGAAACGAGTCGCCGTAGCTTGCGCCAGGTCTAGCATCGCTGTGCTCCTTCTCCCGAGTTGGTTCGGCAAGGGTCGCGTCCATCATGCCCGGGGACGTGGGCCACGCTTTCTTGTGGATTGCTCCGTTCGCGACCGGCGTGCACGCTGGGCTCGACTGGCGACGGGAACGCAGCAAGGGCGAAGAAATCTGAGCCACGTGGCGCGGCAAAGATGACCATGCGCGTGGCCGAGGAGGGAGGCGTTGTGTACCACCCTGGTCCCCCTAGCTGGCATGGTACGCAGCAGGAATCGGACGATCTGTTGCGGATCGCCGCCAGCAACTGCACGTGCCAGGAGGGCGCCTGGCCAGGCGCCACTGGTGTGTGCGACATACACCGCATGCTGCGCGAGGATCAGCGGGCGCTCGATGGGCTCGTCTTCGCCCGTCGCATCGCTGAGCGCCTCAGCCGTGAGGAGCAGCTCGGCCAGACGGTGGCCTAGTCAAACGGGAAGGCCGAGCGCGGCGCCCGCGGCAACGGCGCTGCGACTCCCGGCCGCCGGATCTCGCGAGCAGCCTAGGTGGTTACGTGCTCAGCTCCTGCTCAGCGACACGCACCCGATTGGGAGCGGCGCCCCGGTGGGTGTGTCGGGCTAGCGGGGCAGGGCCGCCGCGCGCTGGCGGCGCTCGGCCTGGGCCGCGTCGATCTGCGCCGCGCGCGCCTGTCGCCAGGCGACGTCGGCCTCATAGCGCTCGCGCAGCAGGTCGAGGTGGGCATGCACTGCTTGGGGCGCCGGTCCGCCGGGCACGCGACGCTGCTCGACGCAGGCCCGTGGGTCCAGCGCCGCTTGCAGGTCGCTCGTCTGGAGGTGCAGCGACCGGCCGAGCGCCTGTTGGGCCGCTTTGGCGACCAGCTCCGGCGTGACCCGGAGAGGGTCGGCGCCGCTGAGTTGGACCACACACGCCGCTACCCGGTGTGCCTGGCGGAAGGGCAGCCCGGCGTGCCGGACCAGCGTATCGGCCAGCTCCGTCGCCGTGGTGAAGCCCTCGCCAGCCCGCGCGGCGAGCAGCGCCACGTCGAAGCGACTGGTGCCCAGTGCCGCGTCCAGCAGGCGCAGCACCCCCTGGCCGTGCTCGAAGGCGCGGAACAACGGCGCGTAGAACTCGTCCTCGACGTCGACCGTGTCGCCCAGCGCTGCCGAGTGGACCAGCAGGCTGGCGGTGTGGACGTCGCCCAGCAGCCAGCCGATGCGGGCCCGCAGGTGTTCGAGGACGACCGGGTTCTTCTTCTGCGGCATGATGCTGCTGATCTGCAGGAACGCCGGGTCGATCGACAGCACGCCGAACTCGCGGGTAGCCCACTGCAACAGGTCATGCACCAGGCGCGAGAGGCCCAGCGCGCACGTGCTGAGCACGTTCAGGCTCTCGAGCGCGTAGTCCACGCCGCCAATTGCGTCGTAGCTGTTGGTGACAATGCCGTCGCAGCCCAGCAGGCGCGCGGTCAGCGCCCGGTCGATGCCGAAGCCGGTCGTCGTCAGCGCGGCGGCGCCCAGCGGGCAACGATTGGTGCACCCGTACGCGGCCTGGAGCCGCTGCGCGTCGCGCTCCAACGCTTCGGCCGTGGCGGCCAGGTAGTGGCCCAACGTCGTCGGTTGGGCCGGTTGGGTGTGCGTATGGCCGGGCATGAGCGTGTGCACGTGGTCGCCGATGAGTCGCAGGAACGTCTCGCGCAGCGCTTCGAGCGCCTCGTCGGTCTCCAGC
>Ga0213876_10001332_pt1 | contig 15498 bp, 22 predicted proteins | sample BarmaccomBMRX_R9_FD_160113 | JGI IMG/M metagenome (GOLD analysis project Ga0213876, IMG submission 160113) | Root-associated microbial communities from Barbacenia macrantha in rupestrian grasslands, the National Park of Serra do Cipo, Brazil - RX_R9 | ecosystem: Host-associated > Plants > Roots...
GCTTCCCCCATGACCATGCCCGCTCGCGGGCCTACCGCTGGGGCGAGGACGGCCTGCTGGGCATCAGTGACAACCACGGCCGCCTGTGTTTCGCCGTGGCCCTGTGGAACGAGCAGGACCCGATCTTGAAGGAGCGCCTGTTCGGCCTGAGCGGCCCCGAGGGCAACCACGGCGAGGACGTCAAGGAGTCCTACTTCTACCTCGACTCCACACCGACCCACTCCTCCATGCGGGCGCTCTACAAGTACCCCCAGCGGGCCTTCCCCTACACCCAGTTGGTCGAGGAGAACCGTCGGCGGGGCAAGGACCAGCCGGAGTACGAGTTAGTCGACACCGGCGTCTTGGCTGAAAACCGCTACTGGGACGTCGCGATCGACTACGCCAAGGCCAGCCCCACCGACCTACTGATCCGGATTGTGGCCACCAATCGTGGGCCGCAGGCGGCGCCGCTGCACGTGCTGCCCACCCTGTGGTTCCGCAACACCTGGGCCTGGCAGCGCGAGGACCCCGATCCAGGCGGCTTGCGCTGCACGTCGGTGCCGCAGCTGCGGCGCAGCGGACCCGCGCGCATCGAGGCCCAGCACGCGACGCTCGGCACGTACTGGCTCGACTGCGCCGGCTCCCCGGCGCTGCTGTTCTGCGACAACGAGACCAACGCCGCGCGCCTATGGGGCGGCCAGAACCGCACGCCGTTCCCGAAGGACGGCATCAACGAGGCGGTGGTGGATGGGCGATCGGACGCCACCAATCCCGACCACGTTGGAACCAAGGCCGCGGCGCACTATGTGCTCCAGATCGCGCCGGGCGCCAGCGAGACGCTCCTGCTGCGGCTGTCGGATCGGCAGCACGCGGAGCCCTTCGCCGACGCCGAGCAGATCCTCGCGCTGCGCCAGGCCGAGGCGGATGCCTTCTACGACCACCAGTTCGGTGCTCAGGCTATGTCAGAGGATGCGCGACGCGTCCAGCGCCAGGCCTTCGCCGGCCTGCTGTGGAGCAAGCAGTTTTACTACTACGAGGTCGAGGAGTGGCTGGACGGCGACCCGTCCGGCCCACCACCGCCCGACGGTCGCAAGCATGGTCGCAATAGCGACTGGCGGCACCTGCACAACGCCGACGTCATCTCGATGCCGGACACCTGGGAGTACCCCTGGTACGCCGCCTGGGACCTGGCCTTCCACTGCCTCCCGCTGGCCATGGTCGACGCCGACTTCGCCAAGCGCCAGTTGCTCCTGCTGCTGCGCGAGTGGTACATGCATCCCAACGGCCAGCTGCCGGCGTACGAGTGGGCCTTCGGCGATGTCAACCCGCCGGTCCACGCCTGGGCCGCCTGGCGCGTCTACAAGATCGATCGGCGTCTCAACGGCACCGCCGACCGCGCCTTCCTCGAACGCGTCTTCCAGAAGCTGCTGCTGAACTTCACCTGGTGGGTCAATCGCAAGGATGCCGACGGCCACAACGTCTTCCAGGGCGGCTTCCTGGGCCTGGACAATATTGGCGTCTTCGACCGCTCGGCGCCGCTGCCGACTGGCGGCCATCTCGGCCAGGCCGATGGCACCGCCTGGATGGGGTTCTACTGCCTGAACATGCTCGCCATCGCCCTCGAGTTGGCCCGCGACAACCCGGTCTACGAGGACGTGGCCAGCAAGTTCTTCGAGCACTTCCTGTACATCGCCGAGGCGCTCAACAACCTCGGCGGCCTGGGCGTGCCGCTGTGGGACGAGGCCGACGCGTTCTTCTACGACGTGCTGCACTTCCCGGATGGCCACTTCGAACGGCTGAAGGTGCGCTCACTGGTGGGCTTGATGCCCCTGTTGGCGGTCGAGACGATCGAGCCCGACCTGCTGACGCGGCTGCCGAACTTCCGCCGCCGCATGGAGTGGTTCCTGACCCATCGGCCCGATCTGGCGGCGCTCGTCTCGCGCTGGCAGGAGCCGGGCCTGGGCGAGCGGCGCCTGCTGGCCCTGGTCCGCGGCCACCGCATGAAGCGCCTGCTCAGCCGCATGCTGGATCCTCAGGAGTTCCTGAGCGAGTACGGCATCCGCGCCATCAGCCGCACCCACCTGGAGCAGCCCTACCGGCTGGACCTTGATGGCCAGCGCTACGAGGTGCGCTACGAGCCAGGCGAGTCCTCGACGGGACTGTTCGGCGGCAACTCCAACTGGCGCGGCCCGATCTGGTTCCCCATCAACTTCCTGCTCGTCGAGGCGATCCAGAAGTTCCACCACTACTACGGCGACGAGTTTCTCGTCGAGTGCCCGACGGGCTCGGGCCAGAAGCGGACGCTGTGGCAGATCGCGGCCGAGGTTTCACGCCGCCTCGAGTCGATCTTCCTGCGCGGCGAGGATGGCCGGCGGCCGGTCTTTGGCGAGATCGAGCTGTTCCAGCACGACCCGCACTGGCGCGATCTGGTGCCGTTCCACGAGTACTTCCATGGCGACAACGGCCGCGGCGTGGGCGCCAGCCACCAGACCGGTTGGACCGCCCTGGTGGCCAAGTTGCTGGAGCAGACGGCCACCCAGATGAGCGCGCCGCGCCGGTCAGCCGGCGCGCCGGCTGGGGAACGCGTCGAGCTCACGGGGGGTGCGCGGTGAGTGCGGTCACGCCCGCTCAGGTCGGCAACGGCGGCCACGGCCTGGACGTGTCGACGTCGCTGATGGCGCCCGACCTCAACCCGGTCGGACCGCGGCCGACCACCGTGCTGGAGCAACCGCTGGTCCGCTTCGGGCCAGAGATTCCTGCCGATCTGCCGAGCGCGTTGCGGCGGGAGTGGCTGGTCACCAATGGCCTCGGCGGCTACGCCTCCAGCACCCTGGCCGGCATCAACACGCGGCGCTACCACGGGCTGCTGGTCGCCGCCCTGGCCCCACCGGTCGCGCGCACCGTCCTGGTCGCCGGCTCCATCGACTGGGTGGCGTACGACGGCCACCGCTATCCCCTGTCTGCTCACGAGTACGGCGATGGGACGATCGACCCCCACGGCTACCGCTTCGTCCAGGCCTTCCGGCTGGAGGGCAGCCTGCCGGTGTGGACCTTTGCCTTCGGCGACGCGCTGCTGGAGCGACGGATCTGGATGGCGTACGGAGCCAACACCACCTACGTCACCTACCATCTGCTGCGCGCTAGCCGGCCGCTCGACCTGGAGGTCGCGCCGCTGGTGACGTACCGCGACTTTCACAGCCTCAGCCACGGCCAGGGCTGGCAACTGGGCGTCGCCGAACGGGCCGGCGGCATCGAGGTGCGCGCCTTCGACGCTGCCGTCCCCTACCACATCCTGGCCGCGGGCGCCCGCTACACTCCGCGCCGCACCTGGTATTGGAACTTCCGCCACCGTGAGGAGACGGCGCGTGGCCTGGACGACACCTCGGATCTGTTCGTGCCCGGCACCTTTTCCAAGCGCCTGCGGGCAGGTGAGGCGCTGACGCTGGTGCTGACCACCGAGGCAGGGCCGGCGACGGACGCGCGCCAGGCGCTGGATGCCGAGCGGTGCCGGCAGCACGCGCTGCTGGAGCAGGCGGCGGCGCTGGCGGCCGAGCCGGTCGTCCAGCAGTTGGTCCTGGCCGCCGACCAGTTCATCGCGCAGCGCGAGGCCGGCCAGACGGTCATCGCCGGCTACCACTGGTTCAACGACTGGGGCCGCGACACGATGATCAGCCTGCCCGGACTGTGCCTCAGCACCGGGCGTCCGGCGGACGCCGCCGGCATCCTGCGCACCTTCGCCGCCTACGTCGATCAGGGCCTGCTGCCCAACAACTTCCCGGACCAGGCCGGCGCCGTACCGGGCTACAACACCGTCGACGCCACGCTGTGGTACGTCCTGGCCATCGCCGCCTACGAGCAGACCACCGGCGATCGCGGCCTGGTCGACGAGCTGCTGCCGGTGCTGCGTCAGGTCGTCGACTGGCACGTGCGCGGCACCCGCTACGGCATTCAGGTCGACCCGACCGACGGGCTGCTACGGGCCGGCGAACCCGGCGTGCAGCTGACGTGGATGGACGCCAAAGTCGGCGACTGGGTGGTCACCCCGCGCAGCGGCAAGCCGGTCGAGATCCAGGCCCTGTGGTACAACGCCCTGCGCAGCATCGCCGCCCTGCTCACGGCGCGCGAGGACGCCAGTGCCGGCGAGTACGCTGCCTTGGCGGACCGGGCGCAGGCCAGCTTCGGGGCGCGGTTCTTCCGGGCGGAGCGGGGTTATCTGGCTGACGTGGTCGATGGCCCGAACGGCGACGACGACGACCTGACGCTGCGACCGAACCAGGTCTTCGCCGTCTCGCTACCGTACCCGCTGCTCGACGGCGAGCAGGCCGCCAGCGTCGTGGAGGCGGTCGGCCGGGCGCTGCTCGGCGGCCTCGGCTTACGCTCACTGGGCCCGGATGAGCCGGCCTACCAGGGCGACTACGGCGGCGATGCGGCCCACCGTGACGGCGGCTACCACCAGGGCCCGGTTTGGACCTGGCTGCTGGGCGCCTACGCCGAGGCTGACGCTCGCGTCCACGGCGACCAGGCCGCCGCGCTGGCGCTGCTCAGGCCGGTCGAGCAGCATCTTCACGACGCCGGCCTGGGCAGCGTCTCCGAGATCCTCGCCGGCGATGCGCCGCACCGCCCGGTCGGCTGCATCGCCCAGGCCTGGGGTGTGGCCGAATGCCTGCGCGTCTGGCGGTCGCTCGCCAGTCCGCAAGGAGGCCGGCCATGACCCTTGCCGACCTGTTGCGCACGACCGCCCAGGCGATCGCCACGCTCGTCGAAGGCGTCGGCATCGCCATCGTCGCCATCGCCGTGCTGCTGGCCGCCGCGCGGTACGTGGTTGGATTGGTGAGGCGAGTCCATCCCTTCCCACCGGAAGGCCTGCGGCTGGGGCTGGGCCGCTCACTGGCGCTATCGCTGGAGTTCCTGCTCGGCGCCGACATCCTGCGCACGGCCGTCGAGCCGAGCTGGGACGAGATCGGCCGTCTGGCCGCCATCGCCGCCATCCGCACCGCGCTCAACTATTTCCTGCAGCGCGAGATCGCCCAGGACGCCCGTATGGTTGATCGCCTGGACCGTGAGGCGATGCGCGAGGTCCTGGTCCCCTCGCCGCACGGCGACCCGGTCACCCGGCCGGCGTGATGTTGTGGTTGAGGCGGAACAGGTTCGTCGGGTCGTACGCCGCCGTCGTGGCCGCCAGCATCCTGCGCCTGTCGGACGGCCAGTTGGTGCTGCGTTTGGACGACGACACGACCGTCTTCAGCACCGCCGAGGTGGTCGCATGACCTCCGAGATGATCGGTCGGACCATCCAGCTCATCCTGGCACCGGTGGTCATGTTCAGCGCCTGCTCGATCTTCGTCGGCGGGGTCCTCAGCCACTACACCTCGCTGAGCGATCGCATCCGCGCCCTGGCGGGCGAGCGCCTCGACGTGGTACGCGCCCTGCGCGCCGACGGGGGCGGTAGCGGTGCGTTGCTCGTCGAGCGCCTCGCTGAGATCGACGCGCAGCTCCCGGAGATGCTGCATCGCCATCGTCTGATCCACCATGCCCTGCTGGCTGTGTATGCCGCAATCGGCGTGCTGGTCCTCACCATGTGCATCATCGCCCTGACCGCGAACGTCGCCGCCGACTGGGTGGGGCTACTCGTCTTCGACGTCTTCGTGGCGGGTGTCCTGGCCATGCTGGTCGGCGTGCTGCTGGTCACCCTCGAGATCCGCACCTCGCGGCGCTCCCTGACGTTCGAAGTCCAGCGCGTGAGCCACCTGGCGGCCGCTCCGACGGACAGCCGCGCGGCGGAGACCGTCCACGCCTGAACAGGAGCCAGGCCCAACAGCGTCGTGGAGGGCGCTGTCGCCGGCCACACCCGTGCGGGTCAATGGATAGCCAACAGCCCCAGCAGGCACAGGCCGAGGACCAGCAGGACGGATACGTCCACGGTGCGGAACCTCAGCGGCAGCCGGCCAGGTCGGCGACCCAGCGGCCGTGGCCCAGGCGGGCGTCCAGGAGCTCGCTCCGCAGCGTGAGGAGCCGGGCGAGCGGCTCGATCGTCAGTCCGGCGCGGGCCAAGGCGCTCAACGCGGCGGCCATCGTGGCCTGGGGTGACGGCGACACCGCGGCAGCCTTCGGTCTGGCGCAGGAGGCGGACGCACTGGTGAGCCAGGGCGCTGCACCAGGCGACGCACGCCCGACGGGCCGACCGGGTGGTCTGTCCGACCGCGAGCTGGAAGTGCTGCGCCTGCTGGCCAACGGGCGCAGCAACGCCGAGATTGCCCTGGAGCTGACCCTCAGCGTGCTCACGGTCGAGAAGCACGTGGCCAACATCTACGCCAAGATCGGCGCCCGTGGGCGGACCGAGGCCGCCACCTACGCCCGGCGCCGGGGAGTGCTGGAGTAGCCGCCGCGTCGGTCGCACGAGGCGCTACGTAGTTCCACCCAGCCGCGCACCCGCGCCGAGGATACGTAGCCGCACCGATGTGGGCGCAGCGTGGCGCGCCTGGTCTTCCACGGCGCCTCGGGCCTGCTGTTGGCCGCGGGCGCCGAACTACCCGGTCTGCTGGTCGCGTTGGTGTTGCTGGGCACAGGCAACGGCCTGATTGAGAAGTCGAAGAATGGGGCCGCGCTCGACTGGGAGCGAGCGACGGGCCGCACTGCTTGTGGTGAGCTTCAGCAGTGCCGGCATCGGCTGGCTGGTTCAGTGCGGCTCTTGCATGACGGAGGCCTGGCCGGTCGCTATGCTGGCGTCGACACAGGGCGCTGCTAGCAGCGGGGAGACGACCATGGGCGTGTTGACGGATCGTGTGGCGGTGGTGACCGGTGCGTCCGGAGGCATCGGCGCTGGCCTGGTGGCCATGCTGGCCGGCGAAGGTGCCCGTGTGGTGCTGGCAGCCCGCCGCGCGGACACCCTGGAGCGGGTGGCGCGGGGCATCCGCCAGACGGGCGGGATCGCCCTGACGGTGGTCACCGACCTGACTGACGACGCATCGCTGGCCACCCTCTTGGCGCGCACCCGCGCCGAGTTCGGGCCGATCGACATCCTGGTCAACAACGCCGGCTATGCGGTCTGGAAACCGCTCGAGGCGACCAGCCTGGCCGAGTGGGACCACACGTTTGCCGTCAACGTCCGGGCGGCGGCGTACCTGTGCGCAGCTGTGCTACCGGCGATGCAGGCCCGCCATTTCGGACGCATCATCAATATCGGCAGCGAGGCCGGCGTGGCCATCGTTCCGGGCCTGGCCGCGTACTGCGTCAGCAAGCACGCGCTCCGCGCCCTGACCGAAGTGATCCAGGACGCCAACCACGACAACGGCATCAAAGCCTGGGTGATCTGCCCCGGCTTCGTTGACGCCGCTATGGGCTACGTCGTCCCTGGCGCCAAACCCACCAACTTCCTGCGCGTAGACGAGGTGGTTGACGTCATTCGCTTCCTGCTCCACACCGGTGAGAACGTGAAGCTCGGCCCTGAGGTGCTCATTCGCACCATGCGCAATCCCATGCCAGGCTGATCACGCGGCGCGGTGGAGGATGGCGTCGGTCCGGCTCCGCCCGCCATGCGTGATCCAAACTGCCGAGGCTAGAGGTTATCCAGGGCCAGGCGGATGGCTGTGGCCATGCCGACGAGCACCAGCGCGAGCACGACGAGCACGCCCAGGCTGATCGGCATCGAGGGCACCATGGGGGCCACCAGCCAGCCCCAGCCGGGCGGGAAGCCCAGCAGCCACCAGCCGACGGCCGGGACCGGCAGCAGGATTGGCCAGAGGCTAGCCATAGCGCTCCTCCCGCCACGGGTCGCCATGGTTGTGGTAGCCGTAGCCCTCCCAGAAACCGGGCTGGTCACGACGCAGGAACTCGAAGCCGCGCACCCACTTGGCGCTCTTCCAGAAGTACAGGTGCGGCACGAACAGGCGCAGCGGCCAGCCGTGCTCGGGCGTGATGAGTTGCCCGTTGCGGGTGTCGGCGAGCAGGTTCGCCGGTCGCAGGAAGTCGTCCAGGCGGAGATTGGTCGTATACCCCTGCTCGGCGTGGACCAGCACGTGCGTCGCCTCGGGCTTCAACTGGACCAGCTTCATGACCTCCTCGACCGGGATGCCCTCCCAGGTGCTGTCGAGCAAGGACCAGCGGGTGACGCAGTGGATGTCGGCCTGCAAGGTCGTGCGGGGCAGTTGCTGCAGCTCGCGGTAGCTCAGCCGCAGCGGCTGCTCGACGAGGCCGGTGACGGAGAAGTCCCAGGTGGCCAGGTCGACCCTGGGCACGCTGCCGTAGTGCAGCACCGGCCACTTCTCGGTCAGGTATTGGCCGGGCGGCAGGCGGGCGGCGACCGCCCGCTCGCGTTCGTTCAGCTGGCGTCGGAAGAAGGGGAGGACCATGGATACGGCTCCTGGAGCGGTGGCAGCCCACGCGGGGCGTTCGATCAACAGTCTCCCGGATAGGCCGTTCCGTTACAGCAGTTGCTACGACGGCCGCGTCTGGCGCCAGGTGCGGAAGATAGCCAGCACCTCGTCACGCGTGCGCGACGTGATCGCCTCGTCGGACACGTGGCCAATGGCGCGGATGGTCAGCCGCATCTGCTCGAGATAGGTCTGGCAGCCGTCGCAACCCGCCAGGTGGCGCTCCACCGCCGCCCGCTCGTCAGGCGGCAGGGCGTCCTCGAGGTAGGGCGTCACCAGCTCGACCAGCTCGCGGCAGCGGATCTCATCCTCGGGGGACGCGTGGGGCGTCGTCATGGTTGCTCTGACAAGTATCGCTCCAAAGCTGCCCGCACCTTCGAGCGGGCGCGGTGCAGCAGCACGCGCTGGTTGGTCTCGCTCAGGCCCAGGGCGGTGCACACCTGGGCCGCCGACCACCCCTCGATGTCACGCAGGGTGATCACCTCGCGCTGCGCCAGCGACAGGCCGGCGATCGTCTGCTGGACGAGCCCCTGCGTTTCGGAGGCGAGCAGCCGCTCCTCGGGCCCGAAGGTCCTTGGGGCTGACGCCCAGCGGTCGGCCAGTGCCGGGTCCTGCGGTCCGAAGAAGCGCTCGGGATCGACGGCCGGCTCGCCGTCGGCCAGCGCGGCCGCCCAGGCCCGCGAGAACGGCGTGCTCCGCCGCTCCCGCTGCCCGCGCGTCCGGGCCCGGTTGACCAGGATGGCGGCGATCCAGGTCTTGAGCGAGGAGCGGAACTGGAAGCGGTCAAGGCCCCGCAGGACGTGCAGCCAGGTGTCCTGGGCCACCTCCTCGGCCGTCGCCACGTCCGGCACGTAGCGCAGGGCCAGGCGGACCAGCGTCGCGTGGTGCTGGTCGACCAGCCAGGCGAACGCCTGCTCGTCACCCTGTTTGAGGGCGGCGACGATCATGGCCTCATCGGGTGGCGGCCCGACGGGGACAGCGTTCGAGTCGGCCGAGGCTGTGTTCGATCCCTCGCGCGCGGCCATGCCGGGTTGATGCTACCCCACCCGCATGAGCTCGCCCGCGGGCCAATGACGCCCGCCACGAAGCGCCCGATCAGCGCGCAGACCGCGGCCAGATCGCGCGCCGCACGCCCCGCCGGCTCGCCGATGATGATGACGTCGTAATGGCTGTTGGTCGACATGGGTGACTGCTCCTCAGACGGTGTGGAACAGCACGGCGTCGCCCGGCCCGACCGGCGTCCCCTGGGCGCGCATGATGGCCTCCAGTTCATCCACATTGATGACGTCGCCGGCCTGCAGGCGCGCCACGCCGCGGTGCCTGGCTGCATCGACCAGCACGCTGGCGTCCAGGACGCGCCCCAGGTCGAACACGCGCCCTTCACGGACCAGGCGCGCCGCGGCCACGATGGCGGCCGGGGTGATCTCGTTGAGCGTGCCGATCTGGTCGTCGGCGCCGAAGCGCGACGGCCACCACGGCGCCTGCTCATCGGGCAGCGTGCGCGCCTGCTGGTCGATCTCAGCCAGCATGGACCGCTCCGTTGGCGTTCATCGCGATGCCGACTGGTGTGTCCAGCGGAGCCCGGGTCGGTGAACCAGATGCTGCCGTCACGCGCCCGGACGACGTCGTTGGGTGAGTTCAGGCGCAGGCCGCGCCACTGGTCGACAACCGTCTCGACACACCCGCTGCGTGGGTCCAGCCGACTGATGCGGGCGGGCTCGAAGCGCGTCCCCTGCTCGCACACCAGCAGCCGGCCGGCCTCATCGGGGGCCATGCCGTTGGCCATGTTCGCCTCCGCCCGCACGGTGGATAGGTCGGCCGGGCGGCGCGGGAAGCAGTCGCCGTTGAGGGCCAGGCGGCGGATGGCGACGGTGCGCGAGCCCGGCAACGGACTGCCTGTCGTGGCGGGCAGGCTGGTGAAGTACAGCACCTCCTCGTCGCGCACATAGACCGGCCCCTGGTGCGCATCGGCATCGATGATCTTGATGAGGCCAGGCCTTGGCCCCAGCACCGCGGCGAACGCGGGCGCGTGGACCACGAAGGGATCGGGCTCAGGCATGTCCATGGCTGCTGGCTAGTCCCGGCGAGCCACCTACGCGTTACACACGCTCCATCCCGTGAACACGACCCCGCGCCCGTCCCGGCCGCTTGTTCGACCAGTCGGGCGACCCCGCGCGACTGGCACCGCAAGCCGGCGCCGATGGCACGGTCGCTGGTGGTGCGGCGGTAGCCCGGGCGTGTAACGAAGCGGCAGCCACGCGGGACCATACGCCCAAGGGAGATCATCCGCATGAACGCGAACACCTCTATGGCCGGCAGCGCGGTCGACCCTCGGCCGTGCGATGCCAGCAGCGCCGACCCGGGCCAGCCCACCCACCGACGGAACCCGCAGGTCGAGCTCATGGCCGCCTGCGGCAACGGCTATACGGCTGCCGAGCGGGACCACATCATGGCCACTCTGGGCCAGGACGGTGCCGTATGAACGAGCCACGCCCGCTGTCGATCCCGGTGATCCTCGGCACCCCCCGCCAAGGCCGACTGAGCGAGCACGTCGCGCGCGTGATGGTCGAGGAGCTGTGCAAACGCGACGGCGTGCAGACCGCGCTGATCGATGTGCGCGAGCTGCCGTTGTCCGCGATGGATGCCGGCGAGCAGATCAAGGATCCCCAGTTCTCGGAGCAGGTCATGCGGGCCGACGGCCTGGTGATCGTCGCTCCCGAGTACAACCACGGCTACCCGGGCATCTTGAAGCACGCGCTCGATACGAACCTCAAGGAGTACATCCACAAGCCGGTCGGCCTGTGCGGTGTCTCGGCCGGTGGCTTCGGCGGCACGCGCGTCATCGAGAGCCTGCTGCCGGTTATGCGCGAGCTGGGCCTGGTGACGATCTTCTGGGACGTCAACGTCTCCAGTGCCGGCAAGGTCTTCGATGCGGATGGAAAGCTGCTGGACCCGGCCCTACCACGGCGCGTCGACAAGATGCTGAGCGAGCTGCTCTGGATGGCGCGCGTGCTGCGCTACGGGCGCGAGCACATTGCGGTCGACTGAGGGAGGAGGACGATCATGGCCACAGCCACGCGCCTGCGCTGCCCCACGTGCGGGGCCGCGATGAACCACCACGCCAACAAGATCGACTACGCGGCCGGCGGCGACGACCCGGAGAGGATCGACCCGGTCTTCAACGGGGTACTCCAGGAGGTGCACCAGTGCCCCAACTGCGGCAACATCGAACTGCGGCGCGCGGCGGACCAGGCCCGCTGAGCACTCTCGAGGGTCTCACGGTCGAAGGCCGCGCCGCGCCGCTGCGCGAGGCCGCGGCGGCGCACGGCGCGTACGAGCGCCAGCTCGGCCTCCGCGACGAGGACTGGCCAACCTGGTACGCCCGGGCGTACCTGTCGGCACTCTAAGCGACCGCGTTCGGCTCTGGGATGACGCCAAGCTGGCGCATCAGGCCGAGGTCGTCGTTGCTGCCCCAGTGCTCGATCACCTGTCCGTCGGCGATGCGCATGATGTGGACACCGCTGAGCGTGACGGAGCGGCCGGTCGGCGGGATGCCGAAGAAGTCGCCCTGGTGGGTGCCGGTCATCGTGGTGCGTGCGACGACCTTGTCCCCCTCCGCGATCACGTCCTCAATCTGCCACCACTGGTCGGGGAAGGCGGCGCGGAACAGACGGACGATGGCCAGATGCCCGGCCAGGCCGTGCTGCATGCCGGGCGGATTGGTGTGATCGACGAACTCGGGGTGGATAATCCGCTGGGCCATGGCCTCGTCGCCGCGGCTGATGTCGTCCTCCAGGAGCTGCCGGACCAGGGTCTTGTGGTGCTCGATCTGCGGGCTCATGCTGCCGGTTGTCCTCCGTCCTCAGGGTGGGTATTATTCAAGTACCCTGAATGAATAGTAAGGTGCCTTGAATATCTTGTCAAGAGGGAGCGCGTCGTGGCGCGCGCCAAGACCGACCACCGCTTGATCGGCGAGCTCCTGCGCAACCCCAACGCCGCCCGCGTGCGGCACGTCGAGCGCGGCTTCGCCGCTGCCGGGCACCCGGCCATCCACCCGCCGCATCTGCCCGTCTTCGAGTACATCGACCAGCTGCGCGGCTCCCGCATCACCGCCCTGGCCCGCCATGCCAATGTGACCGTCCAGGCCATGAGCGAGGTCGTCGTCTACCTGGAGCGGCACGGCTACGTTGAACGCGTGCCCGATCCCAGCGATGGGCGCGCCAAGCTGGTCCGCCTGACGCCCCGCGGCCAGGAGCTCTACCGCCTGGCCGGCCGCGTCATCGTCGAGCTCGAGGCGCGGTGGGCCGCCCGGCTCGGCCAGCGCAAGCTGCGCGAACTCAAGCGCCTCTTGGGCGAGCTGTGGGACGCAATCGAGCCCGAGGAACGGGGGCAGGACTCCGACCCGTAGGTGGCTTGGGCTGCCGATCAGCTCTGCGCCGAGTGGGACATCTGCGACAGTCTTGCGACCAGCACGCGGCAGCACCACGACAGCTGCGCCGGAGACTTGCGTGCATGGGTACTCCACATTCGGCGCATCGGCCGCCAGCAGCGCCGCCCACCGCGTTCGGCAACGTGTATCCGAAGGGCGACATCATGGCCGTCGTCCATGACCGCGCGACCGCCCACGTGCTGGTCGGCGCCTTGCAGGCCAGCGGCTTTCCAGACACCGACATGGACATCCTCGAGCCGGCCTTCGTCCTGGAGGCAGCCGCGGCGCTCGCGCACCAGCGTGGCTGGCTCGCGCGGTTCGCCGGCGCGCTTGGCGACGAGGGCTACCTCGCCGAGCAGGTCCTGGAGCTGGTGCGCCAGGGTCACCCGATCGTGCTCATCCATGCGCCCGATGACGAGACGCTGCAGCGCGCACGACCCGTTCTGGCACGGCACCACGTGCTGCAGGCGCGCCACTACGGTGACCTCACCGTCACCGACGTATAGGGTCGAGCGGTACGGGGCCCCTGATTCAGCACCTCAAGAACACCGGCCAATCCAGAGAGCCAGCCCCAGCCTCGAGCAACCAACCCTGAGAGGAGATCAGACGCATGACACACATGGCCGAGATGGATACACACGTGACGTTGGCTGACCAGCTTCAGGACACCCACGGCCCGGTGATCCTGATCAACAAGTTCCAAATGGACCCTGCCGATGTCGAGCAGTTCCTGGCTGCCTGGGCCGACGATGCCGTCTTCTTCAAGCGGCAGCCCGGCTTCATCTCCACCCAGCTCCATCGTGGTATCGCCGGCAGCGGTGTGTTCGTCAACTATGCTGTCTGGGAGTCGCCGGACCATTTCCGACGCGCCTCCGGCCAGCCGGAGTTTCGGGCCAACCTCGCCCACTATCCAGCGAGTGTGGTCGCCTCGCCGCATCTGTTCCGCAAGGTGGCCGTGGCAGGCATCTGCGTCGCGGCCTAGGCCAGCGGGCCGCAGCCGAGGTCATCGGCCACCCCGGTCGGCCGGCTGGAGTCGCGCCCCACACACTGTAACAGAGCGTAACAGAAGCTTTCGCGATTGGCTCTGTCGTTTCGGAATGTCGTCCCCCCATGCTGTACCAGTGGCAACGGCTCGAGCTGGCAGAAGGTTATGCTGAGCGGTGCGTCGTGGCTTCTAGGGACAGCAGCCGGCACTTCATGTTCGACCGCCGCGCGGTCTTGACCGCGTGTGGGGTGCCCGCGATCGACGCGCCGCACACGGTTCGTCCGAACGACGTCACCTGCCCTGGCTGCCTGCACGTGCTGGAACAGCACACAGGCGGGCACCTGCAGCCGCCAGGTCGCGCCCGCATCGCCGGCAAGCTCAAGCCGCTTGACCGCTGAGCCCCGTCCCGTACGACCCGGCTCGCGGCGGTGCTACCAGCCGTCGGCGACCGCCATGCGTTGGCGCACCGCTCGGCGTGGATCGGCGCGGTACGCCTGTCGGGCCTCGTCAACAATGGTCTCCTGCCGGGCGGGCGCGTACCCGAGTTGCTGGCACAGTTCCCTGAGACGCTCCTGATCGCGCCCGAGGTCCGCGTGCCCGGCAGATTCGGCGACCACCATGCTCAGGGCCACCCACCACACGGCGTCGCTGGTCTGCCCACGCCGCGCAGCCAGGTGCCCCAGGCGCGCCAGGCCGGCTTTCTCGCGCTGCTGGTCGCCACGCGCCTGCCAGATCTGCACGGCATGTGCGTCGTCGCGCCGGGCTCTGTCGAGGTCTCCCTCGGCCCGCGCGAGCGCCGCCAGGTGCTCGAGGTCGAAGCCGACGTCCGGGTGATCCGGCCCATACAGACGCTGGTCGATCTCGAGCGCGCGCTCGAGGCGGGTGCGCGCACCGCGGATGTCGCCCTGCGCCTGGAGCACGACGCCCAGGTTGGTGGATGCTGTCGCGATCAGCAGGTGGTCCGGGCCGAGCGTACGCTCCCAGATACCCAGTGCGCGCTCGAAACACGTGGCCGCGGCGTCGAGATCGCCGGCCAGATACAGGACAGTACCCAGGTTGTTGAGGTCCCCCGCGGTGTCGCGATGGGCGGACCCGCGGACGCGCTCGTCGATCGCCAGCGCCTGCTCGAGCAGGCGCCGCGCACCCGGCAGGTCACCCTGGTCCCGCCGCACCATGCCGAGATTGTTCAGGCTGGTGGCGGTGTCCGGATGGTCGCGTCCATACACCTGTTGGTCAATGCGCAGGGCACGCGCGAAGTACACGCGGGCCGCGGCGAGGTCCCCCTGCGCGCGCACGACATAGCCGAGGTTGTTCATGCTCGCGGCGGTCACCGCGTGCGCGGGGCCGAAGACGCCCGCGTTGATCGTGGCGGCACGCTCCAGATGGCGCCGCGCACCGGGCAGGTCGCCTCGGGCATGCAAGACGAAGGCGAGGTCGTTGAGGCACTGCGCCGTCGTGGGGTGGTTCGACCCGAGGGCCTGCCCGGCCAGTGCGCTCGCTCGCTCCAGGAGCGGCTGGGCAGCGTCGAAGTGTGACCGCACCCGCAGATAGCGGCCCGCGGCCATGAGGAGTCCCGTGGTGGCCTCCGTCTCCGCGTGCAGCGCCTCGGCGTGCCCGGCGGCCGCCAGGGCGTGCGGGACCAGCTGTGCGCACAGCGCCCACGCCTGTGCCGCCTCGGCGGGGACGAAGGCGCGGCTGACAACCTGCACCGCGACAGCGGCCCAGGCGCGGCGGTCC
>Ga0213876_10001333_pt1 | contig 15493 bp, 11 predicted proteins | sample BarmaccomBMRX_R9_FD_160113 | JGI IMG/M metagenome (GOLD analysis project Ga0213876, IMG submission 160113) | Root-associated microbial communities from Barbacenia macrantha in rupestrian grasslands, the National Park of Serra do Cipo, Brazil - RX_R9 | ecosystem: Host-associated > Plants > Roots...
AAACGTGCAATGTGCACGGAAAATGTAGCAAGTAATATTTGCATCCCACACGATTTTTGCCTTGCTTGGCCTGGTGGACGTGCTTGGGTGGGTAGCAATTCATGTTTGTCCAGGCCACCAAGTCCAAGCGGGGGAGCAAAACCTACATCTCCTACCTGGTGCGCGAGGCCTTTCGTACCCCGAAAGGGCCCCGCTCCCGTACCGTCTGCAACATCAGCGGCTTACCGGCCGAAGTGCGCGACCTTATCACGGCGGCGCTGGCCGGCAAGCCCTGCGCCGCGCTGGAGGGCTTGGAACTGCAAAGCGCGCTTTCTTACGGCGGCTTGGCCGTCTTACGGGATGCTTGGCAGCGCTTCGGCTTGGATCGGGTCTTGGACGCCATCCCCGAGGCCCGTCAGCGCGCGTTGTTGCAGGCCATGATCTTTGGGCGGGTGTTGTGCCCCAGCTCCAAACGGGCCTTGGCCGAACAGGCCGAAGGCACGCTTTTGGCGGCCGCTTGCGGGCTGGACCCCGGGGCCGAAGCCTTCGATGAAGACGCGCTTTACGAGGCCATGGACGCGCTCAACGGCCGTTGGGTCGGCATCGAAAAAGCCCTTTATGGGCAGGCTTTCCCGCAGCGGGTTAGCCTGGTGCTCTACGACCTGACCAGCGTCTACTTTGAAGGCAAGGGGCCCTTCGGCTGCGGCGCCTACGGCTACAGCCGCGATCACCGGCCCGAGCGGCCCCAGGTGCTTTTGGCCGTGGCCACCGATACCCAAGGGGTGCCCATCCACCTCGAAGTGTTGCGGGGCAACCGGGCCGACACGACCACCCTGCACGGGCTGCTGCAGGCCTTAAAGCGCCGCTTCGGGTTGGCTGAAGCGGTCTTTGTCTTTGACGGGGGCATGAGCAGCCGGCTCAACCTGGAGGCGCTCCAAAAAGAGCACCTGGCCTTTGTGAGCCGCTTGTCAGCGGCCCGCTTAGCGGAGGTCTTAGCGGCCTTGCCGCAGGATGCCCAGCCCGAGCTGTGGGATCGCACCCAGGTGCTGGAAGTCACGGTGGAGGGCAAGCGTTACGTGATTGCGGGGGGCGAGGAGCGCCGGCAACGCGACCGGGCCCGCCGGGAGGCGCGCCTGGCCAAGGCCGAAGCCGAACTAAGCCGGCTGGCGGGGGTGAAGCGCAAAAAGGTTGACGCCCAGAAGCTGGCCAGCCAAGCCGGCCGGGCGCTCCAAGGGCTCAAAGCCCATAAGTATTTTGACTACCAGGTCGATGCGCAAGGCCGGCTGCACTGGCAGAAAAAAGCAGCGCTGATTGAAGCCGAGCAGAGCCGGGACGGCTTTTACCTGCTGCACACCAGCCTGGCGGAGGCCCAAGGCGATAAAGGCCAGGTGCTGGGCCACTACAAAAACCTGCTGGCGGTGGAGGCCGCCTTCGGCCAACTCAAGAGTTATTTGGAGGTGCGGCCCGTCTACCATTTCCGGCCTGACCGGGTGCGCAATCACGTGCGACTCTGTTTTCTGGCCTACTGGTTGTGCGCCCGGCTGGGCCAGGAATGGCGGGCCAAAGGCGAACGGGGCGAGGTGCCGCGGCTGTTGCGCCGGCTGCAATCGATTCGGGTGGGCACCTTGCGGGTGGCGGGCCAAGTGGCGCAACGGTTGTTGAGCCAGATCCCGGCCGAACTCAACGCCGTGTTAGACCGGCTGGGGTTGCTGCATTTGTTTGGCCAGCCGCCCGCCTGGGCCCAGCCGTAGCCCGAAAAACGGCGGCCAACGGGGTTTCTCGAGGGGAATTTGCGCAAGGCGCCGGAAGTCAGGCTAAATGCCGCAAAGGGCTATGGTGCCGTCGACGCCCGCGCTGCACGCGCGGGAACGCATGCTGCCCAAGGTGCACAGCCGGGCCACATGAACGAGAAAAGTGTCCAAGCAGCGGACTTGCTTGGGCACTCTTCAAAACCGGGTGACCGGCAATAAGCCGTTGCTCACGCTACGGAAGGAGTATGCGTCGCTGCTGACCCGAAGTTATGGCATTCACGCGGCGTCTCGCGCCCTGCGGCACGCCGACCTGCGCACCACTTCCGAACACTACAGCGACTCGGCAGCGCGGGTCACGCCGGGCATCGACCGCTTTTTACGTCTGTGAGCGGTTTGATCCCTTCTGGGCTAACCCGTTTCGCGGTCGCCGATAACGTGCCTCGGCGATTATCACCGGGCAGGTGGGGTCAGCGGAGCCGCGGAGCGGAATAGGCGGTACTTTTCTGACAAAGCGCGTTTCGACACTGAAACGACAAAATGACGTCTGACACCGCGGAACCCGATTCACTCGCCGTTACCGGCACTTAAGCCGCGGCGAGTTCCAGGGCGTGGGGACTTGCCGCCCGAGCTGGAGTGGTTCGTAAACCCGGATAACCCGGGCCTCGCGCGCCTACCGGCTCGACGTTCAGACCTTCACGCCCTTCGCCAGCGTCGAGCGCTCTGGAGAGGTGCGGCAGGTCACGCGCGCCCACCCCATTGCCTGGCGAAAAGACCTCGCGCAGCGCGGCCAAGCCTCGAGCTCGACCGAGGAACCCTGTCGGCCCCGGGTGCGCGTCCTCCTGGGCAAGGGTGTCAGAGTGCGCCAGGTGTCGGCGCACCCGCTCACCCTCAAGCGCATCCACAGGTACCTTACCGAAAATGCCGGCATTTCCTTTGGACTGACAATTAGCCGGGCACATCGATACCTTTGAGGCAGCGCAATGAGCATCAAGGAAATCCTCGAAGAGCTGCCAAAACTCACGCTGCAAGAGCGTCAGGAACTTCGCGACTGGTTGAATGCCGATGCGTTTCCCGAGACTAAGGGCCCGTCATGAAATAAGTGTATCAGGTTCTGGGTGGTGCGGATGAATGGTATAGTTCCATTCTCCGTGAAAGGCGTCGGGGCTTAGTTGGATCGCTGCCACCTGCTTTGCTGACACCTTGACCCCGGAGGGGTAGGCGTTGGGGTCCAACTTGGCCCGGACCTTCAATCCCGTTCGCGTCGTGGTGGGCGCGATCAAATTGACAATGACTTCGTGGCTCACCAAAGGCTTGCCGCGCCAGTTCTGGCTGATGAAGGAAAAGAGCCGGTGTTCGATCTTGTTCCACTTGCTGGTCCCCGGCGGTAAATGGCACACCGAAATCTCCAACCCGGTCTCATCGGCCAGGTGCTGCAGCTCCAGCTTCCAGAGCCGGACCCGCGCGCCGTTGCTGCCGCCTGAATCGGCGGTGATGAGCAAGCGCTGGGCTTGACGGTAAGCGGCTTTGCCCATCGAACGCCACCAGCGCCGGATGCTTTCGACGGCGAAGCTGGCCGTGTCGTGATCGGTCCCCACGCTGACCCAGCCCCGATTCTTGCCCACGTCGTAGACGCCGTAGGGGGTGGCCCGCCCTAAGGCGGGAATGACGAAATCATGCACCCGCACCGGCTCGGGATTGCCTTTGGGCCGCAACTCTCGGCCCCCGTTTTTGAAGTCCCCGACCAACTCTTTCTTCTTGGTATCGACCGAGATGACCGGTTGGCCTTGGCCCAGGAAGGCTTGGATCTGGTCGTGGATGTGCTCAAACTGGGCGTTGCGATCCGGGTGCGTTCCCCCTTCGCGCGTCTTGGCGTTGGCCTGCAAGCTATAGCCCAACTGGTGCAGCAACGCGGCCACCAAGCGATGGCTGACGCGGTGGCCCTGATGGCCCAGTTCCCGGGCCAGCTTCCGCAGGCTCTTGCAGGTCCAGCGCAGGGGCGACTCCGGGTCGCCGCGGCTCAGGGGCTCAATCAGCGCCTCCAAGTCCCTCAGCAGGGTGGCATCCTGGTCAACGGTGCGCTTGCGCCCCCCGCCGGGCTTGCGGATCGCTCTACTCCCCCCGCCGGGCGAGCCGGGCGCATGGCGCAACTCGGCGATGCCCCGCGCGATCGCGCGCCGGGAGATGCCCGTGGCCCGAGACACGCGCGAGACGCCGCCGTAACCGATCGCCAGGCTTTCCGCCGCGGCCACCAAGCGACGCATTCGCTCATCCAGGGTAGGCAACAAACATTCGAACCGCTGCCGAATCGCCTCTACCTCAACCATCCCTTCCAGTATAGCGCTAGGAAAGAAAACTTGATACACTTATTTCGTGACAATCCCTAAACAGACCGACCAAAATGAGAAAGCACCTAACTGAAACCGTGACCCCCTGCGTGGCGCTGGTAGCGACCGGCTGTTCCAAACCCCCGAAGGCGACGGTCGCTTCAGCGCCGAAACCGACACCGCAGTACGGCTATCGTGACCCGATGTCGCTTTCTGACCACGTCGAGCAGCAGAGGATCAGGGACGAGAATAGGCGCACGTTTCTCGGCCTGGACGCCAAACCCCCGTCCCAAAGGCGAGCGGGAGCTTCCGAGGGGCCTGCAGGCTACGACTGATTTTCGAACGGCGGCGAGCAGGCCCGATTGGTTGATCAACGGACTCGCTCCCGGGAGTTCCCTTACGAACGACTGACCCCCCCGGAAGCTCCCGCTCTCCTAAAAGTGGAGCCCGACGGTGATCTGGGCGCCATGCAAGGCCATCTGATAAAGAAAGTTGTTGTCGCGGAAATCATCATAAAGAAACCGGTAGCCCACCTCCGAATAGAGGCTACGGGTGATTTGGCAGCCCAGGGCCGCGTATTCCTGCACGGCCACGTCCGAGCCGATGCCAAACCCGCCAACGTCGCTCAGTGCGGTAAGATAGAACGCTTTGGTAAGGTTAAAGCGCCCGCGTAACCCGATCACGGGATCGGCCCAACCGTCGTAAAAAGAAGCGCTTCGGTTAAGCCGATTCGTGACGCGATTGGAGATCTCCGTCGCCAATTGAGCTTTCAACTGGTTCACTCGGGCCTGGGCGCCGGCCCGGATCGCTGCGGCCAGCCCCGCCTGCCGGCCCTGCAGCGCTTGTTGGACCGAGTTGCGGATGTTACCGCTTTCCTGACCGAAAAGCGGCGCCACCGGCAGCGGCGGGTCACGCCCTTCCAGGGAGGTAAGCCGGTTGACGACGCTTCGCTGAACGAGGGTTCGCACGTCCGAGTTAGGCGTGCCAAGCTGTTGGGCAAACGCGTTTACTAACTCGGTGCTGGCCCCCTGGATGGCCGGGACGTTGGGCTGCAAGCCCAGTTGATCGCCCAGGTAGGTGTACCGAAACCCGGCGAACAGGTCCAGCCAGCCGTGCGGCCCTTCGAGAACTCGCCAGGAGAGGTTGAATTCGCCAAGGAATTGTTGTAAGCCCAAAGCCACATTCGACACCAGACCGGTCCCACTGGCTCCGGCTTGCGCATCTAAGTAGAGAAGGTCACCGAAAGCCCCGAACCGCCCTTTCCTGACTTCCCCACCGAACGATAAGACCACGTTCACATGCCGGAGGATCTGGGTTGCATCCACATCAACGTAGGTGGTGACGCCGCGAAACCCGGTGGTGCCGCTCACGTTGGAGAGCCAGCCGGGAACCCCGACCGTGACTTGCCAAGGTTCGATCGGTTTGGCCGGCGGTTGTTCCACCACTTTCGCTTCTGGCGTACCTGACCATCCCGGGATGAGGGTAAGGAAAAAAAAGGGGATGACGCTCAGTTTAAGCTTCATAGGCAGGGGCAACGTCCTGCATTGTGAACGACTCGGCGCCGAAGGTCTACCAAAAAGGCCAGCGTAGAGCCCCTCCCAAAGCGAAGGGCTTTAGTACTACTCCGTTAAAGGCGGCCTTGACGCAACAAGGTTTATGCGCGTTATTAGCGGCGTCGTATTAGCATGAACCGCACTTTCACGCCCCGGCTCGAGCCTGCCGTGCTCGAGCGGCTGGAGGCTTACGCCGACCGGTTTCGCCCTCACTTTAACCGCACCCGCCAAGCCGACTGGACCCGGGTCTACCTGCGCGGTCTGCTTCAAGAGGGCGAACGCAAATCCATCGAACCGATCTCGCGCCGGGTCGACCTGCCGGCCGACCTGGCCGCGGTGGCCGACCCCGAACAGGCCCTCCAGCAGTTCATGAGCCAGAGCAGCTGGGACGAACTGGCCGTGGCCGGGGAGTACCGGGCCGCCATGGCCGAAGCCTTGGCCGATCCAGACGGGGTCTTTTTGGTCGATGACACGACGTTTCCCAAAGCCGGCCAGCATTCGGTGGGCGTGCAGCACCAGCACTGCGGGGCATTGGGTAAGAAAGCTAATTGTCAGTGCGCCGTGTCGTTGCATTACGTCAGTCCCAAGGGCCACGTTCCGCGGGCAATGCGGCTCTACTTGCCGCCGGCCTGGCTAATTGACCCGGTCCGGCTGGACCGGGCCGGGGTGCCCCCGGAGGAACGCCGCGACTTGGGGTTGTAAGCCCAAACCGCCGAAAATTCCGTCAAGCTGGCTTTCGGACTTTTGCCGGCTGATGCAATCCTCGGGTCTTTCTCAGGACAATCTCTCCGGTTGCTTGACAGCATATCCACTTTCGCCGCCACGATACCTCTGCGGCAGCAGACATTCGATCAATACTGATGCGATGGCGGCCAACCCGATGCTGAAAGAGGGTAAGCAAGGGCTGCCAGCCGTTGCGGATCCGATCAGGTCGAGAAATGTCATGGAACATTGCCTGACGGAATTTTCGGCGGTTTGGGCTTACAACCCCCTGTAGAGCATTACATGGAGCACACCACCCAGCGGTGCGCCAGGCTGCTTCCAGCCAACTGATTCCCAGACCGCTTAGGAAGTTCTTCCGGAGGTCGTTTCATGCAACGACGCGCAATCTGAGTTTCAGCGGTAGAATGGCTTGACGCCGCGCTTCCGCAACTGCGCCGATGTCGCGCGCGAGCACCCGACTGTGCTCCATCGCATCGGCAAGCGCCTGAGCCGGGATCGCCAGCACGTCGGTATCTTTATCCGCCACCACCCGAACGGGGCTCGAACCGCCAGCCAACATTTCCTGCAACACCAGGAGCTGCCCAGCCGTCACGAGTTCGAGCCGGATCTCGGCGTCGCTGGTTGGAACCATCACTGCCAGCTGGCCCGCCACCACCAGGAAGGCCTCAGTCGCCGGAATACCCACCGTAAGCAGCAAGTCGCCGCGACGGTAGCGCCGGAACGCGCTTTCACGGGCGAGTTGCGGCAGGGTGTCCGAATGGCGACGGAAAGCGCCCGCTTGATCCAGCATTTGGAGGCGCGCCGCGGCCTCGGGAGCTGGCGACGGGTCCAGGCGCAGGCCGCGGCGCTGCGCCAGGTACCAGAAGCGGCTGAGAAATTCGTCGCGCGGGCCGGCGAGAATCCCGGGGTTGGCGACCGAGAGAATCACGTTGTACTTAATCGTGCCGTCGCCGATTCCGGTGACAAAGCACCGGACTCCGTCGCGCTCGGCCAGGCCGGGCACTGCCCGGCCTGCCTCCATTACGGCATCACGGACCTGCTCGGGTGGGATATCCACCCCGAGCGCCAGCGGCAGGGTGACCGATGCCTTCTCTCTGGCGCGGGCTGCGATCGTCAGGTTACCCTTGGCGAGCGTACTATTGGCTACCAGCACCCTCTCGCCGCCGGCCGTCATAAGCGTAACCGTGCGCCAGTCCATCTCGACGACCTCGGCGGCCTTGCCCTCGATCATGATCCAATCGCCGATGCTGAACTTGTGCGCCGACAGGAGTCCCATACCGGACAGCAGGTTGCCCAGGAACTCTTGCAAGGCGAAAGCGAGGGCGATGGAGCCGACGCCCATGGCCGCGAAGATGCTGCCGAGATTGACGTTCCAGATGCTCGAGACCATTACCGAGCCCCAGATCACCGAGAGGCCAATGCGCACGATGTCGAACACCAGCTTTGGCGCATGCATCCGGTCGTCAAGCAGGCTCATCAGCATGGCCTGGGCGACCCGGAGCAGCAGGTAGAGGCCGGTGAGCGCGAACGCGGTCTCGGCCGTCCGGACAGCCCAATTGTCAGCGGGCAGCTCAGCCAGGACGCGCAGGATTAGCCAAATCGCGCCGGTCGGCAGCAGCACATAGGCAATCTGACGGAGGATACCGGCGGCGAAAGGGGCCCGGCCGGCGACACGGTGGGCGAATTCGAGCACGGCGATGGCCAGCACTGGATAGCCCAGGATCAGGACGAATGGCCAGACAGACAGGTGCGACAGGTCGGGCATAAAGGTCTACTCTCTCCCAAAGGATGCCCGCTGGGTCTGAGCCGCAGCGGGCGCAACTGCCGTCATCGGTTCAACCGCGCTACGACTCCAGGTCATGATCGTTCCGAAGGCCGGTGTCTCGATCGGCGGGCAAGGCTCGAACCCGTCCACGTCTGTAAGCAGGGCGTAGGTGCTCTCGCTGACCCGAACGCAGCCGGGTTGGGTCTCTTGCACGATGCGGCGCGAAACGCCAAGCGTGGGGCCCCAGATGTCATAGGCGGCGTGGCCACGCCCCATCAACAGCACGTCGATCTCGCCGGAGGCGAGCCCGAAACGCAGGGATACGGATTTGGCCCACTCGTCGCCCACCCGCTGCAAGGCCAGCGTCGCGGTGCGTGCCCAGGCCAAGGTACGCGTGGCGTGATCCAGCCACGGCGACGACAGGCCACAGACCACGACGTGGCTCTCGCCGAGAGACCGCACAGGTTCCACCCCATGGCTAGTCGCCGCATTGTTTAGCGCATCAAGCAATGCATTGAGGATGGCCCGGACTGCCACGGCGCTACGGTTGGCCGCCAGCACCTCCAGCCCGTCTATATAGACGACGGCTACGGTAACGTTGGAGATGGTTTCGGCGGTGATCGCGGCACCGCTGCGCACGCGTTCCGCCACCCCGGCCGGGTACAAACTGTGCAGCAGTTCGCCTTTCTCCCGCTCTGCGTCGACCAGCCGGTCATCACGCTGCTTGATCGCGTCGGCCATCGCATTGTAGCCGCGTGCCAGTTCGGCGAACTCGTCGTGGCCGCGAATCTCGATGGCGGCGGCGTCCCGACCGCTGCTCGCGGCGCGCATGCCGGCGATAACACGCCGCAGCGGGCGCATGAACAGTCCGGCGCAGGCTAACGCCAGGAAGGTCAACGCGATCGCCGCGAAGGCGGCGGCCACTAAGAGGTCGCGCTTGAGCCGGGTCTCGGGTGCAAATGCCTCCGCCACGTCCTGCTTGGAGGCGATAGCCCAACGGAGACCGGCCACTTCCAACGGGCCGAAAGACGAGATCACCTCTACGCCCCGATAGTCCACATAGCGGGCCAGCCCGGTCTTGTTGTGGAAGGCCTGCTCCTCCCCCTCCGACCGGCTGGGCAGGTAGAGAATGGTGGTGCCAAGCGCGCGGATCTGGTCGGCGGTCGACGCCGGCAGACCGTTGGCCTTTACCTGCGCGACGAATTTGTCGGGGTTCTCAATCAGGAAGCGCGACTGGCTGCGCAGCAGGCGGTCTTCACCGGTCAGTAGCACTTCTCCGGTCTCGCCCTGCCCGGTCGCGCGCCAGTCGTTGTTGTCGGTCAGCAAGTTGTTCAGGGTCAGAATATCGACTTGGGCAACGAAAACCCCGATCGTCTGACCATCGGCGATGACGGGCACGGCGGCGAACATTTGCGGGGCGAAGACAGACGGGGTGTAGGCCGTGTAATCTTCGACCACGGCCTTGCCGCCATCGCGGGGGTCCAGCGCACGTTGTACAACGCGGGCAAAGCCTGACTGCGTGAAGGCCCCGTGATACATGTTGCTGGCGAAGTCGGTTTCCTTGACTACCGTATAGACGACATCGCCCGTAGCGGCATCTAGAAGGTTGATGTCGTAAAAGCCCACGGTATCGGCTGCACGCTTTAGTATCGGGTGGTAGCGAGCGTGTACAGCGTCGTAGCGCGAGCCACCCGGCGCCGCGAGCAGTTTCTTCTTCTCGCCGACCGGGTTCGGGTTGCGTGCGATATAGTCGGCCTGCAGTCGACGGGCAACGGGGTCGGCGGGCATCAAGCCTTCCACGGGCGTGTGGCTGCCAGCGATCTTGTCCAGCCGCGGTATTAGGTCATTGTTGTACCAGGCTTCCAGCGCGACGGCGTCGGCTTTCATAGCCGCCGAGTCCGCCTGTACTTCAGCGCGCATCTCCCGAAAGGCTGCAATGAATGCCCTGGTGGCTTCAATCGCCTCAGCCGAGGTGGCGACTGCGGTGGTAAATCGCAACTCGTTATTAACGTAGGTCTCAACCCGCCGGCGCTTAAGCTCGCGCAGCGCGTCTAGCCTCCCCTCGACAGACTGAGTAAGTGCCGCTTCTCCTGCAAGGTAACCGATGACAGCGCCGGTCCCGAGGCAGGCCAGACCCGTCAGCAGCAGTACCAGAATGATCTTGGAGCGGATCGAAAGCTGCCACATGCTGGAACTCCAAGTTCACGGTTACTCACAGGGTGAACTTTCATCCCCAAGTCTTGGGAAGGCCTAGATCAGTTTAGTGCAGCATCCTGAAATAGCGCAAGCTCATTCTTGGCATAGCCTCCGAGGCCACAAATCACTCTCCTGAATACACCAGGATTTTCATCGCCTCTCGCCGAAAAAAGAGGGCCTGCTTCGATGTGCATGTTTCTTCTGAAGGGCAGCGATTGGGGAGGTGCGGTGGACATCTGCTTTGGTCCCAAGGCTCCGGCGAGCAAGGAATCGGACTCCGCTCTGATGAGGTGCTTACGCAACGGTGGTGTGATTCATGTAATGCTCTCCGACGATTCAGGCCCAAGATTTTCCAAGACTCGCGATCCCCAGAGATCAATCCGTTGATCATGGTCATGCGAGATGTTTGCCCGCGGTGCGGGTCAAGGCACCACAAGAAGAACGGTCACCTCCACAACGGTAAGCAAAACCATCGATGCAAAGCCTGCGGCCGCCAATTCGTCGGGGAGTTTGCGCAACGCTGGGTCTCGGCCGAGTGCCGGGCGTTGGTCGAAAGACTGCTCAAGGAACGGCTCTCCTTGCGCGGCATCTGCCGTGCGGTCGGCGTGAGCATGACGTGGCTGATGGGCTTTCAGAGTCGAGTGCCACGCAGCAGCGCCCGCGCACCTTAACGTACAACCTCCGCGGCACCGCGACTTGGAAGTTGAGGCGGACGAACTCTGCAGCTTTGTCGGCAAAAAGGCCAATAAGCAGTGGCTGTGGTTAGCCTTGGACGCCCGGAGCCGCCAAATCCTTGCTTTCCATGTCGGGGAAAAGCAGCCGCCGCAGCGCGCGACAGTTATGGGACAAGCTCCCGGCAATCTATCGCCAACGCGCGACGTTTTACACGGATGCTTATGCGCCCTATGGCTGCGTCATTCCCCGGGCACGGCATCGGAGGATTACCAAGGCCGCTCGGAAGACCAATCCCGTGGAGCGATTCAATGGGACTTTACGGCAGCGGCTCTCGCGCTTGGTGCCCTCGGCGTTATCATTTTCAAAACCCTTGGCCCATCACATCGGAGCCATCCGTCACTTCATCTGCGGCTACAACCTGACTCGGGCGACATGCTGCGGGGGGCCAAGCCATCACGCGCTGAGCATTACATGAATGACACCACCAAATATCCGTTGTCGGAAATCACCGGGCATGCCTGGTTGCTGAGACCGCCGAAAAGCGGGCACCAAAACTCAGGAGTAACGTCCAACTAATCAATTCGTCGGCAATGCAGTCGCTATTCTTACGGTCTCTTTCTGCGCGTGGCCACGGTTATGGCTGCAGGCCCCCATGGCTGCTACCCGCAACCGGCGGATCAATTTATCGCCACGCCGTCCGCCATGATTGATTGATCCTGATCAACACCGTATTCGCCGACGATCGATTCAAGGCAAGATCGTCCCCACAATCCCATCCGTCGATTTTGAACACGATAGGATTCGTATCCTTTCCAGTGTCGGCCGCTTGTGGCAACCGGCTCAAAACCGTTGATAACTGCGGCTGAGCTGACGGCGGGTGTGAAAACAGGGCTGCAACGGCCGGCGTCGCGGCAACGAATGCCGCCCTTTGAAGGAAGGTTCTTCGACTAATCATCATGTCACGGCCCGGCATCGTTCTTGACAAAGTCCGCGCCGCAATCGGCCAGCGGTGAGAACCTGAACGCGTTCGTCGTTCCCCAACGATTTCTGCCGGCAGCAAGAATTTCTGCCGCCCGTTCCGGCAGGCCGGCAGCTACCGCGGTCTTATACGCATGCTCAAAGGCGCGCAGCGTCGGACGGTTAGCCAAGTTGAGGCTCGCGAGTTCGAAGGCTCGCTTAGCATCGTTGCCGCTGCCGGAATAGAACTCCGCACCGTGGTCCGCGAACGCAAGCAGGTGTTTTTCCAGAAGAACCTCGAAGCCGGATCGTGCGGCCTGCATCTGCACTTCCGCTTCCGTGAGTCTCCCCATCGCGGCCATCGCATCGGCCAAGCGCCAACGCACCTCGGGGTCGCCGCTTGAAAGCGCGGGTATCAGCAGGGCTTCCGCGTCTCCCGTGCGTCCACACCCGCAAAAAAGCTCGGCCAGGTGCACGCGTGCTTTCACGTAACCGGGCAAATACTCGATGGCTGCCCCATACCAGCGCGCGGCCCGGGCCAACTGGGCGTCGGGGACGAGTTCTCCCCACAAAACGCCTAACTGAAAGCAAACCCATGCCACCGCGAACGGGGAGGCATCCCGATATTGCCTCAGGGCGCGTTGATAGGTCCGGTCTGCTTCGTCGAAGTCGCGCAGATCGGCGTGCAACGCACCAAGCGGGACCAGCTCCTCTAACCGTCCCCACTGCGCGGCCAATCGCTTCCGCGCTTCGAGAACGGCATCGAGTCTGGTTCCGCAGGCTTGATCGATGCTCAATGAGAGGCGATTGGCGGCGTCAGACCACCCCTTGCCGTCGGCGGCTTTGGCGAGATAACCCCTCGCGTCGGCAAAGCGATGGGCCATCGAGGTGACCTGCGCTTGGATGAGCGCGGTTCGTGGCGATCCCGCCTCCGCGAGATCAAGGTAATCGACCAGGGCCTCCAGGCGGTCGAGCGTATTTGTATCGCCGAGAAGTTGCAAAGTCAATTGCTCCTGCTCTACGACGTACTCTGCGATGCCTAGCCGTGACGGCTCCCGCCAGAATCGGCTCCAGGACCGTTGGCGCGCGCTCTCCAGGTTGTTAACCGCAATGCCTCCATCCGTGAGCGGACAAACCAGATTGATCTCCCGCGCTTCGATCATTTCAGGGCCCCAAAGCGTTCTTGTAGGCCTTCGAAGCCCGTTTTCATCAGGGTGGCAACGATGGTCCTCACGATAAGGGTCGGTTGGTTATCGGCCAGAAACTGCACGCGCCACCCGACGGAGCTGCCGGACCCCTTGGGTTTCACGTCGAACGTTCCCGTGTAGTCCACGACCCCAAACCCACTGACGTTCGTGTAGCGGTAGACCCTTTGCGACTGGTCGATGGCTTCAAGGCGTTCGATGATCCGCTTGCCGTCGATCGTTTCGATGGTGCGCAACTGGCCGACGCCTTCGCCGGTCAGCTCTATGTTGGCGATCAGGGGGTGCCACCTGCCGCCAAACGGCCCGACCACCGCCCAGACCTGATCCGGAGGCGCCGCCAGGTCCACGCCGTCGGCCACAGCCTGCAACTCCGTATTCGGCGAAGCCTCGTAGGGAAACGTCTTGGTGCCAGGCTTGGTCGGATTGGCGGAGCCACCTTGCAGGTACTCCCGGTCGTTGTTGACCATCCACGTAAGCATGAGGTCGACCACGTCCGCGTCGACGGTACGGCCGCCGCCCGTCTGGTAGGCCTTTCCCCGGAGCGTGCTCTTTTCGATCTCAAAAAAGCTTGCGTCGCTCATCGGCTTGGACGCATCGAACAGCAAAAAGTCGTCCAGGTAGACGTTGGCGGCGGCGGCGATCTCTGCGGGCGTCCAGTCCGCCTTGCCGTCGCGCAGGTCCCACTCGGTCAGGCTATCCACCAGGCGCTGGCGAAACAAAGGCTTGAGCCCTTCTGCCAGCGCAAATGGGGTCTGCTGATTCCACAAATCCCGTAGGTCATCGACGCCTTCCAACCCCCCATTGTTCAGGCGCATGTTGGTCTGCTCCGGGCGGCCCACCCAGTCGTAACGCAGCGGCGGACGCTCCACGGGATTATTGCCCGCCGCCAAAGGGGTGGTTTCCGCAATCGCGCCGAAGAGCGAGCCTTCGCTGGGGTTGAGCACGCGTTGGGTGTCGAATTCGATGACGATCGCCAGCACGTTGTCATGCTCCAACAGGTTGGGAACTTTTGTCGTCCCCCCCACCCATGCGAGTAAGAAGGGGTCGGAGCGCAGGCCCGCAAATACCCGGAATACCCCATCCGGCGTCGATGCGCCGTTTTCGTCATTGACCACAAAACGCAGCGTCTGGCCCCCAGGACACGTCAAGGTGCCGCGCTGGACCGTTTTCCCGCCTTCGGGTTCGAGCAGGCCAAACCGGCAGCTGAAGCGATACTCTTTATCCCCTGGCGTGAACTTCGCATCTTTGCCGGTGCCGGCCAGCGCCACCCTGCGGATGACGATTGAGTGGTTCACCGCGTTGGAGAACACCGCCGTCACCCCCGCCGAGGGAAAGACGTTCGCGGCCAGCACCGTATGGGCGGGGTTTTCGGGGCTGGTGAAGGCGAACAGATCGGTGAGATCGGCCGCCGGGTCACCGATCTGCCGTGGACCGTCGATATGGTCTGACATGGCGATCCTCCTGCGTGGCTACCGGTTCACTGTCCCGTGGGCCCTTCCCATTTCATGTGCCCGGTGGTCGCGTCAGGTGGGCCCCCAAAGGGCGTGACCCGGCCCGCTTCCTCAGGGATGGATTTCAGGTACTCAACGAGCGCCCAGCGCTGCTCGTCGGTTAACAGCGGGCCAATGACGCCGTTTCCCCGGGGGCCCTCCTCGAACGAGTGGCCGGCATTCGAGTTGCCCTCCAGGGTCGTGTCCATGAGGAACTTGCCCGAGTTGCCCGTGGTGTCCACCCCCACCTTGGCCGGGTCAAAGTCCCGGCCGACGTAGAATTTCTTCGTCCGTTGCGCCGCCGGGACCAGCATCTCGTACAGGTTGGGCACCGACCCGTTATGCATGTAAGGCGGTTCTGCCCAAATGCCGTCGCGGGGCGCAGCCTTGTACGAGCGCTCCGGCGGATGCGGCAGGGGATATTCCCGGTAGCCGTGGAGCTTGACCTCCTCTTCCGGGGTCAGACTAAGTTTCTTCAATGCCGTCTCCAAAAGGCTTCTGCTCACGAAGGGTTCAAAGACCTTAGTGGGCACGACGGGACGACCTTGGAATGGGGGCGGCAGGTAGGGGGCCAGTTGGGCGGTCAACACGTACGGCTGAAAATCTTCGAACTGCATCGGGTCGGTGCCGATGTATGTTTGCGGCACGATGCCAACTTCAAGGAAGCGCTTGCCGTACTTGTTGGGTTCGGTCCATGCGTAGGGGTAGGCATTGTGGCATTCCGCGCAGTGATTGGCGAAGAGCTTTTTGCCCTCCGCCGCTTTAGCGACATCGATTTTTCCAAAGAGCTCTTCCGGCCACTTGGGTGGTGCCAGGCGACAAACCAAATCCTCGATCTTCTCCAGATTGCGCAGGCGGGCATTTGAATCGAAGAG
>Ga0213876_10001334_pt1 | contig 15485 bp, 15 predicted proteins | sample BarmaccomBMRX_R9_FD_160113 | JGI IMG/M metagenome (GOLD analysis project Ga0213876, IMG submission 160113) | Root-associated microbial communities from Barbacenia macrantha in rupestrian grasslands, the National Park of Serra do Cipo, Brazil - RX_R9 | ecosystem: Host-associated > Plants > Roots...
GGGGTGCACGTTCCGGATATTTTCTTACCCATGAGGCTTGCTGTGTTCGCAATCGCCGCGGCGGTTGTCGCGGTGCCGGCCGCACCGGCGATGGCGGACCCTGCACCGGCGCCGTGCGCGGCGGATCAGCTCGTGGTTACCGCGTCGGGGACCGAGGGCGGGGTCGGCCACCGCGCTCTGAGCTTGATGTTCGCGCTGGCCGACGGGGCCGCGCCGTGCACGCTGAGGGGCTATCCCGGGGTCGATTCGGGTGGCGGCAGCCACTCGATTCATGCCCGGCCCACACTGCGCGGCTATCTGGGCGGGCTGCCGAGCACCGTGACCACCCCGCCAACCGTCACCGTGTCGCCGTCGCACCGAGCGCAGTCGGTGGTGGAGGGCACGGCCGTCGACGCTACCGGCAATGCATGCACCGCCTACACAGACCTGACCGTCAACCCACCGGGCACTATCGCGACTGTCACCGTGCCGGCGACCATCGACGCCTGCGACCTGCAGGTGCACCCCGTCACGGACGCGCCCGTGGAACCCGGCGCGTAGCGGCTGCCGGTTGTGCGTGTCGCCGCGCGACTCGGCGAGATGAGTCGCGCGAATTCCAGTCGCGGTGGCCGCACGCTTTAGGGTCGCTGTTATGCCTCGGACCCGGGCCGCGCTGGCTGTCGTCGCCGTCGGATGGGTGGCGGTGGCTTCGCTGGCCGGTTTGGTGGCCGGTTGTGGCGGCGGCGTTTTGAGCCCCGACCTGGTGGTGGTCAACGGCGGGGAACCGCCGAACCCGTTGATCCCTACCGGCACCAACGACAGCCTGGGTGGACGGATTATCGACCGGCTTTATGCCGGCCTGATGTCGTCGGATGCCGCCGGCAAAACCTCGCCCGAGGTGGCCCGGTCGATTGAGACCACCGACAACGTCAACTACCGGATCACGCTCAACCCGGGCTGGACGTTCACCGACGGGTCGGCGGTAACGGCACACTCGTTCGTGGACGCATGGAATTATGGCGCCCTGGGCACCAATGCCCAACTGCAGCAGAGCTTTTTCAGCCCGATCGAGGGGTTCGACGACGTCGCGGCAAGTACCGGGCGGATTACCATGTCGGGGTTGCGGGTGGTCAACGACCTGGAGTTCACTGTGCGGCTCAAGGCGCCAACGATCGACTTCGCCTCTCGGTTAGCGTTCAGCCCGTTCTACCCGCTGCCGGACAGCGCTTTTCGTGATATGACCGCCTATGGTCAGCATCCGATCGGCAACGGCCCCTACCAACTGGCTGACGGCCCGGACGAGCCGGCGTGGGAACACAACGTGAGGATCGACCTGCGGCCCAACCCCGGCTATCACGGCAACCGGATGGCTCGCAACAAGGGCCTTCGGTTCGAGTTCTATGCCAGCCTGGACACCGCCTACGCCGACCTGCTCTCGGGGAATCTCGATGTCCTGGACACGATTCCATCGAGCGCGTTGACAATCTACAGGCGCGATCTGGGCAACAACGCGGTCACCGGACCCGCGGCGATAAACCAGACCCTGGACACCCCGCTGCGGCTACCGCATTTCGGCGGCGAGGAGGGCCGTCTGCGCCGGCTGGCGTTGTCGGCGGCCATCAATCGTGCGCAGATCTGCCAGCAGATCTTTGCCGGAACCCGCAGTCCGGCACGCGATTTCACCGCACAGTCGTTGCCCGGCTTCGACCCGTACCTTCCGGGCAACGACGCTTTGGACTTCAACCCCGAACGGGCCCGGCAACTGTGGGCACAAGCCAATGCGATCTCGCCGTGGAGTGGTCGCTATGCCATTGCGTACAACGCCGACGCCAGTCACCGCGATTGGGTGGACGCGGTGGCCAACAGCATCAAGAACGTCCTTGGTATCGACGCGGCCGGCGCGCCGCAACCCACGTTCGCCGGGTTTCGCACACAGATCACGAATCGCAGTATCGGCAGTGCATTTCGCGCCGGCTGGCAGGGTGACTATCCCTCAATAATCGAGTTTCTCGAACCATTGTTCGGAACTGGGGCGGGATCCAATGACGTCGGGTATGCAAGCCGGGAATTCGATTCGGCGATCGCGGCTGCCGAGGGCGCGCCGAACCTGCAGCAGGCCGACGCCTTGGCCGACGCCGCGCAACGAATCCTGTTGCACGACATGCCCGTTGTGCCGTTGTGGGATTACATCAGCGCCGTCGGCTGGTCTTCGGCGGTCCACAACGTCATAGTTACCTGGAACGGACTGCCCGACTACGAGAACCTCGTCAAGGGCTGAGATGGGTTGGTACATCGCGCGTCGGATTTTGATAGTAATCCCGCTATTCTTCGGCGCCACGCTGCTGATCTACGCTATGGTCTTTTTGCTGCCCGGTGACCCAGTGGCCGCGCTGGCCGGGGACCGACCGCTGAGTCCCGTGGTGGCGACACAATTGCGTGCGCGGTATCACCTTGACGATCCGTTTCTGTTGCAGTACCTGCGTTATCTCGGTGGCGTTGTTCATGGCGACCTGGGACGGTCTTATTCCGGTCTGCCTATTAAAGATGTTCTGGCACACGCCTTTCCGGTCACTATCCGACTATCGCTGATCGCACTGGTGGTGGAGGCCGTGCTGGGCGTCGGGTTCGGCGTGATCGCCGGCCTGCGCGCGGGCGGTATCTTCGACTCCACGGTGCTGATAACCGGGCTCATGATCATCGCGATCCCAATTTTCGTGCTGGGCTTTCTGGCCCAATTCGTGTTCGGCGTCCGGCTGGGTATCGCGCCGGTGACAGTGGGTGATAGAGCGACGTTCACGCGACTGCTGCTGCCGGGGATCGTGCTGGGTTCGGTGTCATTTGCCTACGTGGTGCGGTTGACCCGTTCGGCGGTGGCCGCCAACGCGCATGCCGATTATGTCCGTACCGCTACCGCGAAGGGGCTCTCGCGACCTCGGGTGGTGACGGTGCACATTCTGCGCAACTCACTGATCCCGGTGGTCACCTTCCTCGGCGCCGACCTGGGGGCGCTGATGGGCGGTGCGATTGTGACCGAGGGGATCTTCAACATTCACGGTGTCGGCGGCGTGCTGTATCAGGCCGTCACCCGCCAGGAGGCCCCGACGGTGGTGTCGATCGTGACCGTACTGGTGCTGATTTATCTGGTCACCAATTTGTTGGTGGATTTGCTCTACGCGGCTCTTGACCCGCGGATCCGCTATGGCTGAGCACACCCGTTTCTGGCGCATGACCTGGAGCAAGCTGCGTCGGCAGCCGAAATTCATCTTCGCCGCGGCGCTGATCGTGTTTATCCTTGCCGTCGCCGCGTTTCCGGCGCTGTTTACCGGGACCGATCCGGCGTATGCCGATGCCAGCCAGAGCCTGTTGAGTCCGTCGGCCTCACACTGGTTCGGTACCGACCTGCAGGGCCACGACATCTACGCGCGCACCGTCTATGGTGCGCGGGCCTCGGTGACCGTCGGATTGGGTGCCACCCTGCTCGTGTTTGTCGTTGGCGGGACGCTGGGCGCGTTGGCCGGCTTCTACGGCGGTTGGCTGGACGCCGCGGTTTCGCGTGTCGCCGATGTGTTCTTCGGGGTGCCGCTGCTGCTCGCCGCGATCGTGCTCATGCAGGTTCTGCGGCACCGCACGGTGTGGACGGTGATCGTCATCCTGGCCCTGTTCGGTTGGCCGCAGGTGGCGCGGATCGCTCGCGGCGCCGTCCTCGAGGTGCGGTCGAGTGACTATGTGCTTGCGGCGAAAGCCCTGGGGCTAGCCCGGTTTCAGACATTGCTGCGACACGCGGTGCCCAACGCGCTGGGCCCGGTGATCGCGGTGGCCACGATCACCCTCGGGGCGTTCATCGTCACCGAGGCCACGCTGTCCTACCTGGGCGTCGGCCTGCCCACCTCGGTGGTGTCCTGGGGTGGCGATATCAACGTGTTCCAGACTCGGCTGCGTGCGGGCTCGCCCATACTTTTCTATCCCGCTGGGGCACTGGCGATTACGGTACTAGCCTTCATGATGATGGGCGACGCGTTGCGCGACGCCCTGGATCCGGCGTCACGGGCGCGGCGGGCATGAACAACCCCGAAGCGCTGTTATCGGTCGAGGGCCTGGAAGTCAGATTCGGCAATGATGACCCCGCGGTGTGCGGACTGGATTTGACCGTGCTGCGCGGCCAGACCGTTGCCGTCGTCGGTGAATCGGGCTCAGGCAAGTCCACCACGGCCGCCGCCATCCTCGGGCTGCTTGCCCCCGGCGGACGAATTACCGCTGGGCGCATCGTATTTAGCGGGCGGGATATCACCTCCACCGGTACAAAGGCGGATGGCCGTCTGTTCCGTTCGGTCAGGGGTCGCGCTATCGGCTACGTGCCGCAGGACCCGATGACCAACCTCAACCCGGTCTGGAAGGTCGGTTTTCAGATCGCGGAAGCGTTGCGGGTCAACACCAATGGCCGTGATGCGCGGCGACGGGCGGTGCAGCTGCTCGCCGAAGCAGGGATGCCGGATCCCGCGAAGCAAGCCGGCAAGTATCCGCACCAGCTCTCGGGTGGCATGTGTCAGCGCGCGTTGATTGCGATCGGGCTGGCCGGGCGGCCCCAACTGTTGATCGCCGACGAGCCGACGTCGGCGCTGGACGTCACCGTGCAGCGGCAGGTTCTCGACCATCTGCAGGGTTTGACCGGCGAACTGGGCACCGCGCTGCTGCTGATCACCCACGACCTGGCGCTGGCCGCCGAGCGAACCGAGTCGGTGTTCGTCATGCACCGCGGAGCGGTAGTGGAACACGGTGCGGCACAGTCAATCCTGTGGGATCCTCGGCACGAGTACACCCGGCGGCTGGTGGCAGCCGCGCCGTCGCACACCGTGCGCAAGAGCCGTGGTGTGCCGGACGAACGCCAAGACGGTGACGACATACTCGTCGCGTCCGAGCTGACCAAGGTCTACCGCGAGTCGCACGGCCGACCATGGCGACGGGCGGAGTTTCGGGCTGTGGACGCGGTCTCGTTTCGGCTGCGGCGGTCCAGCACCCTGGCGATCGTCGGGGAGTCGGGATCGGGCAAAACGACATTGGCTCGGATGGTGCTCGGTCTGCTGCGGCCCAGTACGGGGTCCGTAGTTTTCGACCGCGAGTTCGACGTCGGTGCCCTGGATCGGTCGCAGGGGTTGGCGTTTCGCCGCCGGGTGCAACCGGTGTTCCAAAACCCTTACGCCAGCTTGGATCCCATGTACTCGGTGTTCCGCGCCATTGAGGAACCGTTGCGCATCCACCGGGTCGGAGACCGCAGGCAGCGTCAGCGAGCGGTGCGTGAGCTCGTTGATCAGGTTGCGTTGCCGTCATCGGTGTTGGGCCGGCTGCCCCGCGAGCTGTCGGGTGGTCAGCGCCAACGTGTGGCGATCGCCCGGGCGTTGGCGCTGCGGCCCGACGTGCTGGTGTGCGACGAGGCCGTGTCGGCGCTCGACGTTCTGGTGCAGGCGCAGATCCTGGATCTGCTCGCTGAACTTCAGGTTCAACTGGGTCTGACGTATCTGTTCATCAGCCATGACCTCGCGGTGATCCGCCAGATCGCCGACGACGTCCTGGTGATGCGCGCCGGCCGCGTGGTGGAGCGCGCGGCCACCGAAGAACTGTTCACCAATCCTCGCCACGACTACACCCGTGAGCTAATTGCGGCTATACCCGGTCGCGAGCGCGGCGGAGCCGGGTGAAGCGGGTCGCGACCATTGGGGGCTAGGTTGGCAACCTGTGACGGCGGATCCGTTGGCTGCCCTGATGGAGCTTCCTGGCGTGGCAGAGGCCAGCGACCGGGCTCGCGACGCGCTGGGCCGGGCGCACCGGCACCGGGCCAACCTGCGGGGCTGGCCAGTGAGCGCCGCCGAGGCGTCGCTTCGGGCGGCGCGCGCGTCGGCGGTGCTCGACGGCGGTCCCGCGCCGAGTGATCCGGTGTTCGGCGGAGCACTGCGGGTGGCGCAGGCGCTCGAGGGCGGCGAAGGTCCGGTGGTCGGCGTGTGGCAGCGCGCGCCGCTGCAGGCCCTGGCCCGCTTGCACATGCTGGCCGCCGCAGACCAGGTCGACGCTGACCGGCTGGGCCGCCCGCGCGCTGATGCCGAGATTGGGCCACGTCTGGAGTTACTGGCCGATCTGGTAACCGGCCGCACCAGGGCATCAGCGCCGGTGGTTGCCGCGGTCGCACACGGAGAATTGTTGACGCTCAAGCCGTTTGGCAGCGCGGACGGCGTGGTCGCTCGCGCGGTGTCACGGCTGGTGACCATTGCCACCGGGCTAGATCCGCACGGCCTGGGTGTGCCCGAGGTGAGTTGGATGCGTCAACGCGCCCAGTACCGCGACGCGGCGAGCGGATTCGCTGCCGGCACGCGGGACGGGGTGAGAGCGTGGCTGGTGTTGTGCTGCCGGGCAATACAGGCCGGTGCGCAGGAGGCATTGCACATCGCCGAGTCGGTAGCTGGAGGCCCGCCGAAATAACTATTACCGCAATGTAAAGCGGGCGACGATCCGAATACATTCGAATCGCCGCCCGCCAACACGGTCCTCGGTTACCAAGCGTGCACTTTGTGGGTTGCGTGGGTGGCCTCGGCGAGTTTGCGACGCTTCCTGCTGCAGCCCCACCCAAAGGGCCGTCGCTGCTTTCCGCTCTTCGCAATTACGCAGGCCCACAACACTTCTGCCATTATCGCGGCTATGACTCCGCGTGGGTGCCGGGAACCGTGCTGGGCGCCCGAGTCGGGAGATCGAACCTTCTCTTCCGGATCGACCTTGGCCTCACCGGGCTTCCGTGTTTCCTTTGTACTACTAGACCCTTAGCACAGCAAGGCCTAATTCTGCGAAAGTTGCAAAGCGGCATGGGCATGCGAGCCCAGAATGTTTGCTAGAACGCGTACCGCCGCAGCAGCGAGTAGGTGACCGCCCCGGCGGCCAACGCACTGATGCCGACTGCGGCCGTGGTGGCGATGGCCGCTCCCGACGGTGCCGGAAATCGGTCGCGCAGTGACACTGGCCGGGAGAAGCTCAACACCGGCCAACCGCGCTCGTTGGCTTCCTTGCGCAAGCCGCGATCCGGGTTAACCACCGAGGGGTGACCCACGATCTCGAGCATGGGCAGGTCGGTGATCGAGTCGGAGTAGGCATAGCAGTGCTCGAGCGGATAGCCCTCACGGGCCGCCAGCTCGCGGATGGCCTGCACCTTGCCCTCGCCGTAGCAGTAGAAGGCGATCTCTCCGGTGTACTTGCCGTCTTCGACCACCATCCGAGTCGCCATCGCGTGAGTGGCGCCCAGTGCGCGGGCGATGGGCGCCACGATTTCTTCTCCGGACGCCGACACCACAACCACGTCACGCCCACACAGCTTGTGGCCGGCAATCAGGTCTGCGGCTTCGGCGAACACCAGCGGAGTCACGATGTCGTGCAGTGTCTCGTTGACGATCGACTTGACTTGCTCCACATCCCACCCGCTGCACATGTTGGTCATGTGCGCGCGCATCCGATCCATTTGGTCATGATCAGCACCGGACAGCAAGAAGATGAACTGGGCGTAGCTGGACTTGAGCACGGCACGGCGGTTGAGCAGGCCCTGATCGAAGAACGGTTTGCTGAACGCCAGCGTGCTGGACTTGGCGATGATGGTCTTGTCCAGGTCGAAGAAGGCTGCGGTGCGGGCGCGGGGGACGTCACTTGCCGCTGCTAGCGATGAGGTTTGCTGCTCCGCGGCCGAGTCGGAGACGGTCACCGACCCAGCATAGGTCGGCGGTCTGACGGGTCCGGCGTGTTGGGGCGAAAACGGCGGTTTTGGACCGAAACGCCAGTGAGGTTTTGACGTTATTGCGGCTCAAGCTGTTTTTCTGCCGTCTGCACTCTTGCGTGACTGCGGACTAGCATGTGTATAGTAAGCATTACTCGGCCTGTGCCGAGGGTGCATCAGCCCGACCCCCCGGGGCTGATGCACGACGACCTCCGCCTCCTCCCCCCCTGGCGGGGGTCGTCCCTTTTCTGGGGTAATTCATTTCCTCGGCCGCCTGTTCTTGGTCCCAGTGCCTGCGCGTTGCGGGAAGCGCGTTGCCGGACGCGCGATGACCGCTGGTCAGCTGGCCGATTGTGCACAGTTGCGTTCTCATCCACAATCTCGCCATTGGGACTGGCGTCCCAACGTCACGGCGCCGCAGGGTGGACGAGTGACAGACGTTGAGCACCCTTCCCGCGCGGCCGGCGTGTTGGCAATGCTGACCGATCCCGACTTGCGGGACGAGTTGGACCGGGTCGCCGCCGCCGTCAACATCCGGGTCGTTCATGCCGGATCGGCCAGCAGGAAGACGTGGTTGGGGGCCGCGGCCGTGGTACTCGACCACGCCGCGGCGGAACAGTACGGGCAGGGCGTGCTGCCGCGTCGTGCCCACGTCAGTGTCCTGACCGCCACCGAGGCCGCTACGACGACATGGGCGGCAGCCGTCGCAGTGGGTGCGCGCCATGTGCTCAGGCTGCCCGGGCAGGAGCGGGAACTGATCCGCGAACTCTCCGAAGCGGCGGAATCGGCCCGTGACGACACGCTTCGGGGCGCGGTCGTCGCCGTCCTCGGGGGCTGTGGCGGCGCCGGCGCCTCTCTGTTCGCGGTCGCGTTGGCGCAAACTGCCGCCGACACGCTACTGGTGGATCTTGATCCCTGGGGCGGCGGCATCGATCTGTTAGTGGGCGGGGAAACCGCGCCCGGCGTGCGGTGGCCTGATCTGGCGCTACAGGGCGGACGGTTGACCTGGTCCGCGGTGCGCGAGGCGCTGCCCCGGCACCGGGGAACCAGCGTGCTGTCGGGCGTCCGGCGCGGGTATGAGCTGGACCCCGAGCCGGTGGATGCCGTCGTCGATGCCGGCCGGCGCGGGGGAGTTGTGGTGGTCTGCGATCTGCCCCGACGGCTGACCGAAGCCGCTCAGGCCGCCCTGGACAACGCCGATCTGGTCGTTCTGCTCAGCCCGTGCAACGTGCGGGCCTGCGCGTCCACCGCGACGATCGCTCCCGTGTTGACCGCGATCAATCCCCACCTCGGGCTGGTGGTGCGGGGGCCGGCACCCGGGGGATTGCGGGCCGCCGAGTTCGCCGACATCGTCGGCCTGCCATTGCTGACGTCGATGAGGGCGCAGCCGGGTCTAGTCGAGCAGTTGGAACACGGCGGTCTGCGATTGCGTCGTCGCTCTCCGCTGGCTGTGGCGGCCCGACGGGTGCTCGCCGTGCTGCCACAGTCCGTTTCGGGTAGGGCTTCGGGACGCGCGGCGTGACCGGCACGTTGATCGACCGGGTCCGTGAGCGACTCGCCACAGAGTCCGGCCCGCTGCGCCCCAACGTGGTGGCCGCCGCGATCCGGGCCGAGTCCGGTGGCGTGCTCGGTGACACCGAGGTGTTGGCCAACCTTCGGGTGTTGCAGACCGAGCTGACCGGCGCCGGCATCCTGGAGCCGCTGCTGAGTGCGGACGGCACTACCGACGTCTTGGTCACCGCGCCCGATGCGGTGTGGGTGGACGACGGAAACGGGTTGCAGCGCAGTCAGATTCGGTTTGCCGACGAAGCGGCTGTGCGACGGCTGGCGCAACGGCTGGCCTTGCTCGCCGGTCGCCGACTCGACGACGCACAACCCTGGGTGGACGGCCAGCTGACGGGTATCGGCGCCGGCGCGTTCGCGGTGCGGCTGCACGCGGTGTTACCCCCGGTGGCGGCGCAGGGCACGTGTCTATCGCTGCGAGTGTTGCGGCCGGCCACGCAGGACCTGGCCGCGCTGATAGCGGCGGGCACGATCGATCCCCAGGCCGGCGTCCTGGTCGCCGAGATCATCGCGGCGCGGCTCGCGTTCCTGGTGTGCGGTGGCACGGGGGCCGGCAAAACGACCCTCTTGGCGGCGATGCTGGGCGCCGTTTCGCCCGCTGAGCGGATCGTCTGCGTCGAGGACGCCGCCGAGCTCGCCCCGCGACACCCGCATCTGGTCAAGCTGGTCGCGCGGTGCGCCAACGTCGAAGGCGTCGGCGAGGTCCCACTGCGCGAACTCGTCCGCCAGGCGCTGCGGATGCGACCCGACCGCATTGTGGTCGGTGAGGTCCGGGGCGCCGAAGTGGTTGACCTGCTTGCCGCCCTCAACACCGGGCATGACGGCGGGGCGGGCACGGTGCACGCCAATAGTCCCGGCGAGGTCCCGGCCCGCCTGGAGGCGCTCGGTGCCCTTGGCGGCCTGGATCGGGCCGCGTTGCACAGCCAGCTTGCCGCCGCGGTTCAGGTGCTGCTGCATGTCGCGCGGGACGGGAATGGGCGACGACGGTTGCGCGAGGTCGCCGTCCTGCGCCGAACGGATGGGCCGGTCAAGGCGGTCCCGGTGTGGCACGCCGATCGCGGAGTGACCGGCGAGGAGGCCGATTTGCGGCGATTGCTGTCCAGCCGGGGCTCGGTATGAACGGTGTCGCGCTGATGCTTGCCCTTGCGCTGCTGGTGTTGCCTTCGTCGCCACGGCGCCGCCTGGCCTCGGTTGGTCGGGGTCGGTCGATCGGCGTACGTGGGGTCGGTGGTTGCGCCGGGTGCATCGCCGCTGCCGCTGTGCTCGTGTTGCCGCTGACGACGATCCTGGCCGCGGCGGTGCTGGGCGCGACCGCGACCGTGCGTTACCGTCGTCGCCGCCGCGGGCGCCGCAGCACCGAGGAAGGCCACGCCCTAGAGACCGCGCTCGATGTGCTGGTGGGTGAATTGCGGGTAGGTGCTCATCCGGTGCGGGCGTTTGAGGTCGCCGCCGACGAAACCGACGGCGCGGTAGCCGTCTGCCTGCGCGGCGTCGCGGCGCGCGCGAGGCTGGGCGCCGACGTAACCGCGGGACTGCGGGCGTCGGCCCGGTCGTCGGCGCTGTCGGCACGCTGGGAACGACTCGCCGTGTACTGGCAGCTGGCCAGCCAACACGGGCTGGCGATCGCCACCCTGATGCGGGCCGCGCAATGCGATATCGCCGAGCGGCAGCGATTTTCGGCGCGAGTGACATCCGGAATGGCCGGCGCTCGCGCCACGGCCGCGATCCTGGCGGGCCTGCCTGTGCTCGGGGTCGCGCTTGGTCAGTTGATCGGGGCTCGACCGTTGCGTTTCCTTTTGGGCGGGCACGCCGGCGGGTGGCTACTCGTGGCCGGGGTGACACTGGCCTGCGGCGGGCTGCTGTGGTCGGACCGGATCACCGATCGGGTCCAGCTATGAGCCACCAGCAAGCGCCGGAACGAGCCGGAGGCGAGCCATGAGCGCAACGGCGCTGCTGCTTGCGATCGCGTTGTGGTTCGGGCCCGGCCCGGCGGTGGTGCGTGCACGCGCAGGCACGCCGACGCGTGACATCCGGCCCCGGCCGCAGCTGTCCCGGGCACCCGACCCGCTGGCGGTCGCGTCCAGCCTGGACGTTTTGGCGGTGTGCCTGGGTGCTGGCATGGCCGTGTCCGCCGCCGCGGCCGCGACGGCTGCATCGGCGCCGCCGCGGTTAGCCGGCGTGTTGCGGCGCGCCTCCGACCTGCTGGCGTTGGGATCCGACCCGGCTATCGCGTGGTCGCGACCGCCGAATCCGCCGGGCGGATCGATCGACCCGCAGACCGATGCGCTGTTGCGGCTGGCTCGGCGATCGGCGTCGTCCGGCGCGGCGCTGGCCAGTGGCGTCGCCGAACTGGCCGCCGAGTATCGCCAGGACGCCGGGCACGCGGCGGCGGCAGCCGCCGAGCGGGCCGGGGTGCTGATCGCGGGCCCGCTGGGCCTGTGCTTTCTGCCGGCGTTCGTCTGCCTGGGCATCGTCCCCGTGGTGGCCGGGTTGGCCGGTGATGTGCTGCAGTCGGGGTTTCTGTGAAACAAAGGAAGGAATGTATTGGTGGTCAACATGTTTCGCGTGCTCGTCGCTCGCATGGTGGTGCTGGCGTCCGACGAATCCGGTATGTCCACGGTCGAGTACGCGATCGGGACGATCGCCGCGGCGGCCTTCGGCGCGATTCTTTACACCGTCGTCACCGGCCACTCCATCGTGTCGGCGCTGACCAACATCATCGGTCGCGCGCTCAGTACCAAGGTCTGACTGATAGTGCCGGCGCGAGCACGGTTGAGGCCGCGTTCGCGATCGCCGCGCTGGTCGTGGTGCTGGTGCTGTGCCTTGCGGGCATCACCGCGCTGTCGATGCAGGTGCGTTGTGTCGACGCGGCCCGCGAGGCCGCGCGACTGGCTGCCCGCGGTGACGAACGGTCGGCCCTGGACGCAGCCCGCCGTGTCGCGCCCGCTGGCGCGCGGGTACAACTGCGCCGGGACGGGGATGTGCTGGTCGCCACGGTGGTGGCACGCTCAAAGCTGTTGCCCAAGCTGGACATTGCCGCCAGGGCGGTCTCTGCCGCGGAAACTTCGAGATGATCGCGGCTCGGCCACCGTCGTCGCGGTGGCGATGGTCGCGGTGCTGTTGTGCATCACCGGTGCAGGCGCGTACCTGGGTTCGGTGGTGGTGGCGCGGCACCGGGCCCAGGCTGCCGCCGATCTGGCCGCGTTGGCCGCCGCCGCGTGGCTACCGCACGGCAACGAATCGGCCTGCGCCCGTGCAGCATCAATAGCCAGCGAGATGCGGGTCGGCACCACCCGCTGCGAGGTGCAGGGTCTCGACGTGGTGGTTACTGTCCAGGTGGCGGTTGCTTTCGGGGGCGCCGCTCGCGCCGCAGCGCGGGCCGGACCGGATATGCCGTAGGCGATCAGGATGTGTCGTCGTGCTCGGCAGTTGACAGCCCCGAATCGGCGAGTTCTTCTTCACTGGGCAACCGCAGCGAAACTAGACCAGCGAACGTATCGGGCTCCAGCTCAATCCGGTTGACCGTGACGTGTACCGGCACCCAATCGTCATCGAATCCCCGCATCCGCAGTACGCGGCCCGCTGCCCCGCTGGCGAATTCCTTTGTCATGGAAGCCATCACGGGCTCATCGTCGGGGTGTACCCGTGGTCGGTCGGATTCCCCGCGCCAGTCGTAGAAGGTGCACGGGTCATCGAGCCATTTAAGCAACGTCCAATTGTTGAGGTCGACGAGCGCGCGGTGAACTCCAGCCTGGGCCAGCCCGTTGAGGATTCGTTGTGCCAAATCGTCGGTGGCGACCACGGGGCCCTTGCGCTCGGCGCGCCAGTTCATTGCCCGCGCGACCAGGTTGTCTTTGCCGTCGACTCCGGGTTCCAGCGCGGTGCGGGCGACGAAGCCGATGCGGATTGGGTTCCCCTGCCAATCAGTGATATCCCATGTGCTGCATAAACTTTGGCCAGGCCGGGCTCGCACTGCCATGGCAAGCACCTTGGTTTCGTTCGGATTGAGCTCGCGTGACGGAAGGTCTTCGGCGAACGCCCTGCCAAAGGTGACTTCGACATCGGGATTCTTGCCGCTGTTGGCCAGCGACTCCCGGGTATCGGTTGCGACCCCGACCGTCAGGTCCCACTTGAGCGGACCGGGTGTGGGTCGTTCGGGCGGTTCCTCGTCGGCCGGGCCGGTCCACACGTGCACACCGTGGGTGCACCCGTCGCTCATTATCACGGGTTCGGTGCGGATCACGCGGTCACGCTTGGGCGTAATGCTGGTCAGGCTCTGGCCGGTCCGCAGCGACTCGGCGATCGCGGTCCGAACGGCCGACAGGTAGGGACTGCGACGCAGGAACGTGGTGATCGGCACGAGGTTCTTCAGCTGACGCCCTTGCGCCACCACAGCGGGCTCTTCACCCAGCGTCTCCACGAGCAACCAGTCGTGGGCCATAGCGCCTATGGTACTGATCTGGGCAGGCCGCGCAGATCCTGCGGGACGCTGCTATCGGGCCGAGGTTCCCGATCGATGGTCTGATCAGCGGCCGAAACCCGTTGTGAGACATGCCGGCTGGCGGATCAAGCCAGCAGATCCCGGACCGCCGATACGTTGGAGGCTTCGGTAGCCGCATACGATGTCGCGGTTCCGGACAGCGCCTGCACAAACTGGTCGTGGAGCGCCGCCAGTTGGGCGCCGAACTGCTGGTAACCCTGGGCGTGGGCGTTAAACGCCGCGGCGGCCACCGCCGAAACCCCATCCGCGGCCGCCGCCAGGGACGCGGTTGTCGGGGCTGCCGCGGCCTCGTTGGCTTCGCTGAGCGTCGAACCGATCTGTGCCAGATTATTGGCGGCCGCCGTCACGGACTCCGGGGTCGCCGATACGAACGACATCTGACACCTCCCTGACCGGATTGGGGCGAACGGCTGCGCGACGCGTTGTGGGTTTCAGACCATTATTGTCCACCCGTCGGGTGTCTGGCACCGCGTTTTCTCGTGGATTGCCCGCAAAGCATCGTTGACCTGGGACGTTCCGGACAATATTAATCTTGGCCGCGGCATCATAGCCGACGCACAGCGTCGGCTCCGACGTTTGCGAATATGCCCGCGACCAGGTACTTTCCTGCTGTACCCGGGTTTGTCGGGGTTCGCGAGCGGCTCGATGTAGTCCGACCGCTCGCCGCACTTTTTGATGGCATTGCTTCAGCAGCGAGGCAGTGCGCTCCTGGCCGCCACGCCGCAGATCCGTGTAAGTCGACCGTCGAGGGGTCGGTCGCCATCCGACGGATTGCGTAGCGTGACTCGGTTAGCTCCCGGCTGAGGCGCTGCCGGCGATCCCGCCGGCGGCCGCCGGCGCTTCTTGGCGCGGCGAGCACACCGCCGTCGCCGGCGCTGCCGCAGCTGGTGCCGGACCGACCACGCCACTCATTGACCGGCCGCTGACTCCGCCTGAACCGCCCGCGCCCGTCTTCCTGCTAGCACCGCTGACGCCAGCGCTGCCGCTCGTTGCTGGACCACGGGTGTAGTCATTCTTGCCAATTCCGCCCGCGCCGCCGTCGCCCGTCAAGATCACGCCAGTTCCGCTCAGCGAATGCCGGGGTAAGGCGGCGGCCGGGCGGAACATGGCGACGACTGGCCACAGCCGCCCGCGTGCGCGATTGACGCCGATGCTTGATCGTGCAGCTCCGCCGGTGCTGCCGTTACCGGCCGCACCGAAGAACACGGCATGTACGCCGGCCCCACCGGCTCCCCAGACGGTGCTGACATTGGCGACGCCAGCTGCGCCGGGACCGCCCGCGCCTCTGTCGCCGAACGCCGCGCCAGCGCCGCCGCCGGACCCACCCGCAACACGACTGCCGGTTGACCTGGATCCGTCGTCCGCGCGGCCCAGACCAGCGAGCAGGCCGGGGCTGCCGCACGCGCCGCCGGAGCCGCCGGAGCCGGTGGTGCAGAGGGCGGCGCCACGTTGACCGCGGACCAGGGCACTCAGCAGCCCACCGGTCCCGCCGGTGCCGAACAGCCCCGAAGCCCCTCCGTTGCCGCCGTTCTGGCCCGGTGCGCCCAAGTGTCCCGGACCCGGGGCCGCGCCGTTGCCGTTAGCGGACCGCTGCGCCAACACCCCGGTGGGCCCCGCGATCACATTTGACAGACGCTGCGCGACGGTCTGCAGGGGATCGGCGTTGGCGGCCTCGGCGCTGCTGTACGACGCCGCGCTGGC
>Ga0213876_10001335_pt1 | contig 15478 bp, 12 predicted proteins | sample BarmaccomBMRX_R9_FD_160113 | JGI IMG/M metagenome (GOLD analysis project Ga0213876, IMG submission 160113) | Root-associated microbial communities from Barbacenia macrantha in rupestrian grasslands, the National Park of Serra do Cipo, Brazil - RX_R9 | ecosystem: Host-associated > Plants > Roots...
ATATTGCTCGCTCGCGCCGACGTCTTATTTCTCACTAATCACTTCTCACCTCTCACTTCTTACCGCTCCATGTATCTCCCCCTTGGCACCTACTCTCCTGATATCAAGCTTGGTCTAGTTTCAGCCTCTCGGAATTGCTTTCCGCGGTCCCTTTCCGAAGAACGGACGCAGCGGCTCTTAGCCGGATGTCGCCAGGCCGGCATCGAGCCATTCGTTCCCGAGGGTCCAAGCCAGATTATTGAAACCAAGGATCATGCGATCGAAGCCGCTCGGCAATTTAAACAGGCCGGATGCGACGCGGTGGTTTACTATCTAGGTAACTTTTCGCCTGAGATCGAAGACGCGTACTTCATCAAGCTTTTCGAAGGCCCGGTAATGATGATTGCTGCGGCAGAAGAGTCAGGTGCGACCTTATTAGAAAAGCGGGGAGACGCTCTCTGCGGACTTTTGTCGGCGGCGTTGGCGGTAAGCAAACGCGGGCTGGCTCAGCGAGTGCATCTGCCGGAGTTTCCGGTGGTAAGCGCGGAAGAAGGCGTAAAAGAAATCGCGCATTTCATCAAAGTGGTGAAAGTCGTCAAAGGAATCCGCAACGCGACGGTAGGATTGTTCGGACCTCGCCCGCGCGATTTTGAGACCTGCAATTACAATCTTGCCTCGGTCAATTCGATAGGGATCGAAGTCGAAGAGCTGGGGTTGTTCGACCTGCAAAATGAGATCAAACGGATCAGGGCGAAAGGGGAGGAGACACAAACGATCAAGGCTGATATGAAGCGGGAGGTGCCCAGTATTCCCGATGAGGATTTTGCTGATCGACTCTCGGTTTATGAACGCGCCATTAAGAATTTTCGCGACCAGTTGAAATTGTCCGGAGCGGCTACTCAATGCTGGTCGGAGCAAGAGCTGAGTCTGCGCCATGTTCCCTGCTTCATTAACGGACGAATGGCGATGGGTGGGTTCCCGATTGCTTGCGAAAACGACTGTTACTCTCTAATCGCGGAGCTGCTTGGCCAATATGCCTCTAACGAAACCGTTGGGATTCTCGATATCAACCATAGCATTCCGAAGGATCTGCATGCGAGCCTCAAGGATTATCCGATCAAAGACATGGTAGGGATGTTCCATTGCGGTAACGCATCCACAAAGCTGCTGAAGAACCCGGAGATGAAATACCAGGTGATCATGAAGCGGATGATGGAACCGGATACACCGGCGGATATCACCCGTGGTACTATCGAAGGTCAATTTGCGGCTTCACCGATCACGGTCGTGCAGGTGCATGGGACCGGGGACAAGATGCAGGCTTATTTGCTGGAGGGTCATTTCCTGGACCTTGATCCCAAGACTTTCGGATGTACGGGAACGGCCTATCTCCCCGGATTTAGCAGATTTTACCGGCATCTTCTTCTCGGCCGGTTCCATCATCATGCCGCTGTAGCCTTCGGTCATTGTGCCGCCGTCCTCTACGACGCTTTCAAAATGATCGGCATGGAAAACATCTACACGCCGCTCCCGGCCCCGATGCCCTATCCGGGCGAGAACGTTTTCTACAATGGGGCGTTGCATTAAGAGCAGTTTAGAGAACAACCGCGAATGGACGCGAATTGACGCGAAGAAAAAGAGAAATCAATCCGACCGCAGATGAACACAGATGCACGCAGATAAGGATCGGTAAGATCGGCGGACCCGATTCCCGAAAGCGAATCTGCGCAAATCCGTGTTAATCTGCGCTTCGCCTTTTGCTTCGCCTCTATTTTCGCGTTCGTTCGCGTCCATTCGTGGTTAATTCTTTTATGAGCGGTTACAGCGATATACGGGCTGAATGCTTCGAAGCCAACTTGTTGTTGCCACAGTACAAGCTGTGCGACCTGACGTTCGGTAACGTCAGTGTTGCGGATCATGGTCGCGGGATTTTTGCGATTAAACCGAGCGGTGTCGACTACAGCGTCCTCCGGGTAGAGGACATCGTGATTGTCGATCTGGAAGGAAACGTAGTAGAAGGATCCCTGCGGCCTTCTTCAGATACGCCGACACACCGGCGCTTGTTTCAGGCTTTTAACGGGGTTCGCTCGATCGTGCATACGCATTCGCGTTACGCCGTCTCGTTTGCCCAAGCGGGGAGAGCGATCCCTTGTTTAGGGACTACGCATGCAGACTATTTCTATGGCCAGGTGCCGGTCACTCGCCCATTAACGGCTTCCGAAATTGATGCGGGTTACGAATGGGAAACCGGCAACGTAATCGTTGAACGGTTTCAAAAGCTCAGTCCGGATGAAGTCTCCGCGGTCTTAGTGGCGAGCCATGGACCTTTTGTTTGGGGCCCCAGCGGCAAGAAGGCGGTGGAAAATGCAGCTGCTCTCGAGATTGTGGCAGAAATGGCCTACCGCGCGATTCAGCTCAATCCCCAGGTCCAGCCGATTCCTGATCACCTGTTGAACAAGCATTTTTTCCGGAAGCACGGGAAAGATGCGTATTACGGGCAAACTAGGGAAGGTGAGAAGTGATTGGTGAGAGGTGAAAGGTTGGGCGATCTTTGGGACAAACCCCTTTGGTGGGGCGAGGCTCCCGAACGGCCTTGTGGTTGAACCGAAGAGGTGGTGCGTCTTGCCGAATGGTGTTAGTAGGCCTGAGAGCGTGCCGAGCCGTGGTGTAGCGATGGTCACGGCTCCGACTTCGCTAACCCCGCATACTCTCGGTCGCAAGTTGTATCAAAGCTACGTCGGACAAGTCGGCGCGCGGTTAGGCCTATTCACATCCTTTGGCCAAGGTCATCGGCTGCTCTGGTTCAAGGGAAAGGTCGTTCGGGAGCCTCGCCCACCAACGGCTTTTACGGAATCAGGACGACTTTGCCGGTTGTGAGCCGCTTCTCCAACGCTCGGTGTGCTTCTGCGACCTGTTCCAGTGGATAACGGCCGCCTATCAACACCTTCAGGCACCCGGCTTGGGCAAGGTTGAACAGCCTGGAAAGCTCGTCGCGTAAAGTAACGGCGTCCAACAGCGGGAGGAGCGCGAATCCTTTAATAGATTGGTTCTGATTGAACATGGTTTCCAAAGCGCGTGCCGTCAGTTGGCACCGGTTTAGGGCGGCGAAAACCAGTTCACCGAGCGGCGCTAAAGCATTAAGGCATGCTCCGGTTATCGGACCGCCCACGGTGTCATAAATAATGTCTGCTCCTTTCCCGTCGGTTGCGTCTTTCACTTGATCGATCCAGCTATGACTTTGGTAGTTGAAGGCGAAATCAGCGCCTAACGATTTGGCCACCTCCAGCTTATTCGGATCACCGGCCAGAGCGATGACCTGCTTCGTGTTGGCCTTTTTTGCGACTTGGATGAGGAGTGAACCAACCCCGCCGGCCGCGGCGGTCACGGCGACGGTTTTTGCTTGAGGTGCGCTTTGCCGGACCAAAAGGGCGGCGGTTAGTCCTTGAACTAGTAACGCGACGGCTTGCTCGAAAGGGAGGCCATCAGGGATCACAACAACGTCGGACGCGCGAACCGAGATATACTCAGCGTATCCGCCCGCCGGGCGACCAACTGCGAACAATGGTACGGCGACACGCTTCCCAATTAGATCCGGATCGACACCTTCACCCACTGCTTCGACTACGCCGGCAACTTCGACGCCAGGAACAATGGGAAGGTGTGGTGTAACCGCATAGCGGTTCCGGCGAACGAGAGTCTCGAAGAAGTTGATGCCGGCGGCTCGGATCCGGACCGTGACCTCACCCGGTCCAAGGCTTGGCATGGGCAACTCCACTATTTCGAGAACGTCGGGAGCACCGAACCGGCTGAGTTGGGCTGCTTGCATAGTAGCTGGCGTGTTCATAGTAAACGTTAGTCGTACCATCCGCACTGGCGCTACAGACCCTTTCATCATATACTGACCAGCAGGTAAGTATGGCAGCGGCCATCAAGAAACTACCGGCGCTACCGGCCGAACGCGCTTTGAAGGTGATTTCAGGCCGATGGAAAGCGGTTATTCTTTATCACTTGTTCAGCGGCAAAAAGCGGCTCTCGGAGCTTGGGCGATTGGTGCCCAACGCCAGCCAGAAAGTATTGATCCAACAGCTTCGGGAGATGGAAGAACACGGCCTGGTCCACCGAGAGATCTTCCTGCAGGTTCCGCCTCGGGTGGAGTATTCGGCAACCGCGCTGGGGGTAAGTCTGGAACCCGTGTTAGTAGCGCTTTGCGCCTGGGGACAGCGTCACGCGAAGGAATTGAATCAATTGGACGAGGTGGCCGAATGCGTCATTAAGCCGGTGAATACGAAGCGGGCGAAAGTGCTCCGGGGGTTGTCCGTGGATGGGCGGAACCAGCATTAGGTTTCCGGTGTCTCGGCACTGTCCCGTAGGATTCGCTGTATCTATCCCGGAGGGATTAAAGGACTCAGCCCGGGGTTTTAACCCCGGGTACCCATCAAGAAATGCTCCGCCCCGGAGGGGCGGAAGAAAAGGCGCACGATGCGAAATTGACCTCTAGGATTTCTTTTTCAACTGGAGCATGAGAAACCTCGATTGGAGCCCTCACTTCTCTAGTGGATTTCCGGGACGGAAGACACAATCCACGATGAAGGAGAGTAAGCCGCACACGGCGCCGCCCAAACAAATCGCAGCCCATCCGCCGGTAGTCCAGAGCATGCCGGCTGCCGTCGAACCAATGGCTCCCCCTAGGAAAAATATGCCTACATAGATCGCATTGATACGGCCTCTGGCTTCCGGACGCAGGAGGTTGATCATGTAGCGGCCAACCGTTTGATTTCCCAATACGCCGACATCCAGCGTGACCGCGCTCAGGCCAAGCAAACCCAGCAGCAAGTAAATCGGCAATGGAAAGACAAGTCCGCCGATTGCTGCCGCACCGAATCCGACAATCAAGACGACGTGGGCAATATTAGTCGCTCGCTGTCCCATGCCTTTGTCTGCCATTCTACCCACCAAGGGAGTTACGACTGCACCGCCGGCGCCTACCAAAGCGAAGATGGCGATGCCATGCTGCTTCAGATGAAATGGAGCTGTTCCGAGCACAAAGACGATTGACGTCCAGAATAGATTGAATGCTGCCATTACGATGGCAGCCATGATGGACCGCTTGAGCAGCACGGGTTCATTCCAGATAAGTTCCCACAGCGATCCGATCAAGGTCCCGTAAGTGAGATTCGTCGCGGGGCGTCGCACGGGAAGACCGATGGCAAGCGTCGCGCAGAGCAGCGCGCTGCAAATGGCGCTGGCTGCGAAAAAACTTTTCCAACCCCAGATTCCTGCGAGAAAGCTGGCTGCGGGACGCGAAAGGAGAATCCCTACCATCAGACCGCTCATAATATCGCCGAGGACGCGGCCTCGATGTGCGGGTTCAGTCATGGCGGCAGCCGTCGGCATCAGGATTTGAATCACCGTGCAGGAAGCTCCCAAGACGAACAGTAAGGGAAACAGCACCATCGCGTTCGGTGCTAGAACAACACCGATAGCACACAGACTAGCACTTGTTAGCATCCAGATGATCAAGCGTCGGTTCTCGACCAGGTCAGCGAGAGGGACTACAAAAAAAAGACCAACCGAGTAACCGATCGTTGCGATCATTGCCATCGTGCCGCTGGCGGCGGTTGAGAGTCCGAAGGAGGAAGCCATCAGACCCACCAGCGTTTGAGGCCCGAAAAGATTGGTGATCAGGACAGCAACGGTAATGGTAAATAGAACTACAGGAGCGCGCTGCGCGACGGCTATTGGCTGGCCAACTGTCGCGGTCGAAAATTCTGTGTCCATACGATTCGGGGTCAGGAACCTGGAAAAGTGTCGGTGGGTACCAGGGAGCGAATTGAGGTAAGGCGGGTAGCGTGACTCTCCAAAAAGGACCGCCCCCACTGCCAGGCCGCCTCGATGACGGGTTTCAGGTCCTTACCGCGCGCCGTCAGCGAATATTCCACCCGCAGCGGTATTCCTTCCATCAAGCGGCGCTTTACGATCCCGGCCGCTTCCAACTCCCGTAACTGGTTGGTTAGCATCCGTTGCGTGACCTTGGGGATCAGGCGGCGCAGTTCTCCGTGACGTTTCGAACCATTAAGCAGTAGATAGAGGATTTCCCCCTTCCATTTGCCTGCAATAACTTCAGTACAGGCCTCGACCGGATTTCCCGGTCCTTCGTAATTTCTGTGACGCATAATAGTTCTCTTGTTCGGGATTGGAGCTGAACACTGCTGAGTTTCACTTCGCCGGAGGATTGAGGGTCCCAGTCGCCGCCAAAGGCGCGGAAGAGATGATCCGATTCCGGGCCGGACCCGTAGGTTCTCCGGGTTCGTCCGGTGTCTCATGCTCTTTGTTCCGGTGCATCTTCCGGACGAGGACGTAGAGAGCGGGGGTAAAGAGGAGACCGAAGATGGTCACCCCGATCATCCCGCTAAATACGGCGGTGCCCAGGGATTGCCGCATTTCCGCGCCCGCGCCATTCGCAACGACCAGAGGGAAGACGCCCAAGATGAACGCAAAGGACGTCATCAAGATCGGGCGCAATCGGATGCGTGCGGCCAAGGTTGCAGCTTCGGGGGCTTCCTCTCCCTCGATGTCCTGACGCTGTTGCGCGAACTCGACGATTAGGATCGCATTCTTTGCCGCCAGACCCAAGAGCACGACGAACGCGATCTGAGCCAAGATGTCGATCGGCATTTCACGCATCTTCAGACCTGTGGACGCGGCCAGGAGGCACATCGGAACGATCAAGACGATCGCCAACGGAAGTCTCCAGCTCTCGTAATGGGCGGCCAGCACCAGGAAGACGAAGAAGGCCGAGGCGGCGAAGATCAAGGCCGTCGGGATTCCCTGCTGTTCCTGTTGGTGACTCAGTTCCGTCCATTCCATGGTGAAGCCTTCAGGCAATACCTGCTTGGCGAGTTCTTCCATCCGCTTCATCGCCGTGCCCGAGGCAACGCCCGGAGCAGCGCTACCCAATACGTCGGCAGCCGGATAAAGATTGTAGCGAGGTTGACGGTAGGGCTCGGTATGATCGCGGAAATTCGTTACCGTCCCCAGCGGCACCATCTGGTTGCTGGAATTACGGACCTTCAAACGGCCAATCTCCTCCGGCGTCTGCCGGAATTGCTGGTCCGCCTGAGCGAGCACCTCATAGGTGCGTCCCAGGTAATTGAAGTCGTTCACATACTGCGAACCGAGATACAATTGGAGCGTCGAGAAAACATCCGACGGCGTCAGACCGACCTTCTCAGCTTTCTCGCGATCGATGTCGGCGAAGAGCGACGGAGCGCCGGCATTGTAGAGCGTGAATACACGCGCAAAGTCCGGGTCCTTGTTGGCAGCAGCAACGAGGGTGTTGGCTGCTGCGGCCAATGCCTGCGGTGTATGATTACCGCGATCTTCAATCATCAGCTTGAAGCCACCGGCTGAACCGAGGCCCTGGACTGGGGGAGGATTGACCACGATAACAACGGCGTCTTTGACTCCGGCCAATGCGGCGCGGACCTTCGGTAGCATTGTTTCCGCCGTCACTCCGGGAATGTGCTCTCCATAGAGAGACGGTAAGCCGTAGAAGATTGTGCCAACGTTAGGGGCAATCGTCGTCGTCGTCACATCAAGACCGGCCACGGGCGACGAATGACTGGGTTTCGCGACGGTCTTAAGGATGATGTCGTTCACTTCGCGAACGACCGCATCGGTCCGCTCCAAGCTCGAACCCGGGGGCAGGAACACGATGACGGCTTGGTACCCAATGTCCTGATCCGGAATGAAACCGGTGGCCATCTTCGACATTTGGAACATCGTGAAGCCGATTAAGCAGAGATAGATAAGGCCGATGATGGCCGTCGCACGGACGAAGCGAGCGGTCATCTTGCCGTAAGTAACCGACAGCCATTCGAAGCAGTGATTGAAGATGCTGAACACACCCTTCGTCAGCCGGGCGAGACCACGAGGTTCTTCGTGATGGTGGTGCTTGAGCAGCACCGCACAAAGCGCCGGGCTCAACGTCAGAGAGACGATCACGGAAATGATCGTTGAGGCAGCGATCGTCGCGGCGAACTGAGTGAAGAAGAGGCCCGAGATACCGCTAATGAAAGCGGTGGGCATGAACACCGCGCATAGGGTCAGCGCAATCGCGATCAAAGCGCCGGAGACTTCGTCCATTGTTTTGTGGGCGGCAGCCTTTGGCGCCATGCCCATGGCCATGTTTCGTTCTACGTTCTCAACCACCACAATGGCGTCATCAACCACAATGCCAACGGCCAGGATGAGGCCGAACATCGATAGGTTGTTGATGGAGATGCCGAGAAGAGCGAGAATCGAGAAGGTTCCAATCAGCGAAATCGGAATCGCGACGACCGGAATGATGGTCGCTCGCCAGGTCTGCAGGAACACGAAGACAACGCCGACCACAAGGGCGATCGCGACGAAGATCGTCACGATAACCTCGTGGATGGACTGGCTTACGAAGGTCGTCGGATCGTAGATATTCAGGTAATCGAGGCCTGGCGGAAATGTCTTCTTGAGTTCGGCCATCTTGGCCCAGATTGCCTGCTCAGTAGCCACGACATTGGAACCTGGGGTAGCGATCGGGAACCAAGGAGCAGAGGGGTACTTGTCCGCATAGGCAATGGAGCCATAGTCCACGGCACCAAGCTCCGAATGACCGATGTCGCGGACGCGGGTAATATGACCTTGGTCGTCGGATTTCACGATGATGTTATCGAATTGCTCCGGCGTGGCGAGACGACCAAGTGCTTCGACGTTGATCTGGTACGCTGCGTTGGTGGTGACCGGCGGAGCGTTGAGCGTACCGGCGGAAACCTGGGCGTTCTGAGCGCGAATCGCCGCCAAGATTTCACTCGCGCTGATGTTGTAAGCGGCAGCCTTATCGGGATCGATCCAGATACGCATGGCATAATCGCGCTCGCCGAACAACTGGAAGTCGGCCACACCGGGCAACCGGGCGATCTCGTCCCGGATGTGGAGCATATAGTTTGAGATATACTGAGGACTGCGAGAGCCATCTGGCGAGAATACGTGAACGCCCAAGAGCAAGGCCGGCACGGTCTTCTTCACTTGCACACCCTGCGCTTGTACTTCTTGGGGAAGGCGGGACAGGGTGTCCTGGACTCGATTCTGGGTCAGCAGCAGATCGCTGTTTGGGTTGGAACCGACCTTGAAGATCACCGAGATGGTGAGCTGCCCGTTACCGGTCGATTGACTACTGATATAGTCCATCCCCTCAACGCCGTTAATGGAGAGTTCCAGCGGCGTCGCCACCGTCCGGGCCACGGTCTGCGCAGAAGCACCGGGATAACTCGTGGTAATTTCAATCGTCGGTGGAACGATGTTCGGATATTGCGCGATGGGCAGGAACAACATCGTGGCCAGACCGAAGACGATGATGAAGATGTTGACGACCGTCGCGAACCGCGGGTGGTCGATGAAGAAGTGGGCCATTCTCATTGTGGTGATCCGGTGTTGAGGGCTGGGCTGGCTTCTAATTAGTTCTTGGCTCGGCCACCTGCTCCGACTGCTCCTTGATCTCGCCGTTCGAGGGAATCACTTGGGCACCGGGAGCGGCCCGGACAACGCCATCAATGATGACCCGGTCATTCGCCGACAGGCCGGAGCGGATTACCCGCAGACCGTTGCGGATATCGCCGAGTTCAACCACCTTCGGGACCACCTTCTTATTGGCGTCCAGCGTCATGACGATGTGGTTGGACTGGTCATTGAGGACGGAATCGTCTGGGACCAGGAGAGCAGGCTCAGGAGCGCCAAGCGTCACGCGGATGCGGGCAAAGCCACCAGGCGTCAGGAAGAAGTCCTTGTTCGGGATAGTGGCGCGGGCGTGGATCGTGCCACTGGAACGATCCAGCGAGTTGTCCACGAAATCCAAAACCCCTTCACGCCTGAAGTTGTTTTCATCGCCAACAGCGATCACGACCTTGTCAGCAAGAGGGCCACTTTGCTTGGCCCGGGAGCGGAGGAACGTGAGGTAGTCCGACTCGCTCATGTCGAAGTTCACCCAGATCGGGTCAATCGACACGATCGTCGCCAGCAGCGTCGTCGGGCTGGTCTGCGCACGGCTACCCGCAATCAGGTTGCCGACCGAGGTCAGATGCGTGCCGATCTTGCCCGTGAAGGGAGCAGTGATCGTGCAGTGGTCGAGATCGAATTTAGCGTCAGCAACTGTGGCCTTGGCGTTGTCTACTGCCGCTTGTGCTGCATCTTTTTCGGCCACTCGCTGATCGAGATCTTCAGCAGGGATGACATTCTTTAGTCTTAGTTCATTGAAGCGATTGAGTTCACGCGTCGCTAGCTCCAAGCGCGCGTTGGCATTTTCAAGTTGCGCGATCCCTCCGTTCAATTTGATCTGGTAGGGGGTCGGATCGATCTCGAACAGAAGAGCACCTTTATGGACGATATCGCCGTCCTTGAAGGCAATCTTGGTCAAGGTTCCACCGACCTGAGGGCGAAGTTCGACGTGATCGATCGCCGCAAACTGACCCAGGAATTGGAGCTGAGGCTCGATGTCCTTAATAAGGGCCGTGCTAACCACTACTTGGGCCGGAGCCGGCGCGGCGGGCGCCGGCGCTTTCCTAGCGGGGATAACGTTCAAGCCAAAGTGAGCCGCTCCAACAGCGAGGCCGATTAAGAGCGCAGCCCCGACCCAAGCGCGGACATGGCGCTTGCGGCTAGCCTCTCGCTGATTGGAATTCGTCGGTTCGACCGTCTCCGGTCGAATGGGATCGCTCTCTGGACGGTCGCGGTCCGGCGGTTCGACGTATTCCAGTTTGGTATATTTATGATCCTGCGACTGAACGAGTCCAGCGTCGTTTCCATTCTTCATTGCTTCTCTCCGTTTCGTAAGTTGGCTATTGAGACTTTGGCCACTTCTTGTTGTGCTTGGTGGCCTCGTTCCGGGGAGGAGCGGTGAGCAAGGCTTTGCTCAAAGGTGATTTCGTCGATTACCGGCTTGAGATCTTTGCCTCGTTTGCCGAGGAAATATCCGGCCTGCCTTCTGTATTTCTTAACGTTACGGTCATGTGGAGCTGGTTCACTATGGGTTGATCAGGAGAAAAATTTGTCAGATACTTCTGAGGCAGAAATGCCATTTACCGATCATTTTGCGCCATTCGGTCAAAGCCTCCTTCATGAAAAACTCCAGACGAACAATCGGCTTTTTGGTAGTACCGCCCTTTGAGCTCCTTGATTTGGCCGGGCCAATCGCGGTCTTTTCTAACGCAAACGCCGTCGAAGGAAGATCTCTCTACGAGATCAAGATCATTTCAGCGGAGAAAGGCCGTTACGTGACGAGCGCCGATGGAAGTTGCATGGGGCCGGCGACGCACTACGCGAAATTTGACGATTCCTTAGACACGCTCTTGGTAGTAGCCGGAACGGGTGCTTTAAAACCAATTACTCCTGCCCTCTGTGCATGGTTAGGTCAACGGGCGAAGCGCGTTCGCCGAATCGGATCAGTCTGCGTCGGCGCCTTCATTCTTGCTGGAGCCGGGCTTCTTAAGAAACGCCGCGCTGTCACCCATTGGCAGTATTGTTCAGAATTATCGCGGCGCTATCCGGACCTAAAGGTCGAATTACACCCGATTTTTATCAAAGAGGGGAATGTCTATACCAGCGCCGGTGTGAGCGCGGGAATCGACCTGGCACTGGCTCTGATCGAAGAAGATCGGGGTTTCAAGGCCGCAAACTCGGTAGCTCGCCAATTGGTGCTCTTTATGCGACGTGGGGGGGACCAAGCTCAATACAGCACACTCTTACGTGAGCAGGAGAAGGTGTCTGAACCTGGTTTTAGAAATTTGCCGGCTTGGGCTATGGCCAATCTTCATCAGAAGCTCGATGTTGAGACTCTCGCTAAATTTACGTCGATGAGTCCAAGAACCTTTGTTCGTCGGTTTCAAAAGCAATTCAACACGAGTCCCGCGCTTTGGATCAGATCCTTACGAGTTGAAGCGGCGCGTGACCGCCTCGAATCAACTTCCGACGGGCTAAAGCAAATTGCGGTCGCAACGGGCTTTCGAGATGAACTCAATCTGCGAAGAGCTTTCGTCGCTCACTTCGGGCTTTCGCCGCGCAATTATCGGCAGCAGGTACAAGGAAAATTGCCCGAGAAAGCGATGTTAGTAGCCTGAACGCTTGTTCATAGCGTACCCTTCGGGACGGGCTTCCTTTTACATCTATCCGAGGCATTCATGCCAGGCTACCATCATCTTGTCCCTCCGGGACATGTGGATCCCAGGAACTGTTGAACCAGTTCTTTTGTCAGGCTTTGTAGCGCATGCTTCGCACGCTAGAACTTTAATTCTCAGGACTTCAGAGCCAGTGGTCTTCGTATCCGGAGCCAAGTCTCTCGAATGCCTTGGGATCGTGGCCAACGATGACACCGGCCATTGACGCAGCCAAGGCGATTTGCCAGGCGTCGTTCTCTCCCATCCGCCTTGACGCGCGGCGTTGAGATTCGGCGACACGATCTGCGTGGCTTCTTCCGATACCCTGCCACTGGTAGCGCACCAGATAGGACCGGACAGCAGCCGGATCGCTGGCTTCCTCCAGTACCTCGGCCCATGTCACCGGACTGATCCATAGCCGAGCGCGCCGGTTTCGCTTTAGCCAAGCAATAGCTGAGCCCGGGCGACCCTCAGCGATCTCGTTTAACAGATCGATCACAAAAGATGAATCCAGGAGGCAGCGTTTCACTTGTCAATCCGGAGTCTCTTATCACCCATACGCTTTTCAAGATCGGCCAGAACGTCCATACTGGATTCAAAAGGCGTTTCCCGGATAAGCTGGCGGACGAAGGCGGCTTTTTTTACTCCGGCCTTACGCGAACGCTCTTCCAGAATACGTTTTTCTTCGTCGGTGAGGCGAACGGTAAGGATAGGCATTGTATTTCAATTGTATGACAAGCCTTTCAACGCGTCAATTCCCCCTGCGCTGCAGGCCGGCATCGCCGGTGTATTCGGTGTCAGAAATCACTACTGCGTCCGCCAAAGAACGGGGTTTTCAATGCAGGGTTCGCTATCGCTCTTGATCTTGGGGCCAGCCGTTCTCTTGTTTCGACGCAATCGCCGCAACGAAAGGCACAGGGAACCGGCTTAGGGCATAGATCAAATAGCTGAATCGACACGAGGATCAGGACACTCTTCCTCTAGAATAAACGACCTGTCCCTTGGTTGGCGACGCCCAATATGGAGATCGTGCGCATCAACTCCACGGGTTAGCTTTAGATAGCCATGAAATGGCTAAACAGAACAGCCCAGGCCTTTAGGCTTGGGTATGACATCGTCAAAAATCGCCCTGAAAGTGGCGACCCAGATGGGTGTGTGGGCCTTAGAACGTTGAACCGGCAGTCCCCTCGCATCGGGTGCCACTTTGCCTGCCAGCTTACCCAGGCCTGAAGACCTGGGCTGTTCTGTTTAGCCATTTCGTGGCGGTCGTAAATCCTGCTCCTTGATCCCACATCGAATCCGGAAGAACCCCGTGTGTTTGTATGTTGAAAGAAGGTCGATGTTGGGAACGCTTGTTCATACCGTACCCTTCGGGACGGGGTTCCCTTTTACATCTATCCCAGGCATTTCATGCCAGGCTACCATCATCTTGTCCCTCCGGGACAGAACCAGCTGAGCCGTCTTTCAGGAGTCTGCGGAGCAGATCCATACTTATGGCGAGTCAGCATCTCTAGTGGTCTACCCTTGAAGGTTTGGCGTCAGAATGGCTTTACCGCTGAATTTGTCCGCGACAGCGATAGCATCAGCAAATTGGTTGAAACTAAATTGACCTGCGACGGGGAAAAAAATGGCGCCGGATGCGGCCATTGCCGCCAGCTCTTGGTACATTGCGGCGACCTTGTCGGGATTGGGGTTCCTGAAGTAGTTGAAGATCCACATTCCATGGATGGTCTGCTCGTGAAAAAGGAGTTGAATACCCGAGGCAGTGAATGGCTTTCCGCTCATGCCGCTCCAGATGACCAGTGTCCCGTATAATGCAATGCAGTTGAGAAAATCCTGCGTTGCAGAATCACCAACGCCGTCCAAGGCCAGGCGAATGGGCGCCTTATCAGTTGCTTCGGCTACCCGCTTAGGAAGGTCTGGACCGTCAACCAGGACAACATCGCCACCGAGTGTTTTGATCTCATTGATCAATTCGGCGCGTCGCACGATGTTCACGGTCTTGATACCTCGGGCCTTAGCAATCGCGATCACTGCCCGACCAACTGATGAGTTTGCTGCGTTCTGGAGCAACCACTCACCGGGCTTGAGTTGCACGTACTCCGTTAGCAGCAAATAAGCCGTAGCTGGGTTGATCCCAAGCATGGCAAGCTGATTTACGTCTCCGTCGGGCAGCGGGCGGAGGTAAGGCGCGTTTGTTTTAACTCGGTCCACCCACGAAGGCACAAAAGGCGGGGTAATCGTCCGGTCGCCCTCCTTGACGTGCTTGACGTTGCGGCCCTTCGCTGCTACTCGTCCCACCCCTTGAATTCCCAGGATATGCGGTAACGGCGGAAGATTGCCGTAGATTCCGGCAATCATATACAAGTCACTGGGCTCGACCGACGCCGCTTCGACATCAATGATGATCTCGTCCGGTCCGGGCGTCCCTACATCAGGGACATCAATAAGTTTAACCACATCAGCAGCTTTGCCGTAAGCGGTGAGTTGAATGCTCTTCACGAAAATGTTCTTTCTTGGTATCTGAGGTTGTTGGGGGGAGGAGTTCGTTCCTCCCCCGAAGGGAAAATCTAGTGTCCGGCCGTGCGGCCTCCGTCGATGTAAGAAATCTCGCTCGTCACAAAATCCGAATCTTCGAGGTAGAGAACCGCTCGCACGACGTCGGAGACCTCTCCGTAACGGTTGAGCGGCGCGAAGCCTTTTTTCGCCTCGAGCGAATCGGTTTCATGAAGCGGCGTTTTGATGATACCGAGTGAAACCGCGTTGACTCGGATGTTGTCCGCGGCGAGTTCCATCGCGAGGCCGCGGGTCGCGGCAACGCAGGCTCCCTTAGACAGTGAAGCCAGGACTGCAGGCACGCCTTGCACCGCATGCTTTACCAGGCTGGTGCTTACCTGAATGATGTGACCGATATGCTGCTTCTGCATCGCCGGTACCGCAGCCTGTGTGGCGAAAAAGACGCTGTCTAGGTTAGTCGCCATAACTCTCCGGTATAGCTCTTCGGAAATTGATGCGATTGGCCCGGGCCGCCAAATGCCCGCATTGTTGATTAAGGTATCGATACGACCGAAGCGATCGAGAGCAGTTTGGACTACCTTCCTCGCTACCGAAGGCTCACCCACGTCGCCGGGGACCGTGATGTAGTCAGGATCGTTGGAAGGCTTGATCGGCCGAGAATTTCCGACTACGCGCCATCCACGCTCCCTGTAGGCCTTTACGAATCCCTCGCCCAGTCCCTGGGAGGCACCCGTCACGACAAGAACTTTACTTGCAGTACTCACAATTTTATTTGATCCAGTTTTGCTAAGTTTCTTTGGTTA
>Ga0213876_10001336_pt1 | contig 15468 bp, 10 predicted proteins | sample BarmaccomBMRX_R9_FD_160113 | JGI IMG/M metagenome (GOLD analysis project Ga0213876, IMG submission 160113) | Root-associated microbial communities from Barbacenia macrantha in rupestrian grasslands, the National Park of Serra do Cipo, Brazil - RX_R9 | ecosystem: Host-associated > Plants > Roots...
CGGAATGAGGAGGAAGGAAAGGCCGCTCATCAGCAGCGCGTCGAGCCGGCTCATATAGCCCGCGAGCCAGGAATAAGCGAGGTAGGGGAAGAACCACTGGGCGCCGGCGACGGTGAAGATCGGAATCAGCGCGACGGTCTGCGCGAAGCCGCACAGCCACCTCTTCCACGCGGCGGTGTGGTGGAAGCTCGTCTCGTCCAGCCGCTCGGCGGGGCCGGCATCGCCGAGGCGCGCGGCGAGCGCACGGATGGTCGGCGCCGAGTAGACGTCGTCGATCGACAGGCCTTCGAGCCCCGGCACCTTGCGGGCGGCGGAAACCAGCCGCGCTGCCTTCAGGCTGTGGCCGCCGAGATCCTCGAACAGATTGTCGAGCACCGAGACGGGCTGCGGCGCGAAGCCTTCCGCCCAGACCGCATGGAGCTTCGCCTCCATCTCGGTCGCCGGCGGGACGATCTCCCGCTCCGCCGCCTCGCGGGCCGCCGGCCGCTGCAGCGCCTTGCGGTCGACCTTGCCCGAGGCGGCAAGCGTCGGCAGCCGGTCGAGCCGCTCGTAGGCGGCCGGGCGCATATAATTGGGCAGGCGGTCCGCCACCGTCCGGCGGACCCGGTCGAGGTCGATCGCGGCGCCCTTGGCGGCGACGAGGAAGGCGGCGAGGAATTCGGAGCCGTCCTCATCCTTGAACAGCTGCACGACCGCCTGCGCGACCGCGGCGTCCTCGGCGATGACGGCCTCGATCTCGGCGAGCTCGACGCGGAAGCCGCGGATCTTCACCTGGGTGTCGATGCGGCCGATGAAATCGATCTCGCCTGCCGAGTCGAGCCGGACGAGGTCGCCGGACCGGTAGATCGGCTCCGGCGCGCCGGACGGCCCGTTGAAGGGAGTCATCACGAACTTCTCGGCGGTGAGCTCGGGTCGGTTGACGTAGCCGGCGCCGACGCCGGGGCCGCCCAGCACGAGCTCTCCCTCCGCGCCGGCGGGGACGGGCTGGAGCTTCTCGTCGACGATCCACGCCGTGTAGCCGGGGATCGGGCGGCCGATGGTGATGCGGCGCCCGGGTTGCACCTCGGTCCAGGTCGCCGTCACGGTCGTCTCGGTCGGCCCGTAGGTGTTGTAGATGGTGAGGCCGGGCCGCGCCCAGCGCGCGACGAGATCGGGCGGGCAGGCCTCCCCCCCGAGGTTCAGGATCCGCAGCGACGGCATGGCGTGCTCGACGAGCGTCAGGAGCGACGGGACGACGTGCCAGACGGTCACGCCTTCCTCCTCGAGCGACGGGGCGATGTCCGGGCCCGCCTTGGTCAGCGAGTCGGAGGCGACGAGCACCACGGCGCCGACGAACCAGGCGGTCCACATCGTCTCGACCGACATGTCGAAAGCGAGGCTGAAGCCGCCGTAACAGATGTCGGCCGGTTGCAGCGCGATGACGGCGCTTTCGGAGCGGACGAGGTGGCAGGCGTTGGAATGGCGGATCATCACGCCCTTCGGGCGACCCGTCGTGCCCGACGTATAGATGATGTAGGCGATGTCCGCCGGGGTCGCGCCGGTCTCGTCGCGAGTCAGCGGGGCCGCGCTCTCGGCGGCGACGTCGCCGAGCGCGTCGTCGAGCACCAGGGTGTCGATCGCCATCTCGCCGGCGCGCTCGTGGAAGGTAAGGATGAGCCTGGCGCCGCAATCCTCGGCGATGAAGTCGATGCGGTCCTGGGGATAGGCCCAATCGACCGGCACGTAGGTGGCGCCGGACCAGAGGATGCCGAGGATCGCCATATATTGATCGAGGCCGCGCGGCAGGCAGATGAGGACCCGGTCCCCGCGAGCGATCCCCATCGTCCGCAGCTGGTGGGCGAGGCGCAGGCTGCGCTCGCGCAGCTCGGCGTAAGTCAGGCTGGTGCGCCGGTCATATTCGGCGCCGAAACCGACCAGCCGCAGCGCGCAGCGGTCGGCGAATTGCTGCGCCTTCTCGTCGAACAGCTCGTGCAGCAGTTCGTCGCGCGCGTAGGGTTCCTCCGGGCGCAGGGCCGGGATCGGCGCGATCGACGGCTCGACGATGCTGCCGTCGGCGGCGGGAACGCGGCTGTCTTCGCCGAGCGCCACGGCCGCCCCGTCGGCGTCGGCGGGGCTCGGGGTGAGGCTCTGCTCTTCGTTCATGCGCTGCCGGTCGTTGTCCCAGGTCTCAAACGGAACGCCTCCGGTCTCCCTTTGGCTCCGCGCACGAGCCGTTAGCGCATTCGCCGAGGCTGCGCAGCCGTCGCGTGCGGCGATTCAGATCTCCACCTGGCTGCCGAGCTCGACCACCCGGTTGGGCGGCAGCTTGAAGAATTCCATCGCCGTGGCGCTGTTGCGCACCATCCAGGCGAAGATCCGCTCGCGCCACTTCGCCATGCCGGGGGCCCTGGCGGCGATGACGGTCTGACGCGAGATGAAATAGCTGGTGGTCATCTTCGGCAGCGGCCCCAGCAGCGGCGCGGCCGCGGCGAGCGCGGCGGGGATATCGGGATCCTCGCTGAAGCCGTAGCGCAGCACGACCCGCTTCATGCCGCAGCCGAGCGGCTCGACGTCCGCCCGGTCCGCCTCCGGGACATGCGGCACGTCGAGGACCGAGACGGTGACGAGCAGGATGCTTTCGTGCAGCACCTGGTTGTGCTTCAGATTGTGGAGCAGTGACGGCGGCACCCCTTCCTTCGACGCGGTCAGGTAGACCGCGGTGCCGCGGACCCGGTGGATGCCGTGCTCGACCGATTTGACGAAGATCGGCAGCGGCATGTTGGCCTGCCCCAGCCGGTTGTGGACCAGCGCGCGCCCCTTCGCCCAGGTGGTGAGCAGGGTGAAGGCGATCGCCGCGACGAGCAGCGGGAACCAGCCGCCGTCGGCAAACTTGGTGAGGTTCGAGGCGAAATAGACGAGGTCGACCGTGCCGAGCATCAGCACGAGGGCGGCGGCGGGAAGCAGCGGCCACTTCCAGAGTCGCCGCAAAACCACGGCGAGCATCACGGTCGTGATGAACATCGTGCCGGTGACGGCGATGCCGTAGGCGGAGGCGAGGTTGGACGACGTCTGGAACGCCAGGACGAGGAGCGCAACGGTCGCCAGGAGCGTCCAGTTGACGAGGGGGATGTAAATCTGCCCCTCGGCGCGGTCGCTGGTGTGGAGCACCCTCAGTCTGGGGAAAAGGCCGAGCTGCACCGCCTGGCGGATCACCGAATAGGCGCCGGTGATCACGGCCTGGCTGGCGATGACCGTGGCGACGGTCGCGAGGATGACGAGTGGGAAACGCCAGGCCGGCGGCGCGAGCAGGTAGAAGGGGCTGTCCACGGCAGCGGGCGCGCGCAGCAGCAGCGCGGCTTGCCCCAGATAGTTCAGCATCAGGGTCGGGAAGGCGACGACGAGCCAGGCGAGGCGGATCGGGCGGCGCCCGAAATGGCTCATGTCCGCGTAAAGGGTCTCGGCACCGGTGACGGCCAGCACGATCGAGCCGAGCGCGAGGAAGGCGAGCCCGGGATCGGCGGCGATGAAGCGAATGCCCCAGATGGGCAGGAGCGCGGCCAGGATATGAGGCGTCGCCGCGATCGACCGGAGGCCGAGCAGGGCGAGGATCGCGAAATAGACCAGCATGATCGGGCCAAAGACCGCGCCCACCCGCTCCGTCCCTCGCTTCTGGATCGCGAACAGGAGGATGAGGATGACGATGGAGCCGGGGACGACGTAGCGCTCGAACGCCGGGCTGAGGATCTCCAGCCCTTCCACCGCCGACAGCACCGAGACGGCGGGAGTGATCATCGCGTCGCCGAAGAACAGGGCTGTGGAGAAGACCCCGAGCATGGTGAGCCCCGCCGTCCACCGCCCCGGGCCGGAATGGCGCGAGATCAGGGCGAGGAGCGACAGGCTGCCGCCCTCGCCCTTATTGTCGGCGCGCATCATGATGGTGACGTATTTCAGCGTCACCACCAGCAGCATCGTCCAGAAGATGATCGAGCAGACGCCGAACACCCGCGCCGGATCGACGGGCATGTGGTGGTGCCCGACGAAGGTCTCCTTGAGTGCGTAGAGCGGGCTGGTGCCGATGTCGCCGAAGACGATGCCGAGGGCGCCGAGCGAGAGCCACGCGGTGCGCCCCGCCCCGCCGGACGCTGGCGAATGCGCCTCCCCGGCGGGCGCGACGGTTGCGGTCATGGCGAGAGCTCCCCCGAAACGGCGCCGCCCGATGCGCCCGGTGAAACCCGGCTTCAAGTGAATTCGGCGCCAGCCTGCGTGCGCGTTCGTTACGCGCCCGGCGCGGCGCTCCTGAAATGATCGGGACGCCGCACCAGCTTCCGGAGCCGCGCCCAGAAAGACGTGCGCCCGGTCAGCCGCCGAACCCACCCCGCCGTTTCCTCCGGGGGCGGTGCGGACGCCTCCGCGTAGAGCTCCAGCGGCTCGGGGAGCCGGCGGCGCCGGACGAGCTTGCGGCGGCCGCGCAGGATATCCTCCGCCTCGGCGAGCGCGCGGGCGAGGTCGGCCTCCTCGAAGGGCTTCGACAAACAGCCGATGGCGAGATCGGTCACCGGGAAGGACGGCGGGCGCGCCGTGGTGAAGAGGCAGAGGATGCCGAGATCCTGCAGCCGCGCGGCGACGCGGAAGCCGCTCGCGCCGCGGGCAAGCTGGAGGTCGACGAGGGCAAGGTCGGGCCGCTGCGCCTCCACCGCGGCGCAGGCGCTGTCGAGATCGTCGGCGGTGGCGGTGACGCGATAGAGCGGATTGAGCTCGACAAGCTGCTGCAGGGTTCGCGCCAGCAGCGGCTCGTCCTCGACGATCAGGATGTTGAGCACCTCAGGCCGCCTCCCAAGCCCCTTCCGGCCATGCTGGAACGAAGCGGGAGCGAAGGCGAGGCGGGCGCGACGGAATTGCGCCGAGCGATTCCGCAGGCGCGGCGAGTTGAGGCGGACGTGCCGCTCAGCTGTAGAAGATGTGGGTGCCGATCTGCGCGGCGCGCGTCTTCTGGCGGCCCCAGGCCGGCGCGACGTAGGTGGCGTGGTACCACAGGACGTTGGGTGCGAGGCTGGCGGCGAGATGCTTCGAGGCGGCGTCGGCGATCGCCAGGGCCTTCTTCCAGCAGTCGCTGGATTCGTCGACCGCCGGGAACTTGCCGCCGCGGATGAACGAGAATTGGGCCGGCTGGGTGACGACCCCGCAGACGCTCGAGGCGAAGCGGCCGGAGCGGGCGCGATTCAGCACCACCTCCGCGACCGCGAGCTGGCCCTCCAGCGATTCGCCGCGCGCCTCGAAATAGACGGCCTTGGCGAGGCACAGCTGCTCCTCGTCCTGGTTGCCGTAGTTGACATAAGCGAGGACGAGGTCGTGCAACGTGCGGCCGGCGAGGGTCAGGGGCGGCTGGGCCGGCTGAGCGGGAGCGAGCTGCTGCGAGGCCTGGGCGGGGGCGGTGCGGACCAGGTCGGCGAGGCTCGGCTGAGGCGGCGCCGTCGGCTCGACGGCCGGTGCCGTCATCGTCACGGCCGGGGCGAGGCCGCGGAGATCCGGGACATTGGCGTCCGCTCCGGCGGCCAAAGCGGGGGCCGCGGCAAGGAACGACAAAGCGATCGTGGCGGCCGTAATCAGGCGCGCCCGGAAACGTCCGAACATGCAGTCTCAGCTATTGGCGGTCGGCTGCCCCGGGACCGGACGGTCCGTTTCGCAACTCCCCGACTGGCGCTCGGTCGCATGTCACGCGAACGGGGGCGCCCCCTCGAATGAGTCGAACCTGCAAACCGGGGCGGGACTCGTCAATCAAACCGGCCGTCAACGACGATGGGCTGTTCGCTCGGCGGGATCAGCCGTGGGAACCGACGGCGAGTCGCGGGAAAGCCGTGGACGTCGGAGGCGAATCACTCCTCCGGTCCCAGCTCCGGATCCAGATCGCGCGGGCGGATGAAACGCGCGAGCGTGGCGCCGCCGTCGCGAAGCTGGCGCCATGACGGCACGTCGAAGCGCATCTCCGCCAGCGTCGCCGTCGGATATTTGATTTCCGCCTCGGCTCTCAGGGCTCCTGGCGCCGAGAGGCGGAGGACCAGCTCTTCGAGGCCGGGATTGTGACCGGCGAGCAGCAGGCGGCCGACGCCGTCATCGGTCGCCCGCGCCACCTCCAGCAGCGTCTCGGGCGCGGCGAGGTACAGCCGCTCGTCATAGTGGATCGCGAGCGTGCCGAAAGCCTGCTCGACCTCCTCCAGCGTCTCGACGACGCGCCGGGCGGGCGAGGCGATCACCGTGTCGAAGCCGAGCGCCAGCCGCCGCATCTCGCGTCCGATCGTCGCCGCGGCGCGGCGGCCGCGGCGATTGAGCGGGCGGTCGAAGTCGCGGGTCACCGGGTCGTCCCAGCCCGATTTGGCGTGCCGCAGCAGGGTCAGGACTTTCATCGCGCCTCGTCGGGCTGGCTCTCCGGCTCGGCCTGATGCCCGAAAGCGTCCGGCGTTGAAAGCCGCTCGCGCACCCGCGCGAGCGCCGCGTCGAGCGTCACCCGCCGCACCGCGGCGCCCGTCGGGAAGGCGGTGAGCAGCCGCGACGGCGTCGCCGCGGAGAGCAGGACGAACAGGCCGCGGTCGCCCTGCCTGCGGATCAGCCGCCCGAAGGCCTGGGCAAGCCGGGCCCGCACCACCCGATCGTCGTAGGCGGTGCCGCCGCCGGCCGCCCGCCGCGCGGCGTGGAGGACGGTCGGCCGCGGCCACGGCACGCCCTCCATGACGACGAGGCGAAGCGACTCGCCCGGAACGTCGACGCCGTCCCGGAGCGCGTCGGTGCCGAGCAGCGAGGCGCGCGGATCGTCGCGGAAGATATCTACCAAGGTGCCGGTGTCGATCGGGTCGACATGCTGCGCGTAGAGCGGGAGGCCGGCGCGGGCGAGACGGTCGGCGATGCGGGCGTGGACCGCCTTGAGGCGCTGGATGGCCGTGAACAGGCCGAGCGTGCCGCCTTCCGCCGCCTCCACCAGCCGGGCATAGGCGCCGGCCAGCTGGGGGATGTCGCCGCGCTTGACGTCGGTGACGATCAGCACCTCGCTCCGCGCCGCATAATCGAACGGGCTCTGCGCCTCGAACCGCGCCGCCGGTGCGGAGAGGTGGCGGGCGCCGGTCCGCGCCTCCGCCGCATCCCATCCCTCGGTCCCGCGCAGCGTCGCCGAGGTGACGACGACGCTGTGCGCCGGCTTCAGCACCGCGTCGGCGAGCGGGCGGGTCGGATCCAGCCAGTGGCGGTGGAGGCCGATATCATATTCGCGGCCGTCGACCCGCTCGACCGCCATCCAGTCGACGAAATCCGGGTCGGCGGGGCCGCCGATGCGGGCGGCGAGGCCGATCCAGGCGGCGAGCGTCTGGGTCCGCCAGGCGAGGCCGCCGATCGCCCCCTCGATGCGCGCCCGCGCCGGTGCGTCGAGCCAGTCCGGGGCATCCTCGAGCACCGCCTGGAGCCGGTTGGCGAGCGCGGTCAGCGGCCGGACCAGCAGCTCCAGCGCCTCGACCGCCGGCGCGGCGGCCGCGACGATCGGGCCGTCGAGCTCGGCCATCTCGGTCTCGAGGCCGTAGCCCGCGTCCTGGGCCGTCGCCCGGGCGTACACCGTCGCCCGCACCGCGCCGAGCAATTTCTCGACCGGACCGAACGGCATGCCTTCCGCGATCCGGCCGAGCCAGCCGTCCGAGGGCAGCAGCTGCGCCGCATCGACCGCCTGCTCGAGCGCGGCGGCCCCCGCCTCGTCGTAGGAGGCGACGTCCATGAGGCGCGCCGACAGGCCGCGCCGCCGGCCGCGGCTCTTGCCTTCGGGCCCGACGATCCAGCGCCGGAGCTCGATCGCCTCCTGCCCGGTGAGGGCGGCGGCGAAGGTCGAATCGGCGGCGTCGAACAGGTGGTGGCCTTCATCGAAGACGATCCGCGCCGGGCCGTTGCCGCCGTCGCGCCCGCGGGCGGCGTTGACCATCACGAGCGCGTGGTTGGCGATGACGATGTCGGCCCCTTCGCTGGCCCGCGCGGCGCGTTCGATGAAGCATTTGCGGTAATGCGGGCAGCCGGCGTAGACGCACTCGCCGCGGCGGTCGGTGAGGGCGGTCGCGCCGGCGCGGCGAAACAGGCTGGTGAGCCAGCCCGGCAGGTCGCCGCCGACCATGTCGCCGTCCTTCGTGTAGGCGGCCCAGCGCGCCGCGAGCTGCGCGAGGATCGCCGCACGGCCCGAGAAGCCGCCCTGCAGCGCGTCCTCGAGGTTCAACAGGCAGAGGTAATTCTCCCGCCCCTTGCGCACCACGACCTTCTTCCGGCGCACGGCGGCATCGGGGAACAGCCGCGCGCTCTCCCGGTCGAGCTGACGCTGCAGCGCCTTGGTGTAGGTCGAAACCCAGACGGCGCCGTCCGCCCGCTCAGCCCAGAGGGAAGCGGGCGCGAGATAGCCCAAAGTCTTGCCGATCCCGGTGCCAGCTTCGGCGAGGAGCAGGTTGGGTTGGTCCTGCGCCCGGCGCGGCGCGAACGTCTCGGTCGCCGCCGCGGCATAATCGCGCTGGCCCTGCCGGACCTCTGCCCCTTCGCCGACCAGCCGCTGCAGCCGCTCCGCCGTCTCCTCCGCGCCGACCCGCACCGTCGCCGGCGGCGGCCGGCCGCCGCTCTCCTCCCATTCCGGCAGCCGCGAGAACAGCCAGCGCTCGTCGCGCTCCGGCCGCTGCAGCCGCTGCGCGACCGCCGGCGCCCACGTCCAGCGCAGGCGGTGGAGCGACTGGGCGGAGGTCCAGGCGCCTTCCCGCTCCGGCCACGCCTCCGCGAGGGTCGTCAGCAGCGCCTCCGCCGCGCGGAGCAGGAAAGGGGCGGCCTCGGCGTCAGTTTCGGGCGCGGCGATGCCGAGCGCATGACCAAGGCCTTTCGGCGTCGGGACCGCGAAGCGCGCCGGGTGGACGAAGGCGAACAGCTCGAGCAGGTCGAGGCCGGACAGCTCCGGATAGCCGAGCCGTTGCCCGACCAGCGGCGCGTTGAGCATGATCGTGGGCGTTTCGGCCGCTCGCGCGATCGCCTCGCCGCGGCCGAGCGCGCGCACCGCCCCATCGGGCGCGGCGAGCCAGGTGCCGCCATGGGTCGCATGCAGCGCGGGATAAGGCAGCGGCGGGCGCATGGACCAGGCTATAGGGCGAATGGAACGGACGGGAAACGGGAGATTAGCGTCCGAGCGCCTTCAGCAGCAATTCCCGCAGCTTGGCGACGCCGGCCCTCGATCGCGGGGCGAGGACTCCGCGCGCCTCTTCGGGCAGATGCGCGACCGGATCGCCGTTCGCGCCGAAGACATAATGATCGAACAGGGTGCGCCAGGCGGCAAGCTCCCGCTCGGGCATGCCCTGCATCGTCATGATGGCGTAATAGAGCGCGTTGAGCGGCGTCAGCCGCGGCGCCGCGCCGTCGCGCCACCAGAAGTTCACCATCGCGCCGACCTCGTCCAGGCCCGCCACGGCATGCCACCACAGGCTCGGCAGGTAGAGGGCGTCGCCCGGGCCGAGCTCCGCGACCTCCGCGTGCGCCAGCGCCTCGCGGTAGCGGGGATGGCGCGCGAAGTCCGGCGCATCGATGTCGACCAGGCTGGTCGGCTGGCCGGCGAGGGTGAATTCGAGCGGCCCGACATAGAGATTGGCCACCTGGTCGGTCGGGAAGAGCGTGAAGCGCCGCCGGCCCGCGATGACGCAGGCGAGGTTCTGCGCGAGGTCCCAATGCGCCGCGGTCCGCGTCCGGTTACCGAGCCACAGCGACACCAGCATGTCGCGCTCCGGGTCGAGCAGCGGCATCGGGATCTCCTGCCGCAGCGCCGGGAGGTGGTTCGCGACGGGGATGGCGCCGGCGTAGATGCCGAACGGGGCGGCATGCCCCCGCTGGCGAAGCAGCAGGTCGAGGAGTTGGTCGACCGTCGCCAGCCGCCGGTCGTGGTCGAAGCTCTGGAAATCGTCCGAATAGCCGAAGCGACCGCGTCTTTCCGGTTCGGCGAACCAGGTCTCGAATGACGTGTCGTTCGCCCGCGCGCGTAGATAATCCGCGAGCGCTTCGTCGGATGCACGAGCCGCAGCCACGGCGGCCCAGTCCGCGCACAGCCCCCGCAGCACCGCCGGTCGTCCCGCCGGCACGATGGCGTCCTCGAACCGGGCGCGGTGGACGCCTTCATATTCGGGAACGGTCGGGAGCGGGCCCATGGCCGCGCGCTTCTAGCCGAGCGCCCCCCGCTTCGCTAGGAGCGCGGCATGACCGTCCCCGCCGCCCTGCGCGAAGCCGCGCTCGTCTCCAAGGCCTGGCCGTACGAGGAAGCGCGCAAGCTCCTGAAGCGCTATCCGCACGGCCCGGAGACGGGGGAGATCGTCTTCGAGACCGGCTACGGCCCTTCGGGCCTGCCGCACCTGGGTACCTTCCAGGAGGTCGCGCGCACCCTCATGGTCCGCCATGCGCTGGCGGAGATGGTCGACTGGCCGAGCCGCCTCGTCGCCTTCTCCGACGACATGGACGGGATGCGCAAGGTGCCGCCGGGCGTGCCGCAGCAGGACATGATGCATGCCCACCTCGACCAGCCCTTGTCGGTCGTGCCGGACCCTTATGGATGCGGCCACGACAGCTACGCCGCGCACAACAACAACCTGCTGAGGCAATTCCTCGATCGCTTCGGTTTCGACTACGAGTTCCTGTCGTCGGCCCAATGCTACAATTCGGGCCGGTTCGACGAGGCGCTGCGCCAGGTGCTGCGCCGCTATGACGCCATCATGGACGTGATGCTGCCGACGCTCCGCGAGGAAAGGCGGCAGACCTACTCGCCCGTGCTGCCGATCAGCCCGGAGAGCGGCAAGGTGCTGCAGGTGCCGGTCGCGGCGGTGGACGCGGAAGCCGGCCTCATCCGCTACACCGATCCCCTCACGCTCCAGCCGGTCGAGCAGTCGGCGCTCGGCGGCGGCGCCAAGCTGCAGTGGAAGGTCGACTGGGCGATGCGCTGGTATGCGCTGGGCGTCGACTACGAGATGTCCGGCAAGGACCTGATCGACAGCGTCACCCAGAGCTCGAAGATCGTCCGCATCCTAGGCGGACGGCCGCCGGAAGGCTTCAACTACGAGCTGTTCCTCGACGAAAATGGCGAGAAGATCTCGAAGACCAGGGGCAATGGCGTCACCATCGACCAGTGGCTGACCTACGCGCCGGAGGAGAGCCTCGTCTTCTACCTGTACCGCGAGCCGCGGAAGGCGAAGCAGCTGAGCTTCGGCATCATTCCTCGGGCCGTCGACGAGTATCAGCAATTCCTGGCGGCGTACCCGACGCAGGAGGTCGACAAGCAACTCGGCAATCCGGTCCACCATGTCCACGCCGGCAAGGTGCCGCCGGCGCGGATGCCGCTCTCCTTCGCGCTTCTCCTGAACCTCGTCGGGGTCGCTTCGACCGACGACAAGGATCTGCTCTGGGGCTTCGTCCGGCGCTATGCGCCCGACGCCTCGCCGGAGACCCACCCGGAGCTCGACGCGCTGATCGGCTACGCCCTTGCCTATTTCCGCGACTTCGTCGCCGGCTCGCTGCGCAAGCGGCCGCCTACGTCGCAGGAGGCGGAGGCCCTGCGCGACCTCGACGACAAGCTCGGCAACATGGAAGGCGCCGAGGCGGAGGTTATTCAACACATGGTCTTCGAGGTCGGCAAGGCGCACGGCTTCGAGACTCTGCGCGACTGGTTCAAGGCGTTGTACGAGACGCTGCTCGGCACCAGCCAGGGCCCCCGCATGGGCAGCTTCATCGCCCTCTACGGCATCGACAACAGCCGTAAGCTCATCGCCGAAGCACTCGCCTCAGCCTAGATGCTCCTGGCGGCCGACCGCATAGGCCTCCCGCGCATAGCCGTGTAATCCTTCCACGGCTTCGGCCAATCCGAGGCGGAAGTGGTGGACGTGATTGCGGGGCGAGATCGTCTCCACCCTGGTGAACGGCGGGTCCTCGGCGCGGCGGGCGAGCACGAAATGGCCGTTCACCCAGTGCCGCCGCGGCGTCAGCTGGGCGAAGGACATCCGGACCTGAAAGGCGATTCGGCTTTTCTCCGGCAGCACGGTCACGGGGCCGAAGCTTTCCAACATCGCCAGGAACGCGTCGAAGATCCGCCGCACGTCCTCCGATCGCCCCTCGAAGTGGGGGGCGAGCGCGTGCCGCCCGCAGGCATGGCTCTGGCGCCGGTTGGCGAAGCTGCGGCCGCAGGCGGGACAGGTCCACAGCGGACGATCGATCATGCCCGCTTATACCGTAACGCGCGCAAGGTGGCGACGCTTCCCGCCCACCGCGCCGGTCGCTAGAGGGGGCGGCATGACCGGCAGCGCCATTTCGATCGTCGACCTCCAGAAGACCTACGCAGGGGGCAAGCGTGCGCTCGACGGGGTGAGCCTTGAGGTGCCGCGGGGACAGATCTTCGGGCTGCTGGGGCCCAACGGCGCCGGCAAGTCGACGATGATCAACATCCTCGCGGGGCTGGTGAACAAGTCCGGCGGGCGGGCGACGATCTGGGGTTTCGACATCGACGCCCATCCGCGCAACGCCAAGGTCTCGATCGGCATCGTGCCGCAGGAGATCGTCTTCGACCCCTTCTTCACCCCGTCCGAGACGCTCGAGATCCAGGCGGGTCTGTACGGCGTGCCGAAGGGGAAGCGGCAGACCGAAGAGCTGCTGCGCGCCATGCACCTCACCGACAAGGCCAATGCCTATTCGCGCACGTTGTCGGGCGGCATGAAGCGGCGGCTGCTGGTGGCCAAGGCGATGGTCCATTCGCCGCCCATCCTCGTCCTCGACGAGCCGACGGCCGGCGTCGACATCGAGCTCCGCCAGCAGCTATGGGCCTATGTCCGCCAACTCAACGCGCGGGGCGTCACCATCGTGCTCACGACCCATTATCTGGAGGAAGCCGAGCAGCTGTGCGACCGCATCGCCATCATCAACCACGGCCGCCTGATCGCCAATGAAGCGACCCGGACCCTGGTCGGGATGGCGCAGGAGAAGGCGGTGGAGGTGACGGTCGATCGCGACATCGTCCACGCCCCCGACGCCAGCTGCTTCGAGAAAATCGAACGCAAGGGCGATCGCACCCTCGCCATCACCTATCGCAAGGACAAGGTGAATGCCGGCGAGGTGCTCGCGGCGCTGCAGCGCGAAGGCCTCGGCATCGTCGACGTCTCGACCCGCGAGGCGGACCTGGAGGACGTCTTCCTCAACCTCACCCGCGCCGCCGATGCGGCGGCGGATTGAACCTGAGCCCGAATGAAGCTCACCGTTCGCCCTGAGCTTGTCGAAGGGCTGTCCTTCTTGAGTGAAGAGGAGAAGGACGGGGCTTCGACAGGCTCAGCCCGAACGGCGGGGGGCAGGTGACCCAGTCTCATTCGTTCGACGTCGTCATCGTCGGCTCCGGCGCGGCCGGGCTCTCCACCGCGCTGAGCCTCGCCCCGCACCTCAAGGTGGCGGTGCTGGCAAAGGGCGAGATCTCCGAGGGCTCGACCGCCTGGGCGCAGGGCGGCATCGCCGCCGTGCTCGAGCCGGGCGACACGTTCGAGAGCCATGTCGAGGACACGGTCCGCGCCGGCGCGGGCCTCAACGATCGTCGCACGGTCGAGTTCGTCGTCGGCAACGCGCCGGCGGCGATCGACCGGCTTGCCGCTCTGGGCGTGCCGTTCGACCGCGGCGGCGAGGCGGGCTGGCACCTCACCCGCGAGGGCGGGCACAGCCACCGGCGGATCGTCCACGTCGCCGACGCGACCGGCGCCGCCGTCCAGCAGGCGCTGGAGAAGGCGGTCGCCGCGCGGCCGAACATCGTCCTCTTCCCCGGCCGGGCGGCGATCGACCTCGCCACCGGGCGCCACACCATCGCGGGGGGCGGCGAGCCTCGCGTCTGGGGCGTCTACGCCCTGGACCGTGCCGCCGGCCGAGTCGAGCTGTTCACCGGCCGCGCCACGGTTCTCGCGACGGGCGGCGCGAGCCGGGCGTGGCTCTATTCGACCAACCCGCGCGGTTCGACGGGCGACGGCATCGCGATGGCGTGGCGCGCGGGGTGCCGCGTCTCCAACATGGAGTTCGCCCAGTTCCACCCCACCTGCCTCTACCATCATGACGTCAGGAACTTCCTGATCACGGAGGCGATGCGCGGCGAGGGCGGGCAGCTGAAGCTCCCCGGCAGCGGCCGCCGCTTCATGCCGGCCTTCGACGCCCGCGCCGAGCTGGCGCCGCGCGACGTCGTCGCCCGCGCGATCGATCATGAGCTGAAGCGGCTCGGCCTCGATTACGTCCACCTCGACATCAGCCACCGCGACCCGGTCTTCGTGCGCGCCCATTTCCCGACCATCGCCGCGCGGCTCGCGGATCTCGGTATCGACATCACGCGCCAGCCGATCCCGGTCGTCCCGGCGGCTCATTATACGTGCGGCGGCGTCGTCGTGGATCTCGACGGCCGCAGCGACCTTCCCGGTCTCTATGCCGCCGGCGAGGTGAGCATGTCCGGCCTCCACGGCGCGAACCGGCTCGCGTCCAACTCCGTGCTGGAATGCCTCGTCTTCGGCGTCGCGAGCGCCGAGCATATCAACCTCTTATTCGGCGACCTGACGCCGCCGCCGCCGCCGATGCGCGCGTGGGACGAAAGCCGCGTCACCGATTCCGACGAGGAAGTCGTCGTCCACCACAATTGGCGCGAGATCCGGCGATTCATGTGGGATTATGTGGGCATCGTCCGCACCACCAAGCGGCTCGAGCGCGCATTGAACCGGGTCGCGCTGCTGCGGCAGGAGACGGAGGATTATTACGGGCACTTCCGGGTGACCGCCGACCTCATCGAGCTGCGCAGCCTGGTAACGGTGGCGGAGCTGATCGTCCGCTCCGCCCTCGCCCGGAAGGAGAGCCGCGGGCTTCACTACACGCTCGATTACCCCGAGGTGCTGCCGGAGGCGAGGGACACCGTCCTCGTGCCCTGACCGTCATGCCGGACTTGATCCGGCGTCCACCTTCTCCTCGCCAACCGGCGGAGAAGCGAAGGTGGACCCCGCATCAAGTCCCGGGTGACGAGGACAAAAACCGTCGCAACTCTTCTGCAAACCGGCCGGGCTGGTCGGCCATGATCATGTGCCCGCTGCCGTCGATCCGTACGAGAGCCGCCGCCGGATCGTCCGCATAGGCGCGCCGGTAGACGCCGTCGGCGGTGGCGGCGAGGCTCGCCGCGGGGCTGGCATAGACGATCGTCAGGGGCGCGCGGATGTGCGGCAGCTCCGGCGTGAGGTCGGTCAGCGCCAGCTCGTGCGCGGCGCGGGCGACGACGTCGCGATCGCTCTTCGCGTTGGCCGGCGCGGCGTTGCCGAACATGCGTACCGCCGAGTCGATCAGGCTCTGGCCGAAGGCGGTGCCGGAAACGCTCTCCAGCAGGTCCGCGAAGCCGCGGATGTTCTCGGCGCTCGTGCCCAGCAGCGCGGCCGGCTGCGGCAGCATGTCGACGACCATTGCCTTGCCGACGAGCCA
>Ga0213876_10001337_pt1 | contig 15450 bp, 15 predicted proteins | sample BarmaccomBMRX_R9_FD_160113 | JGI IMG/M metagenome (GOLD analysis project Ga0213876, IMG submission 160113) | Root-associated microbial communities from Barbacenia macrantha in rupestrian grasslands, the National Park of Serra do Cipo, Brazil - RX_R9 | ecosystem: Host-associated > Plants > Roots...
GGCTCCCTCCGGAATCAAGACGCCCGCAGGCCGCATCAACGGATTGACAATGTCACCGGGTCGAAGCGCGAACTGCTCGACCCGCCCGTCGACACCGGCGCGGACAAAAGTCTTGTCATACTCGACCTGCGCCTGTGCAAGTGCGGCCTCGGCGCTGTCCTTTTCCGCAGGAAGAAGCGTGGTGACGCGGGTCTCCGCGGATTGTCTTGAGGCCATCGCGGCATCGATTGCAGCCTGCCGGCCATCGACAGCGACCTGAAGCTTCTCGATGTCACGCTGCGGAACGATTCCCGGATTGCGCCGCTGCAGTTCGGTCTTGACGTCGAGCTCATCCTTGGCCTGCTGATAGTCGGTGTTAGCCTGCTGGAGTTGTGCCTCCGCCTTGGTCACCTCCACCTTGGCTGCGACCAGCTGGGCGTCCACCTCGGCGCTCTTGCGGCGCGCCGCCTCGATCGCCGCCTGCTGCTTTGAACTGTCCAGTGTGAACAGCACGGTGCCTTTGGTGACAGGCGCGCTGAAGTCGACCTTGACTTCCGCAACACGCCCCGGAATTTCGGGGACGATCGGAACGGTCCTGAAGAACAGCATCGCAGACGTGGTCGACGGATGGAAATAGAAGATCAGCGTGATTAGGCCGATGGTCAGCATCAGGCAGCCGATGATTCCCCATCTCAGCTCGAACCAGACTGAGAACAACGTGATTTCCCTGCCGAAGCGCTTGCCCTGACCATAGCGGCGGTACAGGTAGTCCGGAACCAGGGTGAACAGCGAACACAGCATGAGTTCAAGCATGGCTTGCGACCTCCTGCTTTGGAGCGTGAGGCCCCTTGATGACGCTCGGATCGGCCTTTTCGGCAGCCGCCGCCGGAGCTGATTTCTTCTCCCACCTCTCGTCTGCGACCGCTCCGTCAGAGGAATCCGCTATTCTCTCGACAGACCCCGCGATGCTGCGCAACGGCGTACCGAAATCCGGCAGATCCACCAGGGCGAGCAGCAGCCCCGCGATCCAGAACAGATGGATGTGCGTGAACAGCGCCAACAGGCCGAGAACCGCGACGATCTCGAACTGCAGCTTCTGCGACTTGTGCGCCATGCGCTCGGGCAAGGTGTGCAGTTGCAGATAGAGATTGCCAACTCCGAGAACCACCAGGATCAGGAAAATGCCCATTACGATCATCAAGACATCGGTTTCGCCGGGTTTGACGATATAGAAAGGCAGATGGTGAGGTGTCATCGGGTGAAGTTGATCGGTCAAGTGACCCTCCCTCGCGCGATTGCGGGCGGCATCTCGATGCTGGTGCCTCGCCCTCAGATCGGACAGCGATAGTAGCTGATGGCCATGTCCTCCATGCCCGGGAACAGTCGGGTGATCTTGTTCTCGTCATCGACCTTCAGGTCAAACTGCACGTTGGAGAGCATGATATCGGTGGCGCAGCCCGCGACGATATTGACGTTCTGGCCGTCTTCTTTCTTCGCCTTGATCCTGCATTTCGCGAACCGTCCGACCAGGCGGTCAGGTTCAACGATGAATCCGCCGCCGTGCATCTCCGAAAGCTGCGCAAAGCCGATCTGGCTGGCCTTTCCCTTGCGAACGAACACGTTCTTGCACTCATCTGCATTGGTAGCCCACGCGCCGGTCAGATCGACCGGCCACGCTGGTCCGAGCGAGGTGCAGAACGAGCCGGATACCATCGATAGGGCAAGGGCGGCCTTCCAGACAGGTCTCATGCACGTCCTCCACACCGGGCTGTGGTCCCTGCTCTCGATCCACAGCCGTTTGCGGCAGAGTGAGATGCAGGTCGCCTCTGGCAGGCTTGATCTGAATCAAGGGTGCCGGTTCCGTCGCCGCCCTAGCATCGGGAGGCCATGAATTCCGGTCTCAAGAGAAGGGATAGCGCCATGCCCGAGAAGCTCGACGATCTGTTGCCGACGGCGAAGGATATCCAGAAGCAGGCCGCTCTGAAGGAGGCGGAAAAGGCCGACCAGCACGCCAGGGCGGCCGCCGCGGCCGAGGCCGAGAAACGCGCGCTGATCGAGAAGCTCAGTAAACCGTCGGGTCTTTCGGAAGACGAGAAAGTCAAGCTCGCCTCCAGCGTGATCCAGCGCGCGGTGCGCAACGGTCTCAGTGAAGTCCAGGTCTATCGGTTTCCCAATATTCTCTGCACCGACAAGGGGCGCGCCATCAACCAGATGGAGTCCGGCTGGGAGAAAACGCTGACCGGAATTCCCAAGGAAATCTTTCAGCTCTGGTCCGACTATCTGAAGTCGCGCGGTTACCGCATCCGCTATCAGGTCATCGATTTTCCGGGCGGCATGCCCGGTGACATCGGCATCACCATCAGCTGGAAGACGGATTGATCCCATGCTCCGCGTCCCCGACACCGCACGAGACGAGCTTGCCGCGCCGAGGATGAAGCGCAAGGATTACGAAAAACAGCTGCGCAAGCTGCAGGTCCAGCTCTGCGATCTGCAGGAATGGGTGAAGGCCAAAAAACTTCGGGTCATCATCCTGTTCGAAGGACGCGATGCCGCCGGCAAGGGCGGCACCATCAAGGCGATCACCGAAAAGGTCAGCCCGCGCGTGTTCCGGGTCGTCGCGCTCCCCGCGCCGTCCGATAGGGAAAAGAGCCAGCTCTTTCTGCAGCGCTACGTCTCGCACTTCCCCGCAGGCGGCGAGATCGTGATCTTCGACCGCAGCTGGTACAATCGCGCGGGCGTCGAATACGTCATGGGCTTCTGCAGCCGCGAAGAGCACGACCGCTTCCTGTCGCTATGCCCGCAGATCGAGAAATACGTCGTCGACGGCGGAATCATCCTGATAAAGCTCTGGCTCGAGGTCGGAATGGCGGAGCAGGAACGCCGGTTCAAGGCCCGCATCGACGATCCGGTCCGGCAGTGGAAGCTGAGTCCGATGGATCTCGAATCCTACCGGCGCTGGTACGACTATTCGCGCGCACGCGACCTGATGTTGAAGGCGACAAACTCAAAGCATGCACCCTGGCACATCATCCGCTCCGACGACAAGCGCCGCGCGCGACTGAACTGCATCGCGCATCTCCTGAAGACGATCCCCTTCAAGCGCCTGCCGGACGAGCGGATACGCCTGCCGAAGCGCTCGGCCAAGGGCCGCTATGACGACCAGAAATCGTTGCGCGGGCTGACATTCGTCACCGAACGCTATTGAGCCGGCGTCATCGCGCTCAGCGGAGCGCGATGGTCACCCCGCCGACTGCAGCAGACAGCTCAACGCCGACCTTGGGGCCGTGCAGCTGCAGGATCACGCCTTTCTCGTTCTGCAGTTGCACGCCGCCGGCACCTGCCGCGAGCGCGCCGCCGGCACCGATCACCGCGTAGCTTCCAGCGATGTCGCCCGGGCTGCGAATGTTCAGGGCGCGCCCGACCAGTTTGGTGGTCGAGGCCCCGATCGTGAAGCCGACGCTCATGCCCGACACGCTGAACGGATAGTTGTGGCCGCGGAACGTCAGCACGCCCTCGCCGCCGCCGACCCCGACGATGAACCCGCCCTTGGTGAATACCACGCGGACGGCACCGGTTTCGGCGCGCGCCGTGCCCGGCAGGAGTGCCGCCAGCAGCAGTCCAGCAAGCGCGGTTGCAGCAATTCGTCGATCGCAAGTCTTCATGACATTTCCCTCGGAAGATCCCGGTTGATTTGGGTTCGGCCCACAACGCCACAGAGAGGATCCGGCCGGCTGCCCCATTGATCTGTGTCAAAGGTCCCAATTGGACGGCAACCCCGGGAAGCAGGAGCAAGACCGCCCGTGGGAGTGCGCCGGCACGAATAGGACATCGACGAATAGAGCGCCCGTGTCGGCGCCGATCCTAATGAGCGCGGGCGGCCGCCACTCTCTCAATCGGTTCGATCAGCGATTTCGCAGCAAATGGCTTCGTCAGATAGGCAATGCACCCGGATTTGACGGCGGCAGCCCGAACCGCGTCATTGTCGTTGGCCGTGATGTAGATGACCGGCAAGGCAATGCCCGCATCGATCAGTCGATGGCGCACCTCGATCCCCGAAACGCCATTCAGCTGGATGTCGAGAATGATGCAGATCGCTGCATCGAAATCGTCGCAGCTCTCGAACGCCTCCGCCGAGTCGAAGAGCGCGCTATCAAAGCCGTGCTGCTTCAGCAGGCGTTTGATGCCCTTCAGAATGCCGACGTCGTCGTCGACGATAAAGACGAGTCCTTGGTTGGACAACGTGCAACCCTTGATACGGATCTGGTCAATCAGTGGAACGGTGATACCCTTTCGTCAAGCGTTCGTCGCGTAAGGCTCGCGTAAGCCAGATGAATACTAGATGAACCTTCGCAGATGCGTTCGCTCGTTTTCGAGCTCGTGGTATTCGCAACTCGCGACCAGCCACAATCATCCATAGGTCGCACGCATCCGCGCTCCTATTGTCCCTTGGAACAATAGGGACGAAAAGGCGGGATGTTTCCCGGGATATCTCTTGTTCAATCCGCCTTGCCATTGCCGGCGGACAGGCGTCGCAACACGTCCAATCGCTCTGCCATGGAGACTAGTTCGGCAAGCGAATCGACGCCCATCTTCTCCATCACCCTGTGCCGGTGCGCCTTGATCGTGCGCTCCGTTGCGCCCAGTTGCTGCGCAATCTGCTTGTTGATCCTGCCTTGGACGACGAGCTCGAACACCTGCGTTTCGCGCGGGGTCAGCCGCGCGAGACGCGCGCGCAATTCATCCAGCCTTGCCTTCAGGCCGCGTGAGGTCTGGTGATGGGCCAGCGCCCGTTCGACCGCCGGCAGCAACTGCTCCGACATGATCGGCTTGGTGAGCACATCCTCCGCGCCGGCCTTGATCGCCTTCACCGTGGCGCGGACGTCGGCATAGCCGGTCACGAAGATGATCGGCAGCGTCGAGCCCAGTTCGGCCAGCCGTTGCTGCAGATCCGGACCACTGAGGCCCGGAATCTTGACGTCGAGCAGAATGCAGGCCGGTCCGCTTTCGGCGGGCATTCGATCGAGCAGCTGCTGCGCCGACGCATAGGTCGCGACCTCATAACCGGCCTTCCGCATGCGCCGCTCAAGCGCGGTTCGGAATGAGGCGTCGTCATCGACGATATGGACCGTGCCAGGCAAAGGCCCCTCCTATCGCGGCAATAACGGCAACGAGATCGAGAAAGTCGCTCCCCCCTCGGGCTGGTTCTCAGCCCAGATCCGCCCCTTGTGGGCCTGTACGATCGTGCGCGCAATCGACAGGCCGATACCCATGCCCTGCTCCTTGGTCGTAAAGAACGGGTCGAAGATCCCGTTGGGGTTCTCCGCGGGAAGGCCTGGCCCCGAATCCGAAATCGAGATCACTGCCTTGCCTCCGTCAATCTCTGTCTTGCCGATGATGGTTCGCCCGAATGGTATCTCGGTCATGGCGTCCATGGCATTAAACAGGAGATTTAGAATAACCTGCTGCAATTGAATCGAGTCTCCGTTGACGGGCAGCACCCCCGGTGCCGTGTGCAAATAAAGCGCAACATTGCGCGTCGCAGCCTGCGCCGACATCAGCTCGAAAGCTTCGCGCATCACGTCGTTGAGATCGACATCCTTGAGCTCGAAAGGCGTCCTCTTCAGGAGACTGCGCATATGACCGATGATCTGGCTGGCTCGCAGATCATCGTGGCGAATATCGGCCAGGATATCCTTGAGCTCCCGCAAGTCGGGGTTCGGTTGTTCGAGGATGAACTCCGCCGTCTCCGCGTTGGTCAGGATCGAGCCCAGGGGCTGGTTCAATTCGTGTGCGATCGAGGAGGACAACTCGCCCGCAATCGATTGCCGATGCACATGGGCGAGCTCAGACAGGCGCCGCCGCGCATCCTGCTCGGCATCGCTCCGCCGCCTGCGTTCGTGGAGCAGGACCGAAATCAGACCTGCCTGCATCAGAAGCACGGTCACGGCCAGTGCGCTCTGCCATCGATATTGCTGCCAAAGACCCGGCTCGCGAAAGCGGATCTCGCTGCCGTCAGGCAGATCGGATGCGCCCACATTCCAGCGCTCCATCTGCAGCCAGTTGAAGATCGGCTTGACCGCGTTCGTCGGTGCGATCGGAATGTGCGATACGGCCTCGCCGCCGATGATCCTGATGGCACGGACCGCTGCATCGATGCCGATCGCCTCGGGTTGCAAGACGAATCCACCGATGCCGCCGGATTCGAGAAAGGTTTCCGCAGCAACAACGATTGGACGGTTTGCAACCTTCGAGATGAATTTGAGCGAGACAGCCGGCGGATAGAAACCGCCCTCCTCGTCGGAATAAACGGCCGAATAGATGATGGCGGTTCGATCAGGCAGCTTCTCCACTTTCTGGCGCAGTTCGTCCATCGGCAGGCCGATGAACTCGGTCACCTGCAGCCCGGCGGCGGCGGTACGGATCTCCTCCCTCCAGTGCCCGAACACCACCTGCCGGCTCCAATCGTCCCCGACAAAAACAATGCCGTTCAGGTGGGGCACGACAGCACGGGCAGCTCGAATGGCATCCGCCACGCGCAGGCTGACCGTGCCGCCCGTGATATTAGGCTGCGTCTTCATGCGGGCGAGATCGTTGTCATCGATCAGACCAAACACGACGGGGAGTCCCGGCCATAACTCGTCGCGCCAGCGCAGCACCAGCTCCAGCGTCGCCGTGCCAATCGCGACGATGACCCCGATCGGCCGGTCGCGATATTTTTCGCGCAGATACTCACGCAGGCTCTGCTCGTGCGCGGCGCCACCAAAGCGGCTGAGATCGAGGCTCTCCGAGTAGATAGTCACATGCGATTGCGCATCTGCCGCGATGCGCTGGCGAAAGGCGCGAAAGATTTCATAATAGAACGGCCCTCGCAGGTCCGACTGGTCAAGAAACAGGATCGACCGCGCGCGCTGGCCCTGTGCCGGTGCTTCTGCCGGTAGCATGACGAAAATGAGACAAACAATCAGTCCTCGGATACGCATCATCATCCCACCCGGGACCGGGTTGAAATTGTCGAAACGCTAGCATCCGATTGCGGGACCGGGAATATGCCCGCGACAGTTGGCCACGATGGTCCGGCGTTGCGACATGCACGTTCGGGCATTGTCCTTTGGGGCAATGTCCGAAGGGACAATGCCTGTTGAGGCAATAGTCGGTGGAGGCTCGCGCGTCGTACACGTCGATGGACAGGGGCGGCGGCTCCCTCAAGAAGCGAAAAGCTCAGCCAAACAGGGAGATAGTCCATGTTTGTCAACGTGAACGCCAATCCGGCGAACCGGCAAAAATTTACCGGCGAACTCGGCGGCCTCACCCGGGCCGAGGTCATTTTGAGCGAATTCAAGTATAATCGCGGCGCCGAGATCTTCGGCGAAGCGGAGCCTGCGGAATACGTCTACCAGGTGATCGATGGCGCGGTCCGCAGCTACAAGCTGCTCTCCGACGGTCGGCGGCAGATCGGCGCCTTTCATCTCGTCGGCGACATTTTTGGCCTGGAGAATGGCCCCGTGCATCGCTTCACGGCGGAGGCGATCATCGACACGACCGTTCGTCTTGCGAAACGGGTCAGCCTCGAGCACGTGGCCGAGACCGACGCGCTGGTCGCCCGTGATCTTCTCAGCATGACGACGAGCAATTTGCAGCACGCCGAGGACCACATGCTGCTGCTCGGACGCAAGACCTCGCTGGAGCGGGTGGCAGCCTTCCTGCTCGAAATGGACCGCCGGCTCTCGGCTGCGGGCGTGATGGCGCTTCCGATGAACCGCCGCGACATCGCCGACTATCTCGGCCTGACCTTGGAAACGGTCTCCCGCGCGCTGTCATGCCTCCACGGAAAGGGCATCCTGGGCTTCCTCGGCCAGACCCAGCGACAGATCATCCTGCTCGACCGGCCCGGCCTTGCCAGACTAGATCTCTAGTTCGTCGGTCGTTTCGGCCCATTCGGTTCGGACAAAGAACAGGCTCGATCCGTTCGCAAAGCAGTCCGCGCGGCCGTCGAACGCAGTCGTACGGTGGCCTAACTGCCGGATACGGACCTTTGATACAGATCAAGGGAATCTCGCGTCATCAGTCCGAGCTTGCGCTGCGAACATCGAGCCTTCCGCTCGTTTGTACCCTGTTCGGAGCTGTCCAAATGAGATCCGTGTCCGCGCAAGAAGCCATCGCCATGATTCCCAACGGCGCATCGGTGATGGTGGGCGGCTTCATGGGTGTCGGCACGCCGGAGCGGCTGCTCGACGAATTGGTGCGGCAACAGAAATCCGAGTTGACGCTGATCTGCAACGACGCCGCCGTGCCCGGCAAGGGTGTTGGAAAACTGTTCGACGCCGCGCTCGTCTCGACGCTCACGGCCAGCCATATCGGCCTCAATCCAAAGATTCAGCAGCAGATGATGGCGAACAGGATCGCGGTCGACCTGGTGCCGCAGGGCACCCTCGTGGAGCGCATCCGCGCCGGCGGCTGCGGTCTCGGCGGCGTGCTGACGCCGACCGGCATCGGCACGATCGTCGAGGAAGGCAAGCGCCGGGTCGACATCGACGGCCGGAGCTTTCTGGTCGAGACCGCCCTGCACTCAGATTTCGCTCTGATCCATGCTTTCCTGGCCGATTATCTCGGCAACCTTTCCTACGCGCTGACCGCGCGCAACTTCAACCCGGTCATGGCGATGGCCGCGGATACCGTGATCGTCACCGCGGAGCACATCGTTCCGGTCGGCGTCATCGCGCCCGATCACGTCATGACCCCCGCGCCCCTTGTCGATTATCTCGTAGCGAACGGGTGACCCATGGACCCGCAATCCATCATCGCGCGACGTGTCGCGCTCGAACTGCGATCGGGCGATCTCGTCAATCTCGGCATTGGCATTCCGACCCTGGTGGCAAACTACGTGCCGTCCGAACTGAAAATCTTCTTCCAGTCCGAGAATGGACTGATCGGCACTGGCCCGATCCCCGAACAGGGTATGGGCCATCCGCTCCTGACGGATGCGGGAGGACGGCCGATTAGCGCCCTGCCCGGCGCATGCACCTTCGACAGCGCCATGTCGTTCGGCCTGATCCGCGGCGGACACGTCAATGTCACGGTGCTCGGCGGCCTGCAGGTCGATGCATCAGGCCATCTCGCAAACTGGATGATCCCGGGCAAGATGGTGCCCGGGATGGGCGGTGCCATGGATCTCGTCACGGGGGCGCGGCGGGTGATCGTGGCCATGCAGCACGCCGCGAAAGGCAAGTCCAAGATCGTGCAAAGATGCAGCCTACCGCTCACCTCGGCGCGGCCGGTCGATCTCGTGGTCACCGACCTCGCCGTGATCGGCCTTGCCGGCGGCCGAATGACCCTCATGGAAACCGCGCCCGGCGTCAGTGTCGCCGAGGTCATGGCAGTGACCGAAGCGGAGCTTGCGATTCCCGACAAGGTGCCGGAAATGAAAATCTGACTGGTGGGAGCTGCCGCTCAATCGATGATGTGATAGCCGCCGTCGATATACATGACATCGCCGGTGATCAGTTTTGCGCCATCAAGGGCGAGAAACGCGGTCGCGGCGCCGACATCATCGATCGAGACCAGACTCCGCGTCGGCGCCTTGCTTTGCGCCTTGTCCAAAAGTTCGTCGAATTCCGGGATCCCGGATGCCGCGCGCGTGGCCAAGGGTCCCGGCGAGATCGCGTGGACGCGAATGCCCTTGGGGCCAACTTCAGCGGCAACGTAGCGCACTGCCGCTTCGAGAGCCGCCTTGGCAACCCCCATGATGTTGTAATTCTCCACGACCATCTGGCTGCCGTAATAGGTCATGGTGAACATTGTGCCGCCATTCGTCATCAACGGCTCGGCAAGATGCGCCATCCTCAGAAAAGTCCAGCACGACACGTCCATGGTCTTCAGAAATCCGTCGCGCCCGACGTCGATGACCCGTCCGTGCAGGGCTTCCTTCGGCGAGAAGGCGATCGAGTGCAGCAGGAAATCGAGCCTGCCCCATTCCTTGCCAATCCGCTCGAAGACCTGCTCCATCTGACCTTCGACGTTGACGTCGAGCGGCATGATGATCGGCGCCTCCAGCACCTTGGCGAGCGGTTCGACATGTTTCTTCGCGCGATCGTTGAGGTAGGTCACGGCAAGCTCGGCGCCCAGCGCGCGGAACGCTTTTGCACACCCCCAGGCGATCGACTGATCATTGGCGATGCCGACGATCAGTCCCTTCTTCCCCTTCAGCGCGACCTTGGTTTCTGGAAAGACCGGAATGTTCATATGCCCTCTCGCGTCTGGCATGTGAGCGGGTGGTCCACAGCACGGATAACGTATGTTCGGCGATCATTCGCTCTTCGTCGGTCGGAACGACGTAGATCGGAACAGAACTCGCGGGTCCCGATATCTTCAGCGCGTGCGCGGCATTCGCGCCGGCATCGATGGATACGCCCAGCCACGCGAGCTTCTCGGCGACACGTGCGCGAATTGGCGCGGAATTTTCGCCAATGCCGGCAGTGAAGACGAAGGCATCGATCCCTTGCAGCGCTGCCGCCAGCATTCCTGCTTGCAGCCCGACCCGATAGACGAAATACTCGACGGCGAAGGCCGCGCGAGGGTCCTGACTCGATTGCAGCTCGCGCATGTCGTTGCTGATGCCGGACAATCCCTTCAGGCCGCACTCCTTGTAGAGAAAGTTCTGCAGCTCAGTAGCGGTCATGCCCTTGGCGGACATCAGATACAGCACGACCCCGGGATCGAGCTGTCCGGGCCGCGTTCCCATCGGCAGGCCGTCGAGCGCAGTGAAGCCCAGCGTATTTTCGATGCTGCGGCCGCCACTCAGGGCACACATCGATGCCCCGCTTCCCAGATGCGCCACGATGACCCGGCGGCTGGCGATCTCCGGCGCGCATTCGGGCAGCGTCTTGGCAATGTACTCGTAGGAGAGGCCGTGGAAGCCGTAGCGCCGGACCCCCTCTTCGTGAAGCCGGTACGGTATCGCGTAGACGTCCGCGACGTCGGGATGATCGCGGTGGAACGCCGTATCGAAGCAGGCGACCTGCGGCAGCGCCGGAAAGTTCGCCAGAATGGATTTGATCGGTGCGAGGTTGTGCGGCTGGTGCAGCGGCGCCAGGGCCGCGTAGCGCTCGAGACGCGCGACCACGGCATGATCGACCAGCACCGGCGCATCATAATCCGGCCCGCCATGGACCACGCGATGGCCGACCGCCATCGGTGTCATGCGAACCTCGTCGCGGAGCCACGCACCCGCCACCGCCATCGCAGCCGGAACGTCCGGAACGGCTTCGATCGGATAGGCACGCTCCGCGACCGCGTCGCCATTGATTCCGGAGGCGCGCAGCCGCGGTCGGCTGCCTATACCGTCCATTTGTCCTTTCAGCTGGCGGTGCAGCCGGCCCTCGCCATCGACGGCGAACACCTGGAACTTGACGCTCGAGGATCCCGCATTGACGACAAGGATCGTATCCATGGCGATCACGCGGCTGCGTTGACTGCGCGCCGGCGGCGCGCATCGGCGTAGAGGCTCGCCACCGCACAGGAGGCCATGCGCGCCCTCGGCGAATCCGCGCGCGAGGTCAGCACGATCGGCACACGGGCACCGAGCACGACCCCCGCGCCGTCGGCCTTGGCGAAATAGGCCAGATTTTTCGCCAGCATGTTGCCGGACTCGAGATCCGGCACGACCAGAATCTGGGCGCGTCCCGCGACCTCGGATTTGATCCCCTTGATCCTGGCGGCTTCCCGATCGACCGCATTGTCGAAGGCGAGCGGGCCGTCGAGCAGGGCGCCGGTGATCTGGCCGCGCTCGGCCATTTTGCACAGCGCCGCCGCCTCGATCGTGGAGGGAATTGCGGATGTGACCGTCTCGACGGCGGACAGGACCGCAACCCTTGGAAGGGTGCCGAACCCGGCCTGGGTGAACAGATCGATCGCGTTCTGCACGATGTCCCGCTTGGCATCGAGGTCCGGGAAGATGTTGATCGCCGCATCGGTAATGAACACGGTGTCGGCATAGGTCGGCACATCCATCACGAAGACGTGGCTGATGCGCCGGTCGGTGCGAAGTCCGCCTGCCTTGGCCGTCACGCTTCGCATCAACTCGTCGGTATGCAGGCTTCCCTTCATCAGCATCTCGCCCTTCGCCGCATGCACGAGTTCGACCGCTTTCGCAGCCGCAGCCTCGCTATGCGGCGCGTCGACGATCTCGAAACCCGAGATGTTGATGCCGTGCTTGGACGCGGCGCCCGCAATCTTCGCCGCGGGCCCGACGAGCACCGGCCTGATGATGCCGGCTTCGGCGGCATCGGCGGTACCACGCAGAGACGTTTCGTCGCACGGATGCACCACGATCGTGCTGACGGGCGGGATCTTTTTTGCCGCAGCGATGAGACGGTCGTATTTTGCGTAAGTGCGTGTTTCGCCGGTGTCGGCGGCTTGTACTGCCATGTCTGCCTCCAATTCCCGGACTACGAGGCCTTTGCTTGCGAATCGAAAGGGGCAGCGATCGCATCCGACCTGCCCTCCTCGGCCAGCCCAAACAGTTCGGTAATGCGGCGCAGGCGCATCGCGGCTTCCCCGGACACCTCGGCGCTCGCCGACAGCACGTCCCGGACCGCCTCGAGGCCCTTGCGTCGCGCCTCGATGTTCTGCGGCAGCAGTTTTGGAATGGCCGCGAGACTCGCCTCCTGGTCGAGCAGCAGCATGAAGAACTGCTCGCGCACCATGGCCTTGAACTCCGCGGGCGAGAGCCGCGCGGTGCTGTCGGTTCCGCGCACGCGGCGCAGCGCCTCCGCCCCGCGTTCGTCGACCATGCCGCGCGCCATGCCGACATAAAGCAGGCTGCGGACGAGGCACTCCCTGAGGCCGCCGCTGCCGATGCGGGACTTCAGTTCCGCGATCCGGGCATCGAGGCGCTTACGATAGTCAGCCGACATCTCGGGCTTCGGTGACGGATCGGACTGCGGGTCTATCCCGACCGCGGTCTGGAGCGCCGGCGAGCCATAGACCGCGAGAAACAGCGCTTCGCTGAGCGCTTCCTGCGCGTCCCGCCAGTGGTCGAGGGCGCCGACGATGGTTTTCGACATCGTTTCCTGAATGGCGAGAAACGGATTGTCTGCGGCGGCCGGCTTGCGGTGCTCGCGGGCGTTATCGGCCGCTTCAGCGATCGTCTTGGTCACCGGATTGTCGCCGGCGAGCGCCTCGTATTGCACCCGCAGCGGGTGCAGCCTGTGCATCATCTCCGCCGCCTGCGGCGTGACAAACGCCTTGATCCAGGGCTGGACGAAATTGCGATAGGCGGCGAGGTTGATTTTCGAGACCCGCGCGGCCGCGGCAAAGCGCCGCTCGTCGTCGGCGTTGTTTCCACCGAGTGCCCTGATGTCGTCGAGCGTGCGCTGTTCGCAGCGCATGATCCATCGTCCGGAAACCAGCTCTCCACTGGCGCTGTCTTCGGATTTCGCCTCGAAAGTCGCCTCGTAGAGGCCCGGCGGCAGCACGTCGATCAGGTCGATGTTGCTCGAGAACTCCGTGTATTCCTTCCGGGCAATACCGCCCGAAACGAAAATCCCAAGGTGCCCCGCGCTCTCGTGAACGGTGTAGACGATGGTCTGTCCGAACAGCCGGATCTCGTCGACATCCTTGTATAAATCGAGAATCCAGCCGAGCGCCTGTTGCGGAGGCGTGATGTTGTCGCCCTTGGAACAGAACACGACGATCGGAGAGCGGATGCTGCGGAGATCGACGGGCCCCTCGGAGGTCTTGATACGGCCGGCGGCGAGATTGTTGCCCACGAAAAGTTCATCGACGATGAACTGGATCTCTTCGGCATTGAGGTTGACGTGGCCGCCCCACCATTTTTCGAATTCGAGGTAGCGCGGCGCTTCGGTATCGATGTTCGAATACACGTTGTACTGCTTGGTCCAGAGCGTGTTCGAGGGATTCATGTTCTCGAAATTCTGCACCAGCCAGGCGCCATCGAACTTGCCGGCGCCGAGATCGCTGGTCAGCGCGGTCAGCCAGCTCCCGCCCAACAGGCCGCCCGAATATCGCATCGGATTCTTGCCGCGCACGCCGGCCCAGTACGACAGCGGCGATCCGGCAACGATGATCGGGCCGAACAGGTCCGGCCGCAGCGAAGCCAGGATCATCACGGCCCAACCGGCCTGGCAGTTGCCGATCACGCAGGGTCTTCCCTCCGCCTCCGGATGGAGTGCGATCACCTTCTCGAGGAAGGCAGCCTCGGCCCGCGCGATGTCGCCCATCGTCTGCCCCGGCATCGGATCGGGCAGAAAACCGATGAAGTAACAGGGATGGCCAGCCTTGAGCGCCACGCCGATCTCGCTGTCCGCCTTGAACCCGCCGATCCCGGGACCATGACCGGCTCTGGGATCGACGACCACGAATGGACGTCGCTTCTGGTTGATCTCGACGCCATCGGGCGGCTTGATACGGACGAGCGCATAGTTGACCGGTCGCGGCAGCGTGCGGCCATCGATCAGCAGTTCGGCCTCGAAGTTGAGGACATGCGGCGCCGTTTCCGCCATATGCTCGCGGTATTGAATCCCGCGCTGACGCATGACGTCGAGAAAGAGCACGCTTCGCTGTCCGGCGTCGATCAGATATTCGAGCGCGGATCCAAAAAGGCCGGGCATGGCATTGTTCGAGATCGCGGGCTTGTCGGTCGACATGCTGAAATCTCTCGTTGTTCGTGAGGTTGAAAGGATTGCGCCTCGTCAGCGGACACCCTTGACATAGGTCAAGGCTCAGGGCGGGCAGAATTCGCCTGCCGTCGGGAACTTTCAGATCTCGGCTATGATGCGCTCGGGCTGTGCAGCACTCGGTCGCTCGCGCGCCCTTTCATCGCGGATCCACGCCATTATCAAGTCCCAGCCGACGGCCAGGACGATCGGGCCGACAAACAGACCGACGATTCCATGGGCAAGGGTTCCGCCAAGCAGCCCGATGAAGATGACCGGCATGGGCGTCGTCAAACCGCGTCCCATCAGGAGCGGCTTGAGAACGTTGTCCGCGAGGCCAACCACCACCAGGTACACAGTCAGAAGCACGGCGATTGCGATCGACTTCGTCGCCCAAATCCAGATCACGCAGGGAATGAGGACGAGCGCTGCCCCGAGTTGCATGATGCCGAGGATCAGGACGACGAACGCCAACAAGCCGGCGCTCGAAATGCCGGCGAATTTCAGCGCAATTCCAATGAGGAACGACTGAACGAGGGCAATTCCGATCACGCCCTGCGAGATCGTGCGTATGGTTGCCCCGGCAAGCGCGACAAAATCTTCGCTTTGCTGCGGAATCAGTCGCGCCATGATGTTCCTGCTGGCTGCCACCAGTTTCGGTCCGGACGGAAACAAGAAGCCGGTAAGAATCACGGCCGCCAGGAACATGAGCGCGTCCAGGCCGGCGCCGGTTGCCATCGCCAGTGCGGGCCCGATCACCGGCTTCAGAGAGGGCGCAAATTGCGTGAAAACCGCTTCG
>Ga0213876_10001338_pt1 | contig 15444 bp, 15 predicted proteins | sample BarmaccomBMRX_R9_FD_160113 | JGI IMG/M metagenome (GOLD analysis project Ga0213876, IMG submission 160113) | Root-associated microbial communities from Barbacenia macrantha in rupestrian grasslands, the National Park of Serra do Cipo, Brazil - RX_R9 | ecosystem: Host-associated > Plants > Roots...
CGGAATGGTGATCGGCGGCAGGCCGGGAATTTCCACGACCTGCGATCCGATCGGCGGTGGCGGGCCGCCCTCCGGCGGCGGAGGCGGAGGCGGCGGGATGCCGTTGCTTATTTGAATCGTGATGATTGAGCCTGGAATTGTTTGCCCGCCGGGCGAAGTACCCACCACTTCGCCGTACTTGGCGGTGCTGTTGACCGCGTTCGGCTGGTCAGCGACCTGGAAACCGGCCTCTTTCAGGCGTTGGCGCGCGGCATCGATATCCAGCCCAGCGACGCTGGGAACGCGCGACGCGGGTGAGCCTTCAACGTAGCGGGGATCGGTGGGCGGCAATTTCACCTCGCCGAAGTTCGTGGCGATCGGCTTCATTGCGGTGAACCAGGTGCGAGCCGGCTCGTTGCCGCCGTACAGGTCGCCCTCGCCGCAGTGGCGCAACGGGCTGGAGCACAGATCCGTGGGGGTGGTGGAGTCGTCGTAGATGTAGTTGGCCGCCGCGTAGTGGCTGGTGAAACCCACGAACCCGGACGAGCGGTGCGCCTCGGTGGTGCCCGTCTTACCGGACACCGGCAGGTCCCAGCCGGCCGCGCCGGCCGAACCCGCTGCGGTGCCGCTGCCGAGTGCGTCCTTGCTCATCGCATTGGCGAGGGTGTTTGCCAGTCCCTCGGGCACCACCTGATCGCAGGTTTCGGTGGTGACGGCGACCTCGTTGCCGTTACGGTCGAAAAGCTTGTCAATGGGGTTCGGCGGGCACCACACCCCACCGGAGGCCAAAGTCGCCGCGACGTTGGACAGTTCCAGCGCATTGACCTCGATCGGACCGAGGGTGAACGAACCGATGTTCTGCCGTTTGACGAAGTCGGCGAGGCTCTCGTTGCTGTCGGGGTTGTAGTCGCGGGCGGTGCCGGGATCGGCGTAGGACCTGAGTCCCAGCCTGATCGCCATGTCCACCGTGCGTGTCACCCCGACCTGCTGGATCAGCTTGGCGAACGCGGTGTTGGGCGAAGTGGCGAGCGCATCCGTCACGTTCATCGACCCGCGGTAGGTGCCGGCGTTGATGACGCACCAGGTGTCCTTGGGACAGCCCTTGGCCCCGCCGCTGCCCATGCCCTTGGCCTGGAACCGGCCCGGCACCTCGAGCGTGGCGTTGATCCCCATGCCCATGTCCAGCGCCGCGGCGGTGGTGAAGATCTTGAAGACGGAGCCGGCGCCGTCGCCAACCAGTGAAAACGGCTGCGGCCGCATAGTTTCACCGGCGTCGATGTTCAGTCCGTAGGTTCGGTTGCTGGCCATGGCCATCACCTTGTGCGACGTCTTGCCCGGCTGGATCACGCTCATCACGCTGGAGATGCCTGCCAGGGTGGGACTGGCGAACTTGTCGATGGCCGCCTTGACCGGGACCTGTACGTCCGGGTCCAGCGTGGTGCGGATCAGGTAGCCGCCCTTGGCCAGCTGCTCCTTGCTGATCCCGGCGCGCGCCAAATACTCCTGGACGTAGTCGCAGAAGAAGGCGCGGTCACCGGCCGCGATGCAACCGCGCGGCAGCTCGTTGGGCTGCGGCAATATGCCCAGCGGCTGCGTCTTGGCGACGCGCAGCGCGTCGGCCTCCTGCGGGATGTTGTCGATCATGGTGTCCAGCACCAGGTTCCGCCGTGCCAACGCACCCTCGGGGTTGATGTACGGGTTTAGCGTGCTGGTGGACTGCACCATGCCGGCCAGCAGCGCAGCCTGCTGCCAGTTCAAGTCGGAGGCGTCCACGCCGAAGTAGGTCTGTGCCGCGTCCTGCACGCCGAACGAGTTGTTGCCGAAGGACACCAGGTTCAAATACCGGGTCAAGATCTCGGGCTTGGTGAATGTCTTGTCCAGCGTGAGCGCCATGCGGATCTCGCGCAGCTTGCGCGCCGGAGTCGTCTCGACGGCTGCGCGCTTCTCAGCATCGGTCTGAGCCGTCACCAGCAATTGGTAGTTCTTTATGTATTGCTGTTCGATCGTCGAACCGCCGCGGGTCTCCACGTCACCGGACGCATAGCCGGCCAATCCCGTCAGCGTGCCTTTCCAGTCCACACCGTTGTGCTCGGCGAACCGTTTGTCCTCGATCGAAACGATGGCCAGCTTCATCGTGTTGGCGATCTTGTCGCTGGGCACCTCGAACCGGCGCTGCGAGTACAGCCATGCGATGACGTTGCCTTTCGCATCGACCATCGTCGACACCGCAGGCACCTGGCCTTCGAGCAACTGGGCCGAGCCGTTAGCGACCACCTCGGAAGCGCGGTTGGACATCAGGCCGACGCCACCAGCGAGCGGAAACATCAGGGCGGTGACCACGACACTGGCCAATAGGCAGCACCCGGCAAGCTTGAGAACCGTGAGTACGGCCGGCGGGCGCTCGGACATGCGTACTACAGTAGCCACCTCGACCGACGTGGCCACGCCGTCCAGTCGCATAAGTAACCTCTAAAATCCTGGCCGGCCGCTGATCAGCGCGTTTCTCACCGTGCCGCCGTTATTTGGCGCCTGCATCACAGGTCAGGCCCATAAAACGGGTCCGAAGCCCCGGTCTCGAGCCCCGTCCAGACCAAAAGTCGGCACGCGCGTCCCAGAAAAAGCGTTATCAGACTGTTGCGCAATTGCTACCTGACCACCTAACTTAGACAGACAGTGAGATTCAGGTAACACCGATGTGCATAGTGTGGCGTACTTCTCAGCATCGGCTGGTACCCGAAGAGGGCGGTCGCCGTCGCGGCCGGAAGGAAGGGATCGGCTCGTGTCAGGAACACGACCTGCAGCGCGCAGAACGAACCTTGTTGCGGTTAACAGCAATCTTCGCGCCGTTGGAACCGAAGAACGGATCGCCTGGGTGTCCAAGGCCCTGTGCCGCACGACCGATCCGGATGAACTTTTTGTACGGGGAGCCGCTCAGCGCAAGGCCGCTGTGATCTGCCGTCACTGCCCCGTAATGGAGGAGTGCGGGGCGGACGCCCTGGACAACAAGGTCGAGTTCGGTGTGTGGGGTGGGATGACCGAACGTCAGCGCCGGGCGCTGCTCAAACAGCACCCCGAGGTCGTGTCTTGGTCGGCCTTCTTCGAAAGGCGCAAACAGCGCGGCATCAGCTGATTTGGCCGAGGACGGACGTTAGCTTCCGCAGGGGTGTAAACCTCAGGGTTTCCCTTCCTCCCAATTACGCGACCATTACAGCTCTTGCGATCTAAACGGCTGGTGTTCCTCAGCGGGCCGCTGCTCGGCCCGCATCGTCACCGACGGGATCGGATGCGCCGGCTCCTCAGCGGGCCGCTGCTCGGCCCGCATCGTCACCGACGGAAGTGATCTGGTCGGCGAGCGCGCGCAATGCCTCCATGTCAGACACGTCAAACGGCAGCGAAGGAACCCCGATGACCGGAACATTCGGGTTTGCACCGGTGAATCTGGACAACAGCCGGATTTCCCGCTTCGCGGTCTGGGCGCGGTCGGCATGTATCTGCAGCACGGCCGCCGCCAAAGCGGCCGCCGCATCGTCGCTGCTGTTGGCCTCTAACTTCTCGCTCGCGTCGATCGCCCGCTCGACCGGTAGCCCACAGAGCGTCGGGTGGGTGCGATTCAAGATTAGGCCGGCCAACGGCATACTCTCCTGCGACAGCCGGTCGACGAAGAACGCTGCTTCGCGCAGTGCGTCGGGTTCGGCTGCCGACACCACGACGAACTGGGTACCACGCCGCTTCAGCAGTGCGTAAGTGCGATCCGCCTTCTCACGGAAACCGCCGAACGTCGCGTCGAGGGACTGCACGAACGCCGCGGCGTCGCCAAGCATCTGCGAACCGAGCACGGTGGAAATCGCTTTCATCGCCAAACCCATTGCGCCAGTTACCAATCGACCGATACCTCGTCCAGGCGCCAATAGCAACCGCCACAGTCGGCTGTCCATAAAGCTGCCCAGCCGTTTTGGCGCATCCAAGAAGTCCAGGGCGTTGCGCGACGGAGGCGTATCTACCACAACCAGGTCCCAGCGGTCCTCGGCGAGCAGCTGACCGAGCTTCTCCATCGCCATGTACTCTTGCGTTCCAGCGAGTGAAGTGGCCACTGTCTGGTAGAACTGATTGTCCAGAATCGATTGTGCCCGTTCAGATCCGGAGTACTGTAACACCATCTCGTCGAAGGTGCGACGCATGTCGAGCATCATCGCGTGTAGCTGGCCGGGGACCTCGGGGGCTAGCGGCACGCGCTGCGGAGTATTCCCAAGGTCGTTGACGCCCAACGCTTGTGCGAGCCGCTTGGCCGGGTCAATCGTCAAAACCACCACAGTGCGCCCATATTCGGCCGCACGCAACGCCATCGCAGCGGCGGTCGTCGTCTTTCCGACGCCTCCGGCGCCGCAGCACACCACGACGCGGTTGGATGTGTCAGCCAGAATCTCAGCCATGTCAAGGGTTTTCGGTGTTGTGCTCATCGAACACCCTGGTGTGCAAGTGATTCCGAGAGCTCGTAAAGGCTGCCGAGATCGACACCGTCGGAAATCGTCGGCAGTTCCAGTCGCGGTACGTGCAAGGCGTCGAGCTGCTGAGCAGTCTCGGTGCGCGCCGCGATGCGGGTGGCATGCTCGATGGTCTCTGTCAGCAGGCCGGCGAAGTCGACATCGGCGAGCTCGATCCCGACCTGCGCTAATCCGGCTCTCACCCCGTCGGCGTCCACATCGCCCTCTGCTGCCTTGGCTAGCTCCTTCGGTTCCAAGTAGGTACGCATGTTGCGATTCACGATCACACTGCCGATGGGCAGCTTCATTTCCGCGAGTTCATCAATCGCTTCCAGGGTTTCCTGCACCGGCAGAGCTTCCAGGAGGGTCACCAGGTGAATGACGGTCTGGTCGGAGTGCAGCAACTTGACCACACCCTCGGCCTGGGAATGCACCGGTCCGCCCTTTGCCAGATCGGAAACCGCCTTGGTGACATCGAGGAAGCGCGCGATGCGCCCCGTCGGGGGTGCATCGACGACGATCGCGTCATAGACCGGATTCTTGGCCCCCTTGTCCGTGCGTATCACCGTCTCCTTGATCTTGCCGGTGAGCAGCACGTCACGCAGACCGGGCGCAATCGTCGTCGCGAACTCGACCGCACCGATGCGCCCCATTGCTCGACCGGCCAGGCCCAGGTTATAGAACATGTCCAGGTATTCCAGGAACGCGGCCTCGATGTCGATCGCCAAGGCGTTGACCTGACCGCCGCGCTCGGCGGTGGCGATTTTCAGTTCTTTGTAGGGCAGCGGTGGGACGTCGAAGAGTTGCGCAATACCTTGGCGCCCTTCAACTTCGATCAGGAGGACCCTGCGACCGCCGGCCGCCAGCGTCAGCGCCAGCGCGGCCGCGATCGTCGACTTCCCGGTGCCGCCCTTACCGGTCACAAAATGCAAGCGCGCCTTCGATAGACGAGAGGGCCAGCCGACGGAACTGTTCCCGCTAGGTGTGGTTGCCACCACAGCATGCTATCTGGGCCGCTGTCTCCGTCGGGCGGCGTGGCCAGAGCCGTGCACGTCTCGGTCACAAGCTCCCAGATAAGCTCACATTTATGACCCAACCGACCACGTGGGAGTACGCCACGGTTCCGTTGCTGACGCACGCCACCAAACAGATCCTCGACCAGTGGGGCGCTGACGGTTGGGAGCTGGTGGCCGTTTTGCCTGGCCCCACCGGGGAACAACATGTCGCGTACCTGAAGCGACCGAAATGAGCGCTGGATCCATCAAGGCTCGGCTAGACCAATTGGGTATCGAGCTGCCGCAGGTGGCGCCTCCGCTGGCCTCGTACGTTCCCGCGGTTCACAGCGGAAACGTGGTCTACACGTCGGGCCAGTTGCCGTTCGTGGCCGGAAGGCTGGCGCGGACCGGCAAAGTAGGTGGCGCCGTCAGTCCGGAAGAGGGCAAGGCCTTGGCGCGGATCTGCACGCTCAACGCCTTGGCCGCGGTAGATGCCGTGGTGGGGATCGATGCGGTGACCCGGGTAGTCAAGGTCGCCGGATTTGTGGCCTCCGCGCCGGGATTCAACGGGCAGCCGAGCGTTGTCAACGGTGCCTCGGAGCTGCTCGGCGAGGTGTTCGGTGACAACGGCACGCACGCGCGTTCGGCTATCGGCGTGTCCGAGTTGCCCTTGGACGCGCCGGTGGAAGTCGAGTTGATCGTAAGGGTCGAGTGACGGCCGTGACAGCGGCTGCCGAGTCGCTGACCCACCCCGCCTACGGTCGGGTGCGGGCGGTAACCGACAGTGCGTCGGTGTTGTTGTGCGACAACCCCGGTTTGCTGACGCTGGAGGGCACCAACACGTGGGTGCTGCGCGGCAAGGGCAGCGACGAGTTGGTCGTGGTGGACCCCGGACCGGACGACGACGAGCACATCGGACGAATCGCCGCGCTGGGCCGTATAACCCTGGTGCTGATCAGCCACCGGCATGGCGACCATACCGACGGCATCGACAAGCTCGTCGAGCTGACGGGGGCGCCCGTGCGCTCGGCGGGCAGCGGCTTCTTGCGTGGTCTCAGCGGTGAGCTGATCGACGGTGAGGTGATCGATGCGGCCGGTCTGAAGATCAGGGTGATGGCGACCCCCGGCCACACCGCGGACTCGCTGTCGTTTGTGCTCGACGACGCCGTGTTGACGGCGGACACCGTGTTGGGCCGCGGCACCACCGTCATCGACAACGAGGACGGCAGCCTGGCCGATTACCTGGAGTCGCTACAGCGCTTACGCGGCCTGGGCAGCCGTGTCGTATTGCCCGGGCACGGGCCGGACCTGGACGACCTCGAATCGGTTACGGCGGAGTACCTGGCGCACCGGGAACAGCGGTTGGACCAGGTCCGGGTGGCGCTGCGGACGCTTGGTGACGACGCCAGTGCGCGGCAGATCGTCGAACACGTCTATGTCGACGTTGACGAGAAGCTCTGGGATGCGGCCGAATGGTCGGTGCAGGCGCAACTGGACTACCTGCGCCGCTGAACTCGCCGCGAGATTGCCGTGGTGGTCGTGGTCGGGGCCGCATGCACAGCCCTCACGGCAATCTCGGCGTCACGCTCGCTCGGTTGCGCCCGCGCTTACTGCGCCCGCGCTTACCTCGCTCGGCGGGCCAGGCGTTCGGAGTCCGAGATCAGCACGCTCTTGCCCTCCAGCCGGATCCAACCGCGGTGGGCGAAGTCGGCCAGCGCCTTATTGACGGTCTCCCGGGACGCGCCGACCAGCTGGGCGATCTCCTCCTGCGTCAGGTCGTGAGTGACCCGCATCGCGCCGCCTTCCTGGGTGCCGAAGCGCTGCGCCAGCTGCAGCAGCTGCTTGGCCACCCGACCGGGCACGTCGGTAAAGATGAGGTCGGCCAGATTGTTGTTGGTGCGACGCAGCCGTCGGGCCAGGACCCGCAGCAGCTGCTCGGCGATCTCGGGGCGATCGGCGATCCACGCGCGCAGCGCGTCGCGATCCATCGACACCGCGCGCACCTCGGTGATGGTGGTGGCGCTGGACGTCCGCGGTCCCGGGTCGAAGATCGAGAGCTCACCGAACATGTCGGACGGCCCCATGATGGTCAGCAGATTCTCCCGGCCGTCCGGCGAGCGGCGACCGATCTTCACCTTCCCCGCGATGATGATGTACAGGCGGTCGCCGGGCTCGCCTTCGGCGAATACCGTGTGTCCGCGAGGGAAGTCGACGGGTTGCAGCTGTTTTGTCAGGGCCGCGACCGCGTTGGGTTCAACCCCCTGGAAGATTCCTGCCCTTGCCAGGATCTCGTCCACGTTGCCTCTTCAGCTTTCCAACGATGTGATAGATGTGATACCGGCAGGCCAACCTATTGAAGGTGACACGAGTCTAAAGGTAGGCCAATTAGCTCGACCTGCCAACGCTACACACGATTGATGTATCGAGTCGCCGTAAACTGCGGATTCCCTCCAGAACCCTAGGGCATTCGCGTCGGCAGGCCGCCCGTGCGGGGTGCAGCGAACTGCGCGGCAACGAACGGATCGGCGTGATGTCTCCCGCTCCTGGGCCCTGGCAGCGGGGCCGAGGCGAGTCGCTGGGCCTGACGTCTGTGCAGATTGTCCAATGCCTCCGGCATGCCCGCTCGGGCCAGTGTGCGCATGTCCACGGCTTCGGCGTGCTCGAGGAATTCGGCGACGTCCGTCGGTGTGACGGTGTTGTGGGACAACTCCTTTTCCAGCCGTCCCAACCCGAGCGTCGCCAGCATCAGCAACCCGGGAACGCAGGCCACCAGCAACCACGACACATGGAGAGTAAACATGGCCTTGAATCAACACGAGGTCTCAGTGAGATCACGAAATCAGTACTCTGTCGTAGGTGACGGTGGCCAAGTCGAGCGGGCGCTCTAAGTCGATATCGGACACGCCTGGGGTCAAGATCACCGCGCGCTGGTCCAAGGAGACCCACACCGGCCTGGTGCGCCGGGCACGCCGGATGAATCGCACACTGGCGCAAGCGTTTCCGCATGTTTACTGCGAGTTGGATTTCACGTCGCCGCTGGAGCTGACTGTGGCCACCATTCTTTCGGCGCAGAGCACCGACAAGCGGGTGAATTTGACGACGCCCGCGCTGTTCGCGAGATACCGCACCGCGCTGGACTACGCGAAGGCGGACCGTGAAGAACTGGAGACGCTGATCCGTCCCACCGGTTTCTTCCGTAATAAGGCGACCGCGCTCATCGGCCTGGGCCAAGCCCTTGTCGAGAGGTTCGACGGCGAGGTGCCCAACACCATGGAACAGCTGGTGACGCTGCCGGGGGTGGGCCGCAAGACCGCCAACGTCATTTTGGGCAATGCCTTCGACATTCCCGGAATCACCGTCGACACCCACGTCGGACGATTGGTCCGGCGGTGGCGATGGACCGCCGAGGAGGACCCGGTCAAAGTGGAGCAGGCGGTGGGTGAACTTATCGAACGCAAGGAGTGGACCTTGCTGAGTCATCGAATAATTTTCCACGGCCGCAGGGTGTGCCACGCTCGCAAACCCGCGTGCGGTGTCTGTGTGCTGGCCAAGGACTGCCCGTCTTTCGGTCTCGGTCCCACTGAAGCGCTGCTCGCCGCGCCTCTCGTCCAGGGCCCGGAGACCGAGCACCTGCTGGCCCTGGCCGGGCTCTAACAGCGGGACGGTAAAGCTTGACCGCGAGGACCCGCTGGACCGTCGCGGTCCTGGCGGTGGTGGTCGCCTTGATCGTGGCGCTGGCGGCTCAGCTGCGCGACGATGCCGGGATTTTCGGGACCACTGGTCCCTCACCGCCCACCGCCCGCGGGCATCGCGACTTCGACACCTCGGCGGCGCTGGAGGCGCCTCGGCAGCGCGCTAACCTGCCGTCGTGTCCCGGCGCTGGTAACGGACCCGGCCCTGCGGTATTGATCGGCGTGGTCGTGGAATGCGCCGCGGACGGCTCGGCCGTGGATGTCGCGAGCGCGCTGGCCGGACGCCGGGTGGTGCTCAACTTGTGGGCGTACTGGTGTACGGCCTGCACGGCCGAATTACCCGCGATGGCGGAGTATCAGCGTCGGGTGGGCTCTGACGCGATGGTGCTGACCGTACACCAGGACGAGAACGAGGAGGCGGCACTGCTTCGCCTGGCGGACCTCAATGTTCGCTTGCCGACGTTGCAGGATGGTCGCCGTTTGGTGGCCGCAGCACTACGGGTGCCAAATGTGATGCCCGCGACGGTGGTGCTGCGGTCGGACGGTAGCGTTGCCCGAATCCTGCCGCGGGATTTCGCCGATGCCGACGAGGTCGCGGCTGCGGTAGAAGCGCAATAGGAAGTGACGCGGAAAATGAGCGCCGCGCAGCGGCCTGGACGCGAGGGAGGCGCCGTGAGTACCGCTGTACCCCTGACGCCTGACCTGGGCCCGTCCTGGTTGCGTCCGCTGGTCGACAACATCGGCGAAATACCGGACGCGTACCGGCGTCGGCTGCCGGCCGACGTGCTGGCGATGGTGACCGCGGCTCGCGCTCTGTCATCGGTCCGCCGCAGCGATCGAGAGGCCGCGGTGCTGGTGCTGTTCTCCGGACCCGAGTCCGGTCCGACCGACGGCAGCCTGCCCGACGATGTCGACCTGCTGCTGACCGTGCGGGCCTCGACATTGCGCCACCACGCCGGCCAGGCGGCCTTCCCGGGGGGCGCGTCAGATCCCGGCGACGACGGGCCGGTGGCCACCGCCTTCCGCGAAGCCCACGAAGAAACGGGCATCGACCTGTCTCGGCTGCGTCCGCTTGCCACGATGGAACGGACGTTCATCGCGCCGTCGCGGTTCCATGTCGTCCCGGTGTTGGCCTACTCGTCGGATCCCGGTCCGGTGTACGTCGTCAACGAGGCGGAAACGGCAATCGTGGCGCGGGTTCCGGTGCGCGCCTTCGTCAATCCGGACAACCGGATGATGGTGTACCGCGGCGACCTCGGCAGCCGCTGGGCCGGCCCGGCGTTTCTGTTGAACCAGATGCTGGTTTGGGGATTCACCGGCCAGGTGATTTCCGCGGTGCTCGACGTCGCGGGCTGGGCAAAGCCCTGGGACGCCACCGATCTTCGCGAACTCGACGAGGCGATGGTGCTGGTCGGTAAGGGTGAGCCGCGATGAATTCGATGGCCCCGTCGCAGTGGCTGGATATTGCGGTGCTGGCGGTCGCCTTCATCGCAGCCATCTCGGGTTGGCGTTCGGGTGCGCTGGGTTCGCTGCTGTCGTTCGTCGGTGTGCTGCTCGGCGCGGTGGCCGGTGTGCTGCTGGCCCCGCACATCGTTGCCCACATCGCGGCGCCACGCGCCAAACTGTTCACCGCGCTGTTCCTGATCCTCGCGCTGGTCGTGGTGGGTGAGGTGGCCGGAGTGGTGCTGGGACGGGCGGTGCGCAGCGCGATCCGCAATCGCTCGGTTCGCACCATCGACTCGGTTATCGGGGTGGCGGTGCAGCTCGTCGTGGTCCTGACCGCGGCGTGGCTGTTGGCAACGCCGTTGACACAATCGAAGGACCAACCCGAATTGGCTTCCGCGGTAAAGGGTTCACGCGTGCTGGCTCAGGTCAACGAGGTTGCGCCGCCGTGGCTGAAGACGGTGCCCAAACGGCTCTCGGCGCTGCTGAACACCTCCGGGCTGCCCGCCGTGCTGGAGCCGTTCAGTCGCACCCCGGTGATCCCGGTCGCCTCACCGGACCCGGCGCTGGCCAACAACCCGGTGGTGAACGCCACCGCGCCCAGCGTCGTCAAGGTCCGCAGCCTGGCGCCCAGCTGTCAGAAAGTGTTGGAGGGCAGCGGATTTGTGGTGGCACAGGACCGGGTGATGACCAACGCGCACGTAGTGGCCGGGTCCGGCAGCGTCCAGGTGTTCGCCAGCGGCAAGCCTTTTGACGCCACGGTGGTGTCCTACGACCCGTCGGTGGACATCGCGATCCTGGCCGTCCCGAACTTGCCGCCACCGCCGCTGGTGTTCGCCGAGACCGAGGCGAAATCGGGTGCCAACGTGGTGGTGCTCGGTTACCCCGGCGGCGGCAACTTCACGGCGACCCCGGCCCGGATTCGCGAGGCCATCAAACTCAGCGGCCCCGACATCTACCGCGACGCGGCGCCGGTAACCCGCGACGTGTACACCATCAGAGCCAATGTGGAGCAAGGCAATTCGGGCGGGCCGTTGATCGACATGAACGGCAAGGTGCTCGGCGTGGTGTTCGGCGCGGCCGTCGACGACGCGGATACCGGTTTCGTGCTGACCGCCGGCGAGGTGTCCAGCCAGATGTCCCGAATCGGCGCTACCCAGGCGGTGGGTACGGGGGCCTGCGTCAGCTGACTCGGGGTCCGTGCACCTGTTCGAGGAACCGCCTCAGGTGCTTGTTGATTTCGCCCGGCGCCTCTTCGTGGCTGAAATGTCCTGCGCCGGCGACAGATACGTAGCGTCCGTGCGGCGCGTAGCGCTGAGTCCGCTCGACCGGTGCGGCCAGCACGTACGGATCAGCGTCCCCACGCAGGTGCAGCAGCGGGACGGCCAGTTGCTGGGACATCGATCTCATGAAGCGACGGCCTTCGTCGCGCAGCTGGCTGCGCGCCGCCCAACGCTGGTACTCCAGCGCGCAGTGCGCCGCCCCCGGAATCTGGATCGCCTGACGCAGGTGGCCAATGGTGGCCGAGAAATCCTCGGAGGCAACCCATTTGGCGCTGCTCCGGTTGCGGACCAGGCGCTCGATCTCCTCCGCATTGTGGCGAGTCAGCAAGCGTTCGGGCCAGATTGGCAACTGGTACCGCAACAACGTGGGCAGCAATGCGCGACCTTGATCGCGGCGCATCAGCGTTGCGTGTCGCAGTGCGGCCGGATGCGGCGAGCTGATCAAGGCGATGGCACGCACCAGCCGCGGATGCATGAGCGCGGTGGTCCAGCAGGCCAGCCCGCCGTCGGCGTGGCCGACCAGCGTCGCCGACGAGTGTCCGAGCGCGCGAATGAGCCCGGCGGTGTCGCCGGCCAGTGTCCAGCCGTCGTACCCGCGAGGAGGTTTGTCGCTGCCACCGTAGCCGCGCAGGTCGACCGCGACCATCCGCGCCCCGCCCAGCCCGCGCAGCTGATGACGCCAGGACAACCAGAAGGAAGCGAATCCGTGCAGCAGGATCACCAACGGCCGTGCCGTGGCCGGAGTGGTTTCGTCGGGGGCATCTGGAAGTGCCTCGACGACGTGGAACCGGATGCCGTTGGCATGCACGTCCAGATGGCGCCATGGCCCGGCGATCCGGGTCACGGACGGATCTGGTGCTGCCATCTACCAACCCGAGGGATCAGCGGGCGCCGTGGCTTCGGCCGGGGAGGAGGACTCGGCCGAGATGGCTTTGGCAGTCGGTACCTTGTCGTGGCCCGGGGTCAGCGCGGTGCGCGTCTCCTTGACCGACTCGATGGTCTCCCGTGGGCCACGGATCCGACGGACCTTCAGGTAACCCAGCAGGCCCAGCACGGCGGTGACCACGACCATGATGCCGAAGACGATGAGGTACGCCGCCCAGCGCCACAGCCAGATTTCGAGCAGTTCGGCGACAAAGAAGAACAGGAAGAAGGTGGAGTAGAACAGCACCACCAGCGCGGCGATGAAGTACACGCTGCCGGTGAGGCCCTTTTTGATGTCACGGGTGACCTCGGCCCTGGCAAGCTCGACCTCGGCACGCACCAGAGTTGACGCCTGGGTGGTGGCGTCCTTGATCAGCTCACCGATCGAGGGCTCGCCGGCCCGGGCATGCGGATCGGTCAGCGGGATCGTGGTCAAGGTGCTCGGTACGCCGTTCGTGCGATCAGCTTTGCTCACAGAGGTCCTCTCCCTTTCATCGTCGCGGTTTATGTTGCCATGCGCGGCGGTGCGGTACGAGGTCAGTTTCCGCCCGGACCGTAGACTGACGGATCTGTTCTCTGACCCCCGCTTTGACCCACTTCGACAGGAGTACTGCCTTGCAGTGGGCACACCGGTGCTTTGCGGCGGTGATGGTGGCCGCCCTCCACGCCCTGGTGGGTTTGCCCGCCGAAACGGCGGCGGCCGACGACAGGCTGCCGATGGGTGGCGGCGCGGGGATCGTCATCAACGGCGACACGATGTGCACCCTGACCACCATTGGGACCGACACCGCGGGGGAGTTGATCGGCTTCACCAGCGCACACTGCGGAGGTCCGGGCGCACAGGTCGCCGCCGAGGCCGCGCAGGCCAGGGGCACGCTGGGCACCATGGTCGCCGGCAACGACAACCTGGACTATGCGGTCATCAAGTTCGACCCGGCCAAGGTGGCGCCGGTGGCCAACTACAACGGCTTTGTGATCAACGGGGTTGGTCCCGATCCGACGTTCGGCGCGGTCGCGTGCAAGCAGGGCCGCACCACCGGCAATTCGTGCGGCGTGACGTGGGGGATGGGCCAGACGCCGGGGACCATCCTCATGCAGGTCTGCGGGCGACCGGGTGACTCCGGTGCACCGGTGACGGTGGATAACCTGCTGGTCGGCATGATCCACGGCGCCTTCAGCGACAACCTGCCGGAGTGCGTCATCAAATACATCCCCCTGCACACCCCGGCCGTGGTGATGGACTTCAACGCCATCCTGGCCGACGTCAACGCCAAGAACCGGCCAGGCGCGGGATTCGTACCGGTGCCGGCCTGAGCCGGCGGCCGGTCGCTACTTGGCGTTGCGGATCGCGTCGAACACGCTGGCGTCGACCAGCGTTGAGGTGTCACCCAGCTCGCGTTTTTCGGCGACGTCGCGCAGTAGCCTGCGCATGATCTTGCCGCTGCGGGTCTTGGGCAACTCGGGCACCACGTGGACCTCGCGTGGCTTGGCGATCGGCGAAATCTCCCGGGCCACCTCGCCGCGCAGTTCGTCGATGGTGCCGTCGTGTACCTGGTAGTTGCCCCGAAGGACGACGAACGCGCAGATCGCCTGACCGCTGATCTCATCGGTGACGCCGACCACCGCGGCCTCGGCGACCGCGGAGTGCCCGACGAGCGCCGACTCCACCTCGGCGGTGGAGATCCGGTGCCCGGCCACGTTCATCACGTCGTCGATGCGGCCTAGCACCCAGATGGCGCCGTCGGGGTCGAAGCGGGCGCCGTCGCCGGCGAAGTAATAGCCCTGCTCGGCGAACTTGGACCAGTAGGTGTTTCGGTAGCGTTCGGGGTCGCCCCAGATACCACGCAGCATGGACGGCCAGGGCTGGTCCAGGACGAGGTACCCGGTGGCATGCGTCTCGCCCTCGGCGTCGGCGGGCAGTGGCTCGCCGTGGTCGTCGACGATCTTGGCCGAGATTCCGGGCAGAGGGGTCATCGCCGAACCCGGTTTGGCGGCGGTGACTCCGGGCAGCGGCGAGATCATCGCCGAGCCCGTCTCGGTCTGCCACCAGGTGTCCACGACCGGGACGCGGTTCCCGCCGATCGCGTCGCGGTACCAGCGCCACGCCTCGGGGTTGATGGGCTCACCGACCGACCCGATCAGCCGAAGACTGGACAGGTCGTGGGCGTCGGGTATTTCGCGGCCCCATTTCATGAACGTCCGGATCATGGTAGGTGCCGTGTAATAGATTGTGACGCCGTATCGTTCGATGATCTGGAAATGCCGGTGCTCGTCGGGTGTGTTGGGCGTGCCCTCGTAGAGGACCTCGGTGACGCCGTTGGACAGCGGCCCGTACACGCCATAGGTGTGGCCGGTGACCCAGCCGATATCGGCGGTGCACCAGAACACGTCGCGCTCCGGTTTGACGTCGAAAATGGCGTGCATGGTGTAGGAGGCCTGGGTCAGGTAGCCGCCGCTGGTGTGCATGATGCCCTTGGGCTTGCCGGTGGTGCCCGACGTGTAAAGCAGGAAGAGCGGGTGTTCGGCGTCGAAGGCCTCCGCGGTGTGCTCGGGGGAGGCCGAGTCCACGACATCGTGCCACCACACGTCGCGGTCGTCGTTCCAGGTCACGTCAATCCCGGTGCGCCGCACCACCAGAACGTGTTCG
>Ga0213876_10001339_pt1 | contig 15431 bp, 13 predicted proteins | sample BarmaccomBMRX_R9_FD_160113 | JGI IMG/M metagenome (GOLD analysis project Ga0213876, IMG submission 160113) | Root-associated microbial communities from Barbacenia macrantha in rupestrian grasslands, the National Park of Serra do Cipo, Brazil - RX_R9 | ecosystem: Host-associated > Plants > Roots...
GACCGTGTCGGGGATGGCGAGCGTGTCGAGGATGGCGACCGAGTCGCGCAGCGGCGACGCGAAGAGCGTGGAGTCGGCGGTGCGATACGGGCCGCTCGTCATGAAGCCGACGGCCTTCACCTTGAGCTGCGACCGCGCGCTGAGCGACAGCACGCCCGACTTGCCGACGACGAACAGCGTACCCGGCGCGGGGCCGGTGAGCTCGACCTTCGGCGGCGCGACGTTGCCGACGGTGAGCACGAGCGTGTCGGGCGGCGACGCGTTGCCGGCGCCGTCGACCGCGGTCGCGACGACGTTGACCGTCGTGCCCGCGGGGACGCTGCGCGACACGCCGACCGCGTAGGGCAGCGAGACGGTGGTCACGGCGCTCGTGAACGTCGTGTCGAACGCGCGGGCGACGCCGCCGGCGAGCCGCACGTGGATGGTCTTCAGCCCGAGGTCGTCGCGCGCGTCGACGGCGAACGAGAGCAGCGTGTCGCCGGCCGAGGCCTGCGACTTGACGAGGACCACCGGCGCCGAGCGGTCGCCGACGAGCCCCGCGACGCTGCCGGGCTGGTCGCCGCAGGCACCGAGGAAGAGCAGCGCGAGCACCGCGCCGAGGGCGCGGAAGGCGCGGCCGAACGTCGAGCCGCCGGACGAGGAGTGGAAGGCGTTAGGCATGGCGTCGCGGGCCTCAGCGGCGGATGGTCGGCGCGGGTGCCGACTCGCCCTCGTCGAGGATGTGCGGCGTGATGAGGATCAGCAGGTCGCGCTTCACCTCGGAGGACGTCGTCTGGCCGAACAGCCGGCCGACGAGCGGGAGGTCGACGAGGTACGGGATGCCGGTCTTCGTCTTCGAGACCTCGGTGACCGTCAGGCCGCCGATGACCGCCGTCTCGCCGTCGCCGACGAGGAGCTGGTTGTTGGCGCGCTGCCGGTTGAACACGACGCCGACCTCGGAGGCGCTGACCTGCGCGTTCGAGTTCTCGGCGGAGACGTCGAGGATGACCTTGCGGTTGTTGGTCACCTGCGGCGTGACGCTGAGCCGGATGCCGGCATCCTCGAGCTTCACGGTGGCGCGCGGGAAGTTGCCCGACCCGCTCGATCCGCCGGCGCTCGCGTCGATGACGCGGATCGGTACCTGCTGGCCGACGAAGATCTCCGCCGTGCGGTTGTTCAGCGTGACGATGCTCGGCTCCGACTGGATGTCGGCGAGCTGCGTCTGCTGCAGCGCGTTGATGAAGCTCGTGAGCTGGAAGCGGCCGATGGTGGCCGAGTAGATCAGGTTGAGCGCCGACCCCGTGAGGGCGCGGTCGGCGTTGGCGAGCGCGGAGACCGCGTTGCCGCCGACCGAGATGCGGTTGCCGTCGAACGGCGTGCCGCCGCCCAGCGCATCGGGGACGCCGTCGCCGTTCGTGTCGACCGGCTTGCGCGTGCTCGGGTCGATGCGCTGCACGACGTCGTTGAAGAACTGCTGCGTGCCGGTGCCGAGGTCGTACGAGACGCCGACGTCTTCGAGGCCGGAACGGTTGACGAAGATGATCTTCGCCTTGATCGCGACCTGCGGCGTGCGGATGTCGAGGTCCTGGAGGCGCGCCGCGATCTCGGGGAGATGCGACGGCACGTCGGTGATGAGCAGCTTGTTGGTCGCCGTGTCGGCGGTGACCGAGCCGCGCACGAGGCAGGCGCGCGCGCCGCTCGTCTGCGGCCCCGAGCCGCCGGCCGTGCTGACCGACGCCACCTCGACGCCCGGCGCGCCGGCGCAGTCGCGCGACAGCAGCGTCTGGACGATCGGCATGAGCGAGCTCGCCTTCGCGTAGTTGACGTCGATGATCTGCGTGACGAGCGGCTCGACGGCGCGCGTGGAGGCGATGTTCTTGTAGCTGTCGACCGTGATGATGCCGCTCTTGTCCTCGCTCGCGGCGAGCCCCTGCGCCTGCAGCAGCGCGCGCAGCGCGACGTCCCACGGCTGGTCCTTGATCTCGGCCGTCACCGTGCCGGAGACCTCGCGGCCGACGATGATCGTGCGCCCGGAGAACGTGGCGAACGTGGCGACGACGTCGTGGATGTCGCTGTCGGCGAACGTGGTGGTGATGCGCGGCGCGGTGACGATGCGCTTCACGGCTTCGGCGCGGGTCGGCGCGGTCGCGGTGGCGTCGGCGGGCGCGGGCTCGTTAGGCCGCTCGGCGACGCGCTCCTGCGGCTTCGGCGTCGCACGGCGCGTTTCCGCGCGCGGCTCCGGGCGCGAGGCCGGCACGGGCACCGTGGGCGCGCTGTCGGCATCCGCAGGCGCCGCGGCGACCGCCGCACGCACCGTCGCGTTGCCGCTCTGCCACGGCGCGAAGCCAGCGGCGGCGCCGCCTGACGTGCCACGCAGCACGAGGCGCACCTCGCCGTCGCCGCGCTGCACCTCGTACTTGCGGAAGGCGTCGAGCTCCACGACGACGCGCACGACGCCGGCGCGGAACTGCGACAGGCGGACGTTGGTCACGCCACCGCGCGGCACGCGGTCGTACGCGCGGTCGGCCATGGCGAGCGTGGCGCCCGCGAGGTCGAGCACGACGCGGTTGGGCGAGTCGAGCGTGAAGTCCTGCACCTGCACGGCGCGGTCGACGCGGACGACGATCTCGGTGCCGGCGCTGCCGGTCGACGGCGCGACGCGCACGCCGGTGACGGCGCTCCGCGCTTCACCCGGAAGGCGGACGACGGGCGCGGCCGCGACGGGCGCGGCATGCAGCGCGGCCGCGGCGGTGATCACGGTGGCTACCTTCATCTGCTCCTCACGGCGGTGGAATCGTTCAGGCCCAGCGTCTCCTGACGGCTGTAGCCCAGCTCCTCGATGTTGAACACGACGTTCTTCGGCCCGATGCCGGCGACGCGCATGCGGCCGAGCAGCGTGCCGACGCGCACGCGGTACTGGGTCTTCGTGGCGAGCTCGCGGAGGATCGCGACGGAGCCGCCGTTGGTCGGGTCGTAGGCGACGGCGACGAGGCGCAGCTCGGGGAGCGTGGGGCGGAGCTGGGTGGTCGTCATGAGCGATGCGAACGGGTCGCGTCGGCCGGCGCCGGCGTAGGCGAACACCTCGCGCTCGATGGTGACCGTGGTCGGCGCCGCTCTCGGCGGCGTGGGCGCGCGCTTGGCGGCCGGCGTGCGCGCATCGACAGCGTGCGGGTCGGCACCGTGCGTGTCGGCACCGTGCGTGTCGGCGACGCGCGTCGCCTTCACCGCGGGCTGGGCGGCCAGCGGCCTAACGGCGCACGCGAGCGCGGCCACGGCCGCCCAACGGGCCGCCCAAGAGAACGTGTGTCGGAGCATCACGGCTGGGTCTCCCCGGCGCTGGCCGCCGGCTTGGGCGCGGGCTCGCGCGGCGCCACCGGTGCGTGCGCGACGTACGCCTGCAGCGTGACCGTCGCGGTGAGCGCGGCGACGCGCGACCGCGTCGTCCGCGCGGCGGCGTCCTGCGCGGGCGCGAGCGTGAACGTCACGGGCGCGACGATGCGCGGCAGCGAGCCGACGTTGGCGAGGAACGTCGTGAGCGGATGGAACCCGCCGACGACGCCGATCTTGTAGCGGTAGGTGTCGAACTCCTCGCCGCGCAGCACGGGCTCCGGCGTCACGCCGCCGATCTCGAGCCCCGCGCGACGCGCCGCGGTCGAGATCTCCTCGAGCAGCGCGGGCACCTCGTGCTCGGTCGGCACGAGCCGCCGCATCGCGTCGAGGCTCGCGCCGGTGCGCTCCGCCTCGGCCTTCAGCTTCGCCAGGTCGCCGTGCGACGCGAGCGCCTTCGCGCGCGCGTTCTGCCCCTCGATCTGCTCGACGCGCTGCTCGAGCTGCTCGAGCTCCGTCGCGCGCTGCGTGTACGGATAGCTGTAGTAGTAGCCGGCGAGCGCCACGGCGATCACGCCGATGAAGAGCTTCGTCTGGTCGCGCTGCGAGGTCGGAAGAAGTCCCATGGCTACTTCACCGGCACGGTGATGGACGTCGTGCGCAGCGCCTCGCGCGCCGGCCGCTCGTACTCGGCATCGAGCGTGAACTCGGTGACGTCCTTACCGTCGCCGGGCACGGGATCGGAGTGCGCGAGCTGCACGTTGCGCACGAAGGGCGACGCCTCGAGGTCGCGCATGAAGAGCGTCAGCGCCTGCAGGTCGACGGTGTGGCCGACGATGCGGAAGCGCATCACGTCGCTCGTGCTGTCGGCGCCCTTCGGCGCGCCCGGTGCCGGTGCAGCGGGCTTCGCGCCCGCCTTGGGCATCGTCGACGGCGGGGCCGGCGGCGCGCTCGTCTGCGACACGTTGGTCAGCCACGTGTACGGCGGCAGCGTGCGACTCACTTCGTCGAGCACGTGCGCCCACAGGTAGCGCGTGCTGTCGATGGCGGAGATGACGCGGAGCTGCCGCGCCACCGAGTCGCGCCGCGCGAGCACCCGCGCCCGCGCGGCGATCATGCCGGCGTAGCGCGTCGAGTCGCGCACCGCGACCTGCTCGCGCGCCTCGGCCGCCTCGGCGGCACGGGTCTGCGTGAGGTAGAGCGCGGCCACCGCGGCGCACGACACGGCCACCGCCGCGACGGCGCCCATGAGATAGCGGTCGCGCGCCGGGGCGAGCACGCGCGCCAGCGCCTCGCTCGGCGCGCCTAACGAGAGGCGGCTGCGGCGCGTGCTGCGCTGCGCGTGGAGGTTGATGCGGATCTGCATGCGTTGGGCGCGTCAGGCCGCGTCGCGGAGCGCGAGGCCGATGGGAAGCATGAGCAGCGGGGCGATCGCCGAGACGTCGACGTCGTCGAGCGCCCCATCGCGGACCTCGAGCGCGGCGAGCGGGCTCGCCGTCTCGACGGGGACGCGGAGGCAGCCGGCCACGGCCTGCGCGAGCCCGGGGATCCGCGCCCCGCCGCCGCACAGGTAGAGCGCGCGCAGCGGACCCGCGGAGCGCGACGCGGACTCGAGGAACGCCGCCGCGCGCTCGACGCCGGCGGCGATCTCCTCGGCGTGCCGCGCCACGACTGCGTCGAGCCGAGCATCGGGCGTCGCGGCGCGCAGGAGCGCCTCCGCCTCGCGCGCCGAGAGGCCGTGCTCGCGCTGCACGTCCTCGCGCACGCGGCGCGTGCCGGCGACGAGGTCGCGCGTCAGCGCGGGGACGCCGTCGTCGAGGATGTTGACGTTGGTCACCTCGTGGCCGACGTTCGCGAGCGCGACGACGCCGTCCATCGCTTCCGGGTAGTTCGCGGCGAACGCGTTGTGCAGCGCGAAAGCGTCGACGTCGACGACGCTCGCCGACGCGCCGGCCTCGTCGAGCAGCCGCAGCTTCGCGTCGACCAGCTCGCGCTTCGCGGCGACGAGCAGCACCGTCATCTCGAGCCCCTCCGCGCCGGGATCGAGGATCTGGAAGTCGAGCTGCACCGAGTCCATGTCGAACGGCACGTGCTGCTCGGCTTCCCACCGCATCAGCTCACGCGCCTGCGTCTCCTTCACGCGCTCGGTGCGGATGCGCTTCACGATGACGTCGCGCCCGCCCACGGCGACGACCAGGCCGCGCGGCTTCACGCCGGCCGCAGTCAGCGTCTCGCGCACCGCGTCGGCGACGAGCGCCGGGTCCATCACCTCACCATCGACGATCGCGTCGGCGGCGAGCGGCGTGACGGCGACCTTCACGAGCGCCGGCGCGCCGCGGCCATGATCGACCACGGCCGCCTTCACGAGGCCCGAGCCGATGTCGAGGCCGACGGTCGTCTTGTTGCGGCGGAAGAGCGCCATGTGGATGCGCGGCTGAGGGCGAGCGTGCGTTGGGCGAGATGGGTCCCACGCCGCCATCAACACGAACCGCGGCGCGCGAAGGTAACAGCAGGAGTGTGACGTTTACGTGGTGCGCATCATCGTGTTACCTCTGCCCACGCGCGTCGTCCTATGGGTGCCACGGGTGCGATGCCGTCGAGCGCACGCGCGAGCGCGCAACGAGATCGGTGCACCTCGGTCCCGCTGCCCAACGACGTCGGCGCCGCGACCAGCAGGGCGCCATCGAGATGCAGCGCGCCGCGTTGGGCACGCACGCCGCCACGCACGATCACGACGCCCGCGAACGTCAGGTCGCCGTCGAGCGTGAGGTCCCCGTCGACGAGGAGCACGCCCTGCCCACGCGCCGGACCGCGCACGGTGAGGTTGCCGCGTACGACGACGAGCGCGTACGTCGTCGCACATTCGGCGACGCCGCTCGCGTCGTGCACCGGATCGCCCCACGCATCGGCGTCGAGCACGCAGCGGCCGGCGGCCGCGCGCGGCCGCGGCGTGCGCGCGGACGAGTCGATCGCGGCATCGATCGCGACGTCGGCGCGTCGCGCGAGGTCGGCCCAACGCTCGGCGCCGAACGTGTCGTAGGTGCGCGCGTCCGCCGCGACGGCGCTCTGTGCGACCGCCCCCGACACGGAGGCGCCGCGCGCCACGTGCACGTCGGTGATCGACGCGGCCGCGATCGCGACGCTGTCGTTCGCGGACGCCGGACAGTCGCTCCAACCTGACGGTGGTGCGTCGCGCCCGTCGACCGTCGCGCCGTCGAGCAGCTCGACGGCGCTCGCCGCCGTGACGGCGCCCAACGCGGCCGGCGTCGCGCGGTGCAGCCGCACGACGACGCTCGCCGTCCGCTCCGCCCAGGCGCCGACGCCCGGCTGCGACGCGCGCGCCCGCGCCGACGCCTCGACGAGGAAGCGCTCGGCGTCGAGCCGCAGCGCGCGCACCGTCGCCGTCGCACCGGCGATGGCACCGAGCATCGTGGTGTCGACCCCGCCCGACGCGAGCTGCGCGCGCCGGCGGTCCCACGGATGCAGCGCCGACACGAGCGCCCCTTCCGCGCCAGCCGACGCGCGGAGCTGCGCGAGCTCGTCGCGCGCGGAGCGGCGCGCCTGACGGGCGGCGAACACCGCGCCGGTCGCGAGGCCCGCGGTGACGACGAGCGCGATGAGCACGACGGCGAGCGCGGCGCCGCGGCGCCTGCCTAACGCCCGCGGGCGGGATGCGATCGATGCCACGGCATCAGCCTCCGTTGCGCAGCGCGATCCGCAGCGCGAGCGTGTCGATCGTCGTGAGGCCGCGCACGCCGCTCGCCGCCGGCGCGTCGGACCGCAGCACGACGTCCACCGCGACGACGCGCGTGTTAGGCAGGCGCGCCGCCGACACCGCTGCCCCGGCCGAGTCGCGGGCGACGAGCGCGAGCCCCCCACGCGCGCCGGGCGCGCGCAGCGGGCCGGCCACCGGCTGCGTGCCCGTCCACGCCGTGCCGTCCCACTCGCGCTCGCCCAGGTACCAGCGGCCGTCGCTCGCCTTGTAGTGCAGGTAGCGCACGGACCGGACGACGCGCACCGGCGCGCCGGGCACGACGCCCGCGAGCGCCGTCGCCACGTGCAGCCGCAGGCGCGACAGCCCCGCCTCCGCCGCGCGCACGAGCGGCGAGCCCGCGCACCCGGCGCGCCGCTGCGAGACCGTGTCGACGACGGCGCCCTGCCACGCGTCCGACGCACCGCCGTGCACCACCGCGACGTCGCCGGGCTGCGGATCGGTGAGCCACCACGTGAGCGACGGCGCCACGGTCGACTCGGGCGGCAGCTCCGCCGTGCGCGCGTCGATCACCGCGCACACCACCGACGCGCCGATCGTCGCCCGCACCTCGAGCAGCGTGTCGCTCACGGTCACGAGGTCGGTCGGATCGCCCGCCTCGCCGTCGCCCGACGCGGGGCGCAGCGCCGCCCGCAGCGCCTGCGCCGCGGCGACGAGCTGCTCGCGCGCCGCGCGCCGCCCGTCGAGCGCGGCGTGCAGCCGCCACTGCCGCGCGACGACGCCCACCGCGGCAGTCGTCACGACGGCGAGCAGCGTCATCGCCACGAGCAGCTCGACGAGCGTCGCGCCGCGGCGCGCCCGCATCGCGGCGCGCGTCATGGCGCGCATCGCACCGGCACCTCGACGCCTAACGCGACCGTGCCGCGCCCGGGCAGGGCGTAGCGCGCGGTGTCGGCGATCGTACGCGTGTCGTCGGCGACGAAGGTGCGCCACCGCTCGTCGACGGCGCGCGCCACGCGCACGCCCGACGAGTCGACGCACGGCGAGGCGACGACGCGCTCGATCCGGTCGCCGACCAGCATGGCCGCCGCGGCAGCGGTGCGTGCCTCGCTGTCCGCCCGCAGCAGCGCCACCGACGCCCCGGCCAGCGCCAGCAGCCCCACCGCGAGCATGCCTAACGCGACGACCACCTCGGCGAGCGCGATCCCGCGACGGGAGACGGGTCGTCGCGCGGGTCGTCGCGCGCGGCGTCTCGCATGGCGATCGGTGGGGCGGGTCGGTGGCATGCGGCGAATGTCGCCATGCCGGTCGACCCGGTCGTATCAATTCCTCGCGTCGTGTACCGAATCGTTGCGCGCGGTCTCGGACGGTCCGGGCGGGATCGCGTCGTGGCCGGTCGCCATGCCGTCCGCCTGCGGCAGCACGAGCACGAACGCGGCGCCCCCTTCGCGCGCCCGCTGCACCCACACCGCGCCGCCCAGCGCGTCGACGATGCGCGCGACGAGGGCGAGGCCGAGTCCCGTGCCGCGGCCGGGCTGCTTCGTCGTGTAGAACGGGTCGAAGACGCGCTCCACGTCCTCCGGCGGCACGCCCGGCCCGTCGTCGGCGACGACGACGTGGACCACGGTGCGCGGCGCCCGCCCGGCGCCCGACAGCCATTCGGCCACGCGGCGGTTGGGCCGGTGCGGCGCGTACTCTCCCGGTTGGTCGCCGGCGCGCCCGCGCGTCGCCCGCAGCTCGTCGACCGGCACGATGCGCGTGCGCACGACGACCGTTCCGGCGCGGTCCATCGCGTCGGCGGCGTTGAGCAGCAGGTTGACGAAGACCTGCTCCAGCTCATGCCGCTCGCCGAACACGCGCGGGTCGTGCGCGTCGAGGTCGGTGCGCAGCGCGACGCGCCGCAGCACGCCCTGGTCGGCGAGCAGCCGCCGCACGTCGTCGACGATGCCGTGCACCGACACCGCGGTCGGCGTCGCCCGGCGCGGGCGCGCGTAGTCGAGCAGCCCGCGCACGATGCGGTCGATGCGGTCGCACTCGCGCTCCAGCGCGTCGAGCAGCTCGTCGCCGCGCGCCGGGTTCGCCAAGTTCGCCGGGTTCGCCAAGTTCGCCGGGTTCGCCGGGTTCGCCGGGTCGACGCGGCCGCGCAGCAGGTGCGCGTAGCCGGCGATCGCGGCGAGTGGGTTCCCCACTTCGTGCGCGATGCCGGCCGCCATGTGCCCCACGGTCGCCAGCTTCTCGACCCGCGCCCGCTGCGCCTGCTCGGCGCGCAGCTGCTCGGCGAGCTGCGCGAGCGGTACGACCGCCTCGCGCCGCAGCCATCGCCGAGCGAGGAAGGCGCCCAGCGCCGCCAGCGCGGCGGCGACGGGGAGCGCGGCGCCTGACGCGACGCGCGCCGCGAGCGCGCCCGCCAGCACGGCGAGGCCGGCGAGCGTGGCGACGCGCACGGCGAGGGCGCGAACGAGCGGCGAGGGAGCGTCGGTGAGTGGCATGCCGGCCCGGACGATCTCCGACGGTCCCGGACGCGGCAAGGGGGCGGCACCCGTAGGCGCCGCCCCCCAGCCACACCGAGAGTCGAGCTGGCGATTACCAGCAGACCGGGGTGCCTTCGTTCGTCGTGCTCGGCATGCCGCTCGGCTTCGGGCCGGTGCCGCCGTAGATGCCGCAGGTCTGCTGGTTCGCAGCCGACACCGCCGGGTTGCTGACCGTCGCGCTCCAGCCGGTCGGCGTCGCGGCGATCGCGCCGACGACGTTGCCCTGGCTCAGCGAGTACTTGTTGGCCAGCGCCGTCTGGTCGCCGTACTTCGCGCTGTCGGCGTAGAAGGCCTCCTGCACGTTCACGAGGTTCTTCAGGTCCGCCTTCTCCGACGCGACGTACGCCTTCTCCTTCGTGTTCGCGAACTTCGGGATCGCGATCGCGGCCAGGATGCCGATGATGACGACGACGATCAGGAGCTCGATGAGGGTGAAGCCCTTGCGGTTGGTGTTCTGCTGCATGGTGCGGTCTCTCCGTGCGGGGGGTGGTGAAACGACGTGCGGGATGCGGGGGACGTGCGACTTGCGGGACCTGCGCTGTCTTGCTCGGGTGTGTGTTTCGGCAGCTCCGGACCGGCACTTGAGCGATTTCTCCGCGGCTCGTCGATGACCTTTTCGTGTCGTCGATCTCGCGCTTCGCATCGTGCCGTTCTCGCCGTCGGTCGGGTATAAGGCAGCGCCCGTGCCGCCCCCGTCGCATCACGCTAAGACGTTGTCACCACGCCATTTGGATCATTCCATCGCACCGCGTGCCATTCCATCGCGCACGGCGTTTTGCAAACCGCATTGCAGGTTGCAAGAGCGTTGTGAACGGCGCATGTGAACGGCGCATGGGAGGGACGCCTGGAAAAGGCGCATGTAGAGGGCGCGTGGCGAACGCGCATGCGAACGGCGCATGTGGAAGGCGGTGTCGCCTCTCACATGCGCCGTCGTCATGCGCCCTTCCCATGCGCCCTTCCCATGCGCCCTTCTCACACGCTCTCGTACCGCGCCAGCTTCCGATACAGCGTGCTCGGGTCGATGCCTAACACCTCGGCCGCGCGCGACTTGTTGCCGCTCTCGTTCTGGAGCACCCACGTCACGTACGCGCGCTCGATGACCTCGAGCGTCGGCGTTGCCGGCGTGCGGTCGGCGACCAGCGGCTCGGCGCGCCGCTCGGCCACCCGCGCGGGCAGGGCCGAGGCGGCGATCACGTCGCCCGGCGTCAGGATCGCCGCGCGCTCCAGCGCGTTCTCCAGCTCCCGCACGTTGCCGGGCCAGTCGTACGCCACGAGCGCGTCGAGCGCGGCGCCGGCGAGCTGCTTCGGCGACTCGCCACGCTGCGCCGCCGATCGCCGCAGAAACGCGTCGGCGAGCAGCGGGACGTCGTCGCGCCGGTCGCGCAGCGGCGGCAGGTGCACCGTGATGACGTTGAGCCGGTAGTACAGATCGCCCCGGAACCCGCCGCGCCGCACCTCGTCCTCCAGATCGCGGTTGGTCGCCGCGACGAGCCGCGCGTCCACCGGCACGGCTTCCGTCGCCCCCACGGGGATGATCTCGCGCTGCTGCAGCACGCGCAGGAGCTTCACCTGCGTCGCCGGCGTCGTCTCGCCGATCTCGTCGAGGAAGAACGTGCCCCCCGTCGCGGCGGCGAAGAGCCCCTGCTTGTCCTTCACCGCGCCGGTGAAGCTCCCGCGCACGTGGCCGAACAGCTCACTCTCCAGCAGCCCTTCCGGGAGCGCGCCGCAGTTCACGGAGAGGAAGGCGCCGCCGGCGCGCCCCGACCGCTCGTGGATCCACCGCGCCACGACCTCCTTGCCGGTGCCGCTCTCGCCGGTCACGAGCACCGTGCTGTCGCTCGGCGCCACGGTCTCGGCGAGGCGCAGCGCATCGCGCCACGCGCGGCTCTGCCCCACGGGCGGCACCACGCCGCTCCGATCGCGCCGCTTGATCTCCTGCTTCAGCGTGTGGTTCTCGACGCGCAGCGACCGGTGCTCCGTCGCGCGGCGCACCGTCGCCACCAGGTCGTCGTTGCGGAAGGGCTTCTGCAGGTAGTAGTACGCCCCGGCGTTCACCGCCTGGATGGCGCTCTGCAGCGTCGCCTGTGCGGTCATGAGGATGACCGGCGTGTCGGCGTCCTGCGCCCGCGCCGCCGCCAGCACCTGCAGCCCGTCGACGCCGGGCATCCGCACGTCGCTCACCACGACGTCGGGCCGCACCGCGCCGATCTGCTCCAGCCCCGCCTTGCCCCCGTGCGCGGTGTGCACGACGAAGCCCTCCCCCTTGAGGAGGATGCGGAGCGACTCGAGGATCGACGTCTCGTCGTCGATGATCAGGACGGTGGGCATGCCCTTACGACGAACGGGGGGGCGGTTGCGTCAACGGTACGGCGTGACGGCCGGGCGGGAACTTCGCAGTGCGGGAACTTCGCGGTGCGGGAACTTCGTAGTGCGGGACCTTCGCACGGAGGGAACGTGACAGCGGGGAAGCGCGTCCCGCCGTCCCGCCGTTCCGTTCCCAGCTTCTCGTTCCCTCCGTCCGAAGTTCCCTCCGTACGAAGTTCCCGCACGCCGAAGTTCCCGCCCGGCCGTCAGGCCGCCGCCGCGGCCGCCCCGCCCCGCGGCAACAGCAGCGTGAACCTCGCCCCGCTCCCGCCCCCGCCGGCCTCCACCAGCACCACCCCTCCGTGCGCCTCCACGGCCCGGTGCACGATGGCGAGCCCCAGCCCGCTGCCGCTCGGCTTCGTCGTGAAGAACGGATCGAACAGCCGGTCCAGCGTCTCCGGCGGGATGCCCGCGCCGCCGTCCGAGACGTGTACCGCGACCGCGCCGCCCGCGAACGCGAGCCCCGTCGGCAGCTCCTCGGCCTCCGGCGTCTGCACCTCCACGCGCACGCGGCCCCCGGCGGGCGTCGCCTGCACGGCGTTGAGCGCGAGGTTGAAGAGCGCGCGGTGCAGCAGCTCCTGATCGCCGTCCACGCACGCCGCGCCATCGGGCGCGAGGACGTCGACCCGCACGCCCGCGGCGCGCGACGGGTGCGCGTCCGCCGCCTGCGCCGCCGCCCGCGCCACCGTCGCCAGATCCACCGGCGCCACGCGCCGCACGCGGGCGCGCGCGAAGTCGAGGAACTCGCCGAGCAGGTCGCTCAGGCGGTCGCTCTCGCGGACGACCAGCGTGGCGAGCGTGCGCTCGTCCTCGTCCTCGTCGCCCGTGACGGCGGCGCGGTGGGCGCTACGCCGCGCGAGCTGCTCCACCGCGCTCCGGATCGACGCCAGCGGGTTGCGGATCTCGTGCGCGAGCGACGCCGACAGTTCCGCGATCGCCTCCAGCCGCTCGGCGCGCACGTGGAGCGCGTCGACGCGCTTGCTGTCGGTGATGTCGGAGAAGATCGCCGTGCCCGTGCCGACGCCGTCCGCGCCCGTCGCCGCCGTCGTCGTGACGCCGATGCGCCGCGCGTCGCTCCCCTCCCCGATGGCCCCCTCGGCGCGCGTCGTCCGCTCGCCGGCCGCCGCCGCGCGGTGGAGCACCTGCGCCAGCTCCGGTGCGCGCGCCGCGATCGCGTCGAGCACCGGGGCGCCGAGCCGCTCGTGGAGCGCGACGCCGAGGAGGGCGGAGGCGGCCGGGTTCGCGTAGAGGAGCGTGCCGTGCGCGTCGACCGTGAGGATGCCGCTGCGGATGGCGCGCAGGATGTCGGTCGCCTCGACGCTCGCGCGCGCCAGGGCGGCGGCGAGCTGGCGCCCGCCCGTGCCCGCGCTCCGCAGGTGCGCGCCCAGCGCGCCGCTCGCCAGTGCGACGAGCCCGAACACCGCCACCTGGAGCCCCACACCACCCGACGGCGTCCCCGGTCGCAGCCACACCACGTCGGCCGCGTAGAGCGCGTCGGCCGCGGCCACGGCGAGCGCGGCACCGGCCACCGGCAGCAGCAGCGCGGCGTAGGCGACGACGAGCGCGAACAGCGCCGCGAACTGCGACGTGCCGCCGCCGGTCACGTGTACGACCGCCGTCGCCAGCGCGAGGTCGCACGCCACCTGCGCGACGACGAACCGTCCGCTCGGCGCGCCGGTGAGCGGATCGCGCGCCGCGCTCTCGCCGGCGACCGACGCGGCCGTCCACACGACCGCGCCCGCGAACGCCAGGGTCGCCACCAGCGTGTCGGCGCGCGTGGCGCTCGTCCACACGAACACCGCGGCGAGCAGGATGGCCGCCGCCACGGTGAGGCGCGCCACGTGCACCCAGCGCACGATCTGGCGCGCATCGAGCATGACTTGGAGCGCGAGGGCGGTAGATTGGGGCGTTCGGCGCATCTCGGACTGCCGGTGGTCGGGACTCGGGGCTCGGGTGTCGGGGTCGAGCCGATGTCCGACACCCGAGTCCCGAGTCCCGACCCCCGACAAGCGGGGACGAACCAGCGACGCGGGGGGTTACAGCGTGGAAGGCGGCGAGACGCTCACGTTCGGCGCGATCGGCATCCGGCTCGCGGTGGTGTTCGTCCTCGTGCTGCTCAACGGCTTCTTCGTCGCCGCCGAGTTCTCGCTCGTCGCCGCCCGGCGCAGCCGCCTCGATCAGATGGCGGCCGAGGGCGACAAGAAGGCCCGCACCGTCCGCGCCGCGCAGGACGAGCTGCCACGCGTCATCTCGGGCACGCAGCTCGGCGTCACGCTCGCCTCGCTCGCCCTCGGCTGGCTCGGCGAGCCGTCCGTCGCGGCGCTCATCGAGCTCGGGCTGCGCCAGGTCGGGATCGCGGCGCCGTCGGGCGCGGAGCACGGCGTCGCCGCGGTCGCGGTGGGGTTCATCGTCATCACGTTCCTGCACATCGTCATCGGCGAGCTGGGGCCGAAGTCGGTGTCGCTCGCGCAGGCCGAGGGCACCGCGCGGCAGCTCGCCGGTCCCATCCTGCTCTTCGTGCGCCTGACGTCGCCGTTCATCTGGGTGCTCAACGGCGCGGCTGGCCAGCTCCTGCGCATCTTCGGCATCCGCCCCGCCGAGGAGGGCGAGCAGGTGCATTCGCCCGAGGAGCTGCGCCTGCTCGTCATGCAGGCGCGCGCCCACGGCACGCTCGACGAGAGCGACTCGGCGATGCTGGCCGGCGTCTTCGACTTCCACGAGAAGAAGGCGTACGACGTCATGCGCCCGCGCACCGAGGTCGTCGCGCTCGACGAGGAGTCGACGGAGGCGGAGGTGCGCGAGACGCTGCGCACCGAGCGCTACTCGCGCTATCCGGTCTACCGCGACACGCTCGACGACGTCGTCGGCGTGTTCCTCGCGAAGGACTACTGGCTGCGCGACGACGACACGCCGTTCGCCATGAGCGAGTACCTGCGCGAGCCGCTGTACGTCCCGTCCACTCGCGCCGCCGAGCGCGTGCTCGACGACCTGCGGAAGACGCGCGCCCATCTCGCCGTGGTGCTCGACGAGTACGGCGGCACCGCCGGCATCGTGACGATGGAGGACCTGATCGAGGAGGTCGTCGGCGACATCAACGACGAGTACGATCTGCGCGAGCGCGAGGCGTTCGAGTTCGACGGCGTGCTGGAGCTCGCGGGCTCGATGTCGCTCGTCGACGTGCGCTCCGACCACCACCTCCGCATCCCGGACGGCGAGTGGACGACGTTAGGCGGCTACGTCTTCGGCACGTTGGGCCGGCTGCCGAAGATCGGCGACCGCGCGCCCTTCCCCGGCGGCGAGCTGGAGATCGTCGCCATGGACGGCCGCCGCGTCGCCGCCGTGCGCGTCCACCGCGCGCCCGGGCCTAACGGCGCGAAGCCGACGTGAGAATCAACTCCGTCACCCCGGCGAAAGCCGGGGTCCAGTGTCGTGGCCGAAGACGTTGGACCCCGGCTTTCGCCGGGGTGACGACTCATAGGTCATGACGCATCCGCCGGAGAGCGAGGATTCGATCGTCG
>Ga0213876_10001340_pt1 | contig 15424 bp, 13 predicted proteins | sample BarmaccomBMRX_R9_FD_160113 | JGI IMG/M metagenome (GOLD analysis project Ga0213876, IMG submission 160113) | Root-associated microbial communities from Barbacenia macrantha in rupestrian grasslands, the National Park of Serra do Cipo, Brazil - RX_R9 | ecosystem: Host-associated > Plants > Roots...
GCCACGCGGCAGTGATGCGAGGACGGGCTCAAAGTTTTTGCCCTCGCGGAAGTCGGAAAGGGGCGAGACGGCCTCGGGTAGGCGCAGAAGCGTCTTCGGGCTCGTTACGAAGAGGGGCTTGCGCCTTTGCCGCAGGACTTGGCGGCGCAGGAGGTGAAAATAATTGGCGGGAGTCGAAGGGTTCGCAAGCTCGATATTGTCCTTCGCCGCGAGCTGGAGGATGCGTTCAGGTCGCGCCGAGGAATGCTCCGGGCCCTGGCCCTCGAGCCCGTGCGGCAAGAGGAGGACAAGCCCGGAAGGCTGCATCCACTTTTCTTCACCGCTGACGATGAATTGGTCGATGATGATTTGCGCTCCATTGGCAAAATCGCCGAATTGCCCCTCCCAGATCGTGAGCGCGTCAGGGCGTTCGAGGCTCACCCCATACTCGAAGCCGAGCACCGCATACTCCGAAAGCGGGCTGTTGATCGCCTCGAAGCTTGCCTGCTCGGTGGAGAGATGCGCGAGCGGTACGTGCCGCGTTCCCGTCTTGCTGTCGAAGAGCGCGAGATGGCGATGCGAGAACGCGCCTCGCACGATGTCTTGCCCGCTCAACCGGACGCGCACGCCTTCGATGAGCAGGCTTGCGAAGGCAAGGGATTCGGCGGTCGCCCAGCGCAGGGCTCCTGTGGACGCGGTCTGAGCGCGCATGAGGCGCGCAACTTTTCGATCGACGCTGAAATCCTCCGGGACGGCCGCCAACTTTTCGAGAAGCTCGATCAAGCGCGTCTCGGGCACGCCTGTCGCGGGTTCCTGATCGGTGCCGCGCGCAGGGTCATGCAACGCCCATTTCCCTCCCGGAAATCCGCCGCCGTTCGGCCGATGATCTGCGGCAGCGGCATACGCCTCTTCCAGCTTGGCGCGATGGCTTGCCGCAAGGTTCTCCGCCTCGTCAGGCGTGACGACGCCGGCGTCGATCAGCTTGTCCTGGTAAAGCGCACGAACCGGGGGGACCATCTCGATCGTGCGATAGAGAAGAGGTTGCGTGAAGCGCGGCTCATCGATCTCGTTGTGCCCGTTCTTGCGATAGCAGATGAGGTCGATCACGGCGTCGCGCCGATGCCGAGCACGAAACTCCATGGCGAGATCGGCGGCGCGGATCACCGCATCCGCGTCATTCCCGTTCGCATGCAAAATGGCGCTGTCGATCGCCTTGAAGGCGCCGGTGCAGTAAAGGGAAGTGCGCGCTTCATGCGGCTCGGTCGTGAAGCCGATCTGGTTGTTGACGATCACATGGAGGGTGCCGCTGGTCGTGTAGCCTTCGAGGCCTGAGAGCTGGATCATTTCGGCGATGCTTCCTTGCGCGATGACGCTGGCATCCGTGTGCAAGATGATGCCGAGAATTCTTCCAGGGTCCGCTTTCCCGCGCGCCTCGTGCTGCAGGGCGCGCACGCGCCCGAGCACCACCGGATTCACGGCTTCGAGATGGGAAGGGTTCGGCAGAACAATGATCGAGATTTCACCGCTCCTGGTTGCGACCTTGCCTTCCAATCCGAGATGATAAGGCACATCGGCCGCAATTCCATTCGCGCCGGGAAAGGGATGGGCGCCCTTGAACTTGGCGATGAGGTCGACGAGCGGCTCGCCGAACACATTCGCCATGAGATTGAGCCTGCCCCGGTGCATGGGGCCGACGACGATATGGGTTATGCCCACCTTTGCGGCTCTCTCGACGAGGCGATGCAAAAGCGGCGCGAGCGCATCTGCGCCCTCGCTGCCAAAGCGCTTCTTGGTCGGCCATTTGAGGCTGAAAAACTTGTCGAATTCCTCGGCGGCGACGAGCTGACTGAGCGCCGCCCGCCTTGCGCTCGCCGGCGGAAGCTGAGCGCCATTTTCGAAAGCTTCGACGAGCCAGGATCGAAGCCACGTTTCGTCGATATGGGCGGTTTCGATCGCGAGCGTTCCAGCGTAAATCCGGTGCAACGCCTCAGCCTTTTGAGTCGGGCTGTTCACCGATCCTTCCAGGGCGAGCAAAGCCGAGCTCGACGCGTGCGCCACTGGCTTCATGCCGTTCGGCCCTCGCCACGCCGCATCCATCAGTCCAAGCGGATCGAGGTCCGCCAAGCGATGACCGTATCGGCTGTAGGCCGCGGCGAGCGCCTCGTCATTGCCCTTCGGCGTGGGACTTGCGGCGCTCTCGGTGCGATCCAACGACGAAACCTCGTCGAGAAGCTGGAACACGGCGCGCCAACCAGGATCGAGCGCATTCGGGTCCTTGCGGAAAAGGGCTTCGAGCCCTTCGAAATATTGCGCGGAGGCAGCGGCGAGGGGAGAGGTGGGTCGGCGCATGGCGTGTGTCGTCGAGGGAGGAGATTGCTGTCGAGCTCGGATTTGCGCATCATCGCGCCTGCAGAGCTCTACCCCTGCCGTGATCCGGGCCGATGATCAAGCATGCGCGCCGCCACGCGCGACAAAATCGGTCGCGGGACCCCCACCGTTGGTGTTGAATGCATGTGCATCGCGCCCTTTCGCGGATCGCGGCGACGCCGCCTCGTCTCTTGACCCGGGGCCCTCGTTCCTTCACCCCCTTTGAGCTCGCGTGAGCAGGCGGGAGGAGCCGCAGGAACGGTGATGACGGACGCTGGGGAAAGCTTGGATCTCAGTGCAGGCCTTGCGGGAAAGCGTGTGCTCGTCACCGCTGGCGCCGGCGGGATCGGGCTTTCGATCGCCGAGCACCTCATCCATCACCGGGCGAGGGTCTTCGTCTGCGACATCTCGGAGCCCGCCCTCGAAGCGTTCGCCAAGAAAGAGCCAGGAGCGGGTTGGGCGAAAGCCGATGTCTCGAGCGAGGCCGATGTCGATCGCCTCTTCCTCGCATTGAAGTCAGAGCTCGGCGGCCTCGACGCGCTCGTGAACAATGCAGGGATCGCTGGTCCAACCGGCGGCGTCGAGGACATTGATCCTGCCGAATGGCGCCGCTGCATCGATGTCGGACTCACGGGGCAATTCTTGTGCGCGCGGCGCGCCGTGCCTTTGTTCAAGGCCGCATCCGGCGGCTCGATCGTGAACATGTCGTCAGCGGCCGGCCGGCACGGCTATGCCTTCCGCACCCCCTATTCGGCGGCAAAATTCGGCGTCATCGGATTCACGCAAAGCCTCGCCAAGGAGCTGGGTCCCGCCAATATCCGCGTCAACGCCATTCTGCCCGGCATCGTCGAAGGCCCGCGCATGGAAGGCGTGATCCGCGACCGCGCGGCGCAGCTCTCCATTTCACGCGCCGAGATGGAGAGGCGATATCTGGAACGTGTCTCGCTGAGGCGGATGGTGAGTCCGCGTGATGTCGCCGGCATGGTGGCCTTTCTGCTTTCGGATGCCGCCCGCAACATCTCGGGCCAGTCGATCGGTGTCGACGGCAATGTCGAGACGCTTTGAGGAGGAGGGACCATGCCGAGCGTCGCCATCATCGGAAGCGGGTTCATCGGCAGGGCATGGGCGATCAGCTTCGCGCGTGCCGGCCACGATGTCGTGCTGTGGGACAACGACCAAGCCGCGCCGGATCGGGCGATCGAGTTCATCGCCGATGTGCTCCCCGATCTTGCAACGAATGATCTTCTCGCAGGTGCCACGCCCGCAGCTCTGCTCAGTCGCCTGCGCATCGAACGCGATCTTGGCGCCGCGCTCAAAGGCGTCGAACATGTGCAGGAGAATGCGCCCGAGCGCGTCGACATAAAAAAGGCCTTGTTTGCCGAGCTCGACCGGCTCGCGCCCACGGATGCGATCATCGCGAGCTCGACCTCGGCAATCTTGCCATCACGCTTCACCGAGAGCCTTTCTGGAAGGCATCGCTGCCTCATCATACATCCGATCAATCCACCCTACCTCATTCCCGCGGCCGAGATCGTGCCCGCGCCCTGGACATCGCCGGAGGTGGTGAGGCGCGCCCGCGAATTCCTCATGGCCGCGGGTCAAGCGCCGATCGTGATGAAGCGCGAGCTCGACGGCTTCGTCATGAACCGCATGCAAGGGGCGCTTCTCGAAGAGGCGTTCCGCCTCGTCGCGGATGGTTATGCCACGGTGGAGGACATCGACGTCGGCATCAGGGATGGGCTCGCGCTTCGCTGGTCCTTCATGGGCCCGTTCGAAACCATCGATCTCAACGCGCCTGGCGGCGTGCGCGACTACGCCGAACGATATCACGGCATTTATAAAATCTTGTTCGGCCAGATGCAGCGGCGCGTCGATTGGGAAGGGCCCGTGCTCGACGAGATCGAACGTGCGCGCCGCGTCGAGCTGCCGGCTTCGCAACTTGCGGAGCGTCAGCTCTGGCGCGACCGGCGGCTCATGGCACTCGCCGCCCATAAGCGGCGCGCGGCGCGTGAGATCGGCGATTGATCGAACGAAGGGCTCATCAGGCAGCGTTGGCTTCCGGCTGGCGCTCGAGACGCACCGTGGGAGACGTGAGGATGATCGCCGCCTGGACGATGAATCCGCAAGCCGCGATCGTGAGGCAAGTCTCGGCGCCATAGCTTGCACCGATGACGGCGCCGATCGCGGCCCCAAGTGGCCGCGTCCCCCAGGTCGCCATCAACGTCACGGCTGAGACCCGGCCGAGCAAGGCGCCCGGAGTTACCGTCTGCCGAAGCGTCGTTGTGCTGATGGTCCACAACACGGGGCCTGCGCCGATTAGAAAGAAGCTCAACCCCGCGAGCGCCACGGACGGGAACCACACCGTGAGCACCATGGCGAGCGCCGAAGCGACACCCGCGATCGGGCCGATCGCGATCATCGCGCCGAAGGGGATGAATTTCGCCAGACGTGATGCGATGAGCGCGCCCAGCACCATGCCGACGCCGTAGGCGGCAAGCGTCAGACCGACGCTCGCCGACGACAAGGCGAGCTTTTCAACCGCGTAAGGCACATAGATCGCCTGCATCATGACGAAGGAGATATTGAAGACGACCGCGGTCATGAGAACGGGCCTCAGCAGGCGGTTCCTGAAAAGAAATCGCGTTCCTTCAGTGAGGTCATGGCCCCAATGACGTGGCGGCAAGGTCGGTCGCGCGGGCTCGGGAATGCCAAGGAGCAAGGTCACGGCGTATCCGGAGAGGGCCGTTGCGATGCCGAAAGCCGGGGCCGCCCCGATTGAGCCCACAAGTGCGCCGCCGAGCGCCGGTCCTGCCGCGAAGGCGAAGCTGCGGGCAAGTTCGAGACGCCGGTTGGCTCCAGCGAGCCCTTCGGGATCCACCATCGCCGGCACGAGGGACGGAGCCGCGATGCTGTAAGCGACCGTGCCCGAAGCTCCGATGAAGCCAAGAAGCGCAAGCAGTGGAAGGGTCAGCAAGCCCGCCAACGCAAGCACGAGAATAGCGAGCAACGAGAACGCGCGGAGCGCCTCTGCGAACACCATCAACTCGCGGCGAGAGGTCCGGTCGGCAAGAATTCCGACCGGGATCGCGAGAAGCAGGAACGGCAAGGTCTGGGCGGTCTGAAGCAGGCCCGTCTCACCCGGTCCGGCGCCGAAGGCAAATACGGCGACGATGGGCGCTGCCGCAAGCCCGAGCTGCTCGGCCGATTGCGCGAGAAGATTCGATGAGACGAGGCGGTTCAACCCCCGGGCCAAGTTGCGTTGCGAGGGGGACACCGTGAGAGGAGGATCGATCGCGGATGACATCGCCGAGTTTCCATTGCCGATACTGAGACGGACCATCTCCCGGTTCGCCTTTTCGATGCCTATCTGTGGTAAGACCTCGATCGCCGCGCTCCGCTTGTTGTCCGGCAATTCGGATTGCGAGAAGCTTCGACGCAAGGCTTGCGGCACGCGTGGTCGAAACCGAATGAATTGCCGCGCAAGAGGCGGAGTGCGGCCGCGGCCCTGGGCATCTAGATCACCCTCGAGCAACGTTACCGCGCATATTCGGAGGTCTCTCATGCAAGCCGTTTCACCAGGCCCTCAAACATCTTCTCGGCCCGCACGCTTCTTCGATGACGATGCGCGTTGGACGGCGGTGCGCCATCGCGATCCTGACGCGGAAGGCGAATTCGTCTTCGCGGTTTCGACCACGGGTGTCTATTGCCGTTCGACCTGCGCGGCTCGTTCGCCGCGGCGGGAAAATGTGAACTTCTACGCGACGCCTCTCGAGGCGGAAGCCGCCGGTTATCGACCTTGCAAGCGCTGCCGCCCTGATCTTCCGTCGCGCGCGGAACGCGAGGCAGAATTGGTGGCGCAGGCCTGCCGCCAGATCGAGGCCGCCGAGGAGGAGCTTGCGCTCGCACGGCTTGCGCAAGTGGCAGGCTTCAGCCCGCATCACTTCCATCGTGTTTTCAAGCGCGTCACGGGCGTCACGCCGAAGGCCTATGCGGCAGCCCATCGCCAAAGCCGCGTTCAGGCCAATCTCGCTGCCGGCTCGGGCGTGACCGAGACGATCTACGCCTCGGGCTTCAACTCCTCCGGCCGCTTTTACGAAGCTGTATCGGGCATGCTGGGCATGACGCCGTCCGCTTATCGAAAGGGCGGTGACGGCGAGGAGGTCTGCCATGCGATTGGGCGCTCTTCGCTCGGTTGCGTGCTGGTCGCCGCGACGAGGCGAGGCGTCTGCGCCATTCTCATCGGGGATGAGCCGGGAGCGCTCCGCGCCGACCTCAAGGCGCGCTTCCCGAAGGCAAGGCTCGTCGAGCCGACGCCGGGCTTTGCCGAGCTCGTCGCCGAGGTGGTGCGCTTCGTCGATGATCCGGGCCGAACGGAAGGGCTTAATCTGCCGCTCGACATCCGTGGCACGACCTTCCAGCGGCGTGTCTGGGAAGCATTGCGCGCGATCCCTGCAGGCGAGACGGCGAGCTATGCCGAAATCGCCCAACAGGTCGGGAACCCACACGCGGTGCGCGCAGTGGCGAGTGCCTGCGCGGCCAACAAGATCGCAGTTGCCATTCCCTGCCACCGCGTCATTGCGGCCGATGGTGGCTTGGCGGGCTATCGCTGGGGCGTCGAGCGCAAGCGTCGCCTGCTCGAACGGGAGCGCGGCTGATGCCGTTGGGCGACACCGAGGCGACCGTGGGCTGCCCGAGAGGGGACGGGCCGCCCCTCGCATCGCGGTCGGCCCCTTCGCTCTCGCCTCGCCTCGCCGGCATCGATTGGAGGCGCATCGGAGCCGAGCTCGACGCCTTCGGTGTTTCCACCACCGGCGTGCTCCTTGCGCCCGAGGAATGCGCCAGAATCGCCTCTGCCTATGGCCGGGAGGAAGGTTTCCGCAGCCGCATCGTCATGAGCCGGCACGGTTTCGGGCGCGGCGAATACAAATACTACGCCTATCCGCTCCCAACGCCGGTTGCCGAATTGCGAGAGGCGCTCTATCCGCCTCTGGCGGACATCGCCAACCGATGGGAGGCGGCCTTCGGCCGCAGCGGCGCCTTCCCGCCAGACCACGGCGCCTATCTCGAGCGCTGCCATGCGGCCGGCCAGGCGCGACCGACACCGCTCCTGTTGCGCTACGAGGTGGGCGACTACAACTGCCTGCACCAAGACCTTTACGGCGCGCTCGCCTTCCCGCTGCAGGTCGCCTTTCTCTTGAGCGCGCCGGGCGAGCAATTCACGGGCGGCGAGTTCGTGCTCACCGAACAGCGCCCGCGCATGCAGTCGCGCGCCGAAGTCGTGTCGTTGAGGCAGGGTGAAGGCGTGATTTTCCCAGTCAATCAGCGGCCGGTGCAAGGAGGCCGAGGCGTGTATCGCGTCACGATGCGTCACGGCGTGAGCCGTCTTCGCTCCGGCGAGCGCTTCACGCTTGGGATCATCTTCCACGACGCTGCGTGAGCCTCGGCCGCGACGGCAACGAAACCCGTTGAGCTGGTGTCAGCAAGGGCCTCGCGCCCAAGCGGCTCCGAGCGAGGCCTGCATTCCATGCGAGGCACCTTCGCGAAACCTCTCCTTGTGAAGGACGTCGAAGCTCGGCTAATGAGGCCGATGCCTCCGCCGTACTTCAAAGACGCGACCCCATGACCGAGATGATCGAAACCGACGTGCTCGTCGTCGGCGGAGGGCCGGTCGGTTTGACGCTTGCCATGGATCTCGCGCAGCGCGGCGTTGAGGTCACGGTGCTCGAGCTGCGCGAGCGCGGCGAGCCGCCGAGCGTCAAGTGCAATCACGTCGCGGCGCGCTCGATGGAGCTTTTCCGCCGCCTGGGCGTCGCGCGACAAGTTCGCAATGCGGGCCTACCCGCCGATTACCCGAATGACGTCTCCTACCGCACGACGATGTTGGGGAGGGAGCTCACCCGCATAAAGATCCCGTGCCGGCGCGATCGCTACACGGCCAAGAACGGGCCTGACACTTGGTGGCCCACACCCGAACCGCCGCACAGGATCAACCAGATCTTCCTGGAACCCATCTTGTTCGAGCACGCTTCGTCGCTCGAGCGCGTCAGCTTGCGCAATCGCGTGGAATTTTTGAGCTTCGCGCAAGACGAGACGAGCGTCACCGCATCGGCGCGTGCGCTCGACACCGGCGAGGCGCTCACCTTCAAGGCGCGTTTTCTTGTCGGATGCGACGGCGGGAAATCGCCGACGCGGCGCGGTATCGGCGCAAAGCTCCTTGGCGACCCGGTCGTGCAGCGCGTCCAGTCGAGCTATATTCGCGCCCCCAAGCTCTTGTCGCTTCAGGAAGGGCCGCCCGCGTGGGTGAACTTTTCGCTCAACCCGCGCCGCAGCGGCAGCGTCTATGCGATCGACGGGCGCGAGACCTTTCTCATTCACAATTACCTGCGCGAGGAGGAAGCCGATTTCGAAAGTGTCGATCGCGATTGGGCGCTGCGCGCCATCCTCGGCGTCGGCACAGATTTCGACTACGAGATCATCTCGAAGGAGGATTGGTTCGGTCGCCGGCTCGTTGCGGACAAGTTCCGCGATGGGCGCGTCTTCCTCTGCGGGGATTCGGCGCATCTTTGGGTCCCCTACGCCGGCTACGGCATGAATGCCGGCTTAGCGGACGCGGCCAATCTCGCTTGGCTTCTCGCGGCGGCACTCAACGGGTGGGGCGCGCCGGGGATTCTCGACGCTTACGTCCGAGAGCGTCAGCCCATCACCGAGCAAGTTTCGCATTTCGCCATGAACCACGCCCATGCGATGGCAAAGCAGCGCGGCGCGGTGCCGAAGGAGATCGAGGATGACACGCCAGAAGGAGAGGAGGCGCGCAACAAGCTCGGCCGGCTGGCTTACGATTTGAACGTTCAGCAATATTGCTGCGGCGGGCTCAACTTCGGCTACTATTACGACGACTCCCCCATCATCGCCTATGACGGCGAGAAGCAGCCCGAATACTCGATGGCGGATTTCACTCCCTCGACCGTGCCGGGCTGCCGCACCCCCCACGTTCGTCTCGCGAACGGCGCCTCGCTCTACGATGCGATGGGGCCCGACTACACGCTCTTGCGAACCGACCGGGAAGTCGCGGTCGAGCCGCTTCTCGAGGCCGCCGCGTCTCGCGGGGTGCCCATGCGGATGCTCGACCTCCACTGCGATGAGGCCGCGCCCATCTACAAGCCGGCGCTCGTGCTCTCGCGACCGGACCAGCATGTCGCCTGGCGAGGCGGCAGTGTTCCGGCCGATCCCCTGACGCTCATCGATCTCGTGCGCGGCGCCGCGTCGCGATGAGGAGGTTCATCCAGTGTTGACGCCAGATGAGATTCGCGGTGCCGCGACAAAGCTCGACCGTGCCGAGAAGACGCGCACGCAAATTCGCCAATTGTCGATCGAGCATCCGGGCATGACGCTCACCGACGCTTATGCCATCCAGGGCGCTTGGGTCGAGCACAAGATCGCCGAGGGGAGGGTGGTGCGCGGACACAAAATCGGCCTCACCTCGAAAGCAATGCAATCGGCGCTCGGAATTGACGAACCGGATTCCGGCGTCCTTCTCGATGACATGTTCTTCACCGATGGCGGCGAGGTGCCGAGCGATCGTTTCATCGCCACGCGGATCGAGGCCGAGCTCGCCTTCGTGATGAAAACGCGGCTCGCTGGAAAAGACTGCACGGTCTTCGATGTGCTCAACGCCACCGATTTCGTCGTCCCGGCGCTCGAGATCCTCGACACCCGCATCGAGCGGATCGACGCGAAGACAAAGGCCACGCGGAAGATTGTCGACACGGTCGCGGACAATGCTGCGAACGCCGGAATTGTCGTCGGCGGCCGGCCTTTCCGTCCCCTCGATACGGACATGCGCTGGATCGGCGCGCTCTGCTATCGCAACGGCGTGATCGAGGAGACGGGGCTCGCCGCGGGCGTGCTCAACCATCCAGCGAACGCCGTCGCCTGGCTCGTGCGAAGGCTCTCGGCGCGCGACGTTGCGCTCGAGCCCGGTGACATCGTGCTCTCTGGCTCTTTCATCAGGCCGATCGAGGGGAGGAAGGGTGACACGATCCAGGCCGATTATGGCGCCTACGGCATGGTGAGCTGCCATTTCGCGTAAAGCCAACCCTACGATCAAACCCGAAATTTTTTTCCGGAGCCACTCGATGTCCAAGCATGGTCGCCTCGCCACCTACTCGGCTGACGGCAAGTTGCGTTACGGCTTCGTGGCCGAAAAGGGCGTTGTCGATCTTTCTTCGCGCATGAGTGCGAGCTTTCCGACGCTCAAGGATGCGATCCAAGCCAGGGCCTTGACGAGCCTCGTCGAGGAAGGCGCTCGCCATCCGCCCGATCATGCGCTCGACGCAATTTCCTGGCACCCGCCCGTCTCAAAACCGGAGAAGATCATCTGTGTCGGCGTGAATTACCCGGACCGCAACGCCGAATACAAGGACGGCAAGGCGCCTGCGCCTTACCCGAGCCTCTTTCTGCGCACCGAGCGTTCCTTTGTCGGTCACGACGCAGCGCTCATGCGGCCGCGTGCCTCCTCGCAGCTCGATTACGAAGGCGAGCTCGTGCTCGTCATCGGCAAGGCCGGCCGGCACATCCCCGAGAAGGACGCGCTCGATCATGTCGCCGGGCTCACGCTTTGCAACGAGGGCACGCTGCGCGACTGGGTGCGCCATGCGAAGTTCAACGTCACGCAGGGCAAGAATTTCGAGGCGAGCGGCAGCCTCGGCCCGTGGCTCGTGCCTTATGTGAACGAGGCCCAGATCGCCGATATCCGGCTCACGACGCGCGTCAATGGCGAGCTTCGCCAAGAGGACCGCACATCGCGCCTGATCTTCGGCTTCCGCTACCTCATCGCCTATCTGTCGACCTTCACGACACTCGTGCCCGGCGATATCATCGTGACGGGTACGCCGACCGGCGCTGGCGCGAGGCTCGATCCGCCGCGCTATCTCGTTCCAGGGGATGTCATCGAAGTCGAAGCCGAAGGCGTCGGGATCTTGCGCAACGGTGTCGCGGATGAGCAGCGGTGAGCGAAATAGACGCGAGTTCCTTGCTTGAAAATGCGTTCGTCTCCACGCTATGCAGGCACTAATCTCGAGTTCAGTCCATGACCTCCACCATCGATCTTCTCTCCTCACGGCGTTCCGTGGGACCGAACTTCCTCGGCGAGCCGGGACCATCGGCTGAACAGCTCGAGACGCTTTTGCGGATTGCCTCGCGTGTTCCCGACCATGGCAAGCTTGCACCCTGGCGCTTCCTTGTGTTTGCGGGAGAGGCGCGCGAGAAGGCTGGCGAGGTGATCGCGCAGGCTTTCGCCAGGGCCAATCCGGATGCCGATGAGAGCCGTGTGAGCGCGGAACGCAGGCGCCTTGCGCGCGCTCCGCTCGTCATCGGCGTAGTGAGCCGCGCCTCGCCGCACCCGAAAATTCCTGATTGGGAGCAGGTGCTTTCGGCGGGCGCCGTGTGCATGAACCTCGTGACCGCCGCGCATGCGCAGGGCTTCTCGGCGTCGTGGATCACCGAGTGGTACGCCTATGATCGGCGCGTGCTCGCGGCTTTTGGGCTCGCGCCGCACGAACGCATCGCGGGCTTCGTGCATATCGGCACGCCGATCTCCGCCTCGCCCGAGCGGCCACGCCCGAAGCTTGACGACATCGTTTCGCGCTTCGCATAGAAAGCAACGGGTCCGCCGCGAGGCGGCACAGAGGCAATGAAAGGCGAGACGTCCTTGTTTTACCGCACCGATAAGAACGACCACGGCCTGCCGCACAATCCGTTCAAGGCGATCGTGGCGCCACGCCCGATCGGCTGGATCACGGCGATGAGCCGCAAGGGAGAGATCAACCTCTCCCCATATTCCTACTTCAATGCCGTCGGCGATCGCCCGCCAATTGTCGTGTTCTCGTCCGATGGCATGAAGGATGCGGCAAGCTTCGTCGAGGAGACGGGCGAGTTCGTCTGCAATTTCGTGACCTACGAGCTGCGCGACAAGATGAACCTCACCTCCGCCGCCTTGCCGCGCGGACAAAATGAGATGGCATTTGCCGGTTTGACGCCCGCGCCGTCCGTTCTCGTCAAGCCGCCCCGCGTCGCGGAGGCGCCAACGGCGCTCGAATGCAAGCTCTTGCAGATCGTGCCGTTGCGCCCGCTCAACGGAGCGCCCGCTACGAACCACCTCGTGATCGGGCAAGTGGTCGGCATCCATATCGACGAGAAATTCCTGAAGGATGGGCGCTTCGACACGCTCGCCGCTCACCCGATCATGCGACTGGGGTATCACGATTACGCGGTCGCGACTGAAGGCTTCACCATGGTCCGGCCTGGCGCATAGGCCTGGCGGGCAAGCCTGGCGCCTAAGCCCTCGGCTTATTCCACGCCTGCCGCCTTTGCGGCTTCGAGGAGGCGCTGCGCCCGCTTGATATGCGGGCGATCGATCATTTCGCCGTCCAAGCCGAGCACGCCGGCGCCGGGATTGGCCGCAAAGGCGGCGATGATGGCGCGCGCCCGCGCGATCGCCTCGGCGGAGGGAGTGAAGGCCTCGTTGATCGTTGCAACCTGGTCCGGATGGATGGCGAGCTTTCCGGTGAAGCCGTCGCGCCGGGCCGCCGCGCATTCGAACTCGAGGCCCGCCATATCGCGGAAGTTGACGAACACCGTATCGATCGGGGCCACCTCCGCGGCCGTCGCCGCGAAGAGCGCCAGTGCTCGCGCCAACCGGTAGGGGTCCGCATAAGTGCCGTCGGTGAGGCGGTTCGTCGACGCCCCGACATCGGCGGACAGATCCTCCGCTCCCCAGGTGAGGGCGCAAAGGCGGCGGCTCGCGCCCGCATAGCTTCCCATGTTGAAAAGCGCCGCGGCGCTTTCGGTCGCGATCGGCAGGATGGCGATTTCCCCATCCGGCAGATCGTTTTCGGCCTCTCGCACCGCGAGCTTCGTCGACAATTGCATCACGTCCTGTCCGCCCCGGGCCTTCGGCAGCATGATGCCGTCGGGCCGCGCGGGCGCCACCTCGTCGAGGTCGCCCTCGAGCAGACCTGAATCGAGCGGGTTGACGCGCACAAAAATGCGCGGACGCGTCTTTTTTTGGCGGACCTCATGAATTGCGCTGCGCACCGTCTTGCGCGCTCCTTCCTTCTTGTCGGATGAGACAGAATCCTCGAGATCGAGTATCAGCGCGTCGGCGCGTGAGCCGAGTGCCTTTGCGAGCTTCCTTTCGCTGTCACCGGGCACGAAGAGCAAGGAACGCATGGCCGCCTCAGCTCCTTTCCACATCGACGATCCTGGCCTTATCGGCCACCCCACGCTCCATGGGGCAGGAGACGCGCAAAAGGCAAGCACGCGGCAAGCGCTGAGTTCATCTCCAGGACGAGAAGCCTTAAGAAGAATAATCGAAGGCTAAACCTTCGTTGGCGTGAAATCATGCCGTTTTCATAGGAGCGCAATATCTATTTCCCTGACATGACTACAGAAACCAAATAGACGTGAAGTTTCACCGGTGAGTGATCCTTTCATTTTGTCTCAAACCGGGACGATCGTTAAGGATTTATCAACCATGAATATTAACAATTCGATTTCATCACTTCTTGATTCCTTTGAACGGGAGAATTTCGATGCCGCTGGAAAGTCGACCACCGGGAATTCGACGGGTCATCGCTCGCGCTCAAGACGGCGCTGACGGGGAACCGCGCGACCTTGCCGAGGATCTCGACAACGTCATGCGCTTCATCCAGGCGCCCAAGTCCCAACCGGTCTCGGCGGCGGCAATGGCGAGCGATCCTACCCATCTCCACGCGGCGCTCGAGATGGTGAAGCGTGCGGCGCAAGCCATGGACGCCATGGAGGATCATGCGCATGTGGTGCAAGCGAAGGCGCAAGAGCTCGCGGACCAAGCCCGTTACGACGTGCGCACGGCGCGACAGCAGATCGCGGCGCTCGAGCAGCGCTTGTCGGAAAGCGAAGCGCAGGGCGAGCAGCTCGAGGCGCGCCTCGCGGAAGCCGAGGAGCGCGCGCGCGCCGCGCAGGAATGGCTCGAACGCTTCCATGAAACGATTAACGCGGCCTTTGCCAGCCGCCACCAAGCGGTCCCCACAGAGGGAAGGATGCAGCTCAGAACCGTGGCGGCGGGCTGATCCCGGCTCACGCGACACGATGAGGCCCTGACGCCCTCGATCTTGCTTCCGGTCCGCGGGAACGGCATGCTGGCCAGCGTCATGCGCCAATTCCTGCATCGGCTCTCCATCCCGACGCGCGGGCGCGGCCTCCTCGAGGTCACGGCGCCAATCGCCAAATGGGTGAGCGAGCAGAAAGTCACCTCGGGGCTCCTTACGATCTTCTGCCGGCACACATCGGCCTCGCTCCTCATTCAGGAGAATGCCGACCCGGATGTCCGGGCCGATCTCGAAGCCTTCTTCCGCAAGCTCGTTCCGGAAGGGCGCGCAATCTACCGCCATGAGAGCGAGGGGGAGGACGACATGCCTTCCCACATCAAGGCAGCCCTGACGAATACCCAACTCTCGATTCCCGTCGCCGAGGGGCATCTCGCGCTCGGCACTTGGCAAGGCATTTACCTCTTCGAGCATCGCGACCCACCGCATCGGCGCGAACTCATGCTTCACCTGCTCGGTGAGGGCTGAGCGACCGTTTCGAATGAGCGAGCCCTTCCGCCGTTTACGCGGTCGCGCCTCTTGCGATAGCTTGGCCGTCGATTTCTGGGCGGTCTCGTCGCGGGCCTGCCTTTAGCGGAGGTTCTCCATGCCTTTCACCCGTCGCGGCCTTTCGGCCGGCGCCTTCGCCGCGCTGAGCCTTGGGCTAATGTCCTTTGGCGCCAAGGCCGATCCGGTCCATATCGGCATCGCTCAATGGGGACGCCATCCGCAGCTCGACGCGGTGAACGCGAATTTCCGTGCCGAGCTTGCCGCGCAAGGTTTGGTCGAGGGCAAGGACGTGGTCTACGACTGGGAGGTCGCGAATTTCGATGCTTCGATCCTGCCGCAGATTCTCAACAAGCTTAAATCCGCAAGCCCGAAGCTGATCATGACCATCTCGACGCCGGTCGCGCAATCGGCGAAGCAGACGCTGAAAGGCGCGGGCATTCCAA
>Ga0213876_10001341_pt1 | contig 15407 bp, 13 predicted proteins | sample BarmaccomBMRX_R9_FD_160113 | JGI IMG/M metagenome (GOLD analysis project Ga0213876, IMG submission 160113) | Root-associated microbial communities from Barbacenia macrantha in rupestrian grasslands, the National Park of Serra do Cipo, Brazil - RX_R9 | ecosystem: Host-associated > Plants > Roots...
CAGCGTATAGAACGGCGCCTCGCCGCACTCTTTGAGCTGCTTGTCCATGTTGATCTTGATCTTGTGCATCGGCACGTGGCCGGGGCCCTCGATCATGACCTGGCAGCCCTTCTGCCACGCGATCTGCGTGAGCTCGCCGAGCGTCTCCAGCTCCGCGAATTGCGCGCGGTCGTTGGCGTCCGCGATCGAGCCCGGGCGCAGGCCGTCGCCGAGCGAGAACGAGACGTCATATTTGCGCATGATGTCGCAGATCTCGTCGAAGCGGGTGTAGAGAAAACTTTCCTTGTGATGCGCGAGACACCACTTTGCCATGATCGAGCCGCCGCGCGAGACGATGCCGGTGACGCGATTGGCGGTCAAGTGGATGTAGGGCAGGCGCACGCCGGCATGGATGGTAAAATAGTCGACGCCCTGTTCGCACTGCTCGATCAGCGTGTCCTTGTAGACCTCCCAGTCGAGTTTCACCGGATCGCCGTTGACCTTCTCCAGCGCCTGGTAGATCGGCACCGTGCCGATCGGCACCGGCGAATTGCGAAGAATCCATTCGCGCGTGGTGTGGATGTTGCGGCCGGTCGAAAGGTCCATCACGGTGTCGGCACCCCAGCGGATCGCCCACACCATCTTGTCGACCTCTTCCTCGACCGAGGAGGTCACCGCCGAGTTGCCGATATTGGCGTTGATCTTCACCAGGAAATTCCGGCCGATGATCATCGGCTCGAGCTCGGCGTGGTTGATGTTGGAGGGAATGATGGCACGGCCGCGCGCGATCTCGTTGCGCACGAACTCGGGCGTGATGAAGGCCGGAATGTCGGCGCCAAAGCTTTCGCCGTCGGCCAGCGCGCCTTTGGCGCGCTCCAGCATTGTCTTGCGGCCGAGATTCTCGCGCTCGGCAACGTAGATCATCTCCTTGGTGATGATGCCGGCGCCGGCATATTCGAGCTGCGTCACCTTGTGGCCGTCGAGCCCGCGGTGCGGATTGTGATAGGCGGAGAAGGCGCGCGCCGCCTTATCGGTGGAGACGTTGCCGTTGTCCTCGGGCTTGATGATGCGGCCCTCATACTGCTCGACGCCGCCGCGCTCCAGAACCCAGGCGGTGCGATGCCGTGGCAGGCCGGCGTTGACGTCGATCGTCGCTTGCGGATCGGTGTAGGGGCCCGAGGTGTCGTAGACCACAACGTTCGGCTCGCCGGCGCCTTCGGAGAGGATGATCTCGCGCAACGGCACCTTGAGCTCGGGCGCGGCCTCTGGGGAGGCGAACACTTTTCGCGAGGAAGGCAGCGGTCCGGTGGTGACGGCGGGCAGCGTGGTGTCGGGATTGGAGCGAATGTTCATGGGATCCTCCTTGTTCCTTATATTCCGGACGTTGGTTTGCCGTCATTGCGAGGAGCGAAAGCGACGAAGCAGTCCAGACTGCCTCCGCGGAAAGATTCTGGATTGCTTCGCTTCACTCGCAATGACGGCGCAAGTCGCTCGTGCTCCTCGCAATGAGGGCGGTGAGAGTTGGTGCGCATCACGCAGCCTCCGCCTCGACCTCGAGCCAGGCGCGCACGCGCGCGTCGGGATCGGCGTGTTGGGTGATATCGGAGACCACCGCGATGGAATCGGCGCCGGCGGCAAAGATCTCGGCGGCCTGTTCGCGCTTGATGCCGCCGATCGCGACCAGCGGGATGTTGCCGACGCGCTGCTTCCATTCGCTGATTTTCGCAACACCCTGCGGGGCAAAGCGCATCGCCTTCAGCGTGGTCGGGAAGATCGGTCCCAGCGCGACATAATCGGGTTTTGCGGCCAGCGCCGTTGCAAGCTCCGCGTCGTCATGGGTGGAGATGCCGAGCGACAGCCCGGCCTCGCGAATCGCGGCAAGGTCGGCCTCGGCAAGATCCTCCTGGCCGAGATGCAGATATTTGGCGCCGGCCACGATCGCCGCGCGCCAGTAATCATTGACCACGAGCTTGGTGCGCGTGCCCCTGGTCAGCTCCAGTGCATCAGCCACGATCTGCAGCGCCTCGCCGTCGTTCAGGTTTTTCGCGCGCAGCTGCACCGTGCCGACGCCGAGCCTTGTCAGGCGCTCGACCCAGGCAAGACTGTCGACGACGGGATAGAAGCGATCAGGATACGGCATGCCAGAACGGGGTCCCGACGACTGGAGTGGAGGGAGAGGCGAAATCACGCGCGTCCATCAGCCCGGCCTCGAAGGCGACGCGGCCGGCCTCGACACCAAGTCGGAACGCGCCGGCCATCGCGACGGGATCTTTGGCCTTGGCGACCGCCGTGTTGAGCAGCACCGCGTCATAGCCGAGCTCGAGCGCGTGCGCGGCATGGCTCGGCGCGCCGATCCCGGCATCGACGACGAGGGTGATGTCGGGCAGACGGTCGCGCAAAAGCCTCAAGGCGTCACGGTTGATGATGCCGCGCGCCGAGCCGATCGGCGCGGCCCAGGGCATCACCACCTTGCAGCCGGCATCGACCAGCCTTGTGGCGACGGAGAAATCCTCGGTGCAATAAGGAAACACCTCAAAACCGTCCTTGATCAGGATGGTGGCGGCCTCGACCAAGCCGACCACGTCGGGCTGCAGCGTGTCGTTGTCGGCGATCACCTCGAGCTTGATCCAGGAGGTGCCGAACAGTTCGCGCGCGAGTTTTGCGGTCGTCACCGCCTCGCGCACGCTGCGGCAGCCCGCCGTGTTCGGCAACACCGTGACGCCGAGTTCGCGGATCAGCGACCAGAACGCGTCGCCGCTCTTGCCGCCGGCGGCCTCGCGGCGCAGCGACACGGTGACGATCTGCGCGCCGCTGGCCCGGATCGCAGTCTGCATGATCGCGGGCGAGGGGTAGAGCGCCGTACCGATCAGCAGGCGGGAATTGAAGGGCTTGCCGTAGAAATTGAGTGGCATGTCGGTATCCATTCAACAGCTCGTCATCCCCGCGAAGGCGGGGATCCAGTATTCCAGAGCGCCGGAGGTTGAGCCGAGACGCCGCGGCGTACTGGATCGCCCGGTCAAGCCGGGCGATGACAGTCGAGTGTGTTGCGCAAGCATCGTTTCCGTCTCGCCGTGCACGTCACCCTCCCTGCCGCGGGGTGATGATCTCGATCTCGTCGCCGCTGCTCAAGGACCGTGCGGCCCACTCGCTCTTCGGCACCACGTCGTAATTCACCGCGATGGCGAAATGCGTGCCCTCGTAGTCGAGCTCGGCGAGCAGCGCCTGCACGCTCGCGGCGGCGATCTCGCGCTCCTCGCCATTGACCCTCACGCGCATTGCATCACCTCATTGTCGATCTGGCCGCGCGCGACGAAGCCGAGCGTCAGTTCGGCGAGCGCCGGCGCGATCAGGAAACCGTGGCGATAGAGGCCGTTCACCGCGATGCTGTCTCCATTGATCGCGATCCGCGGCAGGTTGTCGGGAAAGGCGGGTCGGAGGCCTGAGCCGAACTCGAGAATGCGGGCTTCGGCAAAGGCCGGATGCACGGCATAGGCGGCGCCGAGCAGTTCTAGCGCGGAGCGCACCGAAACGCCGGTGTCCTCCGTCTCGATCGAGGTTGCGCCCAGCATGAACAGGTTTTTCTCGCGCGGGATCACATAGAGCGGCCAGCGTGGATGGATCAGCCGCACCGGGCGTCTCAGCTCCACTTCGCCGGTCTCGATCAGGATCATCTCGCCCTTGACGCCGCGCAGCTCGGGCTGCGCATCGCGTGCAAACAGTCCGCGGCAGTCGATCACAAGACCGTCGACCTCGCTCGCCGACACGTCGCTGTTGAAATGGATGGTGCCGCCGGCCGCGATGATCTTTTCGTGTAGCTTTGGCAGCACCCGGCGCGGCTCGACATGGCCTTCGTCGGCAAAGAACAGCGCCTCGCGAAAACGCCCCTCCAGCGACGGCTCCAGCGCGGCGAGATCGGCCGCGTCGAGCCGCCGGTGGTTCAAAGTCATTTTCGCAAAACGCTCGAAATCGGCGCGCTCGCGGGCATGGGCCACGACCAGCGAACCGTTGAACGCCGTGTCGGGCAGCTCACGCCGCCAGAGGTCGAGCGAGCGCAGGCCGAGCCGCGAGATCACCGGCTCGGCGACCTCGGTCTCGCACCAGGGGGCGAGCATGCCGCCGGCCCAGTGGCTGGTGGAGAGCGTCAGGCTGGCATCGCCGCGTTCGTGCAAGGTGACGTCGTGGCCGGCCTGCGCGAACAGCAGGGCCTGCCAGGCGCCGGCAATGCCTGCGCCGATGATGGTGACGGAGGACTCCCCCCGCGGCTTCCTGGTCTGGTACATCCCTGTCCCTTCGCCGGCATGACCCGGATCAGGTTCAAAGGGTCACCGCGGTCCCCGGCCAGTGCCGGCGTATGCGGTATCTCAGCTCCTCCTCGGAGCTCCCCTCGGAACGGCGGTAATTTAGGCCGATACGCCGCGCTGTCAATGTGACAGCTTTGTTGCAGGCCGTGTCCCCGGCTCTGGCCGACGTCCGGCCGGCTATTCGAACTGAACGAGCATGTTAGGTCGATCAGAGCCGCTGCTCGGCCTGGGCGTGGAGCAGCCGCTGGCGCTTTGCGGCATAGTAATAGCCGCCCGCATAATAATGCATGGCACGGGCATGGTCGCCGTTGGCGGCCCGATAAGCGCCGGCGAGGTATTTGATCCCATAGGTGAGATTGGTCTCCGGATCGCGCAGGCCGGCGGCGTCGCCGGTGTAGCCGAGTCCGCGGGCGGTCGCGAGCTTGATCTGCATCAGGCCGATACAGCCACCGCGTCCGACCAGCTGCGGCTGGTAGCGGCTCTCGCGCTGAATCACACGATGCACCAGTGCTTCCGGCACATTATTGGCCTGCGCATGAGCCCTGACGAGCACATCAATTTCTTCGTGACCGGCTGATGCCACGGCTGGAAAAAGCAGCGCAGCCAACGCCAGCGCTAGCAGCGATAGGGAATGTTTCATGCGAAAAGGCCCCTGGGCACGCGTGAGTCGCTCGGGTTCACGCTTCGGAACCCCGATTCGCGCATTCGCTGGGCAACAATGTGGCAAGGTCGGTGCTTATCGGCGGAGTTCCGGCGGAGGGCTCAAGGCATGTACGCCATCGAAACGACAAAAAAATGTCGTGGAGAGGATCGGCGCGACAGTCTGTGCCCAACAACAATCTGTTCCGTTCTCGAGAAAAAACTGACAGACATTCAGGGAGGTGGACCATGGCCAGAACGGATTTTGGCTCCTTGCCCCGGCAGAATCCCTGCGCCCAGTGCGGCGAACCGATCGGCGTTCCCGAATGGATCGAGAACGAAGCGAGCCGCACCCGCTATCTCTGGCATTGCCTTGTCTGCGACTACCGTTTCGAGGCGGTCGCGATCTTCGAGGACGCCGATCCGGACGCGCTCGCGGCGTAGGGTCTTCCGATCATCATGCGGCCGCGCGCTGGCCTTGCTGGCGCACCGGCAGTTCCATGCGCACCATCAGTCCGCGCGGCTGCCGGTCGTGCAGCGACAGTTTGCCGCCATGCGCCGTGACGATCGCGCGGGCGATCGATAGTCCGAGCCCGAAGCCGGTGGCGTCGTCCATGTTGCGCGCGTCGTCGCCGCGCACGAACGGCTCCAGCATGTCGCCCTTGTCGCTGTCGGACATGCCCGGGCCGTCGTCCTCGACATCGACGGTGACGCAGTCCGTGGTCACCGTCAGGCGGATCATGACCTCGCCGCCGAACCGCACCGCGTTCTCGACGAGGTTGGTGACGGTGCGCAGGAGATCGTCGGGGCGCGCGGTAGCCATCGCGTGCCCGGGGCCGGCATAAGCGACCTTGTGTCCCATGTCGGCGAACTGGTCGGCGACGAGCTGCAGCGTGCTTGCCACATCGACCAGCGTCATCTGCTCGAGCTTGCGCCCGTCGCGCAGGAACGACAGCACGCTCTCCAGCATCGATCGCATCTGATCGAGATCGGCGAGCATGCGGCTGCGCTGGATCTCGTCCTCGATGAATTCGCTGCGCAGCCGCATGCGGGTGATCGGCGTGCGCAGGTCGTGACTGATCGCGGCCAGCATCCGCGTGCGGTCGTCGATCAGGTCGGTGATGCGCTTGCGCATCCGGTTGAGCGCTTTGGCGAGCGAGCGGACCTCTTCCGGTCCGCGCTCGGGCAGCGGGGCGGCGTCGCGGTCGATCGAAAAGCTCTCGGCGGCCCTGGCGAACGACGACAGCGGTCGGGTCAGCGTGCGCGCCGCCCATAATCCGAGCAGGGTGACGCTGACCACCGCGAACATCAATGTCGTCATCCAGGGGCTGCGCCACAGCGGCGGCGGCGGCCGATCGGTCGGAACGAACGCCGAGATCGCGGTACCATCGGGCAACGAGATGCCGATCCGGCGGCTCGGATCACCCGGCGCGCCCAGCGGGAAGATCCGGTAGCCACGGCCGAGACGGCGCAAATGATGCAACGACGGCGGCCCGCGCTCCTGCCGGACCAGCGTTGCCGCCGGCACGGCGTCGGCTGCCAGATTGCGGATGTCGAGTTGCGGAAACGCGCGGGCGAAATCGATCAGGAGCCGCGACCGTTCGGCCGGCGGCGCTGCGCCGAGCAACTGCGCGGCGCTTGCGAGCTGCGCCGCCCCGTCTTCGCCGCCAAACTCCGGCCGATCCGGCCGATGGAGCAGGAAGGTCGCGGTGATCGCCAACTGCAGGCCGACCATCGAAACCAGCACCAGCGCCGCGATCTGTCCGCCGATTCCGCGCAGGTTCAGAAAACCGAGGAGCCTCATGGCTGGAACTTCATGCGAGAAGCCTGAACGACGCTAAAATACGAATGCACGAGCAACGCAGTTTCAAAATCTGGTCTTGCTGTTCGTCGAAGTCACCTCGACATGTGGCGTGAACACGTAACCGCCGGACCGCACCGTCTTGATCATGCTGGCTTCCTGCGGATCGGGCTCGATCTTGCGGCGGATGCGGCTGACCAGCACGTCGATCGAGCGCTCGAACGACCCGGCGTTGCGCCCCTGGGTCAGGTCGAGCAGGCTGTCGCGCGACAGCACGCGGCCCGGCCGTTCGCAGAAGGCGCGCAGCAGGTCGAACTCGGCGCTCGTCATCGCCACCCGCGCGCCGTCGGGATTGCGCAGTTCACGCAAACGGAAATCGATCCGCCAGCCATGAAACGACAGCGCGGTGGCGCCTTCGGTCGCGCTGGCCGTGCGGGCCACCGCCTGGCGCCGCAGCACCGCGTTGATCCGTGCCAAAAGTTCGCGCGGATTGAAGGGTTTTGCGAGGTAGTCGTCGGCGCCCATCTCGAGCCCGAGGATGCGGTCGACGTCCTCGCCGCGCGCCGTCAGCATGATGATCGGCACCTGCGATTCGGCGCGCAGCTTGCGGCACAGGCTGAGGCCGTCCTCGCCCGGCAGCATCACGTCGAGGATCACGAGGTCGACGCGGTGATCGTTCATGGTGCGCGCCATCTCGCGGCCGTCGGTCGCGGTCGACACGTTGCAGGCGTGGCTGCGCAGATATTTTGCGATCAGCGCCCGCGTCTCGCGGTCGTCCTCGACGACCAGAATGTTCGGTGGTGCTTGATTCATGCCGCTAGTTGTCATCATCCCTGAGGCGACAACAAGGATTTTTGTTTCCGACTGTTTCTGCGTGCCGCGGCGAAACGGCGTGCAACCCACAGCAGCAGCAGCGGCAAGGAGTCGTTAAGCCGCGGATCGAGTGGTTGGTTGCTGCCGCTAAAGCTCCGGCAGCTTGGTCACGGAGACGTTGATGTCGCCGGCGGCTTCCGCGATCACGCGCAGCGTCTTGGAATCGAAGGCGAGATCGGCGAGGCGGAGATTGGTGATCTCGGCGTCGACGTGAACGCCGTCCTCGTCCTTCTGGAAGTCCGAGATCGCCTGCGCGATCTTGGCGCGCGCGTTCTTCGCGAACGGTTTCAGGTCGATGGTCGCCTTCTGGTAGATCGCTTGCTGCAGATGCGGCACGACCGCGCGCGCCGCCGCACCTAGCAGCCCGAACGCGGCCTCCGATTCGACGGCAAGCTGCACATTGATCAGCCGCAACACCTGCTGCTCCTGGTCGAGGACGGGCACACCCCAGATATGGATAGTCGCCTCGGCGCCGAGACTGAAGAAGCTTTTCTTCTCGTGCGCCTTCACGTTCAGCGAGATCAACAGCCGCTCGCCTGACGCGGCAAGGTTGGCGCTTTTCACATAGACCTCGACCGGGCCCGAGCCGTCCTCGGGAAAGGTGTGGCCCACGAGCTGGCCTGCGATGATCTTGTTGACGTCGGCAAAGGGCAGGTCGATCGGCACGCCGATGGCAACGCCGCCCTGGGTCGGCGGGATGATGCTGATCCTGTCCGGGAACGGGCAGTCGGGCTTGGTCGGCTGCGGCGTGATGCGGGTCTCGGCCTCGATCCCGATGGTCAATGTGACCGCCAGGGCATCGACACGCGGCTGCGCTGCGATGGCGCGGGTCGGCTTCACCTCGAGCCACAGCGCCGGCAGCGAGGCCGTGGTGTCCGCGCCCTGCAGCGGTAGCGAGCGGCAGGCCTTCTCCCATTGCGCCCGCGCATTCTTCAGCAAGGTGGGATCGTTGCGGATCCGATCGCCGATCGCGTTGAGCTGTTCGCCGACCGTCTTGTCGATCACCGGCTTGATCTGCGCCGGCACGCTGACCTTGGCGCCGGCGACCAAAACGTTGGTGTCGCCGAGATTGACCTGCGCGCCGAAATTCGGCTCCAGGTGCCAGGCGGTGGCCAGTCGCGGCCGCGATGTGATGATGACGTTGCCCTTGATCTCGGCGCTGGCGTTGAGCTGCTTGATGTTGACGCTGCCGATCTGCTTGGCGGCGTTCGGACCGAGCAGGCTGCCGAGCGCCTCGCCGAGCGAGCCGGTGGCCTTCGACGACAGCGAGCCGGTGACGTTCAGCTTGCCCGTGATCGGCGTGATCAGCGACAGCGTGTCGTCGCTGCCGGCGGCCCTGATCGGGCCGCGCGTCGCGGTCCAGCCGATGTCGGCGTTCTGCAGCACGCGCGAGACCGGGTTGGTGGACTTGCCGACGAAATCGCGGGGCGTGTTGCGCTCGGCAACGTTGCGGATCGCGCTGAGAGAAACCGCAACCGGGGCAATGATAACAGAACTGCGCGAGGCCGGCGGCAGTGGCGGAAGCTCCGTCAGCGCTGGTGCCGTCGTATCGCGCGAAGAGAACAGATCGATCATCTTCAGACTGAGATAGAACGACAGGCCAAGCCCGATCGCGATTGTGATGCCGGCGAGCAGCGAGGCTTGCAGCCGCGTCTTTGGTTGCACCAGCTCCCGGAGCCGCTCCGGCGGCGCCAGTCGCGTGCCGAGCGCCGACCACCATGCCAAAATTTCCCTGAGGCGGTTCGGCGGAAGGCCTTCCTCGACTTCCTCCTCTCCATCCGGTTCTCGCACGGCGGGCAGCGCCAGGATTTCCCGCAAGCGCGACGGCGGGAGATCCTCCTCCGGGGACGGCGGCAGTTCCTCGCTCGCGAACGCGTCATCTGACGGCGCCGGTCGCCGCAGCAACGTTTCGAGCCGGTTTCTGATCCATGGCGGTGGCGTCAGCAATTTGCTGAGCCAGGTCGGCACTTGCATCGTCTCCCCGGACCTGATCTCGGACTTGGGTTCAAGCGCTTGAGTTTACAGGTCGGATTGAGACTGCGCCAGTATGGGCGGGGAGGGGCGCGGCGGTCGCTTTTCCGCCCGTAAAAAGCCTGGAGACTTATCGCGCGCGCATTCACCTTTGAGTCGAGTCTGGGGCAGTGCGTTGCCTGCGGATAGCGAGAACCAGCAACATTTCGAAACAAAACGGCCCCGTGAGCGAGGGCCGTTCCGTCGGAATCGAGGCTGGTTAGCGGACGGTGGTGCTCAGGTCCGCTCGCCGCTCCATCGGCATCACGATCACCTTGGTGCCGAGATTGACGCGCGAGTAGAGATCGCTGACGTCCTCATTGGTGAGGCGGATGCAGCCCGAGGAGACGTGAGTACCGATCGTCTCCGGCGCGTTGGTGCCGTGAATACGGTACACCGTGCCGCCGAGATACATCGCGCGTGCGCCGAGCGGATTGCCCGGGCCGCCGGCCATCTGCCGCGGCAGATAGGGCTGGCGCGCGATCATTTCCGGCGGCGGTGTCCAGTCCGGCCACTCGGCTTTCTTGGTTACGGTCTGCACGCCCGACCAGGTAAAACCCTCGCGGCCGACGCCGATGCCGTAGCGGATCGCCTGTCCGCCGCCGAGCACATAGTAGAGATAGGTGTTGGGCGTATCGATGATCACGGTGCCGGCCGCCTCGCGGGTCGGATAGTTCACGACCTGACGGCGCAGCCGCGCCGGCATCTCATAGACGGTGCCATCGTCCTCGCTCGGCGCGACCTGCACCTGCGGCGGCGCTGCGGCCTGCTGATACTGCGCCGGCGGTATCAGGAAAAACGGAAACAGCTGTGTCGGCGGCGCGGCGAGCGCCGACGAGGACAACGCCAGCGCGCCGATCGCGAACGCGCCGAGGCCGAACAGATGGCCAAAATTGCACTTGGCCGAGGTGAGTTTTGGCATCGGTCGTCCCCCCTGTTCTGGTCGCGCCTTGCGCGCTTGCTGCGCTTCGTTGACTAAACCCCTAGCTGCAAGAGGTTTCGGGACGCTTGCGCGGGAACAGGAAAACGGTTTCGTCGCGTTAAGGATTGTTTCATGACGGTTTCGCGACACGCGAGCTGCGAAATCCCCCAAAAAGAATCCTCGACATTTCGATGACGTCACACGTTTGAAATATCCCTGTTCTTAACGTCCTCACTCAAGGAATCATTCTCAACTCAAGGCTCGCTTGATGCCGATACTGATCGCGACCGATGCCTGGCACCCGCAGGTCAACGGTGTCGTGCGCACGCTGACTTCACTGGCGCGCGCTGCCACAACGCTCGGTGCCGAGATCGAGTTCCTGACGCCGGAAGGTTTTCCCTCCTTCGCCTTGCCGACCTATCCGGGCTTGCGGCTTGCGCTGCCGAACCGGCGTGAGATCGCGCGGCGCATCGAGGCGGCGGCACCGGAGGCAATCCATATCGCGACCGAGGGCCCGGTCGGATGGGCGGTGCGCGGCTACTGCCTGCGGCACAAGCTCGCCTTCACGACCTCCTACACGACGCGCTTTCCCGAATATGTTTCGGTGCGCACCGGCATTCCCGCGGCAGTCGGCTATGCGGTGATGCGCCATTTTCACGCGCCATCGGCGACGATCATGGTGGCGACCAATTCGCTGCGCCAGGAGCTTGGCCAGCGCGGCTTCAGGAGGCTCGGCTTCTGGACGCGCGGTGTCGACACCGAGCTGTTCCGGCCCGACGAGCCGGCGACGCTGGACCTGCCGCGGCCGATCTTTCTGACCGTCGGCCGCGTCGCGGTCGAAAAGAATCTCGATGCGTTCCTGTCGCTGGATCTGCCCGGATCGAAGGTCGTGATCGGTGAGGGGCCGCAGCGCGCCGAGCTGGAGCGGCGCTATCCGCGCGCAATTTTCCTCGGCGAGAAGAAGGGCAGGGACCTCGCCTCGCATATCGCCGCAGGCGACGTCTTCGTGTTTCCGAGCCTCACCGACACCTTCGGCGTGGTGCAGCTCGAAGCGCTGGCCTGTGGGGTACCGGTCGCGGCGTTTCCGGTCACCGGTCCGCTCGATGTGATATCAGACCGTCCGATCGGCGCGATCGATTCCGACCTGCGCGGCGCCTGCCTGCGCGCGCTCGGGCGATCGCGCGAGGCCTGCCGCAATTTTGCGCTGGAACATTCCTGGGAAAACAGCGCGCGGCAGTTCGTCGGCAATTTGAGCCGATTGCAGGCAAGTGCCCATTTTGCTGGCCGCGCAAGCCGCAGGGCGACCGATCTTGTACGAACTTCGCAAAGCCCCGGGCGTTAACAACCCAAAGAGAACGAGAGTGAAGATGGCAGAGATCATGAAGCTTGACGGCACCACGGAGTTGGACTTCGACCGCGAGACGGTCGAGCAGGCCTATGACCGCTGGGCACCCGTCTATGACCTCGTGTTCGGTGGCGTGTTCAGCAAGGGCCGCAAGGCGGCGATATCGGCGACCAACAAGATCGGCGGCCGCGTGCTGGAAGTCGGCGTCGGCACCGGAATTTCGTTGCCGCAATATGCGCCGCACTTGCGCATCTTCGGCACCGACATCTCGGAGGCGATGCTGAAGAAGGCGCAGCGCCGGGTCGACGAGCTCCGCCTGAAGAATGTCGAGGGACTCGCGGTGATGGACGCCGAAAAACTCGAATTCCCGGACAATTCGTTCGACGTCGTGATGGCGCAATATGTCGTCACCGCGGTGCCCAATCCCGAGGCTGCGCTGCATGAGTTCGCCCGCGTGCTGCGTCCCGGCGGCGAACTGATCATTCTGACCCGGGTCAGCGCCGATGCCGGCATGCGACGCTTCATCGAGCAGCGGTTGCAGCCGGTGGTGCGGCCGCTCGGCTTTCGCACCGCCGAGTTCGCCTGGTCACGCTATGTGAGCTGGCTGGCGAGCGCGCCGGGGATGGAATTGGTCGAACGGCGCCTGGTGCCGCCGCTCGGTCACTTCTCGCTGGTCCGCATCCGCAAGACCGAGATGGCCGTGGCCGCCTGATCAGCTGCAGTAGGGTGGGCAAAGCGAAGCGTGCCCACCGCCCAGGGCTGATCGCGCGACTGGTGGGCACGGCGCAAACGCGCCTTTGCCCACCCTACAATCCGAATTGAGCGGCAGGCCGTGCGGCCTCTTTCTCATGCCTTAGGTGAACGTCATGTGTCATTATGATGATGTCACATGCCCTACATCGAATCGCTGTATCGCCGTCCCATCTCATTTTCGGGGAAACACATGATCAAGAACTTCCTGGAGCAGTTGCGGATCCAGCGCTGGGACGATCACCGCTACTATCATCACAGCCGGATCAACCAGAGCCTGCATTTCGTCAGCGCGATCAGCTTCCTGATCGGCTACGTCTACATGTTCATCGATCCGGTGTTCTCCGCGCTGATCGGCTGGCTGGTGTCGATGACGTCGCGCCAGGCCGGGCACTTCTTCTTCGAGCCCAGGGGTTACGACCACATCAATCATGCGACCCACGAGCACAAGGAAGACATCAAGGTCGGCTACAATCTCCGGCGCAAGGTGGTGCTGATGTCGATCTGGGCGGCTTCGCCCGTCGTGCTCTACTTCGATCCGACCTTGTTCGGCCTCGTCAAGCCTTGGGCGTCGTCGGCCGATTTCATGCGGCAGGTCGCCAAAATCTGGCTGGTGGTGGGCATCGGCGGCCTCTTGTTCCGCACCGTGCACCTGTTCTTCATCAAGGACGTCGAGACCGGCCTCGTGTGGATGACGAAGATCATCACCGACCCCTTCAACGACTTCAAGCTCTACCACAAGGCGCCCTTGGCGCTGCTCCGCGGCGAGCTGATCGATCCAGGCCTCGACATTCTCGAACACGGCCTCGAGTTGGAAGAGAAGACCGCCTGAGCGGCCCTGGGCTTCTGCGGCTGCAATTTCACAATGGCCGGGCTCTGTCCCGGCCATCTGTTTTTCTGGTCATTCCGGGGCGCGCGTAGCGCGAACCCGGAATCTCGAGCTTCCGGGTTCGGCTCTTCGAGCCGTCCCGGAATGACGATCGATGATTTCGGATGATTTCGGAGTGAAGAGCTTGGTTGAAGCTGTGGCAGCACAGGAGGTGCGCTCCCTCCCCCCCTGCGGGGGAGGGCTGGGGAGGGAGGTACCCCGAACATCTGTGCTTGTGGCTACCCCCACCCCCGACCCCTCCCCGCAAGGGGGAGGGGAGTGGAAAGAGTTCGCCGAGTGGCGATCAGCGGCGCTTGAAGGCTTGGGCGAGCATCTCTTTGAGAATCTGGCGGCGGATGCGCTTGTTGGTGAGGGCGGCGTCGTGCCACCACCAGCCGTCCTGCATCATCTTGGTCGCCGCCGCCACGAAACGCTTCGTCACCTCGGCGAAGTCGGCATCGGTGTAGTTCAGGCTGAACACCAGGCGCCCGGTGCCGACCCAGCTCAGCGCGAGGCCCTCGGCGCGCAGGTAGTATTGCAGCATCCAGTTGTAGCGCGACGGCTCGGTGTAATCGACGGTCCAGATCGACGACAAGTTGGCAACGCGGACCGGCAGGCCGGCGGCGTTAAGCTTGTCGTTGAGGTCCTTCGCGCGGCCATCCCAGACCTCGTCGAGACCATTGTAGATGGCGCGAAAATTGGGGCTGGCGAGCCGGCTCAAGAACTCGTCCATCGACGTCATGACGTAGGGGTGCGAGTTGAAGGTGCCGCGGGCAAAACAGATGTCGGCGGGCGCATCGTCACGATAGCGGCGCATCAGCTCGCGTCTGCCGCAGACCACGCCGATCGGAAGGCCGCCGGCAAGGCTCTTGCCGTAGGTCACCATGTCGGCGCGCACGCCAAAATAGTCCTGCGCGCCGCCGGGTGCGATGCGGAAGCCGACGAACACCTCGTCGAAGATCAGCACGATGCCGCGCTCGGTGCAGACCTCGCGCAGCTTCTTCAGCCACTCGGTATAGGCGGCGCGGTCGAAATTCGCATGGCGGGAGCTATCGACCAGGGCGGAATCGCCGGGCGCGTTGACGTTCGGATGCAGCGCCTGCAGCGGATTGACCAGCACGCAGGCGATGTCGCGCCGCGTCCTCAGGACGTGCAGCGTGCGCTCGTTCATCTCGGCGAGCGTGTAGGTCTCATGCGGCGAGACCGGGTTGCCGACGCCGGGCTGCACGTCGCCCCACCAGCCGTGATAGGCGCCCGCAAAGCGCACCAGATGGGTGCGGCCGGTATGATAGCGGGCCAGCCGCACCGCCTGCATGACGGCCTCGGTGCCGGACATGTGGAAGGAGACTTCGTCGAGGCCGGAGATCTCGGTCAGGCGGCGGACGTTTTCGGCAACGACCGGGTGGTAGAAGCCGAGCACCGGGCCGAGCCCGTGCGCGCGCTTCTCGCCGATCTCGATGCATTCCTTGTAGAAGTCGTGGCCGAAGATGTTGACGCCATAGGCGCCGGTGAGATCGTAGAAGGTATTGCCGTCGAGGTCGGTCAGCGTCACTCCGGAGGACGCCTGCATGAAGCTTCCCGACCCGAGATGCTCGCGGACCAGGCGGCTGTACTGGAACGGCACCCGGTAGGCCTGGGTGAACTGCAGGTCCGAGATCTGGGCGGCCGCCTCCCTGGTCGCGGCCCGGCTCTTGACGAAGCGCTCTTCATAGAGCGTGCCCAGCCGGAAGAAGCCGTCCTGGCGGCGCGTTGCGACGTCCTCCGGCGCGCCGTCGGAGCGGAAGAAGTCGTTGATGTCGAACTCGTAGAACGGGATCAGCCGCGCCACCCGGCGCGACATCTTCGAATGTCCGGCCAGCGAGCGGTGCTTGGCGCGGGACAGCGCCAGCCGCGCCTTGACCTTCGGGGCGACCGCAGCG